>MDSV01188595.1_pt1 | contig 117562 bp, 103 predicted proteins | sample 810851 | NCBI WGS metagenome assembly MDSV01 (sample SAMN05326640, study PRJNA326480) | marine metagenome | isolation source: seawater | place: Atlantic Ocean: North East | collected 2012
CAACAAGGCGAACAAGGTCAACAAGGCGAACAAGGTCAACAAGGCGAACAAGGTCAACAAGGCCAAGAGGGCCAACAAGGCCAACAAGGCCAACAAGGCGAACAAGGTCAACAAGGCGAACAAGGCGAGCAACAAGATAACGGACAAGGTCAACAACAACAAGGCGGCGAACAAGGCGGCCAACAGCAACAACAAGAGCAACAGGATCAAAATAGCCAAAATCAAAACGGACAAAATGAACAGCAACAGGGTCAAACCCAAAATGGCCAGCAAGGCCAACAAGGCGAGCAAACAGATCAGCAGCAACAACAGCAACTTGACAATCAAGATCTAAATGGCGACAATGATAATGACGGCGATGGTATCCCTGATGATGTAGATAATGACGACGATAATGATGGAATACCCGATGAAATCGACAGTAATCCACAAGATCATGACAACGATGGACTTGATGACGCAGAAGACAACGATGATGACGGCGATGGAATTGATGACCAACAAGAAGTCACAGACACTAATTCAAACACAGACATTTACGATCACGACAACGATGGGATTTCTGACGCTGTAGATTTAGATATTGATAATGATGGAATTGACAACAGAAATGATTGGGAAGACATAAATGAAAATGGCATGATGGACACAGGCGAAGACCGTACACGTGACCATGACAACGACCGATTGAATGATGCAGAAGATTTAGATGATGATAACGACAACATTCTCGATACTGAGGAGATTGGAGGAGCGACATCTACAAGTTATCGCTATGATCATGATAACGATGGTTATGTTGATATGCTCGATACCGACGATGACAACGACGGTTTGTCAGATTGGTTTGAAAACAATGACGGCAACGATTTAACAGGTCAATTTGATCATGACAATGATGCATTGGATGACAATGTAGACGATGACGACGATAATGACGGCATTTTAGACATTTTAGAGGTTTGAACGAATCTTTAATCCGATCCACCGATATTTAATCGGTTATTGGTCCCTCGGAGGGTTAGCCTTCCGGGGGACTTTTTTTTATTTTTTTTTGGCGATGATACATATTGAAAAACTTGATACTATAGTAAGAAAATGACCTATTGCATTGATATATCATACGCCGGTGGCTATTTATTGAGGTGCTTTAATGCAAACAAAAGTAGCTACCACCATAGTTGAAAACCGCAAGAAATTAACATTATCTTTATTAATGATATTTTTGATGATATCAAGTACTACATTGTCACTAATGGCAAGTGAATCATCAACAAAAGAAGATTCGGCAACGAGTTACAGCATTGTTTCAAATGATGACATTCTGCAGCCCCAAATAGTCACACAAGGCCAAGGGAGTTTGGGGCAAGGGGTATTGTTTGATCACAATCAATTGCCACCCCACCCCCACCCATCATTATTTGACATTATGTGGACTGACCCCGGAGTATCATCAGGAGTAATCAATGATATGTCAGCGATTATGGCTCTTTCAGAAACCTATTCTGTATTCTTAGAAGAATCAAATAAAGACGACCACGATAATGACGGAATTAATGACTTAGAGGATTTGGATGATGACAATGATGGGATTTACGATTTACTTGAAAGATTTGATGGATGCTATGGGACAGATCCATTGGACCACGATAATGATGGAATTTTAGATGTTGATGATTGGGATGATGATAATGACGGAATCCTTGAAGGGCCAATTGACATAGAAGCCTTAAACGCATTAGGATATGATCCTTTGAATGTAAGCACAGATAGATACTTAGATTCGGGGATTATTCACCCATGGACTAATCAGTCTGTAGGCCAATTATATTTGGCAGATCAAAACCCAATGGATCATGACAATGATGGAGTTACAGACGAAGATAGCGATGGATCCGGATCAGATCGTTATGATGAAGATGATGACAATGATGGTAGAATAGACCAATTTAAGTGGCCTTGTGACATTGATAGCGACGGCATTCCCGATTATTTTGATGAAGACGATGACAACGATGGCCTCAACGATATTGATGATGCATTTCCATACGATGCGACGAAGAATTTGACCCATGTACAAGCAGGATTCTTATTTGATGCACCCGTTGAATGGGAATTTAATGACTACAGGGCTTATTCACAAGGAGTAGACTATCTTGAATGGGAACAGAATCGTGTTAATGGACCACTTGCTACCGCCTCAGGATTTTACCCATTGCTGGCTCAAGATGGTACTGTAACAGTTCAAGGAACTCCTGCATTTACTCAAATTTTTGATGGTGATTTAGATAGTGATGGCATTCCTAATTTCATTGACCCAGATAATGATGGCGATGGCATACCGGATAGTTCAGATACCGATGATGATAATGATGATATTTTGGACATGTCAGATCCTGATGATGATAATGATGGCATTCCAGACGTTTGTGTAAATGTTGATTTTAACAACGATGGATTTAATGATTATAACAAGACAAACAACACCGGGTTTTATCAAACACCTGGCGGTGATTCGGATGGCACCCCCGGTCTTGATTGTGAGATAGATTATGATGGCGACCTTGATGACGACAGATTAAGGCCATTCGATCAGAATTACAATGCCATATTCGATTGGAAAGATGTTGATATGGGAGGCACTCCAGATCCGGATAATCTTGGTAATATCGCAGTTAGCGGCGTTGCGGCAAATTTTGAATATGACTTAGATAATGATCGAGTAGAAAATGAAAATGATTCTTTTCCACTAAATTCAACAGCAGAGGTTGCAGCATGGAATTGCCCATCAAAAAGCGATCCTGCACCGATAAACCCAGACCCACGTTGCTTCACCCGTCGTGCCTCTGTTTCGATATTCAATGATTGGGATGGTGATGGAGTTTCTAATTGGGATGATATAGATGATGATAATGATGGGATAATAGATGTCCTAGACATTGATTGGGATTGTGATTTTGATAACGATGATGATTTACCATCATTTTATCGCGATGCTGGAACCAATGATGTCGATTCGGATATCGATGGCGATGGTTTAGAAAATAGTATTGATTGGGATGATGACAATGATGGGTTATCCGATCTTTACGACCCAGATGATGGAAATTGTGGAGTTGTTGACTTTGATCAGAGCGATGCATTTTACCAACCGTATTATCCCCTAAGTGACGGAGAAGTATTAGATGGAAGTTTGGATGGCCAAGGCTATTCTGCTAATCTTTCTGATTATTGGAAAATGGTTTTTAGACAAAATCCATTTTCTGACATGATGCTAAATTACAATGGATATGATTCAAGTACACAGCCAGTAACACCAGGAGAAGTTCCCGAATTTTATTGGTTTTTATTTGCTAGATGGAATTCACGAAATGGCGGTAATGAATGGGATATTGATACGGATGGTGACTCGCTAATTAACGGTCTTGATACAGACCAAGACGGTGATGGGTTGCCTAATTGGTGGGACCAAGATGAAGGTAACGATGGAATAATGGACGTTGATGACCCCAAAATGGGCGGCACCTTTAATCTGTCAACTTGTGGCTATACAGCAGGTAATCTAGCTACAGGATTTTCATGTGGATATGTTTACGCATTTGCTTATCAAATGCCATTAAATGGAATTAACGCACAATTAGGGCTGCCTTTTTCAACTCGACCAGACCCAGGTTTCGACCAAGGCGCAACTGCTGGAGGGCCCTCGAATAATTGGAGCTGCTCTCCAGGGGCACAGGGCGGTTGTTGGATTTATGAAATACAACCAGATGTTGAATCAGCTGGTATCAGTTATTCACAGATTTCAGAAAATAGAGATGCCTTTGATGTATGGATGGGGCTATTTTATGGAGTCCCGGGTTGGCAATGGAATTCAGATACAGGCCCAATACAAGATTTCCCTGATGAGATGGGTGCAGATATTATAGAAAATGAAATCGATCCTGATATCGATGGTGATGGATTTGATAACATCATAGATATTGATGATGACGCCGATGGCGTTTATGATTGGTTTGATGTTGATGACGACAATGATGGTGTTTGGGATTACTTTGACATTGATGTCAACGATGACTTGGATGATGATGCTAACATAGTTTTGCCACCAGGGTCTTCATTTTTCACTGGAACTAACTGTGAAGATAATGATGATGATGGAAATGATGCGGATGCAGATGGAGATGGATTTTTCCAAGCAGTATGGGATCGAGGAGAAATGACTCAGGGCTATCAAAACCCTCGATTTTATGACGTAGATAACGATAATGATGGTGTACCAGATGCTGAGGATTATGATGATGATAACAACGGTATTGATGACTGGACACAAGAATTGATCGCTGGATGTTTTACCGGTGAAGAACAGTCTCCATGGGATCATGATAACGATAATATCTCTAATTGGGCGGATGATGATTGGGATGGAGATGGTCTTAACAATACCTTTGAGTTAGGTGCTTCAGGAATAGTTGGGCCATTTGACCATGATAATGATGGTTTACGAGACGATCTTGATGATGATGATGACCAGGACGGCATGGAAGATGTCGACGAAAACCTAGTTTGGCCTATTCGTTTTGATAGAAATTCAACAAATCCTTGGGATCATGATGACTTTGGTGACGGTGAAGGATTAGCAAATCCACTAGATAACTCTACAGGTCCCGATGCCATTGACATGGATGATGACAATGATACTCGAGAAGATCCAGATTTTGATCATCTTGAGAATGGAGAAGTGAATGATGCATGTTATAATGGAGCGGAATCGAGTGATTGGGATTCAGATAATGATTGCATACTTGATGAAGATGATAAAGCTCCAACATACATTACTTTCAATGCACCAGACACCTTATGGATCGATGCAAAAACCCCTCAAAGGTTCTCAGGCAATGTTGAATGGATAAATCCTGTTACAGGTCTTCTTGAACCGGCACCTAATGTTCCTATTCAAATCAACATAGAGTGGGCAAGTAATGGCACTAAAGCGATAGAATCAATTTACATACCAACAAATAGCACAGGCAGTTTTTCTTATAATCAGTATATCTATCCAGAGATGCTGACCGTGGGCGACAATACGACTTATCGTGTATATGCTGAAGTCACTGAATTATTTGCGTTTAATGGTAATGAATCTCAATCCTATCTGGTTGGTGCAGAGGCAAATCTAACTGCAAACATTGCTCCTATTGGAGCATTTAAGAGTAGTGAACAACCATTCAAAATAGATTTCTGGGCTCATTATACAGCAGATACAGATCGCGGAGATTATACTAAATTAATCAGTAATGTTCCGATAACATTTACTGTAAGAGGGGGATCGTTTGGTAATATTTCTGCACCAACAGAGTTCGCAGGCTTAGATGGCAACGGATATCGAACAGATAATCGTGGATTTGCTTCAGTGACATTTGTCCAAGATACTGAACTTGACATCAAAGGCACATGGCGACAAATCCGACTAAATGCTAGTTTAGACAATGGTCCGGGGCAATTACCTGGTGGTTATGAGGAAATTATTTGGGATAATCTAAATAAAAAGCATAAAGTTGTGACAAATGAAACTGGAGTGCCGATCACAGGTAATTTTACCAGTCTGTATACTAATACAACTTTAGAAGCAGGAAATTATCAAGTAATTGGCAAAGTGCAACCAGAAATAACTGATATGAGTTATTGCTACAATGTCACACAATTTAACATCTCCTCCAATGATTATGAATTTAACATCTCATATAAGGGTGAGAATTATTTTAGCAATATAACTAATGAAATAGATTGTATTAATACAGTAGATCCAAATAATGCAACATATAATTTAAGTTGGGAGAAAATAGTCGAGTGGCCTTTCTCTTACATGCATGGTGATGAAACAGAACCAGAAAACGTCAAGGTAATGCACAGAATGAATATTAATGGAACGATATTTTTACCGGGCACTAATCCTGTTTATTACTTCAACTCTTCAATCAATAATGGCGATGGTTCATTTGGAAATTGGGCAACATTATTCCATGCCAAGGCACTAGCAAATGCCAATTTAAGCTTTGACGAAGTGTCAGCGACAAAACCATATCCAACAAATTGGGATGGCACTCATGTAAATTTAACCGGAGCAGCAGCATTGTTGCGACCATTCATTAATACTGAAGGTTTTGAGTGGAATCTTACATTAGTCAACGGAGGAGATACTAATCTTCCACCGTGTGGTGCTGTTGACCCAAGCGATCCAGATAGTGAAGTAAGATGCGAAATCGTACCGGAAATGAACATAGACGAAACATTTAGAATCACCGGTTCAGTAAGTGATCGGACATTTTCACCGTGGGTAAATGATTCTATTGCATTGCGAATCGACGTCGATGGAAATGGAATATTTATTGGAGAACAAGAAACCAAATTCACCGGTCCGCCGACAAAAGAATGCAATACTTGTGATGCAAAATATGAGTATAACTTCACATGGTTGAGCAAGTACCCAGCAAGGACATATGCTACAAAGGTAGATTTCACAAATTCTGAATTTTTCTTCACAGGAAATACCAGCACATTTTCACCAACAGGAGCCTATGTAAACATTTCAGTAATTGGAACCACAGAATTCAAGATGTCTTCTACACCTAAATTATATCGTAATTCAAGCACTGTAATTCAAGCCAGATTAGTCGATAATTCGGGAGTGCCAGTAAGAGATGCGTCGGTAAATTACACATGGTCATTTGATGGCAGAGATGGCTTCAACCGTACCGACAATAATGGATATTTTAACATACCATTTACTATCAATAGTACCGATGCACTAGGAAACTTTTCGCTAGAGTTTGAATATCCTGGTTCTAAGCTACTTAAAGGGGCTTCAGTTACTCAGTATATTTGGGTTATATCGCGAACTAATATCACAATTACTGATTTATTACCAACACAGATTCAAGAAGAATTTGGCAATAATAGAAAAAGTGGAGACACTTGGAATTTTGTCGCACAAATAACCGATGATGGTGCTAATGACCCAGCGATTACTCCAGTCAACCTAAATGGTATTGAGTCTCCAACAGGAGGTTTAGTAGATGTAATTTTTGAAGGAACAGATTTCGATGGGAAAACCTATCGTCAGTTAGTTGCTACTATCGCACCTCAAGGGGCTGGGCAATTGACTTTACCAGAACCAATACCTGGTGCTGGAGATTCCCATTTGTGTTACTTCGATGGCAATAATGATGGTTTCGATGATTGGGATTACAACCAAGATGGAGTTGTTAGTAGAGAAGAATCAGTGGGTTGCCTAAGATCCGATATTCTTCCATTGAATCCTGCAACTTTAAGTAATGACCCAACTGGCTTTTTACCGGATGGTTTTGGACCAGTAAATGTAATATTGCGGTATCAAGAAACGCTTCCAAATGAAGGCTGTCAGCCTTTTGCAGATAACTTAGACATCAGAGAGATTGGCGGCGCTTGGGATCCATGTACTTTCATACCAAATAGTGAAAAATATCGGATATTCATGCCAAATATCGAGAATGGTTTCAATTTAATTGGCACCACCTTCATCGATGCACCAGATGAAGAGATAGTTTACACGGGAGAATTTGATATTCAAACGCAACGATATGAAGACAAACCAATGATCATAAGTGGAAGATTGTATGATGAATTGGGTAACAATCTAACAAATAGAGTAGTCTCTGCTCAATATACAATGAAGAATGACCCAGATAATCAAATCACCAAGTGTGACGATGTTAAGACCGATGGTAACGGCTTATTCACTATCGAATGTAATATCGAAGGCGTTCAAGCCGGACAAGCAGATATCAACATAATTTATTCAGCTTTGGATACACAAAATCGAGATCAATACCGTTACAAATCGAAGATATTGCCGTTGACATATCAAATATTCTCTAATTCTACATTAGCAATTACTGATGTCGGGCCTTTCAAATCAACTACAGATAAATGGCTAGCACCAAATGGAACAGAGTATTACCGCCTTTTCCTGAAAGAATCATTCCATATAGATGCAATTCTAAAACAAAGTAATGGCGACCCTGTAGGAAATAAGTGTTTGAACATATATCTGGACCCTGACGAAAATGCTAGGCCGATTGCAAGAATCCAAACCAGTCAAGCATTAGAAGATAGAGGCACAATTAGTTGGTTTAGTGGAAATGTATTGCAAAATCCATCATTAGAAGGAGTTGAAACAACGGGTGGAAAAACAGAGGGATTCAGAGTTTTACGAGTAGCCTATGAACCGAATCAAGACTTGGGCGATTATGGCGGATGTGAAAGAGACGCCGATAAATCACTCAATGGCTCTTACATGGATGTTGATATTCTTGTTCGTTCAAGAGTGGATATTCAAGTACAACAAACATGGAGTTATCGAGGTGAAAATGGACTTTCTGAGGGCGACTTGGTCATCGGAGAGATAGCATTGCTAAGAGATCGTCTTGACCTCGCGGTTGAAAATGAAGAAATTTTCTTCCTTCGCCAATATTACTCTAACGATGGCGAATGGGTTACTGAAGGTGAAAACAGGTCTATTACTAATGAACAAGGAATTGCAGGATTCGAGTGGGAATTTGACGGTAGAACGTGTGAAGGGCAACCGTGCCAAGGACTTTGGCGAATAATCGCTTATTATCCTGGTTCAACCTTCTTTGCGCCATCCCAAGATAATATAAGCCATGAAATCCAATGGGCTGAACCAATATCGGTAAGTGCTGATACAGGATTCTTCACTCCAGGCAATACTATGGCTTTGGTGATTTTATTAATGGCATTAGTAATTGGCGGGGCACTGTATTATCAACGGTCTCAAGCACGTCGTCAAGTACAAGCTTTGAAAGGGATCTTAACAGATACAATGCTTCAGTTAGAAGCAAGCAATGAATTCATTGCCGCTATTTTCGATTGTTACAAGAATCTTGTACGCCACTTTAGAAAATATGGTTTCATGAAGAAGGTTTACGAAACAACTAGAGAATTTGAAGCAGCTGTTAGAAAGGCGTTCAATATGGTGCCAACTCAACAATTAGACGGGTTCCTAACCATTTTTGAAGAAGCAAGATATTCTGACCATACAATTGATGCAAGCCATCGCGACCGTGCTTTAGCAACTCTTGATGCAATTATTGGTTCTCTAACAATGGCACTTGGTGATGGCATTGTGGTAAAACGGTATGAGGATGTTAACCTGTATGATAATCAAACCAAGGCTGGAGAGTTTGTTGCGGCTGATGGGTCTGTGAGGCAGGCAGGTCTTGCAGAGAGTGAAGGCTCAGATTTCAAGATATGATTTTGTCAATATAATTAGCGAAACATTCCGAACCTTCAAGAGTCTTATTTGCTGTGGCTTTGACATGGAAGACTGGAAGGCGCTTATTGATCAAGCCATGCAAAAAGAAACATCAGACTTAATTTCGGCTCACGCAGCGTATGGGCAAGCGGTTAGGGTAGCTTTGAGTGAGGCTCAAATGCTCCTCGGTGATTTGGAAGCAGCTCAAATTATTGAAGCTATATATGGTGCTTTAGTTGCTTATTCACAACAAGTGATGTTGAGAATGAAGGCCGAAGAACCAGAGGTTGGAGGCGTAGATCATGCCTTCCGAGCAGGCCAAGCCTATGGTGTAAGTTGTGTTCTCAATCATTTGATAGATCAATTGACTGATGTAGTGGGAACCACTGCTCTAGGGGCGCTTGACGACTTCTCTGATACTCTACATGATGAGATAGTTATGCAAGGAAGGGCGGCAGGACTTACCGTAGAGTTACTTGATGCTAAAGGCGAAATACTGTACGAATAACCGGAAATAGCCGCGATATTATCGCTTTAAGGCTAATCAACCGCGTCGGTGCTTTGATAATGGGTTGGCGATTCGCCAGCATGCTTCAAAGCATCGAGGGAGTCAAATGAGTAACCCAAACCGTAAGACAAATACTCAGTTAGTTGATGTAATCAGCCAACTGAAAGCCAAGTCTCGCGAGACCGGTTCCGCTGTTTGGCGAGATGTGGCTATGCGCCTCTCAAGGAGTCGCAAGAATTGGGCCCAACCAAACCTTAGCAGAGTTAGTAGACATGCCCCCGAGGGTGCAACAATCCTCGTCCCAGGCAAACTACTCGGCAGTGGGGATGTGTCCAGTAACCATACGATCGCCGCCTACAGTGTGAGCACCGGTGCTCGTGAGAAGATAGAAGCCGCCGGAGGTCGTGTAATGACTTATGGTGAGCTGATGAAAGAAAACCCGTCAGGCAAGGGGGTCGTTATCCTTGGATAAAACCACCTTTGTGTTTGACGCTGAGGGAATGGTCCTTGGACGATTAGCCTCTGCTACCGCAGACATTCTTTTGAAGGCAGCAAGAGAAGATAGAGATGATAAAGTAGTAATTGTTAATGCTGAAAAGGCTATCGTGACAGGTAGCAAAACATCAGTGTTCAATAAATACCAAGAGAAGTACAAATTGAACCATGCAAGAAAAGGCCCATTCTTTCCTAGAATGCCCGACATGATTCTAAAGCGTGCTGTCCGAGGAATGTTGCCTTATCAGAGCAAGAGTAGCGGACGCCGAGCACTTCGCAATCTTCGTGTTGAAATTGGCTGTCCTACTCATCTGAGTGGAGATTTACCAGATGGCCACCAACAAGGCGATGATAGTAAAATTCGTAAAGCAACACCAGAGCGCTTTGTTTCACTTGGTGAAATCAGCGCAAATCTAGGTGCACCAAGTCATAGATGGGCTGGAGGTGAACAATGATGGCAAAGAAGAAGAGTAAAGCTGTACAATCCTCAGGGAAAAGAAAGACTGCAATTGCGCGTGCTAGCGTTAAGGCTGGAAAGGGTAGAGTTAGAGTCAACAGCGAACCTATTGAAATTCTCCAACCATCATTGGCTAGAAGAAAGGCTATGGAGCCACTAATCATTGCAGATGCTATGAATCGTCTTGCTAAAGCCGACATCAATATTACTACTACAGGTGGAGGAATCATGGGTCAGACAGACGCTATTAGAACTGCAATTGCTAGAGGATTAGTCCTCTACAATGGTGGTGCTGAAGGTCAAGATGAGGAACTACGAGATGAATATTTGAGATTCGATAGAAGTCTTTTAGTCAATGACCCAAGAAGAAAAGAAGCGAAGCATCAACTTGGACGAGGTGCTCGTAGAAAGAAGCAGAAGTCCTACCGATGAGGTGAAAAAGTATGATAATTCCAGTAAGATGTTTCAGTTGTGGTGCTGTTGTGGCGCATAAATGGGAAGAATTTAACGAGTTAGTCGCTGCAGGATCAGAAGTTTCAGCAGCGCTAGACCAAGTTGGTTTGATGCGCTATTGTTGCCGAAGAATGTATGTTGGTCATTTAGACCTCATCGATGAAGTGGCTCCTTTCAGTGCAACAGCTCAGTAATCAGATAATTTCTGGGCCCGTGGGTTAGCTTGGCCTATACTTGGCGGCTGGGGGCCGTCAGACCCCAGTTCAAATCTGGGCGGGCCCACCAAATAGGCTGAAAACGTAGGCGAAAGAACAAAAACACAACAACAGAAGGCTCATCCATGTCTAAGTATACCAAGCCTATATTCACCATATTGTGTTTGTTTTTAGTTAGTCAGACTCCTTACGCTACCAGTCAAGCTCTTCCAGAGATTCAGTTATCCTGCAACCCATCTAGCATACCAATCGATGTCCACCCTGGCGCGACAGGAACAGGAATGACTTTTTGTACACTGACCAATAATTCGGTGCACATGTTAGAAGTTGACATTTTAGTTAACTCAGGTACTTTAATTTACACTGCACCAGGTTCTGTCACAGTATCAGGAGGCTCATCAGTAGATTTTGAAGTAATGTTGAAAGCAGAAATTGGTCAACTAGAAGGTCAACATATGGTTAAAATCCAAGCAGTTGTAAGTACAGTTAACGGCATTGCTTCACCAACAGAAGAGAAGTCAGAAATGTCTGTTTTAGCAGTAATCAGACAATTTAGCAGATTAGAAATTAAAGCAGATCAACCGCTGCTTGATATCAATAGTGGCGAAACCAAGGAATTAACCTACGCTGTTACAAATACAGGAAATGCGCGAGATCGAATTAAATTCGAGGTTCCATGGTATACTCGAGATATATTGGAAGAGATTGGGTTTGTAATAGTATTAGATACGTTTGCGCAAGAATTAGTTCCCGGGGATCCAGAAATATTTGTTGTCTCTATTACAGCACCATACAAGGGAGATACAGTTGCGGATGGGCTAATTTGGGAACAGAACAAAGATGACCTTTATGATTTAATAGTTCAACTAGAAGTAATCGCAACGAGTGAATATTCAATTCGTACCGAAGGCATTCCTAATAGCGTGTCAGCCATTACAGTAATGACAGTAACAGACCCAACAACAGAATCTCTTTTTGAAAGCAACTCAACTTTAATTTATATTGGAGGGGGATCAATCTCAGTAATTTTATTGGTTATTTTAGCACTTGTAATGATTAAACGCAAATCACCAAACAATACGCCAAAACCTCGTGCTACGCTTGCAAAGCAATCAATAAGTAACAACAGAGTTGATGAAGATTTGCAATCTTCAATTGCAGAACCAGAAGACGAGTTTGATTTTCTCTGATTAGTTTTACAATTTGGACTAGAAGCCTTTGGTTTGATATGCAAGCGTATCAAACGAGATAATATGCGGCGCAATGTAATGCCACCATACATCATCGTCGCGTTATTTTTGACTGCACTGTTTGCCCAAACAATCTCAGCCAATGATTCAACAATTTCAAGCAATACATCATGGTCTGGACACGTTACCTTAGAGGGGAATGTTACAATTGCTCAAGGAACAACCTTGACCATTGCAGCCGGCACTACTATTGATGGCGGTGATGGATATATGATTGAAGTAGAAGGTGTATTGAATGCTCAACAATCTCATTTTTATTCTAATACAATGCCAACCTCTCAATCATCACATGGACAAGGGTTATGGCAAGGGATAGTTGTCAGTAGCACAGGCATCGTGACATTAACAGATGTATTAATCGAGAATACAAATGTAGGTGTAAAGTCTCAAGGTGAAATCAACATACAAAATCTTACGGTTGTAGATTCATATCTCGGCATCAATAATATGGGAATTGGGCAAGTAGATCAATTTTCTACCACTGCAATTGATTATCAAGCAATAATAAATAGCGGCCAAATCTCAGTTTCTCAAGCAAATATTACCAATTCTGGCACAGGTTTGCTTTCAACAGGTAATGCTGTAATTACTAATAGTAATTTTTCAAATGTAGGATTGGCAATCAGTGCTACTGCTGGCGATTTGATTGCCAATAATATCAATTTTGCAACAGTTTCAGTTGGATTTGCAACATCAAATGGTGCGAGCACAGATGTAACATATGTTGAAGGAACAAACGTATCTTTACTTGTCGACCAATCCAATGCTGACGACTTCCAACTACAGTATGCAATGGTCTCAGGCGACCGTCTGTCTAAGTCTTCAGGTGCTACAAATACTATCATTGCGGATATAAATTTTTCATCAAATATGGATAATCAAAAACCAGTGGTAGATCATAATTGTGAAGGTATTTGTCAATTAAACAATATAACAATAATTTCTGCACAAAAAGCAATATTATTTTCAGGGATAGGGACTCATATAGTAAATAATTCTAATATAACGGCACAAAATTATGCGCTCAAAAGTACCGGAGAAGGCCAATTAATAGCCGAAAACTCAACTTTTAATTCAATTCAAGATGGTTTATTGGTACGGGAAACAAACTCAAACTTTATTGGACAAATATCGATAAATACCTTTGGACAAGAGTCTATTGGGTTAGATGTATTGTCTGGAGTTCATCAATGGCAAGAAGTAACCATCTCTAAGAATTATGATCCTCAAGATACTAAATCTATCGGTAGTCAGATATGGTATGCATCAGTAACGGTAGAACATCTACAAACAAATAATTATTCAACAGGTGCCAAGGTTAGATATGGCAATTTAGAAGCTGAATCTATAGCTAATCATGGAGGCAAAGAGATAGCAATTAGCCTTATTTCTAGTATTCTTGAGGCCGAAAATCTGCAAACAAAATTCCAAAATATCGGAGTATTAATGACAAAACATTCGCAAATGAGCGTTTATCAGTGGGCTGCTGAATTACATTATGAGCCATTACGACTGGCCGATGATTCCATTGCTAATATTCTGTATTTTACAACAATAAATACTGACCCAAACTCCGCAGATGCTATTGGAAATGGTATACTGAATTATGGTAGCAATCAAAGCCTAGTAATTTCTACTACTGAACAATCATTATTTCAGTATACAAACATAGCTATTCATGATATGTCAAATAATCCCGTTCAAGCGACACTTACAGTAAACACCTTTCAATTTGCAACTGGTCAAAATGGCCAGGTTTTAGTTCCCTTATTCCCTGAAGGCTCTTTAGTCTCAGTAAATGTACTTGGTACTGGAACTAGCAAGGTATTGTATGGAGGTTTAGCAAATCAAATCATTCAGGTTCCGGTAATCCCCAATGGAGATTGGACTATTTCCTCTAACGATGTTATTACCTTAGAATCCGATACAGGGGTACAATTAATCAACGGAAATATAATTTTAAATGATGATGCAACTTTAATTATCTATAATACTGAATTGATAATTGGAGAAGGCAAAACAATTACTCTAAATGATCAATCGCAAATTATAGGATATAATGCCATTATTCAGTCTAGCCACATTTCGATAAATAACTTAGCAAAAATATCTGCATCAGACCAACAATCTCAGTTAACCTTGAACGCAGATATTTTGTGGAACTGTGTGTCGCCAAGTAGTACATATAATTTGATTCTTAACGGGGATATTTCGTTATCCTCTCAGTGTGAATTAACAATTTCTAATGGGGAAGTAAATGCCGAGATATTTGTCGATTTAGATTCAAGCTTGAATGTAACATCAACACTCTCTATTTCAGTGATAAATCAAGGGATTCCTATACAAGGGGCAACCATAGATTACCAAGGTATTGTCACTCTAACTGACCAACAAGGCCGTGCCGATATTTCTGCCATATCAAGATATGTTACTTGGGGTGAAGATGTCAATGGATCACAAGTAGATATTCAGTTAACTTACGGAGAATTTACTCATTTCACTACTTGGGATACATCAACATCAAAACAAGAACAAATCATTATTTCGGTTATTGATGAAGAACTTATACAATCAAATAGTGTGGTATTAGAAAAAATATGGAGCCCTTATTATCTTGATTTTGATTTGACAATCCCGGTTGGAAGTACATTAACAATTTCTGATGGGGTCTCGTTAAGAATCTCAAATCAGGTGGAAATAATTGTCGAAGGTGCTTTAATTTCTGGCACTGGAACTTTTTCTTCAACAGGATTTGGCAATCGTTGGGGGGGGTTAATTCTTGGTAGTTCACCATTTTCTACAATTCAGCTGTCAGGCACATCTGTTTTTGAAGCATCTCCAGCGGTTACAGTTAACTCTGGAGGGGAGTTTCATGCAGACTACTCATATTTTGCTCGCTCTTTACCAACTGATCCTTTAATCAATATTTTAACAAATAGTGCTGCTCTAGTTGAATTACATAATTCACAGTTGGTTGATGGCGGAGCATCATGTATTGAGGCAGGGACCTCCTCTACCAATTTGAAAATATTAAATGTCTCTATGGAGCGATGTAACGGCCCAGCATTAAGGGCAGAAAATATTGAATTAGAAATAAGAAATATTTCGGTAGGTGCGGGTTCTAGCCATGGATTAGTACTATCCTCAGTTACCGGTAATTTGAGCGGATTACTTGGAATTGATTTTGATGGGAGCGGCAATCTATTAAAATTAAACTACATTGACGATTTATTCACAGTACAGAATGTAATTGGTAAAACAGGGCAATCAGCTGCAATCGCGGGGGCAAATAATCGTGCGTTAAATCTACATTCAATTGAAATTACTGGTGCACCAGGAATTGATTTTGATACCTCAGCAGGAATACTAACAAACATAATTTTACATGGCCAAGGGACTGGTGCTGGATTGATTAGCCATCACGGTAGGTATGCTCAAAATTTAGAATTAAATAATTTACAAATTTCAGGATATAATGTTGGTATAGACCTTCACGCTGATGGCGTTGAATCAGTTTCAACACTAGAAATTTATGATTCTACAATCAATGCTACAACAGCGATTTCAAATGAGGAGTATCCATTTTCAATTTTTAATTCTAATTTAGTTGGGGTAATTGAATTAAGTGGTCCAGCAAAATTCAAATTTTTTGATGTTAATATATCATCAAATGAAACAATTTCATTATGGAATGGTGCAGAAATAGAGATATATCATTCTACAACATTAATTTCAATCATTTCTGACATTATGATATCTGGAGAATATTATGTAGAGTTATATTATTCTAATAATTCGCAATCAACATTAAATCTTAGTGGTGAGGAGGTTTTATTTTATGTCAAATCATCAGTTAAAACTGCAGATAGTATTAATTCCATTGTACTACAGAATATGACCATAACTGCCAAATCATCTGGTTACGCCCCTCAAACTATATTTGTAGATTTACAAATTTTAACTTCAAAAAGTAGTGAAATATTATTTCAGTTACAATACAATTTACCACCAATTATTCTAAACACATATCCAAATTCTTCAACTATGATTATGCAGAATAAAGAATTAAATTTTGAAATCACTGCTATTGATGAATTTGATACTGCAAATCAAATGTTTTATACTTGGAAAATTTATGATAATAATGGTGTTTTAATTTATAATTTTACATCTTCAAATAAGCAAAATATACTAGCAATAAATAATCCAGGTAACCATTTATTGTCTTTTGGCGTTACTGATTCATTGGGTGCTTATTCTGAAGTATTAGTTCCAGTTGAAGTACAATTATTAGATTCAGATGGTGACTTCTCAGACACCTGTAATCAGCAAACATGGTTCGATGCCTCAATCTCTCGTTCATGTGGACCAGATGTTTATGATGATGATGATGATAATGATGGATATGTTGACTCTAGAGATGCTTGGCCAACAGATCCTTGTGCATGGCAAGATTCCGATTACGATAATCAACCAGACACTTTGAATTGTCCTGATGGATTTACCACAGACCTTTATGAAGATCAAGATGATGATGGAGACGGTATTCCTGATATTTTAGAAGAAAAGTCATCATCTTCCAATGAACAGTTTAGTTCTGTTACATTAATTCTAATAGTAGTTGGGATAATTGGTATTGCATTATTTTTTATTCGATTGAGAAAAGGAAATGGGAGTGATATTGATGACAGAGATTGATTTGCCCTCAGCAGATTCATTTGCCATATTCATCATAATTATTCTAGCAATAATTGTTTTATGGGATGCTTTTTGGCTTACTAAGCAAACTCAAGATGTGCCAGAATTTGGTGATTTGCCAAATGGAGGATATGCATGGTCTAGCGAAGGCCCACAAGAAGTCATTAGGCAATGGGGTAATTTGTTTTCTATGGCTGCAATGATGTCTTTGCCATGGGCTCTGATTTCAATATCAAACACTTCGATAATTTATGGAATTATTTGGGACTTGCTTCTTGCTCTACACATTATTTATTTGCTCGTACCTAAACGTTATGCAGTGACCTCAACTCATTTATTTGCTGATGGCCAAAGGTATGAATGGAATAAACTTCGGCTACCAAAAAAACAGCCAAAACGTCGAATTATGTTGCTTCGTAAAGGCTGGGGTGTGTTTGGTCCACTGCCGTTAGGTGGAAACCCCCATGATTTGATTATGGCGCAAAAAGCAATTGTGCAAATTTATCAATCTCCTGATGAATCAGAGTGACCGCTATTTTCAATAATCGAATTTACTTAGAATTAACATGGAATGGACAAAAAGCGGTAATGATTTGTTTGTGAGAATTGACCCAGGTGAAGAGATTCACACCTCTTTACAAAAACTTGCAGATGAAGTTGGATTTAATGCAGCAGCAATAACTAGCGGAATTGGCCGAACAAGAGACACTTTATACGGTTACATGAATGAAGAAGGCGTATACATACGAAGAAAACTAAATTCGCCCTCGGAATTAGTAAGCCTATCTGGTAATATCGCTAGAACTCAAGATGGTAAAGCATTTACACATATTCACTGTTGTTGGTCAGATGATGATAATAATGTCCATGCAGGTCATATGTTTCAATCTGTAGTTCACGTAGTTGCTGAGATACATATTAGAATCCTCTTAAAATCGATAATGACTCGCTGTCCTTTGCCTGATGTGGAGTTGTTAGGATTACATTTTTCGTGACATTCAAAGCCTATGATGTATGTGGTTATCCATGGCCGACAAGGAGCGAATCAATAGCCTCGAAGCGGCGATTCGTTATCATCGGGAATTGTATTATAATCTCTCGGCACCAGAAATCTCTGATGCAGAATTTGATCAGATTTGGGATGAATTAAAACTACTTGATCCAGCAAATTCAGCTTTACACGAAGTTGGCCCCGAGCCTCTACCTGGGACGGTAAAAGTAGAGCATATTTTTCCTATGCGTTCACTCGATAAAGGCACTACTGCTCAAGACATTGTTCATTTTGTAACCCAGTCTACATTTGGTGGCAAGAGATATCTTGCCCAGCCTAAATTAGATGGTTCAGCCTTGTCACTTGAATACGTTGCCGGTAATCTTCACCGCGCAGCCACAAGAGGTAGTGGTGAGCGTGGCGAAGATGTTACTTTGAATGCAAAGTTGGTTGCTAATATCCCTTCCCGTCTAAATGTGCCAATCGACTGTCATGTCCGTGGAGAAGTAGTTATGCCTTTAGCCATATTTAGAGAAAAATATCTACAAATATCTCCTAATCCGCGCAATCTTTGTTCAGGCGCATTGCGACAAAAGCACGGCGATGGTAAAGCAGATGCAGCAGATTTGGTATTTCATGCCTATGACGTTAAATTTGTCAACGAGTCTCCAAACGCTAATTATGACAGTGAATTATTAGAGTGGTTAAAAAAAGCCGGTATAGAACCTGCACCTTGGACTGTTTTTGATTCAGCCACACCCCAGTTTGACATGATTAAGCATACTGAACAATGGTCAAAAAAGCGAGACAAATTTGAATTTGAAATTGATGGCATTGTCTTCAAAGTTGACGATTTAACTCAGAGGACAACACTTGGCATGACAGCTCATCATCCACGTTGGGCACTGGCTTGGAAATTCCCTCCAGAAGAAGCAACTTCAGTACTGTTGAGTGTTGATTGGCAAACCGGCAGAACTGGTAATGTTACACCAGTGGCCAGAATTGCACCACAAAGCGTAGGTGGAGTGACTGTTGAAAACACAACCCTGCACAATCCTGGAGAAATACAACGGCTGGGATTAAAAATTGGTGATAAAATTCTAATTGTTCGGCGAGGTGACGTCATTCCAAAAATCGAAAAGTCTCTTGGAAATGCTGTAAAAGGCGATTTAGAAAACCGATTCCATGCAGATGGTACGCCCTTTTTACATGCCTCTCCACTTTCTCGAGAAATTGAAATCCCCAATATATGTCCTTCTTGCCAATCTGAATTAATTACTGAAGGCGCTTTTATAAAATGTTACAATATGTTTTGTAGCGCTAGAACTAGTCGCTCTGTACTTTACTGGTGTAGGGCTTTACAAATCGATGGAATAGGGGAAAAATTAGTTGAACAGTTGTTAGAATCTTCCATGATATCATCCATCGCGGATCTATATCTGTTGGATTTGCACCAACTATCTAACCTTGAGAGAATGGGTAAAAAATCTGCACAAAACGTTATTTCTGAATTAAGTAGAACCAAACAGATGACCCTTGGTAAATTTGTCCATGCTCTAGGGTTATCTGGGATAGGGCCAGAATTAGCATCTTTATTTGCTAGTCATGTCAAGTCATTAACAGGTTTGCTGGATTGGCTTAACAAGTCATATACGATTCCGGGAGATGATGATTTTGGGCCGGTCAATGATGAATTAGGCAAACCATACAAGTACAATTCTGCAATCAGAGAAATTTGTCAACACGATGGGATTGGGGAAAAAGTTGCTTTTCAAATAAGAGATGGATTAGAACAAAGAAAAGATTTGATAATTAAATTATCAAGTCATTTAATTTTACATGAAGAGCCTGAAATGATTTCTTCTGGAAAATTTGATGGAATGACCTTTTGTATAACGGGAACTCTTAGCAAATCTCGAAAAGAAATTCAAATGATTGTCAAATCATCAGGAGGTAAGGTAGTAGGCTCAATTTCCAGTAAATTAGATGTTTTGATTGCGGGTGAAAATGCTGGATCAAAATTAGCCAAAGCACAAACGTTAGGGATTGAAATTTGGGATGAGGATTTGCTTAGTCAAATGTTACATGAAACAAGAGACGTTGCTGATAACGGAAATTTTGTAGAAAATAATGAACAGAAGTCATTATTTGATTTCTAAAGCCATGATTAAAACATCATCTATCAGTTAATCTTCAATAGGTTGAGTAATTAGCATTATCATGGACAATAGGAAAGTAGTTGTTGCAATATCAATTGTGGCATTGTTACTCCTATTGCCGGTTATTCAAGCAAAAGAGAATGGTATCTTTAATCGCGCTTCTGGATGTAATTGCCATTTACAATCAGGTACAAACCCGGCATCTGTAAGTATTTCAGGGCTTCCAACTTCATATGATGCTAATAAGGCGTATCAAATTACAGTGTCAGTAAGCGGTGGTGTTAATGGGAATGGTGGTGGTTTTTCTTTGGAAGTAGACCATGGCAGTTTGAGTAGCGGGATGAGTTTATCTGTAAATGTACAAGGCAAAAGTGCGACTCATAGTATTACAGGTAGTAGTTCACGTTCCTGGGGCCTTCAATGGACTTCTCCCTCTGCAGGTACAGGTGCTGTGAACATTGATGTTGCTGGGATGACTACAAATAGTGATGGAAGTGATAATGGTGATAGGTGGGCAACCAATAGTTTCCAAATTTTAGAGAATGTCCCGGCTAACAATCCTCCATCGGTATCAAGCTTGATGTTGACACCAAATGATGCGGCAACCAATGATCAACTTGTTTTGAGCTATTCATTTAATGATCCTGACGGCGATTTAGAATCAGGAAGTATAATTACTTGGTACCGAGACTCGGTGGAACTTCCTTCGGGTACAATTAATGGAAAAACAGTTCAGTCTGATAAGACGCAAAAGGGCCAACAGTGGTATGCAGAGGTACAACCTTCTGATGGTGAAGATTTTGGCACAGTACAGGTTAGTAATACAGTTATAATTCAAAATTCCGAGCCTGAACTATCTACGCCTGAAACTACACCAGAAACTCCTGAAAGTACAGATTCTCTAAGTGTAACATTTACTACTTCGGATGCAGATAATGATAGCTTGACAACCACAATATATTGGTACTTGGACGGCACCAGGATAACAGAATTTGATAACGATACATCACTCCCTGCACTGGCAACCCGCAATGGTGATGAATGGCGAGTGGAAGTAACCGTATCTGATGGTGACGATATTGTAACTAAATCATCACAAATCATCACTATCGGTGGTGCAGAGTCGCCAAATAATGCACCAGAAATAATTTCATATTCAATAAACCCTAGTCAGCCTTATACTACAGATAACCTGAATTTGGCGTATGATGCCCAAGATGCAGATGGGGACGTAATCGTTGCTACTGAAATAGAGTGGAGGCTTGATGGTGAATTAACTAGTGAAACAGGAGCAACCATAAATTCAATGGCTACACAAAGGGGTCAGCTTTGGCAAGCAACAATTAGAGCAAGTGATGGGAAAAATTGGTCTGATGATGTGATAATTAGTGTGTTGATACTTAATTCAGCACCGGTTGTCGAGTCACTAAATATTACCCCAGCAACAGTATTCTCAAATGACAACATATCCTTCGATTATACTTTCTCTGACTTAGATGGAGATATGAAAGAAACCCCCTCGATTAAGTGGTGGAAAAACGGCATAGAGCAAACTGAACTAGCAGGTGAAAACATCCTTCCATCATCGTATACCAACAAGGGCGAAATCTGGGCTGTATCTCTCAATGCATATGACGGAGAGGATTTTAGTGAAACTGCATTTGAATCCTCGTTCACAATACAGAATAGTCTTCCAGTGATTACCATTGATGAATTACCCACAAATTTGACATTTGTTAATAGTTCAGAATTAGGATTAACCATCAACCCTTCTATACAAGATGTAGATGGAGATAATGTAAATTATCAAATTACATGGCTGAGAAATGGATTTCAAGAAGCAACTCTTGATAATGCGACCTTTGTTTCTAGAGATTATTTTGGCGCTGGACAAACCTGGACTTGTCAAGTTATTTTTGACGATGGAGAATCTCAGCCACAATCAAAAACATGGAATATAGCGGTTGATAATATTGCTCCATTAGCAGAAATAAAAATTGATTCAATCAATCTTTGGTCAGGCGAGATTATTGTTTTGAATGGTAGTGACTCATTTGATTATGATGGCATAATTGTAAACTATCAATGGCAATTGGCTCAATTTAATGGAGAAATAGTAGCAATTGAAGGGGCATTTGCTGAAATTATTGTGGCAGGCCAAGCAACAGTAACTTTGACAGTTGAGGATGAGTTAGGCGCCATCTCAGTTGCTAATACAATTTTACAAACCACTCAAGGGCCATCAGTGTCATCTCTTGAAGCCGGAAATGATGGCTTTCAAGTGTTATTATCTTGGCAATGGAATGGCCCTGATGCACAATTTAATGTTTTGCGAAATGGCTTACAAGTAGCCCAAGTATCTGACAATCAATATGCCGACACACCAGTTTTGTCAGGGCTAACTGAGTACAGTATCAAACCAGTTGTAGATAATCAACAATTGATTGAAGGTTCTATGACAATCACAGATTTTCAGGTTGAAATTATTACTCAACCAGCAGACGGGCTATCAGAAAACGGTGGCTTTTATCTTGGATTTGGCTTCTTGCTAATCAGCATTATAACAGTTTCATTAGGGCTACTAAAGAGGAGAGATAATAGTGAATAGATTAACTATGATTCTCAGTTTAATTTTGATGTTAGGTCTTTCATCAATTGGTCAAGCAAACCCCGGTGGGGTTGGTGATGGTGATTTTGATATGCAATGTGGAGGCGCATGTCATGGGGATTCATCTCAAAATCAAACCTCCCCTGCGTTGTTAGAATTATCTATTGATGGCGAGCCATATGTCGGTTTGCCAGTTTCTATTTCAGCAACAGTTAGTGGAGTTCAGTTTTCTTCTTCAGAAAAAATAGGATTATTTCTACTGACGGATACAACTGGTCACAGTGATCTACCAGAAGATGCTGGTTGGGATTTAATTTCAGATATTAATGGTGGAACAAATAACTATGTTGAAATTGAAACCTCATCATTAACAGACCAATATTCAGTATCATGGGTTGTTAAACCTAGTAAGATCGAGACCACTAATTTTTATCTTTCAATACAACACGGCGGCGATGATATCCCTTATTTTGGCATCAGCTCAAGTTTATCTATTGATACATTACCTATCCCTGATAATCTTCCTAGATTATCAGAAGATTTCTCTCCGAAGATTAGTCGGGACCTAGGAGTTGTTAGTACAATTTCAATCAATACAGAGGATGTTGAACAATTACAAATTGAATGGCAGTTGGTAGACGGTGAACCAACAGTCATCAACGCGACCAATAAAGGGGACCAACTTTGGGAATTTGAATTGCCAGCAGCCATGCAACCATCAATAATCGAATGGCGAGCAATTTTAAAAGGCGAAGGGCCAAATCAAATTTCACCATGGTTTAGAATCGCCGCTCAGGAACCAGTATTATCGATTAATCAAAATCAAATGTATTTGCAATCAATGGCTTTCTGTATTCTTTTTGCAGGATTGATCTTAACATTGCATACCCATTTTGTAGGCAATGATGCATTTACTAAAAAATCCTCATTTATTCCCTATGGTGGAGTTTTAGATAATGACAAACAATCCCCACCATTACCGGCGGAGGGTTTGCCAGAAGGTTGGACAATGGAGCAATGGAAATGGTATGGACATGAATATTTGGAGGATTTACAATGATATCATCAGGTACATTTCATGTTATATCAACTGAGTTAGTAGTAGGTTCTTTCGCCATGGCAGGATTTTGTTTCCTGCTTAAAACACTACAATGTTTTGAATTAATCAAGTCTGAAAAGGTTTCAATAGTCACAGATTATGCTGGACATTTTGCGTTGGGATTTGGACTTGTAGCAACTCCTTTTGCCATCGCATCTGGTATTTCATCATCGCCAGGTTCGGATTTATCTTCACCATTGTTAGTGAACAAAATGTTTCTTTCGATGACTTCGGTTGGGATTTCAGCAGCAATATTATATTCAAGATTTAAGTTTGGAGATGTTATTTGGAACTTAAAATCAAATGCGTTGGTACAATCTATATCGGGGCTGGCAGCTAGTGGTTTAATGCTAATTACGGCTTCTGCAGGCGGCAACTATTCGCGCGGAGAGTCATTACTTGATGTTCTTAGTCTGCCTTATGATACAATTTTCCTTATACCATTTTGGATTTCTTCACTGATTTTGATAACTGGATTGATTTCTACCATTGTTGCTTTGTTGGCTATGAATAAAAAATCAGCCATACAACATTGAATTACTTGGCTTCGAATCGTTGTCGATTTGGGCGCCATCCATCATTTGTTGGAGTTGAGCTTCAAGGAATTCAGCCTCTTCGATTAGAGGCTGATGTGGTAAATCTATTGCCGGTAGTAAATTATTGAGATTTTCAATAAGAGTTGCTGCTGCGCGCGCATCAGGGAAACGAGGGTCAGCTTCGACCATAATTGACATTAAATCCAATCCTCTTCTTCTTGCTTCACCTAAAATAGAGGCATTTATTCCTTTTATCACTCCTTGTTGAAGTAATGGAACCTTCATGTTTTCAAGTCTTTTTCTACTTTTTTCATTAGCTCCTATGCCAACTACATCTATACCTTCAGTGTCTTCATAATCTACTACAGGTTCAGAGCCATTTAGATTGCCTTTCATGCCGTGCTTTGCAAATGCATCAATAACCACTCCAGCAACAATTTTTTGTTCTTTAGACCATTCGAACATTGCCCACACGATGTCATGAGCAAGAGCCTCAGGCACTACTAATTCACTCATCAATAATATCACTTGGTCGCATCCTTCAATGGTACACTTCGGTTTTCCAGCATAAGCTCTGATCGGCGGCAGCGGGACTCCTTTGTCTACTAAGGTCAATGCAGGGAGTCTTGCATCAATTACTCCGCCAATGAATTCTAATTCCAAATGATCGATTAAGAAATGAGCGACAACACTGGAGACCATTCCAACACTAGGGAAGCAAGCAACTACGAGCGCGTTTTCAGTAGAAACTTCAGCATTTATCCTTACACTTGGTCCTTCCATAACACCTGCTATTTACCGTCAATGTATGAACACTTGCATTGTATGCTGTTGTCGGTGGTTTGATGATGTTTGATTATCACGGCTTGATATGGCAGGTGGAGACTCTAATGGCGAAGTCACACATATGTTGTCACCATCAGCTTGGAATCGTTTTGAAACATGCCCTCGTATGTATTGGTTAAGTCGACAACGCTTGCCAAGGAAAGCTGGAATGGCAGCATCACTGGGTACAGCAGTTCATGCATCAGTCGAGGACCTTCTTCAAGAAGACTTTTCACATTTTGAAAACGCTCAAGATGATTGGTTGCCTCAAGAAGGACTACGTGTACTGAAAAAGCGTTGGGAGGAAGAAAAAGCGATTTTTCATGCCACCCCCAGACGTCCTAAATGGAAAGAAGAGAAATGGAAAGAAGCCATTAATCATCAGAAGGGAGCGATTAGAATGTTGTTAGACCATGTAGGAATAAATGGTTTAGACCAATCAAGAATTACAGGCGCATTATGGCGTAAAATTCAATCCTTGGCAATTGCAGTTGAGGGGGAATTAAAGACGAATAATGGGAAATTAATGGGGCGCCTTGATCTGTTGATGGCAGATGTTGACGCCTCAGGAAAAATGGTTGGTTGGTTAGTAGCAGATCTAAAAACAGGTAAAGCACCAGTTGATACATTAAAGACAGAAGTGAATAGACAATTACGTCTTTACAGAGACATAATTAGGGATAATAACCCCAATGGCCCGCCAATTAGAACCGAAGGATGGTATACCGCCGACTCCTCAAAATGGGTTGCTGAGGGCGATGATGTATTGGAAGATGCATATGCTGCATGGTCTGCAACTCTTCCTACGACAATTCCCCTTGAGCCAGTTACAGGAAACAATACCTGTGGTGGTTTTTGCGATTGGAAAGCATGGTGCCCCCATTGGTGGAAATGGCGTCACGACACCAATAGTTTACACAAAGGTGATTTTTCAGATGCAGTCATTTTGTTGCATAACTATCAAAAATCTAACGGTACAGCAATAATTGAATTATGTGAGCCAAGAGATGAAAAGGGAAGCGTGATTCCAACAGGCATCAAAACAGGAGCAACATTTGACAATCGAGGCAAAGAGGCCTTAGAAGAACTGCTTGAAACCGGTCATACAGGGCCGATATTTCTTGGCTCCGCAATGACCAATCGCAACTCTTGGAGAGTTGGACACTGGTGCGACGTGCTTCCATGGAGTCCGATTCCCGATGATAAAGAATATATTAGGGAAAAGTCATGATAAATACTGTTTCAATATGTTCCTTGCATCATCATCTTCTATGCCTGATGGAGATAAAAGCCAGTTAATGTAAGGGGGATCAATTCTTTTTATCTCAGAGAGATGTCTGCCTTTGTGTCGGCCAAAAGCAATAATGTAATGGCCGTTATCAACTCTTATCTTGCCAAGATTATCTAACATTTCTAGATCATTAATTCCTCTACCTAACTCTGAATCATCGCTTGATGTTTTACCGTGAATCAGCCATCTTTCCACTTCTTTCAAGTCCTTTCTAAACATTGGCGAATGATCTATTGTTAATCGCCAAAATAGCAAAAGCGACGCAGCTGCGTCAGCAGCAGCAGTGTGTGCATTTTCCAATGAAATACCATGTCTATTACACAAATTACCTAGATTATGTGGTCTGGATAATTTAACCCTCCTTACAATTTCTAAAGTATCCATTATGGCTTTGGGCTTTGGAGGCAGTTTGCCAATTCTTCTAAATTCATTGTCTAAAAGTGGCATGTCGAAATTACGAACATTGTGGCCTATTATTACAGATTGTTCCATCATTTCGTGAATTTCGTTAGCATATTTTGAGAAATCGGGCAAACCTTTGACATCGGAGTCATAAATACCGTGTACATTACTTGCTCCAGTAGGGATTGGACGTCTTGGATTAATCAAACTTTCATAATTTATCGGATTTCCTTCGGCATCTGAGCCAACTAGAGCAATCTGTACAATTCTGTCGTTATTGGTAGAAATACCTGTGGTTTCTAGGTCAAATGCCAAAACTCGCTCGCCCTGCAAGAACTCATGACCCATACTAGCAAGGTGATAACGGCACTTATTGAATATCACTGTGAAAACAAGGAAAAGTACAATCGTCGCTTTGCTCTGGGATTGTTATGGGTATTAGAGATAAGGTGCGAACATACTTTGAGCCCGAGGGCGATTTACTAGAGGAAGTAGTGACAGAGGAGGGCGAATCACCCGAAGATCAAGCAAAGTTTTTGGCGTTGGCTAACGAGATTACGAGTGAGATCTTTGCAGAGTTAAATTCTGAAGATGAAGAAATTCATGAAGTCGAAGAGATTTTAGTTTCTGAATATGATGTGGGAGATGTTGAATTAGAGCAATTAAATGATGATGAATTGGTTAATTATAGTGAAGTAAATGTCGTTCAGCATGATACATATGATGAGATAGTTGAATACCTAGCAGATGCCAAAATAATTGGAGATTTGCCAGAAGAAGTAGAATTCTAACGGGACTTCTTATTGCATTTGATTATGATGCAATTTCAGCTGGGATGATGCATACTATTAGAAGGGGGAAGATATTCAGCACTTTATGAGGGCTGATGCGATGACGAAATCTGTGTTCCTTTCATCGCTAATATTTTTTTCTGCAATGCTTGCAGGTTGTGTTGCTTTAGATACTGCGGTAAATCCTAGAGCAGAACTACAAGCTTACCCTCTATTTATTCAAGAAGGAGAAACTATTACTTTAGATGCTAGAGATTCACAAGCTGTGGAGGGAGTTATTACCGAATTCTATTGGGATTTTGGTGATGGAAAAATAGCTGAAACCGTTGTTGGTTTTACCTCACATACTTATGAGAAATTCGGCGTATATACTGTTACCATGTCGGTAAAAAATAGTGTTGGCGGTGAAGATGAGGTTACTTCAACGATTGTAGTTAATGGCGCACCAGTGATAAATTTAACAACACCAGATAATATCAAATCTGGAGAATCTGCATTACTTGATGCTTCACAATCTTATGACCCCGAAGGAAAAGCATTACTCTATTCTTGGGATTTAGACTGGAATATAGATTCAGACAATGACGGCGATAATAGGAATGATGTTGATGCGATAACACCTTCTGTATTGCTTCCAACCAATAAATCTGGCGTAAAACTTGGAAGTCTAACCATTTCAGATGGTAATGGTGCTACAGACTATCAATCTTTTGAAATTGATGTGACAACAAGAACCTTTGAAGTGAAATGGGAAACCCAAGAACTTGAAGTGAATTGGTCAGATTACCTTGAGCAAGGCAGCTCATGGGAAGACGTCATCACTCCTGGTTTAGAAAGTCGCATCATATCATTTCAAGCAGTTTTGGAATTAGCACGAGAACCAGGGCCCCAAGATAATTTCACCCTAAAATTACAAATTCCAACAGACGGCTATAAGATCTCAGCAAAGACAGAAGGCGGTAATTTCACAGCAAATGAAACCTCGAAGGCAGAAATGGAGCGCGGAAAAATCAATCCAGTTGGAGAAGACGGAACCTACACTGGTGACTCAGAAGAAGAAGTTTTAGCGCTATTGCTCAATAAACCAGGTGAGCGCGCAGCACAAGGGGAATGGATTTGGACTATTTTGTGCGATCAAGCAGATCCGGATCCACTTTTTGACGGCATGCAGGATCTCGATCCTGGCAATGATTGGACGTTAGAAGTAATAATTATCATTCAAACTCCAAATCTTACCGAAGTCGCTGTCTAAACTTACCGATGAAACAATAATCAATAACCAACTTCTCGGAGGTATGATAGCATGGTCGACACTGTAGAAATAAGCAGAGTTAACATTAGAAACACATTATCTGTAGACGTTTCGGTTTGGATGAATGATCCAGATGATTGGGACTTTAGGCCAGCGCTTTCATTGGCAGAAAATAAATTTCAAATATCTGATTTAATCAGTGGTAATCAATTAGCATCAGTGGAATTATCCGATGAAGAAATGGAAGTTATACAACGAGATAGAGTTGCAGAACTTAGAGTTAAATTTCAAGTCCATGGAATGCATGGCAACCTTCAACGCATCAACCCAATTATCGCCGATGGTAAAGCAAAGAAACTTGCTACTGCAAATTGGAAAACCACTCAATCAGTAACTTTCTTGTGATATTATTGCGGGAGTTCCACCATGTCTTTGATATGGGTTCAATTTTTTTAGCCGATTATGTCAAACAATAAGGGCGGCAAAGGAACTCAAAAAAAGGCTAGATTTGAAAGATTAAAACAAGAGATTTTGCGTTTTGTAACTGCGAATCACGGATGCTCGGCTCAATCTATTGTGGCCAATTTATCCCATGATCGTTCTATGCGCAATCATGGCTTAACTGCAAGAAAGGTCGGATTTTTTATTTCCCGTAATCTTGCAGAGAAACTCACCTGGTGGCAAGATCACAGAGCAGGAAGGAGAGTTTATGGCGACAAATCAAAAATTGTTCATGAAAACCCAAGATAATCACTAAATCATCCGCTTCACTCATGTATTACTTTCATTACGAGTATCTAATGAGTGGGCAAGTCGCTGCGTATTTTGACCTTGATGGAACGTTACTAGATTCTTCAAGCGAGAAGACATTAACGCTTTATCTTGCACAAAAAAGGCCGTGGAGAATTCCAATAGGAACTATGATGTGGTCTTTAGGATTATTTGGCAACCTATTACGCGGCCGTTCATTTTACGATGCGGCAAGAAACCGTGGTCATTTTGCCTTAGCATCTTGGAAGATACTTGAAGCGTATTCTAAATTTCTAGCAATTAATAAATTAAGCCATAAAATACCTAAAGAAGCACAGGATTGTCTTGACTGGCATCGGTCACAGGGACATCGTTTGGTATTGGTTACTGCAACCATTGCTCCAATGGCTGAGGCTATGGCTGAAGTACTTGGTATGGATGAAGTATATGGTTGTGGGCCAGATAGGCGAGAGGGTATTTTATCAGGATCAGAGCATGGTTGGAGCGTCCCAAGAAGAAAAGGCAAAGTCCCAGTAGTTGAATTAGATGCACAACAGAATGGACATGATTTGAGTCAATGCTATGGATATGGTAACACAATGGCTGATACCTGGTTTATGACAAAAACGGGCAATCCAGTTGCAGTAAACCCAGGTTCAAAAATGGTAAAACTGGCTCAAGAAAATAGTTGGAAAATAGTGACATGGAAGATTCCGAATTAAATTTTTGGCGGCCCCGCCGCGATTCGAACACGGGTTACTGGTTCCGCAAACCAGTGTGATATCCAAGCTACACCATGGGGCCGTAATCTATCCACCTGCCTACTCAATATAAGCGCAACGGACACCAAACTTGAGAATACAAGGATTCATCATTGCACTACTTATCGCTTGACTATGGCCGTAACTCTAAACAGACGAGTTGACTATCCAATGATCGATAATGCAAATATTGCTTATTACCCTAGAATATACGATTTAGCACATCGTTTTTTTGAAGAATGTTGGGAGGAAATGTGCGGAAAATCTTATCCTGAGATGATAATGCAAGAGCGTCTCGGTTTCCCTGTTGTGAACATCGAATCCAATTTTTTACATCCATTGCGCTATGGTGATATTGTTACTGCGAGAATTTCTATTGCCAAAGTTGGTACCAAATCATGTACTTGGCAATATGATTTTTATAACCAAAATGAAACTCATTTATGGTCCTCTAAACAAGTTACAGTTTGTGTCAATATGGATTCCTTGAATCCAATCGTGATGCCATCATGGATTATTGATGGATTACGCAACCATCTACAGTGAGGGTTTTTTGTGCAAGATAAAAAGTTTGACTTTTCCATAATCATGGATGACACAGATTCTATACCTAAAGATGTTGAATTTAAAATCCCGATACAAGCGGATAAAAAGGGTCCAAAAACCATAGCAGTATTGTTGTTTATTGGAGCATTATTCATTCTATTTCAAGCATACCAAGATTACCTCCATCATAATTTAGATGATATTCCTAGGGCCCAGGTTGAGACGCTTTTAGAAACCCCAAATAGCCAATCTGATGAACAGATTACTTACGATCAATATCAACAATTTCATGATGACGCTAGAGATTCGGGTGGTTATATTATACGAGCAATTGGATTATTTATTTGTGGAATTATGTTGTCAATTGGCTCTGTAAACCTCTTCCGATTAAGAAAATCAGGCCCAATTATTTCCACATCAGGAGCTGGAATTGGATTATTAAGCGGAATTTATGGTAGCAACTTAATCAAAATCGCCTCTGATGAAAACTTGAGTGGGGCTTTATTACTAACCTATGAAATTTTCACCTATCTTTGTGGAATATGTATGTTTGTTTGCACCGCGTTTGCAGCATTGCCTTTGATTAATGCAAGAGCTAGAGAAGCACTTAATCAAAATAACAAAGTTTCTCTAGCCAGATCCGCTTCTGAAGAAGAATAGATTATTTAATTGGTTTTGGCCATTTTTTCTTTAGCGCCTTTTCAAGACTTTCATCAAGTGTGGCATTCCACCAATCACTGCCACGCCATATTGCATATTTGCCGCGAATACCTCTTAAATCTGCACCTTTGAATTTACAATTATTAAAGTTAGACAAGTTCAATCTCGCCTTTCTTAAATCGGCGCCGCGAAAGTCTGCATTATCGAATGCCGATTTCATCAAATCAGCCTCTACCATCGATGCTTTATTGAAATTACAATTTGAAAAATCACCCTCTGTTAAATCAGCACGATCTAGTATTGCTCGTTTGAAATTTGAGCCCGAATGGCGGCCTTTGCGTAATAAAGAATCAGCTCTGTTTTGATATGACCAATCAAGGATTTCACTCGCCTCGCCGGTATTATCTCTTGGGTCATCAGGGTTACCGGACATTACCATTTACAAGCCTCATATTTTTGAATTATTTTGTAAGTGTTTTCTACCAGCATCTGTTAATTTTGCAAATCGATTTTTATCACCATATTTCTTTTCAATCATGATAAAATCTTTTTCTTTTAAACGATTTATGTAGAGCGATAAATTTCCAGGAGAATCAATATTGGCTTGTTCAAAAAGTTCATTCACAACTCTTGGCGGGCAATCTTTAATCCCTTCAATATCGATTAGAAAGTGTAATGCACCTAATAATTGATCAGGTTTGCTATCAAGTCCGCAATTTTCAACTAGAGTTTTGAATTTCGCTCCACGTTCTGAAGAAAACCCATCTTTGGTATTAGAGCTCCCTGAGTCTGCAATATTATCTCTTGCGTCTTGTAGAGCATCAGACATTATATTCCAAATACCTTCTTCTTTAAATTGAGCAAACTTTTCATCAACTTCAATTTGAGAACCTTCGACTTCGAAATCAAATTCACCCACGCGGATTGAGATTTTATTTAGGTCTGACATCTTATCCCAACTTTACCGAGTAGTAGCATATTGATAATTGTTTACAAGGTAAATAATTTTGAAATGTATAACAAAATGATAGTAGTCTTTTCAAAGTATTTCAGTAACGCATGTACTGAGTGGCATGACAGAGCACGAGTTCAAGGGTTACGCTCTAGTGTTGAAAAGTGGAGCTGATCCAACCACAGGAGGCGTTGCAATAGCCGGTTTTACTACCGCAGGAATGGTAGGAGTAATCGCCGCCTCACACATAATTAGAACGTTAAATCTAAGACAATTAGGAACGGTACTCAATGCTGAATTTCCAGCGGTTGCATTAATACAAGATGAGATCCCTAAACATCCAGTTAGAGTGTATCAAGGAGATGGAATCGGAGTGTTTACTTCTGAAATAAAATTTCAAGATAAGCAAGATATTATGTTTGCATCTACGGTATTAGAATGGTTTACTAAAGGTAATTTTGATAAATTAATTATTATTGATGGCATACTTTCACCAGACAAAAAATTGAATCAAGGTGAATTATATGGCGTGGGCTCATCTCTTTCAGCTCGTAATGATTTGAAAAGAGCAGGAATAGAGCCAATACAACAAGGAATAGTTGCAGGAATCACAGGATTCTTGCTTGGAGAAGGCGACCGCTTGGGAATTGATGTTACCGCATTACTTGCAGAGGCTAGCCCCATGTACCCAGATGCTCGGGCTGCTGCATTGGCGATAGAAGCAGTTAGTGATTTGACCGGCTTGGAAATCCCACTTACAGATTTATTAGAAAACGCCCGAGAAATAGAAAACAGTGTGAAAGAGGTTTTTGAAAATTCAATGACCATGTTACCTGCCCCGGAGCAGGGTGACGAGTATAACGACCCCTCATTTGGTTGATTATCTGTGGTAATTTCTTACTACTTCAATTACTGATTGGTAATCAGCATCGGTAATAAACATGGGATTCATGCTTGGATATCTTGCAGCACAGAACCCCTCCTGTTGCAAATCTCTTAGCAAATTTTCAATTTTTGGTGCACCCTTGGTACCAGCTAGCCTTGGCATAGCATCAAGACTCAAAAGTAAATGTTCTCGAGACAATAAGTCAGCGGATTCAGCGATGTGTTTGACACTTCGCGCCATCTCTCTTGCAGCATATTCGATATCCTTTTCATTCCAATTCAAACCTTTTTCTTTAGCATGTGCGAGATCTTTATCAGAGGGACTACAAGTTTCCATTGCTGCATCAATTGACATTCTTCCTGCGATTTCCTTATTCATTAATGGACCTATCCATAAAGGGCCACTGCAAGACTCAAATTGGTCTTGTGAAGGGAATTGAATGAATTTGTAAGGTATTTCGTCACACCTTATTCGCCAACCGATATTTTCTTGGAATGAAGATGCACCTTCTTTACTGGTTTTCACCAACACACTTACTCTAACGTGGTGTCCATCAAAAAGAGACACAATTGGCATAATTATTCTATCATGCATGGCAGCAATCTTTGCAATAAGGGCTAGTAACACTCTTACAGCATCATCATGAGCATAATCATCAACAATACCTTTGGCAGCATATCTTCTTTTTTGACTACTTGGGGAAGAGCCGGTTAAAGCAGCAGTATCGGTGGCAGTGACTTCCAATACACCACATCTTGCTAGGCTTTGTATCGCAGCATCAATAAATTTCACAGGTGAACCAAATGGGTCGATATCTATCCACTGATATGAAGCATCAGCCATTGCTAACTTAGCGTCCATTTTTTGGAAATACAAGCCGTGTAACGGGATTCGTTGTGCCATAGAACCATATCGATCAAGGTTAATTTCAACATTTTCAGTATATTCGGGCAGGTTATTTTGATGAGAATGCTTTGCCCATAATAGGGCAAAATCATTTAGATCATTACCGGTTATCCTCAATCTGTTTTGTAATGTTAAAGGTATCTCATTACGCCATCTGCGGATTCTAACTCCGGTTGAGCACATCGCATCAAAAGCTCTAATTGACTTATCCTTAGGAACTAACCAGTCTTGTTCCAATGCGTCTTTGAGCAATAAAACGGAACGAGTTCTAGATGGCGCCATTGCAGGATTGAGAAATCCACCGCCAGTCTTTTTCGCTGGACCTCTAGGCATATGTGTCGGGCGTTCTTGATCAGGCTGTAGGTGCACGATGGTTTTACCTTCAAGCCAAATATTCCCTGGCCAACCTTGAGGCATAGCATCTAAATCCATAGTCGACCATCATTGCCCAGTAGCCAATCATTCATCAAATCTCTCAAAGCAATTTTAGATGTTCAGTTGAAGCGGGGTTCATGGCAGGGGATTATCAGCCGATGGGTGTGTCGATGGCAAATTTAACTACAGGATATGGAATTTTTCTAATGATGTGGGGGGTCGCGGTATCTCTGATCTCTGGTTCTAATTCAGTGACCTCATTCATCCCTTCAATCATGGGTGCGCCGTTGATAATTGCCGGAGTTATGACTAATAAGCAACCTGAAAAGCGTAAATTATGGATGCATATAGCAGTAGTATTCGGTTTGCTATGCGCTTTGGGAGGAACACGTTTCTTCATGGTAATGTCGGACGGAATAACTTATGCTTCTGGTTCGATGTTGATGTTATTTTTAACAGGTAGCGTTTACACTTATCTGTGTGTCAAATCATTCATCCATGCTCGTAAAAACCGCCGAATCGAATCAACAGCAGAAACATTGGATAATAAAGACCAAGCAGATACTTTAGATAAAAAAGACAATGAAACTACAAATATAGTTCAAAACATAACATACAATATTTCCGATAGCGTGGTCTCAGGCGGTATTGACAATAATATTGAAAACAATTGAGGTGAAATTTTGGAGCAGAAGTCATTAGTTATTGATGTTATAGATAATGGTGGCCAGTGGACACATAGAGAATGGCGTATGCTGAGATATCTAAAAGTAGATACAAAAATCATCGAAAATACCACGCCAGTTGAAGAATTACGAGATTTAGATGGCATTATACTCTCTGGTGGGGCTGCAAGAGTTGGCTTAACTGGAGAGTTGGGCAACTGTGCAGCATATCTTGAATTGAATATTCCCGTATTGGGTATATGTGCAGGCCATCAATTCATGGCCCGTCATTATGGTGGGGATGCTAGAGAGTCAACAATTCCTGAATTTGGGGCAATGGAAATTGAATTACAAAATGGCGGCGGTAAAATTTTCCAGGGAACTGCAGAAAAGCAAACAGTTTGGGAGTCACATAATGACGAGGTTCACATTATACCAGATGGCTTTTTTATTACCGCCAGTAGTCCTTCATGTAAGGTTCAAGGCATGGAGAATGATGAAGGAAACCGTTTTGGCTTACAATTTCACCCAGAAGTAAATGATTCTGAATATGGTAAAGAAATGTTTGAAAATTTTGTTGAAATCTGTAAAACTAATCGAGAATCAAAAATTTAGTATTAAACACGATTATAAAAATAATTCAATTTATCAGGAACTATGACAGAGTCATATTTAGTAATAGGCGGCAGCAGTGATATTGCGAAAATTCTTGCTAACAATCTTCTAGAGCGTGAGGCAAGTGTTACACTTTTGGTTAGAGATTCAAGTAGAGTTGAGGACTTGTCTTCAAGGGGGGTGAATATTGTGAAGGGAGATGCACTTAATCCTGAAGTCGTCCAAAGAGCAATAAATACTGCAAAAGAATCTGGCGACGGAAGCATCACAGGTGCAGCTCATTTAGTTGGATCAATCCTACTAAGACCTCCTCATGCACTTAAGTTAGAAGATTTTACCGAAGTAATAACGACAAATCTTACTAGTGCATTCTTGTCTTTATCATTAATTGGTAAGGCTATGTTGCGTTCAGGTGGAGGAAGATTGGTTTTCACTTCCAGTGTTGCAGGCAGTATTGGCCTAGTCAACCATGAAGCAATTTCAGCGGCTAAAGGAGGGATAGAGTCGATGGTTCGTTCTGCAGCAGCAACTTATGCGCAGAGAAAGATAAGAGTTAATGCAGTGGCACCTGGATTAACTGAGACAAGAATGGGTGCTAAAGTTTTAGCATCTGATGCAATAAGAGAGGCTGCAGTCTCGATGATTCCCATGCGGAGAATAAACCAACCGCAAGAAATTGCTTCTGCAATGCAGTGGTTGCTTACAGATGCCCCAGATAATTTTACGGGGCAAATTCTGAATCTCGATGGAGGAATGTCTAATGTCAAAAACTGATGGAACAAAATGGGTAGATGTTTTGCCAAAAAATAAAATTAGAGATGGCAAAAAGAAAATGGTTAACGTTGGGACAAAATTGTTTTTGGTGGGTATGCACAACAATCAATATTTTGCTACTGAAGCGCTATGCCGCCACATGCGATGGCCGTTAGCATGGGGGGGGAAAATAAAAGATGATTGCATAAGATGCCCTCTGCATCAAACGACTCACAAGATTAGCGATGGCGAGTTGGTAGAATGGTCGCCTTTTCCACTATTTCCGCCATATGGTAAATTGGTAGGAAAGATGTCGAAAAAGAAAAATCTGAAGGTATTTCCAGTTAGAGTCTTAGATTCTAAGATACAGATACTGATTTGATTAAACCTTAGCCATAAGTCCCATTTCCAAAGGGGTTGAAGAAATGAACCTGTCCATTATCTTGTCATTCATTTTGTACAATCTTAGATAGTGAGCAAGTAATACGAATGGTGCAGAACGTGGTAAAATACCATTTCTAAAAGCGTTAATCACGCTCACAATTTCTTGTTTTTGTTCTTTGTCTAGCTGATGTGAAAAGCGCCCTAACACACGTTCCATTGTATGAGCAATGCGGCTTCTTTTGGTAAGAACATTTAATCCTCGCTGAGCTTCAGTCATATATTCCAAAGCAACATTATCGGGATGAGCATTGTTATCAAAACTCTCGGCAATTAATCTACCAAGAATACGTTTCATTTTCGGTGCACGGCTTAGTAAGAACAATTTATTTTCGTTATGGAATTGCATAATTTTCTTAGCATTCCAACCATCTTTTCCTAAATTTAACCACTCTTGGAAGAAATGGACACGTGAAAGAAAATGTTCAGCTTGTTTAGGATCGGTTAATCTACCTTCTTCAATTACTGGAATGTGTGGGTTCAATGAAGTGAAAACCATTGCAAATAGTCCGCGCCCATCCCTTACCGCTTGTGGATTATCACCCCTGTAAACTTTGACTCTTTCTAATCCGCAACTGGGTGAGTCTTTCTTGAAAACAAATCCACAAATGTTAGATGATGCTAACAGGTCGGATTGTATTTCAGCATATTCAAGCATAGAATCGGTAAAGTCATCATCGTTTTTTGGATTAATTAAGGAGAGTTTCCCGTCTCGTTTCACTAGTCTAATTGTTGGTCTTGGAACCCCCATGCCAATGCCAACTTCTGGACAAATTGGAACTAATTCTAAGTGCTCTGACCATTTTCTGGACAGGGTTCTAAATTCTGCAGCATCTCCATTATACCTAACCTTCTTTCCGATTAAACAGGCAGATACCGCAACTTTGGGAAGTTCAGTCATATCGTGTACTAAGTTGTTTAGTTTATCAATAAGTGTTTATTCTAAAAATTAAACTTTAAGATTTGCTTGTCTAGCAAGCATGACAACTTTCATGCTATGTTCTAACATTGCAGCATTTGCCCATGCTTGGTCAAGATCTGCACCGACAGCATATGCTCCACTGCCTCGAATAACGACACACCTCATGCCACCTTGTTGCAATGCTTCAGCAACCTGTCTTAAGAATTCTTCAGGATTTTCAGGGTCTGGATCTACAACTATTATTTTACCAATATATTCCTTGCCAATTTCGTCTATTGGTTGCATAAGAACGAGGTCTTTTTCACAACTAATTGCCGTGGTATAAGGTCCAAATGAATGAATAACTGCAGCAGGCCCCCCAGTAACTAAACTAGCAGAGGCTAGCAGAACTTCCAAAATGCGCCAATCATCTGGTGAACCCCTAGGTGCTTCACCACCAAGTTTGGCAGCACAAATATCTCTTTCATTCATCCGAGGTAACATTGCGCTGTGTTTGGTCGAGATTAAAACTTCAAGCCTGTCTGGATGGAGCATGGCAATTGAACCCATTGATGCCCTGACTAATTCATCACGATCTAATTGCCTCGCCATTCTAGCCATATCAGCAACAATGTGTGCACCTATTACCAAATCTTCAGTTACTATGGGTGGCATTGGAGTACTTTCTAATTCTTCAATTATGTCGGCTGCACCGGCCATTGAACTCCTTAATCGTTCAACTTCTGCTTCTAGTCGAGCAATTTCAGCCTCCTTTTCTAGTAAATCTTCAGCATCTTGATCTTCCGCAGATTCATCGATTAAATGTTCACCATTTGGCAGATTTCCTCCCACATCTTCAACATCTTCATCAACAGTTAATTCTGGTAAAATTTTCAAATCATTTGATATATCTACGTCATCAGTTTCACTTGGTTCTAATTCATTATCACCAGTGACATCCTCAGATTGAATCAAATCATCCTTATCAGTTTCTTCACTAATTTTAGAATCTTCTAATTCATCATTGTCTTCTAAGCCGACAACTTCAGAATTTTCGCTTACCTCATCAGGGTTATTTTTTTCGGATTTAATTTTTGATTCAGCAAGAGGTTTGCTAGGCGGCTCCTTACTTGGAGGGCCAGCAGGAGGTTTGCTAGGCGGCCCCTTACTTGGAGGGCCAGCAGGAGGTTTGCTAGGCGGCCCCTTACTTGGTGGGCCAGCAGAGGGTTTGCTAGGTGGCCCCTTACTTGGTGGGCCAGCAGGGGGTTTGCTAGGTGGCCCCTTACTTGAGAGATCTGCAGGGAGTTTGCTTGGTGGCTTCTTACTTGGGAGATCTGCTGGGGGTTTATTTTTTGATTCATCATCAGTTAGTTCTAATTCTTCATCACCAATAGCAGCCTCAGATTGAACCACGTCTTCTTTATCGGTATTCTCGCTAACCTCTTGGTCAGTTTGAATATTTTCTAATTCAACAATTTCAGGTTTATCAGTTTCAGCTGAATCTTCGGATTCTACACTGCCTTTTTCTTCAACAGCGAGTATTTCTTCAGGGGGCTGTTCAAGTCCACCCATCATTCCAAAAGCATCGCCAAGCATTCCTTCAACTTTGGCGAGTTCAGTCTGTTCTCTCGCCATTTCAGCAGATGTTTTCTTCTTCGCCACGCGATACTCCTCAGTCGAGCCACATGGCGCGGCTTAAATAGCGGTTGCGCTCCGGTGACTATGAACAGGCCCGCTTGGTGTAGAGGTTATCATGCAGGATTGTCATTCCTGCGACCCGGGTTCAATTCCCGGAGCGGGCGCCAAATCTATTCAAAAATCAATAAATAATTCATGTTTTTTGGACAGACAGATTAACAAGGGAAAACTATTGGGAAGGCTGAGTTGGATTCGATGGTTGAGTTAATAGATTACAAATGCGCAGTGTGTGGCAGTATTGAATCATTCCACAGAGAACGAAATGGGATTAGTTGCAAGTCTTGCGGTTCAAGAGTTTTCATGAAACTTCGCCGAACCGGTACAAAGAGACTTGCAGCGGAATAATTTTTGACGCGATAGTTCAAAAACCGCCGACCAGTAAATACCACTATGACATCTTGGTTGGAGTCAAAAGCACCTGCCAAATTTCATCAATTAATAATTAATGATAGCACCAGAGATACATTATTGAACGCATCAACCAGCCTTAATCCTCCGCATTTATTGTTATCAGGTCCAAATGGAGTTGGTAAAACAGCAGTTATGAGGATGTTTGCTCGGCAAGTTTTAGGCCCTGGGTGGAAAGCAACAACACACGTCCTCAATGCCAAAGATTTGTCAAGAGCCCCTGGGGCAATGAAAAAGTTTGAGGAATTTTTACGCCCTGGTGGTAGTTCATCCAAAGATACATTAGCAGGCCGAACAAGTCTAGACATATTCTCGGAATCTACTATGGTAGTTCAAGGTGATACGGGGCCGCCAGCAGGTAATGAGACATTCAATATTTTGGCAGTAGGTCGTACAAAATTATCTAGGCTGATAGTTATTGAAGATGCAGACTACCTTGGAGCTCTAAGACAGGCTTATTTGCGTAGAATGATGGAACAAAGTAGCTTAACTTCAAGATTTATTTTTACTACGACAACGCCATCTAGGCTGATAGATGCATTAAGAAGTCGAGTCCAACATATTCGAATACCTAGATATTCAAGAGAAGAGCTAGAAGCCGAATTGACTAAAATCGCCAGTGAAGAAAAAATAGAACATGTGCGTGGAATAATTGGCGATATTGCACATGTTAGTGACGGTAACTTACGGAAAGCATTGTTTATATTAGAAATGATGACAAAGCGCGACCTATTAAACGACAGACGGAATGTGCAAGAATTAATAGCTTCGACTAAGATTAGAGAAATTCAACATATTTTGGAAGAAGCAATGCGAGGTAAAGTTCACGAATGGCGATGGGAGAAAACTAAAGGGAAAAACGTAAGATCATTAAAAGGCGCAATGGGTTTGTTAGATAGAATAATGGAACAACATAATCTTGAAGCGGAGGATATCGTAAAACACATGCACAAATTACTGACCGAAGGGAGAATGAACCTTGATGACAAATTGTTATCAGAATTTATGATTCGATTAGCAAGGTGTGAAGTCTCAGTGTTAAACACATCTCAGCCAAGAGTTGAATTGGAGAGATTTTTGCTAGATATTTCAACAGCCTCTCAAATAATTAATGAATAGCAATACTCTTGACGCAGCCATCATTGGCGTAAACGGGCGCGTAGCACAGCTGGATAATGCGTCGGCCTCCTAAGCCGAAGATCGCGGGTTCGAATCCTGCCGCGCCCGCTCAATAATCATCATTAATTGAAGAAAAATCAATTAGTAAGAAATAGGGAAGCCTACAGGACCTAGTATTATGGCCAAGAGCAAATCTACGAAATTGGATAAGGCGCTTGAATTGCCTGATCCATATGGGCATGGCTTTGAGCGGATAGAAGATCCACTAGAAAAAACTAGATTTCAATGGGTACAACTGGAGTCTAGGCGAAAATTAGTAGGCAATATAGCACGTAACCGTTTCCTACTTTTTTGGCGCTCAATTGTTGGATTAATAATCTCATTCTCAGCACTTTTAGGCATATTCTTTCCTCAACAAATTTCTGATAAAAACTGGATATTAATTCTATTTCCCATCCCCTTGATATTAGCCATAATGCCGCAAATAATCGCGGTTGAGTCAGCTTGGCATGCTATGCAAGCAAGACTATCACTTAGAGAACAGGGCGGTTTTTCAGATGGTACAAAACATACTCTTCGCGTCCAACCGGGAATAGACCGAATAATCGATGGAATGAGGGACCACCGCCGATATAATTTAATCGGCACGGTTTTGATAGCCGTTTCATTTCTAATGATGATTTTAGCAACAGCGACAAAATCTGGGACAGTGGCTTGGAACCTTGCACTGATGGTCTCAATGGTGGCCGGATTTATGTATACATTTCATGCTCAATACACCAATCTCAGCGTTAAACAATTAGGCGACAAATTCCCCAATCTTGTTTTTCATGCCCCCACACATCATCCGACACAACTGGGAAGCATACTGAGTGATTTGGTATCTGCTCATATGGATCCTGATTTACAACTTGATTGGAGTGAATGGAAGAAAACCTTCAATTCTTGTCTAAAATCTGGTTATGATAAGAAACAAGCGCTTGAACGCCTATTATATGTCCTATACCTTCACATTCTAGGCGAAATCACTGACCAGCAAGTCCGAAATGAATTCACTTCATTCATCAAACAGGGCAGAGTTGAAGAAATACTATATGATTCGAATAGTGATTTTAACTGGCGTACATTACAGCGATTAATTTCTCATGCCAAGGCGTGGCAGCCTAGTGCATTTAATCTGTTGAACAGACTTCAAATAGATTTGTTGAGCGGTAAACCAGAGTTATCTCGAGCAAAGTGGCGAATGGATGTTGCACTTGATGATGTTTGTATTGGGGGTACAACCAATTTATTTATTGTATTAAATAACCAAACGTTTGAACAACGGAATGTCAAAGTCGAGGTTTCAGTTCCCAATGGCGAGCCAGAATCGCGTACTCATAGATTTGAGTTAGAAGCGTGCCCACCTCCACGAGATGCATTAGTTTTATCTTCATCAACAGATGAGGACACATTAGATTGGATTCCAAGATATCTGCACAAAGGTGTCGTTCTATGGATGAATATTGCATGGAATCGTAGTTTCTATGGCAAAACCAATATTCAAGTCGTGTTAAGAGATGATGACGGAGTAGTGGTTGAATCTAAAATCCTAAGTACACAGGTTAGTAGGAAGTCCTCAGATGTATTAAGAAAGCGAATGCTGAGATTAGAGGGTGCAAGAAAAATTGGTGAAATGGAAATTCCAACTATTTAATTAAACAATATATCAATATGTTTCTTTATGCGGTTTGCTTATTTCCCAGTCACGCTTCGCATGAAATATCGGGTGATTGTTAGTGGAAGCATGGGATGTTCTTGTAATTGGCAAAGGCCCTGCAGCATTGCGTTCTGCAGCAACCTCGGCAAAATTTGGTGCGAAAACGCTTCTTATGTCTTCAACAGGTTTAGGCAGTTACGGACAAACCGCAAACGAAGGAATTTGTGCACCTATTCAAGAAATGAATAATCGCGGACACAGGGAAGACACCATCAAGTCAGGCTTTTTTATGTGTGACCAAGATATTGTAGCGCAGAAAACTAGTATGGCAATAGATGAGATGAACCATCTTGAAAAAACAGGTGTTGTGTTTAGCAGGGATGCTAAAGGACTACCAATGTCACAAAAAGGAATTGGCCATGGTAGCCCACGCACGGTAGATGCAGGAGATGCCTCATCAAGAGATGTCCAACAAGTTTTGGAAGAACAATGCATGAAATACGGAGTAGTTCGTCGTGGAGATCAATTGCCAGTATTATTAGTAGAAACAAATCAAAAAGTAGACGGAATGATTGCTTTGGATATGATTAATGGCCAATTTATCGCTTTACAAACTAAAGCAATTATCATTGCAGATGGCGGCTATGAGGGAATCTTTAATGGGACTGAAATTGGCTTTGGAATGGACCTTGCTCTGCAGTCGGGATTACCTCTTAGGGGTATGGAATTCATCGCAAAAACACCTTTCGGGGTTACAGATTCTAAACTCATTATATCTTCGGCAATATTGGGGTACGGTGCGAGATTATGCGATACCTCAGGTGAGTTGGTTACTGCAGATTCACTTTCTGAGTTATGTGATAAAGTTGAAGAGACGGGATTAATAGTGTTAGATGGGCGTAATATGGGGGACGGTCAAAAATGGTGGCAATCAGTATTTAGAAAAGTAAAGAGTGCAACTGGTGTAGATATGAATAAATTCACCATAGGTCTAGAAAATCGAGTGTCCCAAACTATAGGGGGGATTCCTACTGATGAACACGGAAGAGCAGTAACTGGTAGTTGGTCTAGGTGGTTCACTGGGTTATATGCAGTAGGAGATGCATCCTGCTCTGGTTTAAATGGAGCAGGAACTCTACCTGGTAACAGATTATTAGATTCAATGACTGGTGGCAGCAGCGCAGGAACTCATGCAGCTCAATGGGTTAAAGGACAAAGTTTTGCCAATACGGCAAGCCTCGCAAATTCACTAGAGGAATACAAATCAAATTTAGATAAGGCAAGGGTAGATGAACGAACAGAGCCTGTGATTAGAGTAGGTTTGGTAGATGAAAAGTTATTGAGTATTTCTAATAGATTTATCGAAGGTCCAAATACAGCAGATGATTTGTCCGGATACCTCTCGGAATTAGAAGAACTATCTATAACTGCTAATTCACTGCATTTAGATCAGGACTCTCTAATTGCTAATACAAACTATGTTGCAATAAAAAGAGCACAAGCAGGGATAAGATTGCTAACTTGCTCGATTAAGTCATCATTAGCGCGAAATGAAACAAGAGGCGTACACAAAAGAGCTGATTTCACAGAAACAAATCTTGAGTTAATTCACCACATTACTGTTGATAAAGATGGAAATGTTGGGGCGCTTGCGCTTCGTAAGGGCAAAAAAGGAAATTGGCTACTTTCACCTCAGTGAAAAACAATAACTATTGTTCATTAGCAAGGCTATGAGCGGAACAACATTGTTTGAGAAAATTATTACTGGAGAAGTCCCCTCACACAAAGTAGGTCAAGGAGAGGGGTGGTACGCTTTCTTAGACATTTTCCCGCGCAGACTAGGACATACATTGGTAATTCCAGAGGTGCCAGTCACAAATCTTTCACAACTCAATGTGTCACAATTCACCAATCTATTCACAGGCATGCGAGAAGTTCAACAACTATTGAGTAGATTTTTTGATACTGATGACTTCACTATTTGTATACATGATGGCCCTCTTGCAGGGCAAGAAGTTCCTCATACGCACATCCATATTATACCTCGAACTACAGATGACGGAGGCTTGACTCTGATGTCAATGTGGCCTAATACCAAATCCTCCACTGAAATCGACCACCATTCGTTATCAAAAATTTCTCAAGGAATAAGGGGTGATTAATTGTGAAGCATCCTGATCCTGATGAGATGAATGATGGAGTGTTAGATCATAGAGGTGATGCCTTACCCTACCTCTCAAAATCTGCTAAAAATATGAAAATGGATAAATTATTATCAACTACAATGCCAAACTTTCAAGGCAATGTGCCAGGATCATATTTTTGGACAAAAGTAATTTATTGGATTTGTAACAGAATAAGTCGCGTACAATTTGCCTCTTTAGAAGCAACGGGCATGGAGCATATCCCAAATGATAGAGGGTCATTATGCTGTGCATGGCATACAAATGGACTTTTGGACGCGCTCCAAATCACGTTAAACCATCCACAATATTTCGTGCTTGGAGCTAGACATGATCTAGTGACTAGGCCGATTCTAGGTTGGTGGACAAGAAAGATGGCTGTTCAACCTGTAGTAAGGAAGGCTGAATTATTAAGAGGCGGTTGCAGTGAAGACGAAGCAAATTTTCTTAATGGCCGGTCATTGATGACTTTGGCATCCGGAATTGCAAAAGGCTATGGTTGTGTTCTATTTCCAGAAGGTACCAGTCATAATCAATCATTTATGTTACGATTTAGAACAGGGCCGATGAGGACGGTTCTTGCAGCAGCAGCAATTGCATCCGCATCAGAGGAAAAATTACCTGTTTTGATACCTATTGGCCTACATTTTAGACAAAGAGAATATTTTAGAACAGATGTGTGGGTTGAATATGGTGAACCAATAGAAGTTAGTGAAGAAGAAGTTCCGCAAAATTTGATTGATGCTGTTGCGGATGGGACTTGGTCAGAACCACCCGCCGAATCAGTATTTAGATTAAGAGATAAACTACGCCAAGATTTAGTTCCACTAAGTCCAAATGTTTCAACATGGCAAGAATATCGAGCATTATTATTATTGGGCCATATACAAGCAAGAATTTCAGGGGGGCCTCCTAAATCATGGAGCGAAGAAGTAAAACTGGCGCGCGAATTCAGATCTAAATTTAGTAAAACAGCCGACATAAGTGACGATAACGACAACTTGGAACCACCTGAAATAAAGGATCAACTCGTTGTTAAAGCAAAAACAGCGGCAGAGATACTACATCGCAATGGCTTAGATGGGAGAGATTTGGATACATCTTCAACAAAATTAAGAGGTGTAAAAGTTCACAAATTACCTCTTTCTATGTTGCGAACCGGATTATTCATTGGATTAATACCTGTATTTTTGATTTCATTATTGCCTCAAATGGTATTGGGCCGGGTTTTAGGAGATTCTACAGACGAAGGAGTAGATGCTCGCACCTCATATCAATTCTTAGCCGCAATGTTCGGTTCAATTATAATTTGGCCCGCATCATCAACGATAATTACAGCAATATTATTTTGGCAAAGTGGAGAAATTTCAGAAATAACCGGGTTTGATTGGACTATAATGTTGGGTGACACCTATTTTTACACTGCAATAGCGTGTGTTTTATTGTGGTTTGCAATTTTCCCCTTATCATTACTAACAGGCCGGTTGTTTTCACTTGCTTGGGATGATTACGTCAGTTTTAGAGGAGTAATTAGACGATTAAGAATCACCAAAAATGATCGTCAAAAGTTAACTAATTTGATACTTGAAATAAAACAGGAAATGATAAAAAATCCTTAAATTAAGGGTTTGATTGAAACGGTATGAGGGTTTGGCATGACTGTGACTCCTAGTGATGCGGTATCAAAAGTCAGACAATGGCTTGCCGAAGAAAGGCTGTTTGTCAAAGATCAATCAGATAGTCGAGCACACGCTCACATCCTGATAAAATATCCTCAAGGTAAACAAGGACATATGTTTGCAGTTGTAATCCCTAAGAACCGTGATTTAATCGCGATATCAAGTATGACTAGAGTAGACCAAGGTCAACAGCAAGAAATGTCAAATCACATGAAAGACGATAATGATGTTTGGTCCGAATGGATTCACGAAGCCAGATTACAATTGATTAATTCTTCAGTAGATTGGGGCATCCATATGGGGCATGAAGGAAATAGAAAGCCAGGCCCCCTGCAAGCGTTTAATGTTAGTTTGCCAATATGGTTCGACGGTCTAAACAAAAATGAATTCATGCATTCATTAAGACGATTGTGGTTGGCTAAATTAGGAATAATTCATGAAATTAAATACTCTTATGGGCCAGGAATTGGGAAGCCCGGACCAGTCGACGATTGGGCAAATAAAGAACAGTCTAAACAATTATCACAAAGCAATTTAGAAACTCCACAATCGGATGAAGAGAGATTAGAGGTTGAATTCGATGAAAAAATGTCCTTTGGAATGAGTTTTGACCCTTCAGAATGGGCTTAAATTGAACGGTATAAAAATGACCTGAAAGAGGTTACATTAAGTATGATAAGTTCATGGTAAACTTGCATTAAGTGAGGAATACCCATGAATCAAAGTTTCAAGTCATTAAGTTTAGTATCAATAATGTTGCTGTCAGCATTATCAGGAATGGTAGTTTCAACAGATTTTGCTTCTGCTAATGCGGTAGTAATTACCGAACCACAACAAATAGTTGAAGGGGGTACATCATCGGACACCCAAAGCTCAGTAGCATCTGATAGTCAAGGTAATGTACACTTTGTTTGGGCAAGAAACAATCTGCAACTATATTATTCGATGGTTGCTAGTAACGGAGAAATTTTAATCGACGCAACTCAAATATCAAAGCAAGGATTTAACAAGATTTGGCATCCGGATATGGTGGCAGACGATGAAGACAATATTCACATTGTTTGGGTTGATAAAGCAGCAACTCACAAAATAATGTATACTGCATTAAGTCCTTATAATATTGAATTTAATGGCCAAGCATCTACTGATGGAGCAATCACGACTATTGATGACACCGTAATTTCTCAGCGCGCCCAAGATCGAGATTGGCCAGCAATTGACGTAGATTCTAAAGGCAATATTCATATTGCTTGGGAAGATGAATTCGACGAATTAGATCGTTTCTTCAATCAACCTCAGATATACTACAGTATGTTACAACCCGATTTTGTCGCCAATGTTGCAATTACATTATTTGATGACACATTAATAACTCCAATTATTGGGCATAAAGGACACCCGGATATCGCAGTAGATGCCAATGATCAAGTGCAAATTGTATGGGATGATACGAGAGGCGGGAAAGTAGAGTTAGTATTCGTAATTGATACATCAGGCTCGATGTATACGGAATGGGCTGATGTCTGTACTGTCATTTATGGCGGGACATTTTCCGACAGTACTCCGTTTGAAGGAATAAAACCACTATTAGAGGTTGCTAATATGACAGTCTATGAGACAATATACGGTCTTCCAGGGGTATCTCTTCCCGGTGCCGCAAATACAGGAGATTGTTCAGGTTATAATAAAAATTCAGGTCCCCGTTCCGAACCTCTTGGAGACGATGAAAACTCAGGAGGAATCAGAACACTTCCTGAAACCATTTTCAATGGCAATCCATATGTGGGTTTTCAAGGAGAATCTTGGGGTCCAGGTACTAACTGGGCTTGCCTATCCTGGAAAGACCATCTAGGCAATGTTCCAGGCGATCCAGTTACTTCTGCTGATCACAAATGGAACCCTAATTCAACTAAAATAGTCATTCCAGTTTCTGATGAAGGTCCAAAAGATGGCGATCCACCTCAGCAAGCTGATGATGTAAACTCAATTGAAGAAGCACACGATAATTGCGTTAGAGCTGGTGTTATACCGATTGGACTTTATGGACAAGGATATAGTGGCGTTGGTCAAATACAATCTCATTTCTTGGACTTGGTTAAGTGTCCCAATGGAGTAGTATCAACGCAAAATAGAAACTGTCCAGGTTCAGACCCGTCATCTCCTAGTACAGTTAATGCCGGTGGACAAGCATATGAATTCCCATCAGGCGGCGGTGGCTCTAATGCTATGGCTTTACTAGTTGAAGCAATGGTATATGTTGCAACCAATAATTCAAGAGAGATTTACATGACTGTGCTAGATCCATATGCCAAAATGAATAACCCCGGCACTTGGAAAATTGGCGATCCAGGCCACAGTATTGAAAACGGCAATTATGTCGAAGATACAGGTAGTGCTGAAACCGGGCATCTTGTTGTGGTCAATGACACAAGAGTAACTATTGATGATGCCTATTCTTTCCACCCAGCAATTAGCATCGATATGCAAGGCAATACGCACATTGCTTGGATGGATGCCAGAGATTATGGATTTGAAAAATCAGCTAATTATGAGGTATATTATACCAAACTTCGACTTCAAGGTGCGGGAGCATTTGACGGTGCTGAAGAAGGGCTCTCCACATATGCAATAAAGCGAATAGAAGATACCCCAATATCTAATGTTGAAGGTTTATCTGGCTTATCAGCAAATTTACCGTGGTCTGGGCACTCAATCTTCCCTGCCATATTAACCGATGAGCAAAACAATGTGCATTTAGCTTGGGTTGATTCTGGCAACGTATCTGCTGGTGAAGAGATACAGTACACACGACTCAATCAAACCGATCTAACAGGACTTGGAGAGACTGCCTTAGATCCATGGGAAATAGTTCCTATTACATCATGGGCTAGTAACAAACTGGGCACAGATACTGGTGGAAGGCCAGAGATTGGAATGCCACCAGCTTTTGCTAATGATCTTGGCAGCGGCGCCCACGTGGCATGGTCAGACCGAAATAAGTGTAATGAAGAACAAAATGGCGCATACACTATTTGTTATTCACACGTATTAACCGGGCAAGTTGATGTGGAATTAGCCATAGGTGAGACATTTTATCATGTTATTGAACCAGGTCAACAAACATTGTTTAACATGACAATGAATAATTCTACACCTGGTGACATTGATTTGGTTGCCGACACTTATGGTTTGAATCTAACAGGGGTGCCACAAAATTGGACTGCGCAAATATTCTACAGTGATAATCAAACCCAAATTACTCCAACCACGCCTATTTTCTTAAAAGGCGGAGAATTCATTGATTTCTACATTCGAGTACAAGCGCCAACAATTTATCAAGCAAATAAGGATGAGTTAGCACAAATTATGGTAACTGCAAAATCTTACAAGGATCCAGCAATTAGATCAGATTTAACGACTTTAACATTAATGGATGTAGTACACGGAATTAGTCTTGATACCTCTCTATCTGTTCAAGATGTAGAACAAGGAGGCCAAGCAACATTCTCAATAACAATCACTAATACGGGCAATGTCGAAGATAGTTTCTTGTTTTGGGACCCAAATACGCCGGAAGGGCAACAAGAATGGGGCCCACTTCCATTTGGTTGGGATGTAGAATTTCCATTACGCGTCTCACTTGATCCTGGGAAGTCAACTACCAAGATTTTAGTTGTTAAAGTTCCATCTACCGAAGAACCAGGGCCTTATCCTATTTCAGTAAAAGGTTGGTCAGAAGGAGAGCCAATAAAATCAGTTGACAAAGGCACTTATGATATTTTACAACTTTTAATCTACGTCTCGATAAAATCTGAAGGCAATATAGTGTTTGAACAGTTGCTAGATAAGGATCGAGAGGTGGAGGTAAAGGCTGGAGAATGTCATATGTTTGAACAAGATGTGACTAAGAACTTTGAAACAGGCAATCTAATTTTCAGTACACCAGGAGCTCCAGAAACAATACCAGATCTGAATAATGATGGAACCCCGGACATCAATCCTGATGTTTGGCAGGAAACTAATTGGTATGTTGAAGTAGATTTTACTAATGCATCATTGCCAGCAGAAAATGCAGCATTAGGCGTACCAATTGAGTGGAAATTAAGGGATGGTACCACTTTCGAAACGCGTACTGTAGGTGTAATAGTGTGTGTGCCAGATGATGCAAGCGTAGGGACAAAGAGTATCACATTACAAGCAAATTTAGAAGGATATCAAAAAATATCTGATTTGGCTCGCTATACCATAAATATCCATCATGAATATAATCTAGATACGCAAATTGAATTAGAGTCTGATAGAATAATTTCAGTTGATGATGGTAATGGGAACATGATTTCTGCTTTAGCAGTTAACCCTGGAGAAAATATTGTCTTGCCAACTACTACTACTAACTATGGTAATGGCCCAGACAGATTTGATTTCAGATTGACAACGGTTATAGATCCAAGCGGCGTTCCAGTTAGAACTGGCCATTGGGACATCATAATTCCAAGAGAGAGTTTAGAAGATCTATCAAGAGATTCAGATCAACTTTTTGATGTATTTATCAATGTTCCAGAAGATGATATTGCTGCAGGGGTATATACTGTAGAGTTTCAGACACTCTCTGAGGAGGAATATTACTCAGAACAACAAAATCGGAATACTAGAATAAGAGATATTGATGTAATATATGTTTATGTGAATGAGTTCTATGACATGGAAATAATAATGGACTCATCGGTTGATAATCCAATAAAAGTTTCAGCACCCGGTAAAGTAGTTAGTTTCGCGGTAAATATAACCAATAATGGAAATGTTGATGACTGGCCATCATTAAACAACCATACAGCAAATAAAACTGGTAATCAATTAGAGTGGAATCAAAATCCCGGAATGGGTACACTTGAAGGTTGGTCAGTAGAATGGCGGACAATCAAGAAAATCACTAATGATTTAGAGGTCGATGAACCATGCATACAAATCGATGAGGCAATGCCATCATCCGATGCTAGCGATGCACAGATTGCAGCATATTATTCATCAATAGAAGAAGCTCAAGAATCAACAAGATGTGCATATATAGTTCCCGATGAAGTTTATATGATGCCAAAAATGGTGCCATATCAAACTATAGAAATGGTTGCAATCGTAAAGATTTCAACTACTGCTAAATTAAACACAAGAAATGTTGGGTTGAAAGTAGTGTCGATTTCCGGGGATATGACTGAAGGTGGAGACTATGATTCGTCTCCATCATGGCAAGGAGATAACTTAGATAGTAATGAACTCATTCTTACGCTGAGCCTAAAAGCTCCGGATTTGGTGATTAAGGATATAATTGTGTCAACATATAGTGCTGAAATAGACTCAACAATACCTATAGGAATAACTTTACAAAATATTGGAAATACTCATGCTACTGATATTGAAATAGTACTCTGTCAATATGATGACGTTGATAGTCAATCGATTATTAATGAAATTAAGAAAAATGGTTGTGAAGAAGACAGTATAGTAATGCGTCAAGTAGTTGGAGCACTCCTTGCTCCAGATGCATCACAAGAGGTGAATGAAATTGAGATATATCTCTTGTATCCTGTAGTAGCAGGAAGCAAGGGGGTGTATGTAGTAGTTGATCCAATGAAACAGATTGTTGAAGCCAAAGAAGATAATAACATCAAAGCAGTATCAGAACCATTAGAGTCTCCAAGCCCATTCTTTGATGTCGCAGGAAAAGTAGTTGGTAAAACAGCGCTACCATTTGCAGTTATCCTACTAACCTTGTCCTTACTCGGAGTTGTTTATTTTGTTGGTAAAGCACGAAGAGAAGAAGCGAAGCAAAGAATTGCTGAACAATCTTCGTTAGTAACTGTACTTGAATCAGATTTAAGAGCATAAAATTATTTTTTATAATCACCAAGCCACCAATATAGGTTTGAGTTTTCAGGAGTAACAATTACATGTCCTGCTTTTTCTGATATTTGACGTTGCAGTTTAGCACGAACTTCGTCTAAAAGTTCGCTAACTTGCCGTTGTCCAAGTTGTAATTCTTTGCTTAACAGATTGATATCAAGCCTTTTTTCAGGAGCTTCGATAATAGAGTGAATCATTGCTCGTTCTTCATATTGTTCAAAATCAGTATCAACGCCTTGAGATATACGGTTACGAATATGTTGATGCAATGAAATTAACGCATCTCTTTGTTTATCAAGTTGTTCGATTACTTGATTTAATTCAGCAAGATGTGAGACTCCTTCGCTAACAGAAATACGCTTTCTTCCACTTACAATTTCAGCAACATTATGAGTGGATTCTGGTAGTCTGCTAGAAAGCCTCATTGGACCACCTGCCGGCAATTTTCTTTGTTCACAATTAAATAGATCTGGTCCTAAATCAATTCTTATTGAAATCGCCTCTTGTACAGTGTAAATTGTCCTAGGTGGGCCACCTTTTTCACTTGGAACTTTCATTTTGGCGACAAAGTTGCCCTTTTCAAGTTCTTTCAAGTGTTTTTTGATTGCTTGTTGACTGACTCCGATTAATTCGGCTAATTGCATTGGGTAATGTGGTTCCCGAACTAAACGCTCAAGAATTTGTCTTCTTACCTTATTTTGCAGAAGTGACAGCGCTAAATCCAGTTCGGCCATATTGCTCAACCTAAGGTTACCTAATTGATGAACCTTTTTAATTCACTGATTTTTCTTAAATATCAAAATTGAAATCGACCCAATTACCATAATTGAACCGATAACCATCAATGCAATGGCCAATCCAGATTTGAGTGAAGCCTGATATTTCCAATCGACATCAAACTGCTGAAGGCTTTGTGAATCTTCTCCGCCAGCAACAAATCGATACTCACCAGGTTGGGGATTCCAATTTATTTCACCATTGGAGGATGGCCCCCCTGCAATCATTTTGACCGAATCTTTCTGACATCGATAAAAATCACCTTCATCTTCACATTTACTTGCCTCAGATGCCTCGGCAATACCAATCCAAACTCCAGATTTACTCCAAGTAATTTCAACATCGACATTTGCTGCAATAGCTTCGCTAGGAATCTCTAGAACCTCTCCAGACATTCCCCAGTAACACGTCACTTCATCATTTCCGGGAAAGGGAAAGTCTTGATCATCATCTTCAATTTGACAATCAGGTAACATAGCATCAACTGTATCGGAATCACTTAGATCCTTATTTAATGCTAAACCTGCTCCTGCAATCAACAGCAGTCCAATAATTCCAACAACACTAATTACGATTTTACCCAATTAACCACCTAGTCTTCATCCCATTGTTTCCAAGCATTAGATTTAGGGCTTTGTTTGTTGACAATTTGTGTCGATTTTTCTTCAATTGTTGTTTCCTGCGAGGTATTAGTAGATTGTTTAACAGTTGCATCTCCAGAGTCCCAAGTAGCAATTTCTTTGGTATTAGATGGTTTTTTAGTTTCTTCTTGAACTCTAATTTGATTAAAATCAGCAAAAGGGTCACTGACTCTATTTTGAGCCTCATCGACATCACCTTTCATAAGAGCAAAGACTTGTTCAGTTGTAAGTAATGTTCCATTTTGAACATCTTCTCGTCCATCAATAAACTCATCAGACTCTGAAATGCCAGTATCAGCGAATGGATTTTCAATATTGTCATTATTAGCACCTTGTTGTTGCAATTTGGCAATATTTTGCGGAGTAAGGTCAGTAATAGGCATCATTTGACCTTCAGGACCAACCATCATTACCTTAGGAGCATTTCCGCCTTTATTAGTTTGATAAAGAATGAAAGCTAGAGGTAATGTGATAATGCCAAGACAACATGCAGTGCCTCCAATTACTAATGCTGGTTGTTCTAACATCTTCCATTGTGCGCTGGTAGCATCAACTAACCACACTGTAGAATTTTCACAAGACGATTCACAAGTAGTTTCCAACACATATTCACCAGGGCTATCGATTTTCCATTCCTTGATAATAATAAATTTACTTCCATCTGAGTCCATAGGTGTCCAATCCGTTTTACAACTATCACTTTCAATGGGGTCTCCCTCCACATTAGAACCGCTCATTTTTTGTAAACTAATCTCGGAAAAATCATCATCAACAACTACTGCAGAATAACAACTAGAATCTAAATCAACAGTAACAGTTCCTTCGCCTATTATTGAAACTTCATTAATTTTCTTAGGACTTGTAGCATCGTTTAACTGTCCTAAATTAAGTGAAAGAATTAGTGCTCCTAATGCTATAAAAGTCAGTCCTGCAATAGCAATACGCTTTGCCCAAGGGTTGCCTGAGTTTTGCGCCATGTTATCCCCTAAACAGCATCTGCCATCAATGCTTGTACAGTTAAGCCAGTCCTAATTCATTCAATTTTTCTGGTAAATATGTATCAGTAACGAAATCTAGACCATATTTAGCAAGTGATTGTTGTTCAGCTTTTTTACCAAGTTCTAACATCATATTGATTTGCTCCTGCCACCAAGAATCAGCAAATCTAGGATCAGATAATTCTGCGTTTAGAGCCTCAATATCTTTCTTTGATAAATCATCACTAGGTAAATCATATGCCATTATATCATCAGCAGTAATTCCAAGATATGTGGCACTGGGGGTAGCAAGATATTCAGATATGTGTGCTGTTTTTATGGCGCCATAGGCAATAGAGGCAAAGATTCTGAATGACCAAGGGTCTCCATCAAGGAATACTACTACTGGCAAATCCCATTCTTCACTCATTCGTTTGATTATTCGACGAGTCGATCTAGCAGGTTGTCCTTTTAGATGTAGTAAACCACACTTGAAATCTTCATCAAAGCCATTTTCGACTAGCCGATCAAACATCCCTCCTGTTTCAATTGCCATTATGAAATTAATATCATGTTCTAAAAACTCGATTTTCTCAGCCTCTACATTATATGGTACGCCATAACCGGAATCACCAACATCATCACGGGCATTTATTCTCATCCATTCGCCACGTCTATTTCGTTCTTGTAAAGTCAGGTTGCCAATCATTCTTGCTCCATCCTCTTCCGGTCTCAATTTGAAATCTTCACGCAGACATTTTGTTACTATTTCTAAATCCTCTGCTAAGTTATTTGACTCATTTTGGCTGCCAAATTTACCTAAACCCCATCCTTCTGAAATATAATACATCTCTCTAAGGGTTGATGATTTACCAGAATCAATCATTTCTTCAATGAATTCAATGATATGTAAGGCTCTAAGTAATTGTTTAGCAGAGCCTAAGCTTGTAGCATCTCGAATAGAGCGATTTTTACCATATTTATATACGCCTAATTTTCTATCAAAACCAATATTGTTTTTTGTTCTAACAGGCAAAGTCATTGTCGGTGGTTCACCTTTGATTATTTTATCATACATTTCTGAAACTACCTTGTGCATAGCAGTTTTGGTTTCTTCAGCAGTCATTATTCCAGCCATCATAGTTCACCTCCAAATAGTGTAGATTGTCCAACAGGCGGTTTTTTAGGTGGCTCTTGTTGTATTTCTTGTACCAAAACTTCGACGTTCTCATCGTCGGTTTCAATCACATCAATTTTGGAATCATTCTCTAATTCTTTGATAATTTTTTCTTGATGGCGTATTTCTTCTAAGTATTTCTCATCCATTTTCATCGCACCGATTATCTCTTGGCTACCGCGATAAAATACATCAGTCTCTACCCAGTCTCCTTTTTCTAAACCTTCAAGATTGTATGTTATTGTAGTATTTTCACCAGGCTGTAATGTTTCTAGTTTCCATGCCCAAACACCGGTAGCCTCTTTTCGACCACCAAAGATATTGTTGGTTAAAGTAGCATTGGCTTTTTCTGGCCATGTTGCTAATATTGTATATGCTCTTGGCCGTGCAGTATAATTGTAAATTTTTATCGCCACATCGGTACATTTGGTTTCTTTATTCCATGTTGTTTCGCACTCACAAATTACCGCTGACATAATTTTTGTAATTGAGCCGGCTAGATTAGGTATTGGTTTGTCAAGTATTTCTGCAGATTTTTTGGCTATTGCAGGTAAAATATCATTTATCAATTCGAATTTCTCTTGAGTTTTAGCCATCTTTTTCTTCTTTTCAAGATGTTTTCTTAATCCACGCCCCATTTCAAGCATTGCTTTTCTGACTTCTTCCATAACTTCGCGATTTTCAGCAAGTGCTTCCTTTGCCTCAGAGGTAAATTGAACATTGGTACTTGCCAAATGAACTAGAATTGCAGCAGGGCCTTTTGGAACGCCCTTTCCTCCGGCTTGATCTAAGCCGTATTGACGCCAATCAACACTCTCAATCGCTTTGGTTAGCAAACATCCACCCTGTTGATACATTAACGGTACTCTATTTGCAAATCTTAGAATCTCAACCGGCTTATCTGCCGCCATATTTCCACCAAAAATCAACCCGACCTCAACTTGATATGGATTCCCTTGAGAGACGTTAGGCACTCTAGTCATAGTGATTGCATATCTAGAATCAATGGTTTTTGATAGACCTTTTTTGATTAACATTTCTTCAATCGGCGAAAGGCAATTTGTTGGAGGGTTTAACAATTTAACTGGTTTTCCGTTGAATAAGCGTTCACCTTGAAATGCTTCTAACAATGCACGTATTTGGTCAGGGCTTACTGATTTTGGTTTTGTACTAACCTCTAATTCAGCAGCAGCGCAAAGCTCTTTTGCAGCACGTCCTGAAACACCTGAAAAGTTCATCCTAAGGAAAACAGACATACGAGAATCTCTCGATTCATTCAACATACGTTGTAATTGACCTAATTCAATTCCGTGAGGATGTGGTTTAATTGACTCAACTTTTGTCGGCAGGCGTTCAGTGACTCTTGGCCAAAAGTGAATTTCACCTTCAGGGTCAGTAAATGTAATTTCAGCATGTGGGTTGACAATACTTGTCATTCTAAGATATTGCCACACACTTTGTCTGCCTTTTTGATATTTAGCCTTCATTCTTGTTGTTACTTCTAATCCATGTTTTTTGACTTCACCATCATTTTCCCAAAGTTCTCTTCCAGAGTTACTTTTCACAGCCTTGTTTTTTCTTGTGTCTAGGCCTATATCAACAACTACTGCAGTCGCTTCAGTCGCAATTTTTGAGCGAACATGAGTTGGTTTTCCAGTAGTCAATTGACTATACATGACAACACCGGTAATCCCGATTCCTTGCTGTCCCCGAGATTGTCTAATGGCATGGAATCTTGAACCGAATAATAATTGTCCAAAAACCTTCTCAATGCTTTTTTGCGGAATACCTGGCCCGTTATCTTCTACAACTAATTCAATAATGTCTTTCTTAGTATCAATTTTATTTATCTTAACTTTTATTGTAGGAAGGATTCTTGCTTCTTCGCAAGCATCAAGCGCATTATCAACAGCCTCTTTAACAGCAGTGATCAATGATCTAGATAATGAATCAAAACCCAGAAAGTGCTTATTCTTTTCAAAAAACTCTGAAATTGCTACTTGTTTTTGGTTTGATGCTAATTTTTGTGCTATTCCTGACATATCAGTCACTCCGTCTCTGGTCCTCCTCGGTCCGAATGACTTCGGGCCAGCAACACACTAATTCGATTACCGACGGTACATAATAACTAACACCGAATTTGCTACAAATCAATCAATTAGTTGATTACTAATTTGATTACGTTCTAGATTATTCATGATTTGTTTACCTTTGATAATCATAAAAATTGTAACTATAATTGAAAATATAATAATAAAGAAATCAAATGGTGTTTTAGCAGTAGTTTCTATTCCATCAGCAGTAATTGCGGTTTGTGAACCCCACCAAGCATACATAATAGCGGGGACTATCATGGCCAAATTACCAATTAAAAAATCTTTAAATTTAACCTCAGTTGCACCGTATGCATAATTTAGAACTCCATATGGAATAACTAAACTGACCCTTGTCAAGGCTACTACATTAGCACCTTTATCAACAATCTCATCTTCTAAACCGCTAATTGATGGATAATTGCTTAACATCTTTCTAGCATAAGGATTCATCCATTTCTTGCCTAATAAAAAAGGTATTACTGCCCCAATCATTGAGCCAACCCAAGCGATGACTATGCCGGGGCCAAAACCATAGATTACGCCAGCAAGATACTTATGAAAACTGGCAGGAAGTGCAATTACTCCAAAGACAATGTAAAGTGAAAGAAAGACCAGTATTCCATAAAGCCTATTATTAGAAAACCAATTGATATAATCGAGAAATACTGAAATTAAAACTTGAGTGAGAGATATTGTTATTGCAATGCCTATAACAACAATCAATGCAGCAATAAGGCTCGCTCTTTTTTTCATGACTATCATTCGAATAGATTTTGTGACCAAGATGATATTTTACCAGTAAATGCTGAAGCAGCGACAGTTAATGGGCTAGCTAAGTATAATTTCCCCGGTCCTGACCGGCCTTGAAAATTCCTATTTATTGCAGAGACTGTCACCTGTTGCTGATCTATTGAGACTCCAGGTCCAGCGCCTATGCATGCGCCACATCCCGGATCAATCAATATTATTCCAACTCGTTCAAACAAATTATGCCATCCCTTTCTTACGGCTAAATCTTTAACCAAACCTGAGCCGTACTGAATAAAGAATTCAACCCCCTCAGGAATGACAATCCCATTATCTTCAGCAGCTTGACAAACTACTGCATAATATTCGATATCATCTTCTTTACCTGCCGTACAAGAGCCACCATATGCAATGTCAATTTTTACATCTCCTATATCCTCGATATATGCTCCATTTGTCGGATCACTAGGTATCCCCTTATCCGGGTCACCTGGATGAGCGACCATAGGTTTGATTTTAGAAAGGTCAATGTAATGAACGCCTCCTGAATAAGTAGCGTCAGCATCAGGAGTAACTGCATTTTGTTTCATCTGGGCAATATCAAGGTGAGGCATAGTCTTCTTCATCCATTGATAAAGCGCTAAATCGGGTTCACAAATCCCAGTTCTTGCAGAACATTCAGTCGCCATATTACAAAGCGTAGCTCGTTCGTCAATAGACAAGCTTTTCAAGCCCGGGCCGCCAAATTCCATTGAACGATTTAGGGTCAATTCTTTTCTTGCATGGTCTGCAAGAATGTATAAAATAACGTCTTTTGCTGTACATCCAGAACTTAATTGGCCTGATAATTCAAATCTAATCGATTCAGGAACCTTTACGAAAGTAAAACCAGAACTGATTAGATTAGCATATTCAGTTGCACCAACACCCCAAGTAAGAGCATTTGATGCACCACCCATGCAGGTGTGAGAATCTGTGGCTTGAACAAAATCACCTACTTCAATAAATTCTTCTCGAGCCACTTGATGACAAATCCCCGGAGAGATGCCATCTTTTGCAGAGTAATCTCTCACTCGAGTGTGATTTTGGAAGGTTTTTTGTAACTCTCGTAAAGTTTGTACTTTGTCCATGAAAGGAACAAATTTGGGATTATGGTGGGCGTAAAGCAGATGGTCTTCGAATACTGCAAACTTACTAGGGTTGGGCAGAGAATAGTTTTCACCATATTGTTCAATCAAAAATGTGTGAACTTGTGCAGTTGTAAATTCATGAGAGTAACCGGTTTGAACTTGAGTAATTACCGGATCATCAGGTTTAACACACTGTTCGTCTTTTTGACCTACTAAATTTCTAGCAATTATTTTTTCAGCCATAGTCATAGGGCGTTTATCGGTGTCGATTGCCGGAAGAGAAATCTGATTATTCTTTAGTAATTTAGCAAAGGGGAATAACCCACCCTTTTCTATGATAATTTTTGTTACGGCATCATAATTTTTAGTAAATTCACTTAACGGCAAAGCATCCCCTTTTTGAAGGCGTTCAAGAAGATCATAGTCGCCCATTAGCTGTCCTAGATTGATGTTATTCCTCTCATGAATTGGGGCAAATGATGCAGCGATTACGATTCTTATCCCTGCCCATCTTTCGCATTGCGCAGCGGTTTCTCTACTTGATCCAGTGCCTTTTCTTTGGCCAGAAACAATCACTTCAAAGTTACCATTTATCAAGGCATTTTCATTGAAAACTCTCAATCCATTATGCTTCAGCCCAGCATAAGCATTTTTCGCAATTTCCGCAGGTTCATGGTCAAAACAAACCCATGCTGGAGTCATTACATCAGTATTTATGTCATCTAATAGGTCTTCAGGATTAATATCTTTCATTTGAAGATTTAAACCATCATATAATTGCTGTTTGATTAAATCCATGTCTTTGGTAAGAAATAAAATTCTTTTCCCCGGAGTTAGGCTAATTTCCCTCTCCGCTTCGGCAATAACCATTGCAATCGTTTCGGGCAAGCGACCGTTTGGTATAACCATTCGTCTTATTTAGTCAAAAAGTATATGACAGAAGTGCAAAACTAATGCCAAAATAAATTATATGAAATTTAAACTAATAAATCTTACATAAGTTTCATATAACCTTGCGATAGGGGTTAATAGTGTTGCCCTAATTTATTCATAGGGGGGTATGTAATATGGATGAACAACAAGTTGAAGATATTGTAAAATGTAGTGATTGTGGAAGTAGAAATTTAACACGTGACGAGACCAGAGGAGAGGTCGTTTGTGACGATTGCGGGCTGGTTCTCGAAGATAATGTAATAGATCAAGGTGCTGAATGGAGGGTATTCTCTCCTGAGCAGGGCGATCAGCGTGCAAGAACTGGTGCGCCAATGACAGTAATGCTTCACGACAAAGGACTTTCAACAGATATTGATTGGCAGAATAAGGATTATTCTGGGAAAACCATTAATTCAAGATATAGATCACAATTCTATCGAATGCGAAAATGGCAAAAGAGAAGTCGAGTATCAAATGCGACAGAAAGAAACCTAGCAATGGCTTTAGCAGAATTAGACCGAATGGCTAGTAGACTAGAACTACCTAAGTCTGTCAGAGAAGCAGCCGCTGTAAATTATAAGAAAGCAGTTGACAAGCGATTGATTAGAGGACGTTCAATTGAAGGAGTTGCAGCAGCTTCTCTCTATGCAGCATGTCGACAATGTGGAGTCCCTAGAACCCTTGACGAGATAGGCCAAGCATCTAGGACCGGACGTAAAGAAATTGGAAGAACCTACAGATTCATGGTTAGAGAATTGAAGATGAAGATTATGCCAACAGGTCCAGAAGATTATATTTCGAGATTCTGTTCAGGACTTGGTCTTGATTCAGAAGTTGAAGCAAAGGCTTACGAATTGATTAAAGCTGCTCAAGAAAAAGAACTTACAAGTGGCAGAGGGCCAACAGGAATTGCGGCTTCAATCATTTACATCGCTTCAGTATTATGCGGCAAGAGAAGGACTCAAAGAGAAGTAGCAGAAGTAGCTGGAGTAACCGAAGTTACCATTAGAAACAGATATAAGGAACTAATCCAAAATTTGAATATTGAATTAGACATATGATATTTTGGTTAATTCCGGTTGATTCTAATGAAGAAAAGTCGATCTGAGATATCTCAGATTGTATTTGAAAGAGTAGCAACCTTATTGGTAGAGGCAATGGAGAGGGGTACAGAATCTTGGCCTTTGCCTGAACCACCTTTGATAGACAAAGAATTTCCGTTAATTGAACCAATTTCTCCTCAAGAATTGATAGAGCAGAGCCTTGGAATATTAAATATCGACAGAGGTATGTTTGAGCATAAATTAAATCAAGTAGTTGACTTAATAGTGCCACATAGAATGAATTTAACCGATGATCCATACCAAGTTCATCAGAAATGGTTGGAGAAGCGTACTGAAGTTGTTGCTGAACGTTTAATTTTTTTAATTAATAACGATTGGCTCGCTCAAGCATTAGATCCATCTGCTCCAGATACTACAAGATGGTGGCTTAGTATTGCATTGTTGAATGGATTATCTAATGGGCCACGTGGTCAACCGATCCATCAAGGCTACCATTTACTAGAATCGATAGCTATTGCACAAAGGCCTGGGACATGGCATACTCAGCCGGAGTCAGGCCCTCAAAATGTTGATTGGAATCCTCACGCAATAGTTCCAAGACTAACTAATGTTGTAGCGCATGAATCTGGAATTAAAGCGGCTAAGTGGATGTTAAATCAACTAGAATATGGTGACGTGAGTAGAAGGCGGTTACTAATCGAATGGATTAGATTGCTTATGGAAAGATCAGAACTAATTGAACCTCTGGGATTGCTTGATATTTTGACTAATAGATGTGCAGATAAAGATGTTGAAGTAGTGGTTCAAGTATCTAGATGCCTGGCTAAAGCAATAGATCATGATCGCGAAAAAGGTCATGACTTGGCTAAATTATTGAGCTTGAGAGATGAGTTATTAGTTAGAAGAGCAATGGCTGATGTATTAACTAGATTATTTAGAAGATTAACCTTTGATGCATTACCATTTTTTGAGAAGTTAAAGTTAGATGAAGATCGTGACATTCTTGCAGCTATTAGTGACACCTCATCAGATCTAAAATTTCTTGACAAAGAGCTTTGGGCTAATACCTTAGTCGAATTTAGCGAACATAATCTGCCGATAGTAAGAAGAAACATAGTACCTTCATTGAGAGATTATTTTGAATATTTCCCAGATGATGAGCGGAAATTATTGCCAAAGCTATGGCAGGATGGAGATGAAGTAGTAAGGACTAGAATGAGAGAGTTGTTGATTAAGATGGCAGATATTTCCCCAAAGAAATTTTCCGAACGATTGGTAGATTTATTATCAGCAAAATGCGAATTAAGACCACTATGGGATTTGATGGATGCAAGAAAAGCAGGATCTTCGAAAGTCTGGATTAATTGGTCAAAAGGCGAAGGTAAGATGCCAGAATCAATTACTAAAATCCAACACGTGAGCAATATGCAGGCGCCAGAACAATTACCTGATTTGAGTGAAGCATTGGATGTGTTAGACCAAGAGCTTGGATTTTTAGATTAGTTATTCTTCTTCAATAAATTGTTTGAGCGGCCCATTCACCACAAGCCATACATAAATTGCATTCATTATTGCAAGTGAACCAATCAATAAAAGAATCATTCCAGTAGTCTCAGGAAATACTTCATGAATTGAAGTATTTATCAAAATTATAACAATAGAGATACAAATAATTCCAAACAATAGTACTTTCTTGAAGGTTTGTTGCGGATTTTCCCATCGATTAATTGAAGGAATAATACCATTTATCTTGAAAGTATATCTAAACCATCCCAAATATAGTGTACATAACCCAATCAGCCCAATTACGCCTCTAGTAAATGATGCAGCATCCCAAGGCCCTTTCGGTGCGATATCAAACATTGTTTGAGCGACCATAATGAGTCCCACAAAGGTGAACCATCTCCATTCAGGTTCATCCCCCATGACACTCCATGATGGGTTATGCTTGAAAGGTTGTACCCTTTGGGATTAACAATGACAGTGGTTGAAGATGCCATCATTGTAGCGGCAGGCTTAGGCAGTAGAATGCTTCCTACGAGTGCTTATTTGCCCAAGGAATCTATACCTTTAGTTGATATTCCAGCCTTCATTCATTTGGTAAGGGAAGCGGCAGAAGCAGGAGTTAAACGCATTCATGTAATCACTTCTCGGTCGAAAAATTTTGGAAATTTTTTCCAAGATAAATCAAACCTCAAAAAATTAAAACCTGAAATAAGTCCTGAATTATTTGACCCAGGAAATGGAATGGAAATATCCTATCACATCCAAAGCGAGCCGCTAGGGTTAGGGCATGCGATTTTACAGTCATTAGAGAGTATACAGGGTCCGTTTCTGGTATTATTAGGCGATAATATCTTATGTACAGATTTCAGTGGCATAAAGGATTTCAAACCCTCAATCGCTTCAAAAAGACTGGTTTCTAATTTTGTGAAAACAAATCTCCCATGTGCTGGAATATTTTCAGTACCAGAGAATGAAATATCAAATTATGGTGTAGTAAAATTAGATGATGGAAAAATAGTCCAAATTGTTGAAAAGCCTGATACTAAGGATGCACCATCAGACAAGGTTTTGTGTGGAAGATACATTTTCACTCAAGATGCTAAAGATCTGTTAGAGAATAAGTTTACAGTTGAAACTCATGGTGAGCTTCAATCTATTGCTATTCAAAAATATTGGATGGAAGGAGTTGGACTAGTAGGAGTAGACTTATCCGACCATCAATGGTATGATTCAGGTAAACCACTAAGCTGGTTAAAATCCCAGATAGATTATGGACTAAGAAATCCAGATTATTCCCTTGAATTATCACGCTGGCTAAAATCTAGACTTTCTAAATAATTATCTTTGGCCGGGTTTCCAAAACGAAAGTGGAATTGGAGCTTGATTATTGACGCACCTATTTGCTAAATGATCAGCTCGTTCATTCCATCTATGTCCGCGATGGGCTCTGACATGATTCCAACTTATACTTCTTAATTCACTTACTTCTAGCCATAAATTTTGAACACTTTTGACTAATTTCTTGTTAGCTTTTGCCTTCCAATTACCTGTAGAAAGATTACCAGCATATTGCGAGTCGGTATTGATTATAGCAGTTTTATCGGTTCCTTCAATCAGTAACCATCGTAATGCTTCAGCCATTGCAGTAAGCTCAGCAGTATTGTTTGACCCAACTTCAGCACCAATATAGTTTTCAATAGCCGGATTAGTGGGTACAAGTCCCCATTTTTCTTCAATAATATTTCCGCTACCTTTGCCTAATCCATTATCGCCGACAACTATGACTAAACCCCATGCTGCAATTGTATTAGCATCAACATCTCTATTCTCTATGCAAGAACCATCAACATATAGTGAGAAATGGGCATTAACATCAACCAATGTTCTCACTCGCCAATCTCAGCACGGTATGCAGCAGCATCCATTAGAGTAGAGATTTGTTCTGGATTAGTTATTGTCATCTTGACGATCCACCCTTCACCATACGGGCTTGAATTCATTAATTCAGGAGTATCTTCAAGCTCAAAATTGACATCTGTTATTTCACCTGCTAATGGGGCAAAAATTGGTGAAGCAGACTTCACAGACTCAACCACTGCAAATTCTCCCATATCATCAACAACCATTCCAGTCTCGGGGAGTTCAATATAAACTATGTCAGTCAGAGCGTCTTGCGCATGGTCTGTAATTCCGATAGTAACAGAGTTTCCTTCAACTCTAAGCCATTCATGTTCTTTAGTATAATATAGCTCTTCGGGTACATCGCTCATAATTTCGCCTCAACCAATGCTGTAGAAGAGGATTCTTGAATATTCGCAACAAGTTTATTCAGATTCTCCACCAATTTCTGATACCAATACTTTACTCTCTAATTCAGCCCAAGCATTTCCAACTCTGCTTTCGCGTTCTATTTGATTCAATTCGTTGTCAATTCTTTTTGTAAGCTCTTCTTGAGATTCATTAGGGAATAATTTGGCTAACTTTGAGGTCTCATAATTTAGTAGTCTAGACATTACTATAATTGCCATTCCCGCAATTAAAAAAAGATGGCCAGGGCCAAGCTTTGACAAAACCATTCTCCCTTCAATAATGGCAAAACCGCAAACAAGTATTAATCCAAAACCGGTACTAAGTAGGATTCGATTCGCCACTTTACTAGGCTCGTCCATGTTTACTCCATGTAGACATATGTGATGAATTAAGCGGCGATTAATATGTTTCTCTCATCAATTTATGAATCTTGTAGGGCAATAGTGCTCTATTTACGGGTGTGACTTCGAGAATTCTCCCATCATCTCTTCTCCTAATGTCTTGTAAAAGTGGGTGCCTACTTTTTTTATGCAATGTTAGCAATGTAGGCTTGTCGATTTCAAGAGCTCCTCTAACGCAATTTACGAAATCTTCACTTTCAACAGTGAATTTACCAATTTCGTCTATAACTAAAACTTCACTTTCTTTTTTTGCATATTCTATAGCAGGAATTGCCACTTTTTCTAGTGCTTCAAGATCTAGACCATAACCTAATACGCGTAGTCTTGAATCAAACTGCTTGTGAGCGATAACACCTTCTTCACCAGTAATGATGTCAATTACTTTGTATCCTAATCTTTCACCATTTTCAATGATAGGTTCGGTTCGCATACCCGCTATAATTGGTTTTCCTGATGGATTGCCTCTAATTTTAATTTCATGATTTCTTTCTTCAGTAATCATTTCAAGTACTTTTTCCATTACTGCAGATTTTCCGCTACGCGGTAGTCCAGTAATACCTATTTTTGGATGTATACCCATTTTCTCCCCATCACGTATAAATCTACCAATGACTCATCAGTAATAAATAGTCGTCTTACCTAACAACCAATCCTGATTTTTATAAAAAAGTAAAAAAGTTCCGTTATTTGCTGAATTATAGTAAATTATATCCGGAAAATGTAAAAATCCTATATTTTTTTATTCAAATATGTCGGTTGTTTGATTGTAGCAAGTCCAAAAATCACCTACCCATTCATATAACTGTGACAATTTTTCTTTGTTGACGTCAGCTATTTTAGCAATTTTATTTATAATTCGGATCTCTTTTTTATCATACTCCCCATCACATGCAGATAGTAGAATTGCATCTCTCAATGCCAGCTTTTTTGCCTTACTAGATAACATTTGAATTGATTTTTCCAATTCCACAGGATGGCTGAGAGTATTTCTAACGTCTACTCGCATTTCAGGATGAAGCATTGATTTCCCCATAATGGATTCAATAAATACTAATTCTTCTTGCACAAGTTCTCCATCTATTGCAGCTACTGCCACCATTATTTGAGCATGTGCAAATCTTTCTTCAATGGTTAATTGATTAACCAAGTCCGAAAACAAGGGTTTCACTCCGATAACTGTTCAAGAATGTCATAACCAGACTGCATCCAATTATAACCATCGACAGTCCATTTTAGTAATTTATCAAAGGCATCATGTGATAAACCAAGATGTGAAATGATTTCTAACAAAACCTCTTTTTCATCATCATCAACTTCACCATCCGCAGCAGCCATCAACATCGAATCTCTCAATGCAAGTCGACCGGCTTCGTCACTTAGTCCAGACAAACATTCGTCTAGTGGAGGAGGGGATTTTAGAGCATGTCTGATTAATTCTCTTTGGTTAGGAGATAATAGTGCTGTACCTAGCCGTTGTTCAAACATGGCCATTTCATCAACAGTTAATTCGTTATCAATTCTAGCAATAAAAGCTAGTAATTTAGCATATGAAAATCGTTCTTCCCTCGAAAGTTTGTGCACAGTATCGGGCAGCATGATAACTTCGTAAAATTCATCTGCCATGAACTTCACGCAAGAAATGAATACAAAATTGCGATTATTAGCGATATCAAATCATTCCGCTTCGTCGTTAGAGTAGCCAAATACAAACCACCTCATAGTAGCCCAAGTGAATAATCCCCAAATTAAGATATTAATGATAAAAATCAATCTTATTTCTATATCAAAAGTTGAATAAAAATATTCATACGACAAAGTAGACAAAATTCCTCCAATCGAATAAACAGTAAAAGCACCAAACATAGTACTTTGGATGTTTTTTCTGCCATCAAAAGTAAAATATCGATGTACAAAGTGCGCAATTGTACATGAAATTACCCATGAGACAGCCCAAACACCGGTCTCTGAAAGTATATCTAATAGTGGAGACAATCTGAAAACCTCCCAAAATAGCCAAAATAAGAATGTGTTAAATCCACCAGCAGCGCCAAATCTTCGAATAGTACCTCTTGGTGCTATAGTGTTGAACTTTTTTTGTTCCATAACATCACATTTTCAATCATCATTTGTGATAACATCGCTTGGTTTTCCAGTTAGAATATTCCTTAAATTTTTGTTATCTTTTTCAATAGCGTCCAATAGATTATATTTACAGGATAATGATTCTGCTAATATCCCTAATGCTTGAGAGTCTTTTGGTAAACATTTGCCACCGAACCCACGATAAAGTCCGAATATTGGATCAAGATGAGTCGGCCCGATAGGCTGTTCTTGATTAGTGGTAACAATATCTTTAATTTTATACCAATCTTCATCCAATGCTTGGCATATGTCATACATTTGGTTAGCAAAAATCACCTTCATTGCATAAAATGTATTTTTGGTATATTTTACTAATTCAGCTTGAGTAGGCGTTACATGAAAGACATTTTCAGAACGTAATACCCCAGCATCCCGGTGGTGTTGAAAGACTGTTTCTGCCACATTTTTATGATGCGTTCCACAAACTAAGATGTCTTGATTTGCAAAATCTTCCAACCTGCGTCTTTCAACTAAAAATTCTGGTGAATAGGCAATTTTTAGGTGATGATATCGTTCATGAAATTTTTGAGTAGTTCCCGGGATAACCGTACTTTTAATAATCGCAGTAAATCCTTCTGGCAGTAAATCTAATATTTCTTCAACAATACTTGTATCACAACCGCCATGTATTGGATGAGGCGGGGTTGGAACAGCAATGTATGCAAAATCAACATTGTCGATTACATGATTTATATTTGTGCCTCTTGCTGGGTCGTGGACAAATAATTCATGAGCATTAGAAAAGCAATGCTCAATCGCACCACCTACCATTCCTGCACCGATAATTCCTATCTTCATCAGTAGCGCTACTATTAGGGCGTGTATGGTAGTTACTGTTTTATTCTCTGAATGGTTTAGGATTTAATTTTCCTTCTTTTGCCATAATTGAGGCATCAAGTAAAGTATCAGGGGTTCCACAATCAATCCAAGTTTCTTTACCTATGTTGAGTAATTCAGCGGTCTTATTTTGAACATATATTCGATTAAGATCAGATATCGAAAAATTGTCACCATACTCATTCTCACATTTATCCATGTAATTCCAAAACAATTCATCATAAAGATAGATTCCACCGATTGCGAGATTAGAGGGTGGAACAGTAGGTTTTTCCATTATATCAATAATTTCACCATGCTTGTCAAATTTGACTACGCCAAATGCACTAGGATTGTTCTCTTCTCTGGATAATAATATACAACCGGGATTAGATTCAGCGTTACGAAATTTTTCGACATATTCTGCCAGTTCAATTGTAGTAATATTGTCAGAGAAATATACCATCAATCTACAATTCTCATTATGTGGCCTGGCCAGATTAAGAGCTTTGGCGACACCCTGAGGGTCTTCTTCTAAGACATAATGAATTTTCTCACCTGGAAAACCAGCTCCTACGTGCTTAGCAATTTGACCAATAAATTGATTTGAAATAATTGTGATATGTTTTATTCCAGCTCGACGGATAGTACCCAATGCATAATCAATAATTGGTCTGTCATAGAGTGGTAATAATGTCTTTTGTGAGTATTTGGTAAATGGATTTAGTCGGCTACCATGTCCTCCAGCAACCAGTATCGCTTTTACCTTCATGAATTAATGGCATGTTGCATTACTTATTTGCTTTATCTACTTATTTTTGTAAAGTTCTTTTACTGCGCCATCTTTTTTATTTTTATCAAACCAATCAGTTTTAATCAAATCTCCAAGATTATCCACTCCGGCTTCGATTAAATCCTTATCTTTGGATTGTGATTCTTCCCATCTCTCCTCTGCTTCATTAGAGTAGTTTTTATCAGCTAGACGAATTAACCTTTCAGCTTGTGTATTTTCAGACTCAATTTTGTCATAATCAGTATTTTTTGATGCATCTATTCTTGGTTTATTTGAATCTAATTCGTCAACATTTGCTTTAAACGACGGTCCTTTTTCATCTTGCCCTCTAGTCCTTAGATATTCTTTATTGGAATAATTTGTTTTATTTGGGCTTTTTTCCCGGAATTCATCAACAACGATTACATCTAATTGCTCCGAAAGTAATTCGTTCGCTATTAATTCAATTTGTCTATCAAATTGTTTTGCTAATGAAATATTTGTTTGTAAAATAGCTAATGCTAAACCAATTATTGTTAAGAAAATAACACTATTAGGAATTTCACCTTGCCAGAAAAACAAAACTAATGTTAAAGTTAAACTTGTTATAGAAGTAAAAAGAATTAGTTTTAGCCACAAAAATTTTGATTTTAGCAAGGCTATTTCATTATCAAACTGCATTTTATCTCCTTATTCTAGAATTTTTTCTAATTTAGTTATTAATTCTGGATTGTCTAATTCAGATTCATTCCACCTTAGCGATTTTATTGCGGTAATTTTTCTTGCTTGTATCGAATTAGTCATTCTTTCATGAGCAAATTGTCCAAGAAGTCCACATACCAATAGTGTTGCAAGTCCGAAATGCCAGGATGTAAGATATGTTATTGCAGCAGAAATCAGTAAAGCTTGAATTATAACAAAGACAACTTTGGTGACTAACTTTTTTTCAGAAGACAAAGTATCTATTAGTAATTGAGCTGCATGCTTTTTAGACATAGTCATTGTGAAATCCTCATGTCAAATAGTTATAAAACAATCATTTTCAATTTCAATTATTGCGCCACTCATAAGTAAATGTTCAATTGCTTCATCAATTTCTTCAAAAGAAATACCAGTTTTATCTAGTTCTGATACTATTAATTCTAAGGTTGCCATTTCTTTGCCCTCGGCTAATTCTTCATCAATAACTATCAGTAGGTTTTGACAAGCTACTGCTAAAAGAGGGTCATCCCCTTGATCATTTGGTAATAATTCTAAAAAGGCATTTACTGGATGAGATTCGGTAAATTCGTCATCGACAGTAACTGCTCTTGAGCCAAGACCAACAATTGTCTTGTCATAATCAATACTAAAGCAGTCAAAGAGATTTGTTTGATTATTATCATTTGGTTTAATGGTGTCATCATTTAATCGCTCCTTGATATCAACAATTCTCTTTAGACGCTGTTCTGCAGTTTTCATTTCAACATCTAATTCACTTGAAATAATATCTAAACTCAATTTTGCTTGTTCTTTTAACCAATCTTCTAAATTCCAGTTTGGATCAATCCCAGCCATCACTTGGCAAAGTTTCTGAACCTCTGCAGGCAGTGAATCGACATGAAGCGGATTATCTCGCATAATTTGAGTTTAGATTTGACAGCCTATGAAGAATATCCTTATTTCTTTTTCAAATCGAATAAATATACAACGAAATCGACTTAACTCATATTATTTCGATTCTTCCATTCATTTTCAAATTGAGCCCATAACTCTTGTTCAACTTGGGCTCGAATTTGAACCTCTAATTGTGGCACAAGTTCCTCCACTAAAGCATCATGAATTTCCAAGGCCATGGTATTTCTAACTCTGTTTTCTGTTTCAATAATCAACTGATTTTGTTGCTGAATATCAAATGTTGCTGAAGCGGTATTTTCACTAGTGTTTCGGCTGATTTCTGCGGTAACAATTCTTTCTATTTCTATCATTAATTTGGCAACGATTGCTAATTCCCAATCATCACTTGGGTTAGGCACATTCATTCTTGCAGCTTGGTTTCTTAGATTTTGAACAATTCTAGCTCTAACAGGATTACCAATTTCAAATTCATGCGCCCCAGAGACAAATCCTACTAGGCAGTCAAGCCATTCATCTTCATTTATTTTAGACCCACATCCGGGACAACCAACAAATTCATCAAGCATTTGTTCTGGAGTTTCTTGTTGTTGCTTTTGCATTCTTGATTTTCGACGTAACGGTTTAGGTTTTTGGTCAATATCAAACGAAATATTTGTTCCAAAAGTCCCTTGTTTTAGATTATTTCCCGGCTCCCTAACCATTTCTTTCATCACTATTAAATCACTTGCAGATAAAATAATTTTGCCGACATTGGTAAAAAATAATCAATTTACTTACACTTCGATATCAGCGTAGTTCGATGCTATTATGTTGATACTATTTTGCAGATTTGCATTGTTATCAAATCCAATTTCAATTTCTCTAATGGTATTTTTAGATATCAATGTCAAAAAGTTTTGAGCAACGCGAGTAATTTCATCAACAATGGTAATACTTGCTTTTTTTGCAGACCTTGATAATGGATTTAAGTCTACGACAATCACCGTTTTGCCCATTGAAACAAGTGCTTCGCACCGATCACCATCTTCTAAAGGAACTAAAATCACATCACTGTTAAAAATACCATCAAAACAACATTTGGCTCTGGGGCCCTTGAGCCCAGGAATCTCAATATCGGGATTTTTTCCTAAAATCTCTACATTTATTTCGTGTTGTACTTTAATTTCATTCAAGTGTTGATAAAGGGCATTAACTCTATCAACGGTTCGATAAAAAATATTTATTTCTACTGGACAATTAAGAAATTCTGCCAATTTTAATAATTCAAAACCAGCTAGTGCAGTAGTATTCCCATTGACGCTAATCACAGGATTTTTTGCAGCAATTAAGTGTCCTAATGCGTTATGAGTAGCCATCATTGCATTTGCGGATGTTTTTTCACCCAACAAATAATCATACGCTTCACCCCTTCCATGTGCAATTAAAGCGCTATTAGCCAAAAGTCCCTGTTTCGCCGCCAGTTCTAGTCGATGGCGACTTAACAATGATTGATATCTAGGGTGACTTGGATCAGCAGAAAATTCAGACATTTAATCACCGATAATCATTGAAATATCAAGTGGTTTTATGCCTCTGTTTATTGAACTGGTAGACAATACGTCAATTCCACATTCAAACCAGTTTTCAAGATTCTCAAAAGTAATATTACCACTTCCTTCTAGTATTACTGATCCTCTAAGCCCCATCTGCTCTAATTGTTTGACAACGTCTTTACACTTTTCAGGTCCAAAATTATCTAACATAATTACAAGTTTAATGTCCGTGACTGGATTAGTCTGATGCCAAATAGCGGCTGCAGTGATCGCTTCTTTGTCAGTGCGAACTTCAATTTCTAAAAATGAATTAAGCGTTTCTAAAGATAGTTCTTGAATAAATGTAGCCATTTTTTCAAAATTTTTGCCTACACCTTGTTTAGCTGCTAAATCATTTTCCTTTATCATCAATGCATCTTCTTTATTCAAACGATGAGTTAATCCTCCGCCCAAATGTACTGCCCATTTATCTAGTAAGCCCCAAGTGGTTTTTCGAGTGCATGCAATTTGTTTGACAGCAATCGCAGCCCATCTTTTTGTTTCAGTAGCAATTCCCGATAATTGGCCAAGAATATTCAAAATACTCCTTTCAAAAATTAATATTGTTTCTCCACAACCATTTATTACTGCAATTTCTTCACCTTCAGATACATGTTTTCCATCCGAGGCTTTCCATGTAATTTGAATTGAAGGCGCCCAGATTTGAATTAGATGATCAATCATTGCTGTGCCGACAATTATTCCATTATTCTTAGCTATAATTCTCGCAGCAACCTTTTCTCCATTGCCATATATTGGGGAATCAATACAATCATCTGCTAGAATCGCACTAATCCACCTATCCATACTTGAGAGTAATAATCTACTAGGTCCATTTTCCGCAGTCCAAAGAAGATGTCCGCGGTCATGAGGTAACAAACCACTCTCCGTCATGGGTAGTGCAGAACATGCTTTGTATTCAATTGCACCCTTGAAGAATTATACAAAAACCTCAATTTTAGCAAATATTTCAAAATCATTCCTTTCATGGGAGGGTTATGGAGAAGATGTCCTCAGCTCATATCGGAGGTCATATTACCCTTTTTTTTACTGTGGAAAAAGAAGGACGTTTGCTTAGAAACCAAGGGAGTAGAGGTGTTGGAATAAACATAGTAAACGGAGTTGAAGTAACAGTTACGCTATTGCAAGATGGAGATCATATTTCTGAGAGTACGATTGAAATAATTGATTTTTCAGGCAATCAATTGTTAGATTCAGAACAATTATACAGAAAATTAATCGATGAATTAGTACATTCAAGATTACTAAACGAAAAACAAATATTTGATATTAAAATAAAATTAGAATTACCCACAAGTCAAGGATTTGGTATGTCTGCGGCAGGTCTTATAGCATTGTCAACGGCATTTAGAGAACTTACTGGATTAGGGACAATAGGTCAGTATTATCGTATTTGTCATCGTATTGAACGAATTCAGGGTTCTGGACTTGGCGACGTTCTAGGAATTCACGCAGGTGGGGTTGAAATGAGATTACAACCGGGAGCACCCGGTGCATCAGGGAGAAGTTTGGGATTTAAATGCAATCAACCAATAATTATTGTATGGAATAATCATGAAACAAGACATACATCTGAATATATCGATGATATTGTTTGGCAAAACAAAATCTCACGAGCGGGGCATAAGGCATTAAACAACATTAAGCAAGGTCCATGGAACCATTCAAGATGGAAAGACATCCTAGATAATTCATTACAATTTTGTCAAGAGTCAGAACTAGCAGAAGAGACAGATAGAAGAGAGCTGCTCGAGATGTTACGTCAAATAGTTCGCGAAAACGATCTCCAAACACATTTGAGGATAAGACTTTGCATGTTGGGTATTTCAGCAGTAATTTTACCGCGGAAATTAAATCGAATGCTAAAACCGGATGAATTAAAAAAATTATATCAAAGTTTTATTGAAAGAGATTTAGGTGCACTAATTACTAAAATTTCTTCATGATTAATTTTCCAATTTTGATAAATCTAACACCCCAGCGTCCAACATGGTACACCCAGGAATGAATAGATTTTCACTGAAACCGTGACGATAAACCACTGCGCCACTACCCCACTCCTCAATATATCTAGACATTTGTTTTGTCATCTTTTTTCGTTGAAAAGATACATCTGCGCCATAGAAATGTTTAGCATCAATCCAAGCAATTGGATTTCCATTTATTTCAACATGATCTAAAAATAGAATGTCAGGAGTGTTGATTGGTCTTCCATGTTCTAGTTTTTGTTCTGATACCATTTCTGTTTGTCTTCTTAGTCTCACTCCTTTAGACTCAAACCAATCACATAAAATCTCTTCAAACAGATCTGCTCTAGTATGCGTTTCAGATTGATCTACATTTGACACACGGTCTGCTGCTTCTGCTTTTTCGAATTCGTCGCGTTCCCGCTTTTTCATTTTACTAGGGTCTCGCAAACATTCTTTGATTCTAGATTTTGACCATCTTTTCTCACCTAAGATGATTCGGAAAATGTTCATCGGCGGGAAATCAAATCTCTTTGATAAATCCACTACACTTACTCCATCATTATACAATCTAAATAATGACTTTGCTTTTGATTTTAATCGACCATGACCATATACAGTTTTTTGCTGTAACAAAGCAGATCTAAGCGATAATGCTTGATCAAGAGTCATCTTCATTTCTTTTCCATATACAGCAATTTCATCGACTCTATCGTCATCTAGCCATCCAAACTCTCCCTTTCTTAGCACAAATTTTGCTAATGTTTCTTCATCTTTCAATGGAACAGGACTATTTTTCCACTCAAATGAAAAGTTTCTTGGCTCATCCATGTCTACAGGAAAACCCATTGGGCGCTGCTTTAATTCAAATCTCTCCAAGGCTTTGCTTTGAACAGATTTAACATATTCACTACTCCGTTCAATCAATATTGATTTTCTAACCGTTCCATATCGGTTGTTTTTTCGTTTATTGCGTGACTTTGATTTTGTTGGTTGTTTTTTTGTCGTCACAAATAGTCCTTATTGACGGCAACCTTTGAACTATCGCCTAATTAGTTTTGATTTCTGCTGGATAGTGACTGTAGAGTTTAATCCACCGATCACTATATTGGTTAATATCTCACAATTTTCAAATTATGCAAATACTATGCTTGGGCTTAACGGCAAAGAGGAATTTTCTCTTCCGTCATCTCCTTGATAGTCTTCAGCTCTAATTATTTCTATTTCATTTAGGCCAAGTTCTTTCGCGATGAATGATGCTCTTTGTTTTAGTAATTTGGTTTCGTCAATACAACCTAAAATTAGGGATTTTGACTTATCATCCCATTTGAATACCTGAGAAAGCATTTTTTTATTCCAATATGACAAAACAAGCCCCATATTTTCATCATTTACAAAGTCCATCTTCTTCAATTCTTGAATAAATTGCTTTACATTACCACCATTATTTAGATAGTTTATGGCTGCTATTGAAAGTTGATTTTTCCATTCATGAGATACGATCAAAGTCAGTTTTTGCGCTTTACCATCTAGGTGTTTCTCTGCAATTGTCATTACTTTACGTGAATTTTCAAGAACTGCTCGCATAATATATTCCTCATCTAATATGATTCTCTCATCCATAGAAACTGAATCAACCTGCTTGATTTCAGATGCAGAGACCATCTCTTTGAGTGATAAACATCTGCCCCACTCTTCTGCAAGATGAGGAGTTGATACAGAAATTAGATATGTCCATGATTCAAGAAATAATCTGCCTATCTCATGATTATTTCCGCCTCTTCTTACGTACCAATTTACATCTTTTATCATATCATAATGTGATATTTCAACCGCCCTTCGAAGATCATAATTGTCCATTGCGTCGTAAAATTCTGCAATTCTTTGCTTTAATCTAGCAACCAACCAATCATCTATTGATGAAGCATTATAGCCCCAATTTAACATAGTTTCAGGCATTGTTCGAAGTTGCAGCATAACCCGATAGTTTGCTTCAAGAGCTGTATCAGACCAATCCATGCCTGCAGTGGGATTAGCTGCAAAAAGTATGAACAACCTAACAGTATCAGCCCCATATTTTTCAATCATTTCTTCAGGTGACACAGTATTGCCAAGAGATTTACTCATCTTAGCAGACCTCATGGCCAAAGCATCGCCACATTGAGGGCAAGGCATACCAACATGTTCTACACTAAGGGTGATTGAGCAAGATTCACACCATGGTGCCGCTTTGTTTACCATCCCTTGGCAAAGTAATTCATTAAACGGTTCATCGATTGAGTGAAGGCCAATATCACGAAGCGCTTTGGTCCAAAATCTAGCATAAATTAAATGCATTTGAGCATGTTCAATCCCGCCGCAATAAAAGTCAACATTCATCCAGTGATTTGCTAGTTCTTTGGAGAAACACTCATCATTATTTCTCGCATCGGTATACCTCAAGAAATACCATGAAGAATCGACGAAAGTATCCATTGTGTCCGTTTCTCTTCTAGCATCTTTACCACATTTTGGGCATTTCACCTGCTTAAAATCTAATGATGTTTCAAGAGGGTTGCCTTTACCAAACACTACATCTCTTGGTAACTCGACCGGTAGATCTTTTTCGGGAACTGGAACCGCACCACATTCATGACAATGAATTATTGGAATTGGAGTGCCCCAATATCTTTGTCTTGAGATTAGCCATGGTCTAATCTTCCAGTTCAGTTTTCTTTCACCAGAACCATGGCTTATTAGTGCATCGATAACTGCAGTAACAGCCTCTTTGCCATATAATCCATCAAACTCAGTATTGCCAGTATTAACCATCCACCCATAATCGGTTTCTGCCTTGGTAAGTTCGGCTGAAGCATCTCCATTTTCAGACATTACTAAAGTTCGACGAATCGGAATAGAGAATTTTTGTGCAAAGTCAAAATCTCTTTCATCATGAGCAGGCACAGCCATAACTGCACCGGTTCCATATGATGCAATAACAAAATTACCACTCCAAATTGGTATTTTTTCACCGGTTAAAGGATGAATGGCATTTTTTCCTAAGGGTACGCCTTTCTTCTTGTTCATATTTTTGATTCTATCAAATTCAGTCATTACTGAAACTTCATCGTGCAAGGTTTGCCAATCTCTATGAAATTTGGTGTCATTAACTAGTTTTTCAGCAAGTGGGTGTTCAGGTGCTAAAGTGATGAAAGTGACTCCGAATAAAGTATCAGGCCTGGTAGTAAAGACAGTAATCTTATCATCAGAATCCTCAATTTCGAAAGTGATTTCTGCACCCTCAGATCGACCTAACCAATCTCTCTGCATCGCAGCTACATTTTCAGGGAATTGAATTTGATCAAGCCCATCTACAAGCTCTTGAGCATATTTAGGTATGTCCAAGAACCATTGACTCATTTCTTTTTGAACCACTGGTCCGTTACATCTCCAGCAACGGCCGGCTTTTACTTGTTCATTTGCAAGAACAGTATTACATGGATTGCACCAGTTTACCGGAGCAAATTTTTGGAATGCTAAGCCATTTTCATAGAATTTGGTGAAAAACCATTGATTCCATTTGTAGTAATTTGGGTCATGGCTTTTTACCATTCTATTCCAATCATATGAAAATCCCATTTGCTTAATTTGCTCGGTAATAGATGCCATATTTTTTTCCGTAATATCATGAGGATGCCCGCCTTCTTTGATGGCAGCGTTTTCTGCTGGCATGCCGAAAGAATCGAATCCCATTGGGTATAATACATCAAAACCTTTCATACGTTTGTATCTCGCAACAGCGTCTCCTATCGAGTAATTTCTAACGTGGCCCATATGCATTTTCCCAGATGGATATGGATACATTTCAAGACAATAGAATGACGGTTTTTGCTCATCTCTTTTAGAAACGAATACTTTCTCATCTCCCCATCTTTGCTGCCAATAAGATTCATCAACACTTTGGATGTTGTAACTCAAATGACCACCTCCTATCCGCTACAGTTGCTCCACTATAGGTTTCCATTTCAAACCCACTATTGAAGAACCAATTATCCTACGGTTAACTATGGGCCGGAGAATAGAGGTTAAGGCGCCATCAAGAATTGATTTAGCCGGTGGCTGGACAGATGTTCCCACATATTGTAATCATCAAAGTGGTGAAGTGGTCAATATTGCGATTAATCAATATGTAAGAAGTGAAATGATTATTGATGATGAAAGGAAGTTATCACTTTCATATTCTACTGATATGCCAACTGGTTCGGGTCTTGGAACCAGTGGAGCGATGAATGTCGGATTGATAACAACTATAATGGCAGATATTCAAAACTCGATTGATGCAGCAGAAATTGCCTATCAATTTGAGGCTTTACTTGGCAATAAAGGGGGACGTCAAGATCAATGGGCAAGTGCACTTGGAGGAATCAACCATCTAACTTTTATCAAAGATGAAGTAAAGGTAACAAAATTAAATCCATCCAAAGAATTTTGTGATTGGCTAGAAAGTCATATTCTGTTATTTAATAGTCATATTACACATGTATCTGGTGACCTTCACAAAAGTATTTGGCGACGTTATGAGCAAAGCGATAATGAAATTTTAAATGCATTAAATACCATTAGAGATGCAGGAATTTTGATGGCTAAATCAATCAATGACGAATCAATAGAAGATTTTGTGGAGGCTATGAGGCTTAATTCAGAAGGAGTTGATCAATTAGGCGCAAAATTTCATGACCCGTTTCGTGAAAACATTGCTAATTTATGCAATGATGGAATAATATCAGCATGGAAAGCAATGGGGGCTGGTGGAGGAGGTGTAGTTGGAATTATTTTAGCTAAAAAATCATATTCAGATCAAGTTATCAATCACTTTCAGGATCTCGGCTGGAGTAATATTCCTTGGAAGATAGATTACAATGGTGTAAAAAGAACAGAAATCAATCTTTGAATTTTAGATAATCGATATCAGTTTCCAACAAGAAAATAGCTTCTTTAGTCAACTTATATCTATTTTTAATTCCCATTTTTCTTTTTTCTACTAATCCATATTTCTGTAAAGTTCTAAGGTGGTGGGAAATTAATTGTTGACTTTTTTCAAGTTTTTTGGACAATTCAGATTGAGTAGGGAATTCGCCTAATTGATGTTCATCATCAAGAATAGTCAAGATTTTACCCTGCAAACTGTTTGGGTCAGGTGAAAGTTGCGGTATTGGTAACTCATTAGGATCCATTCCAGGATACAGTGAATTGTTAAGCGGATAATATCTAACAAATCGACCATCGTTTAAACGCCAAATCAATTCTTGATTCTCTAATAATCTTAAGTGATGAGTAATTTGACCATTACTCATTTTTAGTGCTGCCATTAATGCTCTAAAGTGACATCCTGGGTTTGCAGTAAGATAACCAATTAAACGTCCACGTTGAAACCTTCCATCAGAGGTTTCGTGGGTTTTGCCTACAAGTGCGAAAAGCCAGAGTCCAGCAGAAGTTACCGGTATTCTAAGCGTTTCAGTTTGAGAGACTAAAATAATTAAGCCAGCTAAAAGCGAGGTAGTTGTTAGAGCCACAGTCACCCGAACTGGAGTGATAAATAATTCTTCATCAACTTCTTCATTTACTACAATAGCTTGTTGTTCATTAGAATCAAATTCATTATGTATTGCAACAAGTTCTACTATTGGAATTGACAATATATCACAATTATTCAGCGAACTATCAATAGTTGCAACAGAATAATCTCCTTGCCAGTTTTTCTTTGGCATCCACGCGCCTTGATAACTATCTATATCGACGACGTGAACTGAATCATCGGATATTAGAGTCCAACATTCAGTATTATCCACTACAACTAGTTCCCATTCACCTTGTAAATCAAAAAGTGTGCTTGATGGAATTTTTTCAACAGTCTCTTTTGTGGATTTCAGATCAATTTGAATATTTTCAAAACCTTCAAGGTTTACTTGGAAAATAATTGTATAAGTTGTTTCATCAATTGATAAACTGTCTAATTGGAACTCGCCATCGAATTGAATTCTGTCATTATCTAAGGTTTTTATGAAAAAATCACCGGAATTAAAATCACAGAAAGACTGATTTTTTAAAGGTTGATTTGTAGTTGTATCTACTAATTCAATACTTACAATACACGGATTAAAGATTACAGCAGGAGAACTTGGTAATAGCAATGCGATAGAATAATCTATGTTATTACCATTCTTCTCAACGGATGTAATAGTATCTATGTTATCATAATCACAATTTTGATTAAGATATATGTTATTGAAATAATAATTTGTAATGTGTTGTAAATTAGTCCCCATTATTTGCGAACTAATAATGTAGTTTCCAGAATCAATGTAACAATTGTTTTGATCAACAAGTTGCATTGATATAGGTGGTAAAGATAATATTTCATTTGAATTAATAATTATATTCATATCACTTGGTTGGCATAAATCAGAATAACTGTCTTGAATAATGTCTCCTCTAATATTGTAAATCTTGTTATGCAACAAACATGTGTTATTTGCGGTAATCAATAAATTTTCATCGAGATTATTATAGATATATGGTGTCAATTCTAAATATGGAATTCTATCAATAGTAAACATCTTTTCAGACACAATTTCCAAATCAATGCCAATATCTTCATAATCTATATCATTAGTTATTTTGAGATAGTCAAATGTAAGATTTTTAGATAAAGTCATGCCAGTATCGGAAATTCCAACCACATTTTCGCCATATGATAGCATACTATAATCGAGCAAAATGTAACCTATTTCTAAATTTTGATTAGGATAAATTACCTTAGAATTTTCATTACACAGTCGATGTGTTGTTGAAATGTTATTTATTGATAGTATTATTGTACAGTAGTCTGATTGTGGATTTATTTCATTTTTTGTCGGATTTGATAAAGATACTAAAATTGTATTATCAAAATTACTTAGTTGATATTCAAGCCCCTCTTCTAGATTAGAAATATGCTGGAAATATATCTCAAAACTGTTGGCCAATGGTAATGTGCTATGGTATAATCTAAATTCGTAGGTGCCAGATTCAATAAATGAACCATTTTGATCAGTAAAATTCCAAGTCTTTTCCTGTAATAAATTAGTAGACATTGCCTCTAAAAAGGTCGATTGTGATTGCCCTCGGCATTGTGATTTGGTCGAATAAACTTGCTCATCAACTTCATTGTATGCTTCAAAATAATAATCACATGACGGGTCATTGCTAAAAATTTCATTATCTCCAAAGTTTGATAATGCCATCTCAATCTCAATTACTTCATTTTCTAGATATACAGATTTAATTTCAGAATTGGCTGAAAAAGTAAGTATGTTATCGCCATTTTCATCAGAGGAATCAGCTTGGGATAATGGTAGAATTGATATTAAAAACAGGAAAATGACTGGAAAAATTGCACGATTAATGCCTCCGGTCATGCACATCCATACACCTCATCATTTGAAAGGGCAGCGGTAATCAGCGCATTGAGGGCGGTAATATTGAGTGAACCGGAATTGATTTTACAAAACGATAAAATCCTGGTATTTCAAAAACAACTAGGTCAGTATGAGAATCTAAATCATTTAGTAGTCTGTCGTTCTACAAATCAATCTTGTGTAATTGACCCATTCGATGGCAGCTACTGGCTAAACTTTTGTGTAAAAAATAATTTTATTCTATCTGAAGTCTGGCTAACTCATAGCCATTACGATCACATAAAAGGTGTTGATAAGTTATATGATGAGTTGAGAGATAAATTAATCGTTCGATGTCATGAATTCGAACAAAGACGAGGATATGATGAGAATTATGTTAATTGGTGGAAACATCCAGAATTCACCAAAGTTGATTGTTTTATTGGCGAAGCCAAGTTTTCAGCGCATTGTACCCCAGGACACACACCTGGGCATATTACTTTCATTGGGTGTGGGGCGATATTAACTGGAGATTGTTTGTTTCTTGGAAGTTGTGGACGAACCGATTTATATGGTGGAAATCCGAATAAGCAACGGCAATCATTGCAGTATCTAGCAGAAGTATTCAAAACATGTTCTAACCAAGATTTAGTTTTACCAGGCCATAGATATCCTCTTGAAGATGACACTAATCCAATGTATCTCAGATTTGATAAATTTATTTCGACAAATTTGGCAATGAATGCAATTAATGATAATGAAAAGTGGACAAATCTACCATTTTTATCATTTGATGATGATTTAGCAAGAAAAGCAAAAGGCAAACAAAATTAATTTGTATAACATGATGATTTTTCCGTTCGATAAATCATCATCAATCCAAAATCGCTTAGTTGTAGGAGTGTGTCGGGGATTTGTGAGCGCAGGGATTTCCAAGGTCAGTGTGCCAGTTCAAGACCGCGTAATGCTGCATCTTTTTGAAAATGATGAAGAAGCAGATAGGTACATAGTAAGTAATATGTTAACAAGGCCGGGGATTGCCGAATCATGTGCCCTTCATCCACCAAATGTTAGTCGAACAATGAGAGATTTGTTAAAGAAAAATCTTGTATCTGAACACACTAGAAACATCAAGGGCGATAATAGAAGACAAAAAACATGGCAACTAACCGATGAAGGCAGAGATTTATCTAAACAAATCACCACTAGGCTTGCAAAAATTCCTGTAATAATTAGGGATGAATCTGGAGATTTATTAGAGCTTATAGCGGGAGAGGTTTCTACTAGATTAGATGCAGAAATATCATTATTAAGAGTGCTAATGCATGCTCAGCATGAAGGGGTTTTGACTTATGGAGACATTAGATTTGGAGCTATAACTAAAAAAGAATCAAAAAATCAAAATCCACCCGGGCGATTAAAGGCTTTGACAGGCGCCCATGCAACATATAACAACAGACCACCTGAAACAAGACCAGTTCACGGTCGAAAGATCGAATTTGAGCAACTAAATACTTGGTTTGTTGAAAGGAAGCCCTGCATGGTAATTCATGGTATTGCTGGAATAGGTAAATCAACATTGGTTGCACATTGGTTATCTGAAAAATTAGATGAGAATCAAAATCTTTCGGTTTGCTGGTATCCTTGCCAGTCATGGGACACATCGTTAGGTATTGCCACAAGTTTATTGCACAGATTTGGAATTGATGAAAAACATGATCCTTACAATTTAATCGAAACTCTGCCCTTAACACCGGGAGGTACAGTAAATGTGGATATTTGGCGAAGACGATTATTAGCATATTTGACAGATGCTAGAACTATACGAGAGCGTTTCAAAAATGATTCAGGTGGCCCCCCACCATACTGGATAATTGTTCTTGATGATGTACACCATGTTGAGAAAAATGCTGCTGAGTTACTTGGTGCATTACTGCAAATTTCTCAAAACTCTCCCTTAAGAATAGTCATGATTTCTCGAACAAAGCCTTTGATTTATGATCGAAGAGACGTCCACACAAGAGATGTAGTTGATGAATTGCCCTTGAAAGGTTTGTCAATTCAAGAGATTGAAGATTGGTTATTGGATTTTGACGCTGATGAAGACATTGAATCAGTTTACAAAAAAACCGGCGGACATCCACTTGCCCTAGAATTATTCGAATTATATGGTAAATCATTACATGTAGATTGGTTGCAATTTATTGATGATGAAATTTTGTTTAAATTGCCTATGGACGAAAAGCAGCTTTTGACAAATTTAGCTAGGCATAACAAACCAGTTGCATGGGAAGATCTCGCTAAGCAATCTAAATGGCAAGGAGTGCCACCTAAAGCATTGATCTCATATGGTATTTTAATAGAACTTGAAGATGGCATGTGGTTACATGAAGCTCTTAGAGAGCGGCTTTTACGTGACGTAAAATAGTATTAGAAATCATCAGCAGTCATGTGCTGATCAATCCAATTAAGTAATGCAGGTTTAGGCATTGCACCGCTTTGCCTGGCAACCAAATTGCCATTATGATAAAGAAATAGGGCAGGAATTCCTCTTACGCCTAACTTTCCTGCATTAGCGGGATTTGAATCAGTATCAACTTTGGCAATCATTATGTCTCTTTCGCCAGCTACTTGTTCAAGAACTGGCGCTAATGCTTTACATGGGCCACACCATGCAGCCCAGAAATCGACTAATACCCACTCGTGTCCATTGATTGAATTTTCATAATTAGCATCGGTAACCGCTCTTACTTCGCCCATGTTCTCACTGTCCAGTCCTAATTGAGGAGCATTATGAGGCTTTGTGCAAAAAATTGTACAATATCATACGGAATGCTCATTTGAAACCAATAATTGGCCATACATGTTCTGCCATGATTATCGCACCTAGTATCTTAACAGCTGACCTTTCAAATCTTGCAGAATCGTGCAAAGAAGCATTAGAAGCAGGACTTGACAGGCTTCACTTAGATGTAATGGATGGAAATTTCGTACCAAATATGACATTTGGACCGCCAGTAATTAAATCACTAAGGGGGTGTTTGCCCGAAGAAGTCATTTTTGATGCTCATTTGATGATAAGTAATGCCGAAGAATGTTACATGGATTATATCCAAGCAGGTTGTAACCATCTGTCTGTTCATGTTGAAGCAACGACTCATCTGCATAGACTAGTAACTGCAATTAGAGAGGCGGGAGCAACAGTTGGCGTTGTACTTAATCCTGCTACACCCTTAGAATCTATCATTGAGATTTTACCGGACCTTGATCTAGTATTGATCATGAGTGTTAACCCTGGTTTTGGCGGTCAGTCATTTATTTCCTCTGTGGAAGGTAAGATTAGACGTCTAAAACAATTAATTGACCAACAAGTTAGTGAAGGTGGCAGAGCGGTACAAATCCAAATTGATGGTGGAATTAAAGCCCATAATATTGCGATGGTAAGTGAATGGGGTGTAACTAATTGTGTAGTAGGTTCAGGCTTGTTTAACGATAAAGCAACAGTAAAAGAAAATGTAGAAATTCTAAAAACAGCACTTCAAGTATGATTTTCAGGAGGGGAGAATGTGCGAATTCTCATCACAACCTTACTTTATCCATTGCCTACTAATGTTGCTAGGGGAACATTTGTCAGCGATCATGTAGAATTGTTGAAATCTGCTGGCCATGATGTAAGAGTAGTAAACCCACTTCCTCGTATGTTAAAATATCAAGAATCCAGTCGTTCTACACTAACTGGAGTTGCAAAAGCAAGCAAGAAATTCACGCATGGGCAAACCCAAGTTTATGCACCTAGATTTTGGGGATTGCCTGGACATCCTTATCCTTCGATCACTATTGGTAGTATGAAGCGAATCGTCAAAAAAGTATTGCGTTGGTTAGATGATTGGCAACCGGAAATAATCATCAGCCATACGCTTTGGCCAGTGGGTGAATTAGCAAACCGGTTATCCAAAAAATTACTAATTCCATGGGTTGGAATAGTTCATGGCCATGATTTTGATATAGGCTTGAATAATGCAAATACGGCCAAACAAATAATTCGATTAACCAATCAATGCAATCATTTAGTCACCGTCTCAGATCGTTTGGCAGATATTGCTAAACGAGTGAAAGCTAAACATTATTCAGTAATATGTTGTCATAATTCGGTTGAACAAGAGTGGCTAAAACAGCCTAAAAATTGGCGTGGAAGGTGGCGAAAAGACAAACTGGACATCTTATTTCCATCCGACCCTCGACGGCGCGAAAAAAACCACTACCTAGCCCTTTTGACTGGAGAAGAACTAGAAAAAAGAGGATGGATAGTTGGTTTAACAACACTCAAACAACAACCACGTTCTATTGTATGGGATCGAATGTTAGTAGCTGATTTGACCTTAATAACCTCAAACCGTGAATCAGGACCACTGGTAGCTAGAGAATCATTGCTTTGTGGAACGCCAGTTGTATCAGTAAACGTTGGAGAAGTGAAACAATATTTGCCAGAAAATTGTGTAGTTGATAAGTACGACTCAATAAAATTGGCTGACGCTTGTGAATCGGCATTAAGAGAGGATTGGAGTAAAGGATTTTCTTTGCCTCAAAAATATACCTTTGAGCATGTTAAAAATCAGTGGACTTCATTGCTGTCCAGCCTTTTGGAGTAAACATAAAAATAACACAACCACTTAAAGCAAGTAGTGAACCAGTAACAAATCCATAACAAGAAATAGCTGCAAGTCCAATTGTCATAATGAATTCTGTACGTTTTTCACTAATTTTGCGCCATTGGCCAGAAAGATGGATTGAAGCAATTAATAAAAATGCAGATGAGATTGTCGATGCAATAGCAGCAGCATAAAGCCCAGAGGATGGTGAATTAGCGAAATTAGTAATCAGCACAATTCCAATAATTCCGGCAAAAACAACCACTGCGCCAATGAATATAGTGAAAAGCCATGGATTTTTACCAGCCTGCAATGCAGTGTAAGTAGGAGTTGCTAACAATGTTAAACACCATCCGAGTAATAAAATCATAAACAAATCCACTGCTGAAGCACCAAGGCTTCCATCAATATACTGTTCAGGAAATGCTATTGGTAATAGGTTGCTGATGAGAAATGCTCCCCCGAATAAGCCTACAGGTAGTAGGCCAAAACACATATCTAGCGATTTTTCTATTACTATCTCAAATTGTTCTTGGTCATTCCGATATTTGCCAAGAATAGGTAATAATGCTGCTCTCATGGCTTGAGGTACCACTAATCCTGCTAACCAAGCAATTTGTGCAACATGTAAAATCGCGGCACTTTCTACACCCATGCTACCGGCTACAATGAATTTCTCAATTCTGATAACATAAGGCAAAACCGCTAATGTTATTGCAAATGGTAATGATTGGATTATTAGGGCTTTATTGTCAATCCAACAGTCCCCCAGGCAGCTTAAACCATCTTGATTAGTATTTGTTTTAAGTGAAAGATTAGCAAATATTAGTGCTGAAAATAGACCACATAAAGCCCCAATTAGAAAGGCGATTGCATAACTCTCTACTGAATTACTACCCAACTGGTATAAAATTAGATACCCACTCATTGTAATAAATCGTTCAATTACTTTTGTCCATGCTTCCATCCATGCGTATCCAGCCGCTCTTAATCCCGACCTTGGCGCATAAGTAAAGATATGAGCCAAGGCTATAGATAAGCATATTATAACGGTAAGAAAATGTTCATCCCAGCCTTCTAAAGTAGTTGCCATAACAATAATTGTGATTAGTAAAAACGGTAACATACAAAGAAATTGCAGCCGATAAATCCTCATAATTGCAGGCCAAATATGGTTTACAGATTTAGCACCATCACGAGTAAGAATTGTAGGTAGTCCTAAGTCAATCACTAAAAATGCTGTAGCAAATAAATCCAAAGCAATCACAAAAAACCCATAATCCTCGGTAATCAAGGCTCTGGTAAGAACAACTTGTCCAACCAGTGCTAAGAATACGGCAATGATATCAGCTCCTATCAGCCAACCAGAATCTCTGCCCATGTTTAGTTCACGACCCTTTTGCATTGCAACCGTCTCGGACATAATACTGCCTAAACCCGTTTCATTTCAAGCATACTCTAAACCACATGTTCAAATGATGGTTTTACAAGGGCTATGTAAGGTGCGAGCATGGTTGAGGCTGAGTGGGTAAAATCAGAAGTTCTCAAAGCAGTACCTAGTGCAGTTGTCGAAGTAATAGATCTACATGGTTCTGGAGACCATTTTCATGTTCGCGTAATAACTGATGCTTTCGAAGGAATGCGTCCCTTACAAAGACAGCGTCAAGTTTTGGCAGTGATGAAACAACATATCCCGCACCCAGTTCATGCATTAGACTTGAAGTGCATGACGCCTAAGCAAGCAGAAACAGCTGGTGACACGGCATTTGACCCTCATGGTGGGGGCAGAGGGATTCATGTTCGAAGAATAATGAAAAATAAGGAGTGATTAATATGGAATGGACAGAAAATGAATTACAAGCGATAGTAGATGAACATGCTTTGGTATTGTTTATGAAAGGAACACCAAACCAGCCACAGTGTGGCTTTTCTAATCGTGCAGCCCAAGTTTTACAACAGCTTGGAGAGCCTTTTGCTGCGGTTAACATTTTAGAAGATCGCAGAGCAATACCTGCAGTATGCAACTGGTCGGATTTCCCAACTATGCCTCAAGTTTTCGTACACGGTGAATTGATAGGTGGCTCTGACATTGCTCTTGAAATGCTACAAGATGGTAGCCTTAGAGAAATGTTTGATGCAGGTCGCCAGTAATTAAATTGGCTTTCCAACGGCACTGGTTTGCCAACCCATTTGGGCAAGAGTGTCTAAGTCTAGCACCCTTCTTCCATCATAAACAAGTGGAGTTCGCATGTTACCAAGTAATGCCTGCCAATCTAAATTCACACATGCTTTGTGGGCAGTAACCAAGACTGCTATATCATAGCCCTCGGCATCATCAATTTTCGAAATTACTTCGACACCTTCTGGATATTCACCAAAATCAATGTGAGGATCCCATGTTGCAACTTTAATTCCTTTTGAAATCAATGTTTCAGCCAGTGGCTCAGCGGGAGTTTCACGAGGATCACCAACCTCAGCTTTATACGACCAACCAAGCAACAAGACTTTTGCTTCCCCAGCAGCAACACCAGCATTCCACATTAAATCACTTAAAACACCCGCAACATGGCTTGGCATTGAGCGATTTACTGCTCTTGCAGCAGTAATTAATCCAGCAGGAACCCCAACATCTGCCGCTCTTTGAATCATGTAATACGGATCAACAGGAATACAATGTCCTCCCACTCCAACACCAGGAGTATAGCGATGGAAATTCCATTTAGTTGCTGCAGCAGACAAAACATCTTCTACATCAACATCAAGTGCTGGAAATATTCGAGCCAATTCGTTAACCAATGCAATGTTAATGTCACGTTGAACATTTTCAATCACTTTAGCAGCCTCAGCCACTTCTAATTTCCCAACATAACGAACATCTTCAGTTGTAAGTTTACTGTATAGTGATACTAATGCTTCACCAACCTCTGGATTTGTACAACCAATAACCCTTGCAACTTGCCTCACACCATGTGCAGCATCTCCGGGATTGAATCGTTCAGGACAATAAGCAATTTCCAAATCTTCTCCAATTACGAGCCCTAGTTCTTCAATAATTGGCAACCATGTTTGAGCAGTTACTCCTGGATAAACGGTTGATTCAAGAACAACAATGGTGTTAGAACCCTTCTTTATTGCTTGAAAAACATCTCTACCTGCTCCTGCAACATAAGATAAATCTGGTTTTAGGTCATGAGTTATCGGAGTTGGTACAGTTACTAGTACAACATCACAATGCGGCACTGCCTCGGCTGCTGAAGTAGTAATATGCCATCTTTCCGCGCCTGGTTGTGGAACAATGTCATCCACATCTGGATCACCAGTAGGGTTTTGACCATTCAAAACCATGTCAACAGTACGGGTTGAAACATCGACTCCCCAAACCATAAAACCAGCATCATGAAAGCCTATTGCCGTAGGCAACCCCACATAACCCAGCCCGATGATTCCGATTGTATCCAGTTTAGTCGGTATACTCATTGTATGCCCCAAACGATGGCACTAAATGAAAGCATTGTGTTAAATATATACCTACACAAACAATCAATAGCCGGGCAATACTGAGTAATTGCATGGTAAAATCTTATGCTATTGTAGAAGGAACAACAATTAAAGAATTAATGGATGAAGTTAATTCTTGGATTAGAAGAGGATGGACTCCATTAGGCGGCGTTTGTAGCGGATTAGGTGCTGTTCTAATGCAATCCATGGTACAGAACTAATCAGTTGGTAAAATTAAACCTTGACGGGTTCAAGTGATCACTAAAATCACAATTAAATTTTGTATTTTCCATATCTAAACAGAATCTATCACCAATAAATTCAAAGTTTTCTTCATTATTGAAAGAAAAATAATAACCAATTTTTTTGCTAATTTTTCCCTTATTTTTCAAAACTAAGGTATTGATGGGAATAGCTAATCCTATACCGGTTGTAATCCATCCTTGGGGATTATCTCCATCTACTCCTTGTAATATCTCATGAGTCAATTCATCAATGGTTGAGCAAGAGAATGAAATTTCTTTACCTTTATTGGTAATTACAAATTTATTTGCAATCAGATTCAATTCGCAGTTTGGGGCAAAATGCCATATGCTCTGAAGAGAATTTAAATCAATAACTTCATTTAATTTATCGATAATTAGTACTCCATGATTATCTAAAATGAAAACCTCTCTTGTTAATTTTATTGGATCATAGCCAGTGTGTGATGCAGATATGGTTTGAAGCATTTCATGTGGTGAAGAAAATACAATATCTCTAGCAAATGATTGATGAACGCAATTATTCAAAATTAAATTGTTATGTGCACGATTTGACATGAAATAAGAAAACCTTAGCGGATCACCATATTTAAACGGGCCACCCGAGTCGATTAAAAAAGGAATATTGTCATGACATATAGTGACACTCAATGCATCGAAGTGACCATGCGGTGCACGATGATCTTGGTGTAAAAATGTAACATGATCGCACAGGTTATTCTTATTCTCGTACTTGTAAATTGAAACTCCACAGATTGGAAAAGTTTTAAATTTATCTTTCGGTTTATGTCGTGGCATATAATCTAAAGGCACACTTGCTCCAAAAGCAGTATCGCCAAGTGGCACCATCACTCTTTCATCATAAGTTATCCAATAATTTGACTCAATCATTCTTTCAATTAATTTCTTGACATCAGTCTCTAAGGATGCGATTTCAAGCATTTCATCAGGTATGGTCTCTAATAATCCAATTGCTAATTGGTGATAATACATAGATTGTTCTAATGTAAAGGCGTCATCGATACTAATAATTCCTTTAAGAGATATTTGAAGATATTTTTCACCAAATTTCTTTAACCCATAATCGGATTTTGAAAACGGTTCAAACTGACAAATGTTTAGGATTGCTAATGCATGGAAAACACCATGGTTACTATTATACCAAAATTTAGAATCATAAAATTCACGAATTTTAGTTACGTGTTTAAATATAATTTCCTCAATTAGTAGTTTGTTTGTATTAGCAAAATCAACATAAATTGGGTGCGCAATTAAAGCTGATAAAAAGCATAATCTATCGGAAGTAGTATGGTCAAACCAAGCCATTTCGTTCACTTCACCATTGTCTAAATAATTGCAATAATCAACAACAATATTTTCCATAAATTCATTGTTTTCAAAATTATTATCATAGCCCCAAAATATTGCATATAGCCAATTTAGACTGTTAAAATATAGCCCCCATGTCTTATTGTTAAATGGATCAATATCCCAATTAATAGGTTTATCTAATTCAATAATATCAAAGGAATTCCAAACTTTAACTTTATCTTCAACAACTAATTTGTAACTATTTTCATTGTAATGCGATTCTATTGATTTGTAGGGGTGCCACAACTTAGCCCAGTAAGAGAAATCATCAGTACTCATTCTAATCGCCTTTAGTTAATTTTGCATATAAGTTTTTATATATTTGGGCATTTTTATCCCATGTTCTATTTTCAATCAGCCATTTTCTTGCAGCTTTAGCTTTAGTTTTAGCACTATCATAATTTGAGAAACACTTGATGATGGTATTAGCTAAATCTTCATAATCTCCAGTCTTAAATGAAAAGCCTCTATTTTTACCAATAATTTCCAATAACGCTTTCCTATCACTAACAATTAGAGGTATCTCTAATGCCATTGCTTCATATGGCTTTAATGGAGTAACCAAATCTGATGCATAATCTCTTTTTCTTGGTACAACAAATAAATCAATGATTCTATAGTAGTCTTGAATTTCAGCATGATCAACTTTACCTGTAAAAATAACATTATTCTCAATCTCTAAATCTCTAACCAATTTTTCGAGGTTATCTTTTTGTGGTCCATCACCAACAATTAACAAAATAACATTATTATTTTTTTCAATCACTTGAGGCATGGATCGAATTAGAGTCTCATGGCCTTCTCGTATCGAAATATTTGAAATGTATCCAATAACTCTTAATTTGTCAATGCCTAATTTTTTAATTAATTTCTTATTTTTCCTACCTGGCTTAAAAGACTCTACATTTACTGCATTTGGCACAACAGTAATTTTGTCACTAGGCATCCCTCTTTCAATTAAGGCTTCTTTCATAGATTCTGAAATTGTTACAATATGATTAGAATGATGCATTAGCGAATTTTCCCTCAATATCCTTTGCTTGGTATGCCAAGAATTATTCGCATAAAATGCATCTTTTGTCCAGGTATGTTCATGAAATGATCTTACTTCATAAATCCAAGGTATTGAAAAATGCTCTGATAGTGTTTTGGCCATTGTAGCAAGCTCATATCCTTTATACCCCGATGCGGCATGTATTACTTCGGGGTTTTCTTTTCGTATCAAACCAGCCAATAACTGTGTATTAATCTGAAGATTATCACAAATATATGCTGTAGATTGAAAATTATTTTCACCGATATCAAATCTTATATGTCTAACTCCGTGAATATCTTCTTCTAAATCAAAATCGCTTACTCCAAAAAGCCTAGGATAATTTAGTGGAGTAACAACTAAAGGTCTAAGACCTATTTTATTTTGACTTTCTACAATATTTAGATTACGTATTGAGCCACCAGTCGATTCAAATGGGTATGTGACCTTAAACAAGTGAAGTATTTTATTTTTATTTTCATTCTTGGCAAGTTTTTTTGAAGTTGTTAAAGTTGGAAACCAATCAATATCTAATGATAGAATTAATTGTTTGATATACTTCAGTCTGTGTGTGACTCTTTTAGATGAATGAAGTTTGTTTTCTTGTTCTGCCGCTGAAAGTGCTGAAATTAAATCACCAGTTTGGATATAAGAATCATAAAGTAAATCATAGTGCTGATTGGCTGAAATATGAGAAGAAAGTTCAGTTCTGTTTTCCAAGGATATAGAATTGGATAGATGTGAGACCATTGATTCATTTAGTAATCCTTTGCGGTCAGAGTGATCCCATTGAAGAGCATTCTCAATCGGAATAGTTCCTGATATAATCACCTCTGAATCGTTCATCTCGACAAACTTTATTTCAACAGTAACCGAATTTTCCGGTGGATAAAAAGTATGTTGGAATTCAAAATCAGTTTGATTTTGATATGCAGAAATATAGCTGAAATATGATTGATAACTATCAGACCATTTCAATTGTTCCTTAGTTTTAGGAATTAATTTTCGATTATTTTGGTCAAAATAATTAATTAGTATAAGTGCAACACGTCCGGATATTTGTTTGGTATTTTTTATTTCAAATTTTGCATAGTATGACCAATAATGATTACAATGAAAAAGCATATCTAAATCATAATCTGATAACTTGGAAGAATAAATTTGTCCTTCCTTAATTAATTCAATATTTGCAGTTGGATTTGTTAAGAAAGTCCATTGAATCAACTTCATTTCAATATATTTAGCTGCGGCAGGGGGTAGAATAGTCACTTGTTCACTATGTGAATTTTCATTACTGCCAGTAAACACGTATCTGTAATTAAGATAGTTTAAGGAGTGACTGAAATTGAGAAGATTATGTTTTATCTCATCACCGCTAGAATCAAAAAATATTACTGAGAACACCATCCCCTTTGATACTCGATCTCCACTGTGACAAGTAGTCAAATTAACTCTAAGAAGAGTCTGAGATTTTATTTCTACCTTTTTCTGGTAAACAACTTTCTCCTCAGTAACCATGATTAACCCTCTTAATTGCTGAAATTAATTATGCGCTTATGAAAGTCATTGGAAATTTTCTTGATTTCATAATTACTGTCAATTAATTCTATTTCCTTTTCTGTAAAATTAACTTTAAGTGATTTTTTCATTACCCTGTATAAGTCATCAATGTTTCCATTGTCATACATTAGCCCTCCTCCTGTATTTAATAGCGATTTAAATCCCCCAATATTTGGGGCTATTACAGGAGTGTTGAATGTATGAGACAAATGAGCAACACCTGAGTTAAGAGAAATCCTATATGGGCAAACACAATAATCTGCAGCCTTAAAATAATATTGAACATGTTCTGTTGATATTCTAGCGTCAACCAGCAAAATATTCATGTTAATGTTAATTCTACTTCTAAGTGCTGAGAAATAACTTTTGTTTACCACTTTACCCGCGATTAAGAGATAAATGTTGGGGTTTTTTTGTTGTAACTTCTCAAATGCGTTTAATAAATCTTCTAAGCCCTTGTATGCTTGAATAGATCCAAAAAACAGGTATACCTTACTATTTTGTGGGATACTCAACTGAAATCTACTCTCTTCTTTGGATACTATTGATGGATAATATTTTCTATAAGATGGGTGAGGTATTGAGATGACCTTTTTCAATGGTATTTCGAAAAAAGGCTCGGCTAAAGCTATTGTCTCATCATTCATAAGATGTATGATATCAGCGATTTTTATTAGCTCAACCCTCAGTTTAATTTGTGCCTTCTTTAATTTAGAATCGTGAGGCAATATGTTATGTACTGTCCAAATAATTTTTACACCATTAGACTTTATACGCTTAATTTTTGAAATAAAACTTTCAATCTTTGATTCAGCCACTTCAGTATTCTCAGTATTTCCAATTACTCCACCCAACCAGTGTAAATGTAAAAAAGAATTTATTGGTAGTCTATATGACGTAATTTCTTCGATATCTTTAACTCCAATCGGCAATGAGCCATTAGATAAAAATTCAGAATAGTATATTGCCTGAAATGGGTTTCCTTGGGCGATTGGATAATAAAAAAGAATTGAAGGTTGGTTTTCAACACCGTCAAGAGAATCGTTTCCAAAGCCTAATGATTCAAGACGATTTAAACCATCGAAAATTGAATCGTAAATCGATTCATTCCCATGGGCCAAATCATTGGTTCGCATGTACATTCCAACATTTATTTTCATATATTGTTTGGGATGGAAATTTGATTTGAAATTTCACAGACTATCGAAGAATGATAGATTGAAGAAGATAGTTTCAGTAGGATTTAAACTCCATACCGAAAGGGGCAATTGATTAAATGAATGCCCGAGGTCAGCAGAGATTCGCCTCAGAAGGCAATCATGCTCAAAAACTTATAAGACGTATATATAAGCTTTCAAAATCAAGTTCTCATCAGCCAGAAAAAATCTCGGAGACATTACGCAGTCTGTATCAAGTTGATCCAAGAATCTCTCAAAGTATGATATATACCATTGAGAACTTGATTTATACTAAACAGAATATATTAGCAGCACAATCATTATTTCTTCAAACACTAAAAATCTTGTCTGATAAAGATAAAGATCAATGCTTCGACTTTATCTATTCATGCGATCCTAAGGCAATTAATGATAAAAGTTTAGAAGCAGCTTTTGATTTACATCTAAAAAATGAATATTATCTTGCGAGTTTAATTTTGTTGGATGGACTTGATCAAAACGATGAAACACTGGAAAAACGCAAATTTATAATTGAATCAATGAAAGGTAAAGATGAACAGAAGATAGACATAATTTTTCAAAACCAAGCTAGTTTACTTATTGCCAAAAGAATTAATGCAAATAAATCTAATGCAACCAAATCAAATTCTACTAAATTATTATCAAGTTTAATTGAAACTCCATTGGTCTCTTGGAAATATAGAGATCAACTCTATCGAATGATTAGAAGAGATTTAAATGTAAAATATCAAAAAAGTATTCTTGGATGGGTCTGGGGAATAATCGAGCCACTGGCATTGACAATTACTTTCCTATTCTTATTTGATATTCTATCTGCTACAACATCAGAATTTATGCCTCTTAACATAATGATTGGAATTATTATTTGGTCTGGTTTCGGCCAAATAATGTTACGCGGCACTAAATCTTTAGAATCCAATTCTGCGATTCTTCAAAGAGTGAAAATACCTAGACAAATATTTTTGTTAAATATTGCTGGAACTGCTATTGTAACTGTTTCACTTAATATTTTAGCTATCATTCCGCTTTTATTTTATTATCAATTAATGCCAACATGGAAACTTATTCTTTTCCCAATAGCATTAATTTTAGTAGCAATTTATGCAATCAGTGTATCACTTTTCACATCGACAATTCAGACTAAATGGAGAGATGTTAGTCACTTTGTAACAGTTGCAATTCGAATTGGATTTTATTTCACGCCGGTTTTCTTCACTTTAGAAATGCTCATCGACGGAAGAATTCCACCAGAATTTCTTACTGCATATTTAATTTTAAATCCAATTGCAATTTATCTTTCGTTAGCACGTTCAGCGTTCACAAATGACGTGGTTGATATTGGTAATGAGTTCTACTTGATATCATTTTTACATTTATTAGTATTGTATTGTATATCTTCATATTGGTTTAGTAAAAACGAAGACAAGGCGGTGAAATACTTATGAAGGATTCAAAATATCCAATAATATTGGATGATGTGGTATTGGACTTTCCGTTTCACAATGCAGGTAAAACCACAATCCAAAAACAATTTTTATCATTATTTAAACGACAAAATAAGAAGTGGTTTCGAGCTTTATCAGGCATTGATTTAAAAGTGAAAAAGGGTAGTGTAGTTGGAATTATTGGCGATAATGGTGCCGGCAAAAGTACGCTTTTAAGAGTCATAGGTGGAATTTACAAACCCGATCGTGGTATAATTTCAATTGAAGGAAATGTAATATTATTAGCATCGCTTGGATTAGGTTTTTCTAATGATTTACCTGGTAGGGACAATATTTACTTAACTGGTGGATTAATTGGTATGACAGAGAGAGAAATCGCCCAAAAAGAGGATGAAATAATTAAATTTTCAGGGTTGAAAGATTTTATTGATGCTCCTATAAGAACATATTCTTCAGGAATGAGAGCACGATTGGGATTTAGTATAGCATGCCACTCACAACCTGACATCTTGTTGCTTGATGAAGTTTTTTCAGTGGGAGATTATGAATTTCGTAGAAAATCTAAACAGAAAATTCTTGAAATGGTTGAAGGTGATACTACAGTTGTTGTTGTTTCTCACAATATTGGAACACTGGAAGAAATATGTGATCGTATTGTTTACATAGAGAACGGTAAAATCTTAATGAGTACGAGTAAGAAATATGCCATTGAACTTTATCAAAGGAGGTGATAATTTGAAAAGAAATTTACGTGGAAGAATAGACCATTATCTAAGGAAGAAGCGTAAGGGAATTACTAAATTATCCACTACATTAAGAAAAATATCACAAATGTTAGAACTTGCTGTGTCACGCCCAGTTGAAATATTCAAGATGTCAGAATTTTTTATAGATTCTTATTTAGACGATGAAAACTATTTGCAAGATATACATTTAGCGCTTAATGAATTAACAGATAACAAAAAAACAATGGAAGAGGCCGCTAATATTTCATTAAGTGTACTTCGAGCGTTACCATCGATAGACGAATCATTAGCAATTGATTTTGGTGAGAAATATATCCGTGTCATTGAAGATGAAAGAGCAATTAAGACAATGGTGAATCTCTATGTTAGACGCAATCAAAAAGACGAAGCTATTAAAGTTCTAGAGTTAAGTAAAGATATAACATGGACGAACAGGAAAAAACTTTCAATACTTGATTCGAAAATCAAAACCTTTTCATTCGAGCAACACTACATGAACTTTCAAAACATATCACATTCTGAGGATTTTGATTCAGATAAAATATTAATTTATGCAGATGTAAACATGAATGTCATTGACGGTTCATCAATATGGTTAGCATCAATTACCGAAATAATAGCAAATTATGCTGAAAATGTACATTTACTGTTAAAATCTAATATTTCTAGAGAAACAGTGATTAAGCCTTTACTTGCCATGAATAATGTTAAGATTATTGAACCTCTTGAATTCGGAATTAAAGACCAAGATTTAAACATCGGGGCTGCAGTTGACCTAATTCAGCTACTTGACGGAATCTATGGCGGATATAATAGAGTATTACTTAGAGGATTCAATCTTTGTAGAGTGGCTAGCTCGACAAAAAGCCTGCATGGAAGGATTTGGGCTTATCTAACAGATTACTATGAAATTGATAAAATAAAGTCAAAAAGAGTTGATAAAACAGAAACCAAAGAATTAATGCCTGATTTTGCTGAGCATTTTGATTTATTTCTTGCACAAACTGAAGAAATCAAGCAGGATTTAAACGAGAGGCATAACATTCCTCTAAGTCAGATTCGATTAACTCCTCCGATGATACCGATTAATCAAGAAATTCCTACTAAAAAACCTGAAAAGTATAGTAAAACTCTGAAGATAGGCTATGCAGGTAAAATAGCTCCGGAATGGGGAGTTAGAGAATTAATTACTATCGCCGAGATGGCTCGAAAGCGAGAAATTGATTTACAAATACACATAATTGGCGACAAAATACATAGAAATACTCAAACTTATCCCACGTTTCATGAAGATATTAAAAAATTATTACAAAATAGTCCAAACCTAGTTTGGCATGGGGGACTACCTCGAGATGAGACTATACAACTTATGGGTACTATGGACATATGTTGGGGATATAGGTCAAAATTGTTAGAAGATAACACCCTAGAATTGTCAACCAAAATACTTGAATATCTTTCTTTAGGACTGCCAACGATAATTAGTAAAAATGTAATTAATGAAAGGATTTGCGGTGGAGATTACCCTTATTTCATTGATACTAACAAAGAAATTTTTAATCAAACGTTTGAAATTATTGACATGGTAAAATCCAATTTAATACAAACAAAAGATTTAACAAAATTAGTATCAAATTATTCAATTACTAAAATCGGCGAAAAATACTTCTCTAAACTAATAAAATCAATTGAACACGATTTCACCACTGAAAGAAAAAGAATAGTTCTAAATGGTCATGATTTGAAATTCATTGCAGAATTTGAATCAATGCTAAAAAAGCAAGGCCATGATGTAAGAAGAGATTTATGGGAATGGGGCGAGCCAAAATCAATTATCCGCTCTAAAGAATTGGCGAGATGGGGCGAAATCATTTTTTCTGAATGGGGCTTATCAAACGCAGTTTGGTATTCTCAAAACATAACCTCCGAACAATCTCATTTCGTAAGAATTCATTTGCAGGAAATCAACGAAAGAGCTAGAAAATTCCCCCCCAAAATGGACTTAACGTTCGTGAACAAAATTATCTTTGTATCCAACGAAGTTCTCAATACTGCAGTAAAAATGTTTAATTGGCCTAAAGATAAGTGCAGAGTCATTCATAATTATGTAAATACTAAATTATTTGATAGATCTAAATCTGAGAAATCAGAATTTACTCTAGCCATAGTAGGCATTGTACCTCAAAGAAAGCGACTAGATAGAGCCGTGGATTTGCTGCGTTCGTTGCGAATGTTAGATAATAGATGGCGCTTAGTTATAAAAGGGAAATTGCCCCATGATTATGCATTCATGCATGCACCTGGCAGGAAAAAAGAGTTATTGTATTATGAAGAGCAATATGAACGATTCGAGATGGATCACCATCTTAGAGGAGCGGTATCTTTTGAATCATTCACTCCCTCCTTGGCAGATTGGTATAGAGGAATTGGATACATTCTCTCTCCAAGCGATTTTGAGTCCTTTCATTACTCAATTGCGGAGGGAGTTGCAAGTGGGTGTGTCCCTGTGATTTGGCCATGGGAAGGTGCAGAAGAGTTTTATCCACAGTCTTGGATTGGCCAAAATCACAAACAAATCACAGAGATTTTGCTTGATACAAGTATAAAACAAGAAGCAATAATCAAAGATAATAAAGATTTGATTACACAGCGTTACTCAATGGAAATTATTTTCAATAAACTAATGAAAGAAATCGGGGTTAAAAAATGACCAAACCAATAATACTCGTAGTTGGCGCCAGACCAAACTTCATGAAAATTGCACCGATATATGCTGAATTAAAGTCCCGAGGCAAGGAACTCATATTGTTACATACAGGTCAGCATTATGATGATAATATGTCAAAGGTTTTCTTTGATGATCTTGGAATGCCAAAACCAGACATCTACATGGGTATTGGAAGTGGTTCACATGCTTATCAAACAGGCACAGTGATGATTGAATTTGAGAAAATATGTCGGGATAAAGAACCCAGTATGGTAGTAGTAGTTGGTGATGTAAATTCAACAGTTGCATGTTCTATTGTTTGTGCAAAGATGGCTATACCTTGTGCTCACGTAGAAGCTGGATTACGTTCTTTTGATAGAGGTATGCCAGAAGAAATTAATCGTATATTGACCGATTCGGTTGCAGATCTTCTTCTCACACCGTCTCCAGATGGAGACGAAAACCTCAGAGCAGAAGGAGTTGCTGAAAACAGAATTATTCGAGTCGGAAATGTCATGATTGATAGTTTATTTTCTAACCTTGAACGGGCTAAAAATAGCCAAATTCAGAGTGAATTACAACTGGAATCAGAATATTCAATTTTGACCTTACATCGACCCTCAAATGTCGATGATAAGGCTACATTTGCAGGAATAATATCAGCATTGGAAGTTATTGGTGATAAGATTCAGATTGTTTTCCCAATGCATCCAAGGACTGAAAAGATGGCCAAGGAATTTTCTTTATTTGAGCGAATAACCTCAATTCCAAAAATTACAATCACCGGCCCAGTAGGTTATCTCGACTTTGTTGCACTAATGTCCAAAGCAAAACTTGTTCTAACAGATTCAGGAGGTTTACAAGAAGAAACCACTGCATTAGGTATTCCTTGTATCACTCTTAGAGAAAATACCGAACGACCAATTACCGTTACAGAAGGAACTAATACAATTGTTGGATGTGACCCTAAATTGATACAATCGACTGCCTTAGACGTTTTAGAATCAGGTGGCAAATCAGGTAGAATTCCTGAATTATGGGATGGTAAAACAGCAGCAAGAATTGCCGATGTCCTAATCAATTACACTACAAATAATGGTGATTGAATGAAAGTTCTGCACGTTCTTGCAAACAGTCCACCGGATGTTAATGGTTATGCCATAAGAACGCAGAAAATCCTTGAAAATCACCCAAATCAAGTAGTTGGCTTAACCTCTCCATGGTACCCCGATAGAGAATCTATGGTCGAAGAATATGATTTAGATGGTATCAAGATTCTTCGAACAATTCATCCAGTGCGAAAAACTAATACAAAATTTAGTCATAACTTGGTGAAATTATTCACTCCAGATCCAGAAAAAGAAAATAAGAGGAAGAGGAAAAAGAGGCTAGAAACAGATTCAAAAAAGATATTACCTTTACGAATATTTGACTTTTTTTATTATGCGCCAATTAAATTAGCCCGAGCTATTAGACACTTTTTCAGGCTTGGTTGGAAAGTAGTTGAGGAAAAAATTCTAATCAAATATTTCACTAAGCGTATCATTGAAGTTGCTAAGCAAGAGAATGTCGATTTAATTCATGCTCACACGCCATACAGAGTTGGTTTACCAGCCCTTAAAGCGGCTCGAAAATTAAAATTGCCATTTGTCTATGAAATGCGTGGCATGTGGGAAGAAACTGCTGTTGCCAATGGTAGGTGGAAGAAAAATGGCCCCGCATATCGCAGATTTCAAAAGTATGAGACTAAGGTTTTGAAAAAAGCTGATGCTGTTGTTTGCATCAGTGAGACACTCAAAACAGAGGCGATTTCACGCGGGGTTAAAGAGGCAAAAATAACCGTGGTAACCAATGCTGTAGAATATGATATCGCAGAAAATAATACTAAAGGTGAGACCTATAAGAAAACAGTAAAAGATCTCAATAAAGGTAAATCAACCAAAGTAATAGGATACATTGGCTCATTAAGAGAAATGGAAGGAGTCGACCTAACAGCTGAAGCGGTATCACAACTGATTTCTCAAGGTCATGATGTCAAATTCCTAGCATTAACTAGTGAATCAGGTCAAGCAGAGTTACAGCAATACTGTGACCAGTTAGGACTTGGTGATAATGCTGTAATCACTGGCCCAGTACCCCATAAACAGGTTGGGCCCTTTTATGATTTAATCGATATATTTGTTGTAAGCCGCCCAGATACAGCTGTAACTCGAATTGTAACGCCCTTAAAACCGTTTGAAGCAATGGCAATGGGTAAAGCGGTAATTGCCTCTAGATTACCAGCCTTGGCAGAAATAATAGATGATGAAAAAACAGGTTTACTTTACCAACCTGAGCTAGTGTCTTCATTATGTAATGCAATTTCAATCTGTTTAAACGATGATAATTACATGGAAAGGCTATGTGCAAATGCAAAAGATTGGGTAATCAATAATCGGACATGGGACCACGTTGTCAAAAATTATCCAATCGCTTACCAAATTGCAATTGATTCTAGAGGTTGAAATTATGCGCGTCTTAGTCACAGGTGGTGCAGGATTTATTGGACACCATCTAGTGACTGAACTTTTATCAAAAAACATCGCAGTAAACATTCTTGACTTGGCAGAGCAAAATGGTAACTCGGTAAAATCACTAATCCAACTTGGTGCCACATATTTCCAAGGGGATATAACCGATGTCAATTCGATTCAAACCGCGATTAAGGGATGTGATAATATTGTTCATCTTGCTGCTCAAACCTCAGTACAATTATCTATGTCTAATCCCGAACACAATAATTTAGTAAACATTAACGGGACCAATAATTTAATTGAAATTGCCAACCAAGCAAGCATTAAGAAGATTATTTTTGCCTCATCGGCAGCTGTTTATGGTGACAGTAACAAATTACCATTAGTAGAACAATCAGCGGGGATTTGTCTTTCACCCTATGCACAATCTAAGTTTCAATGTGAACACGACCTTCTTGAAAGATCAAACTCAGTGGTTTATTCCTTGAGGTTTTTCAATGTGTACGGCTCAGGTCAAAACTCTGAATCGGGATATTCTGCAGTAATTCCTGCATTCATTAAATCATTAATGAATCATCAAAAAGTGACAATATATGGGGATGGAAATCAAACTAGAGATTTTATTCATGTTCAAGACGTGGTTTGCTTAATTACTCAATTATTACGATTGGAAGAAATGAATGAAAGCGGAATTTATAATGTTGCAAGCCAAACTGAATTATCGGTTAATCAATTATATTCATTAATCAGCAATAAATTATACTCGATTGACAATAAATTTGTTTTATCTGAACCACAGTATAGCAAACCGCGCGAAGGAGACATACATCGTTCCTATGCAGATATTTCTAAGACTAATGCAGCATTTGGTTGGCGTCCTGAAGTTAATATCGAGAAAGGTTTGGAATCATTAATTAAATTCCATTTGGGGTTGAAACAATGAAGTTATTGTGGTTTTCAGCAAACTCAATTGACGACATGTGCTTTACCTCTCAAAGATATATGGCTGAAGGATTACAGGATTCAGCAACCGATGTATATTTCATCAATCACGATGATGAAACAAAGCATAGAGCAGAATCTTGGCAACATATCTCAATTAAGGCATCAAAAACCCCCGGATTTAAGTCATCTTCATTAGCGAAGAATATGTCAGCATGGTTGCGAAAACAATCTTTCGATAGCAATTGTGTTGCGATAGTTGATTGGCGCCTTATTGCTAAAATATCATCTGTGCTTAAACAATATGGAATTCCTTGGATACTGTTAGATCGAAGTCCTCCAGCCGACCGAGGTTTTTTAGCAAAATTACAGTGGCCAATTTGGCGTAATGCTTGGAAATTAGTTGCCAAATCAGAGGTGGCAATAGGCTCAGTAGTATCGTTTTCACATCAACAATTCGTGAAAAATAAAATCTCAATTGATGACAGCAAATTAGTCCAATTGCCTGCAGGCGTTGATTTAGAAAAATTTACTAATGGTAAAAAAGATGAAAACCTGATATTGATTTATCATGGCAGATTAGACAAACATAGAGGCGTGTTAGCACTTCCCATGTTAATAAAAAAAGCAGAATCTCAGAATCTTAAAATTAATTTGAAACTTATCGGTCAAGGTAATTGTTATCAGCAATTAAGTAATATTGCCGCAATTGAGAAAGCAATAGAGGTATATCCTCAAATGTCTCAAACAGAGCTGTCTAAACATCTAAGAACTGCAACAATTGGATTATTGCCAATGCCTAATTACAAGATATGGACCATCTCTAGTCCACTGAAAAGAAGTGAATATAGTGCCAGTGGTTTACTAATTTATGGAATAGAACATAATGGTCACAAATTTGCTGATAAGGAAGTTTCATGGATGAAATTAGCACCTCAACACGATTTCCATGATGAGGCAATTAATTGGATTAAACAACTCAGTAATGAGTCAATCGCAGATTTATCTGCCAAATCAAGGCAATATGCTGAGGAAAATCTTGGATGGAGTCATACCATTTTGAAACTAAAACAAGCGATTCAATCTGTTAAACGGTCATAAATTAGTTTCCATCTTTCATTGATTTTTTCTGTTGAATGCTTAGAGATATAATCATGTAATAGTTTTGAGTCTCGTGGATTTTTTAGCGTAGTACTAATCTTGTCAATCCAATCTTCTATATCGCCATATTTTGCTTGAATAGCAACATCTGGTACATCAATTATTTTGTCGCTTACAACACAATTTAATCCACAGTAAAGCGCCTCAAGCATAGTCATTGGTTGACCTTCATATAATGAAGGAATCAACATCACACTGGATTGTTGTAATTGGTCAATTTTTTCCTTTTCACTAAGCCAATTTTCACTTCTAACTCCGGGCAGTTTGAATTTGTCAGTACCAGTAATAACCATTTCAACTTCAGGATCATTTAATTTTAATCGATTAAACACCGATATGGCAAATTCATGACCCTTGACTGAATCATTTCGGCCCAATAACAATAGTTGTTTTGTTTTTCTAACATTATTTGGATCAAACTTTATTTTAGGATCAATTGGATTGTTAACAACTGCACAATCACCGATTAACGGTGTTAATCTTTCACTCCATCCTTCAGTTAAAACTACCACTTGGCAATTCTCATTTGAAGTGATTTTTCTAAAATTAGCGCATTTTTTTGATGACTGACTGCCTAACCAGGTATCAAATTTACCACTATGAATATGAACTATGCACGGAATATTGAATCGTTGGCAAACCTTTACGTATCTTGATTTTCTTTTCCATGACCAATCCGCAGCAGTATGAATGTGCACCAAATTTGGTCTTGAATTGCCTTTGATTAAATGGCTAAATTTTGCTAGCGCTTTTTTGTGAAAGAGGTATTTTTGAAGCGGATTCCCTGTCACATGAGTAGTGTGAGTTTTTGTTGACCAACCATGCGGCGGATTTTGCGATAAAATTTCGATTACCTTGGCCATACCACCAGGGGTTTCACATGGGCCAACATGTAATGCACTTCGCATGAAGGTGCTAAAATGTTGGATGCCAATAGAGTAGTGGTGAAATGTATAGTTTTGACGTTAATATCTAGCAAGAAGTAATATTGCAATAATAAATCCGAACATCATGTTGTTGGCCTTTGCAATTACTGAGATTGTTTTTGGCTTACTAGTTGCCTTACCACTAGCATTATACCGAATTAGAGTAGCTAGATGGAGTAAATTATCACTAGATTACCCTAAAAATACTCACAATACTGCTCTAATGATTCTAGTGCCAATATGGAATGAAGAATTAGTCATAGAGAAAAAGTTAGATGATCTAATAAGAGAATACTCGTTTCCAACATCACTACTAATTATTGACTCAGCATCTTCAGATGATAGCGTTGAAAAAGTTAAGCAATGGCTGAGTAAGCATGAAAAAAGTTTCAGCACAACTGAAATGATTGAGATGCCAGAGAGATTGGGCAAAACTGCTGCAGTTAAGTTAGCAATAGAATCTTTAGATGATCAACAATTCAATGGTTTGGTTCTGATGACTGATGCTGATGCATTGATCGAGCAAGGAACCATTTCAAGATTACATGGATGGTTTGCTGATGATACTATTGGAGCTGTTGGCAGCAGTGCGAATAGAGAAACAAAATTACACGGTGAGTCTACCTATCGAGATTTATACGAAACCTTGAGGGAAGGAGAATCAAAAATAGATAGTACGCCATTCTTAGAAGGATCTTGCATGATGTGGCGCCATGGTAGTTTTTCTTCTAATCATCTAAACGTTGCTTCCAATGCTGATGACTCACAGATAACATCTCTGATTAGATTTGGTGGTCTTCGGAGTATAATCGATCTCCAAGCCAAATTCACAGATTTTGCACCGTCTGAGATAGAGGGACAGAGGAGACAAAAGATTCGCCGAGCTCAAGGTCTGCAAACCATGTTGATGAAAGTGCCAAAAACCACAAAACTGTCAAGCAAGGGTAGATTTTCTACGATTTTTCGCAATCAACAGTACTTTCATTTAACCGCACCATTAATCATATTTTTTTCTGGAATAACTGCAATACTAAGGTGGAGTTATGTTGGACTATCGGATATTCCAACTGGCTATGAGGCATTATTACATGCTTCTTTAGCATTGATTGAATTAACAATTTTAACGGCATGGTTAACCAATCGTTCAGGAATTAGATTGCCACTTGTAGATAGGTTGGGTACGATTTTTACCGGTTTTGAATATCTCCTAATTTCTCGTTTTCGAATTCTGCTTGGTTATCCATCTAATAAGTGGAATCAACATAGCGACACAAGATTATTAATGTCAAAAAAATAAATTAAAAAAAGCCCCTCCGAAAGCCGAAACTTCCGGAGGGGCAGTTATATTCCTCAGAATATATTAGTTCATAATCTTGTTACTTAAACAGATTTCACTCAGTTGTGATTGAGGTGGTGTCAAGTGTTACACCCTCTCTGCTGTTCAAAATAGTTACTACTATTTCGCAAGTACCACTGCAGTCTTTAGTTCTAACAGTTACAGCTTCACCAACGTTCCATGTGTCAGTGTCTTCTGTGTTTGCATCATCATAGCAGTCTTCAGATACAGCTGGTGTTACAGATGCATCGCATGCTACCATAGTCTTGGATGCTTCTCCGTTAACAGCAGCCTTTACGGTAATTGATGCCCAACCTAGGTCTTCTCCTTGGTCCATGGTCATAATTACAGCGCCGTCAGAGTTAGCACCCTGTGCATCAGATCCGCTAAAGACGTAGGTCTCTAGGCTTCCTTCTGTGTTGCTTTCTGCTAGGTTAGCAGCCCATACGTATAGTACACCTGCTAGTACGACAGTGATTGCAACCATTAGGATAGTAGCAATAACTGGGCTTACAGCTTCATCATTTCTTGTTTCGTTCTTCATATTTTTGTCCTCCTTACCCGTAGCCGGGCGTAACTAGTCCACCGCTACCGCCATATTTAACCATAGTGCCGGTCAAAGTCCTAAAATAGCCCTTAAAACGCATCACTGCGCGAAAGTATCAGCAAGTCAACAACCCGCGCCAGTGGAGCAAAACGTTTGTAAACAGTAAAAAATAACATTGAAGGAAAAAAAGGTGAACGGGTGAGAGTAACGCAGAGGGGATGGGATGCACTCAACAGAACTCAAACAGCCCGTTCATAATTGCCGATGCATTCACAGTTTATATTCATCTCGGCCAAAAAGAGGTAAATGTCGCTAATATTAGGCAAAACTAAGAAATTTTCTAAATTATTCAACAGTTAATATTTCTGGTCCGCCATCCGTTACAAGAACAGTATGTTCAAATTGACAGATATTACCGCCATCAGCACATGCTAGTACGTGATAGGTTTCCAAAAATCTGATACTAATCAATTTCTTTACCAAAGCATTCCATTTGCTTTGACGACTTGCTTCATCCGCTTCCGGGAATGGTTTTTCAAGCATTGGAAACGCCCATCTTTCAGCAAATGGCAAGGTTGAATATCGCTCTTCAAGGTTACGAGCTAGTTGCGCTCCTAAAGGCTTTAACTGACCTTTTGCTCTAGCTTTACGAGAGGTTGTCATACCAGTTAAACGATAGATATTGGATGAATTTGATTTCCCTAAGTTTTTGATCATGCCACTACTTCCTGTAGTATTGAATGGTTCAACCGCATATACTCCACCTTCTTCTACGACCCCCTTGAATCCGTTATGATCAGGCCCACATGCATAGGAAGGTACAGAAACTCCTGAATGTAACTGCCAAGGCTTCAATTGATGGCCACATAGATTTCTAATTGGTTGGAATCCAGCATCAATGGATGGTTGGGCTGCGGCAGCTCCGACTTTATGCCATGGAGTTCCAGGATGTAACATTTCAATAGCAGCATCTCTTGCTTCTTTGGCAGCTTTTATTTGCTCAGTATGATTATTTGTATTGCCTACTTCAATAGTTAAGGCGTTATCTCCAATATGTCCCTTAATATGTACGCCATAATCGATCTTAACACAATCACCTTTCTGTAAAATCATGTCGCCATCCCATTCTTCAACAGGTGAGATATTGTGATCTGTAGTAAAATGTGCAGCTAAATCATTTACTGCAATTGTGCCCGGGAATGCAGGTTTGCCGCCGTGTCTATGAATGAATCTTTCAGAAGCCTCTATGGTTTCATGGAGTGAAACGCCAGGAACTATTTTTTCTTTCATCGCTTCTAAAGTCCGTCTTGCCACATGGCCAGCATCCTTCCAATACTTCAATGATAATTCCTCATCCATGTTTCCACGTCATTGCTAGGTACTACGCCCTCTCTCATAATGCTTACCGTGAATTTATTGGAATTTTCTGTAGATTTCTCAATAGACAAGATCGTACTGGGTGCACCTCCCGGACAATTTCCGTCTACAATTGAATCTTCACTGAGCCCTAATTGCTTAGCGGCTAAAGTCACATTATGGTGAGGATCAACTCCGCTATGATTTGCACTTGTTGCTGTGATTGGTCCAACTAGTTTTACTAATTCTAAAGCCATCTTATCTGCTAAAACTCTAACTGCAACTCTATTGCCGCCCAGTCTTTCATCTAATGTCTCTTTAGCATCAAGAATTAATGTAAGACTTCCAGTTGGGAAATCGCTGAGAATAGATTTAGCGATATTTGGCACTATGACATATTGCATAGCCTGCTCTAGTGAGGCAACTCCCAAACTTACAGGCTGTGAGGGCGAACGTCTCTTTAGAGCAAATAGATTGTCTAATGAAAGTCTATTTGGGAGGCAACCTAGTCCAGGTAATGTAGAGGTAGGATATGCTATAACTCCACCCGATTTTATATTTTTTAATACTGCATTATTTATGCTTGGCATTGAAATCACTTTAGCATCCAATAGACCATTTTTCGACATGAAGTTTAGCAACTTCAGCAGCTATTTGTTTGTCTTCAGTCTTTACTAATAATTTCCCACTTGGATATAAAGTTAGATCGCAGGGTCCCGAAAAAGTCCAGCATAAGCGATTTTTGATCCCTACAGTATATCCTTCACTTTCAATTAAATTACCGACTGCTTCTAAGTCAATAGATATGACTCCGTCAGGTACTATCTGCCATGCAGCTTTGTTGCCACATAATTCCATAACGAATCCATCTGACATTTATCTCGCCTACATATCGGGTTTTGGTGGTTTTTTGGATTTTGGAGATTTCCCCGGAGGTCCAGAAGGAGGTCCAGAAGGAGGTCCAGTTGGCGGCTTTGAACTTGGTTTGCTTGGTGGTTTTTCAGGAGGTGTTGTTGGTGGGCCGGTAGGCGGTCCAGTTGGCGGCTTTGAACTTGGTTTGCTTGGTGGTTTTTCAGGAGGTGTTGTTGGTGGGCCGGTAGGCGGGCCAGTTGGCGGCTTAGAGAGGACGTCTTTTTGTGCTTGATTTGCTTTAGGAGGAGGTAGTGGCGGTGGTGTACTAGAAGTAATAAGTTTAGAATCAGCAGCAGTCTTAGAAGATTCGGTATTTACCTTGTCATTATGTAAGGAATTTGAAAATGATAGTAAATCTGCAGTAGATGTAGCTTGCTCCTGTTCCAAATTTGTTGACTCTACCGGCTGTGAGGGTTGAACTGGAATTGCGAGTAGTTTTTCCGAATCTTTCTCCCATGGAGGAGTTTTAGGGCCATTTTCTTCAAGTTCCCCAGCTAGTTTGTCATCTACAGAAATAGCAGTGGCGCCACCGCGTGAATTTTCACCAACATAAGAAGTCATAACTATTTCCGAGGCATCTATTACTCCACGCTCTTCAACATTGCCAAAATCATCGAGGTCTGTAGAAAAAGCATCAGTAAATAAACCACTACCAATGGTGTTATTGAATACTCTACCCTTTTTTGCCTCGAATGTGAAATCATGGTCATAGGGTCCCAAATCAGCAGAGACATTATCCGATCTCAGCATAAAAGTCCATTCACCAGACTGCAACGGAAATTCAAAAGTGAACATTCGAGTTAGACCAGGCCCTAATGAACTGATTCCTTCTTCAGCCTCAACCTTTATTTTATCACTTGTTTGAATAAAGATTTCTAGCCCCCCGATTGGAATTGCCGCTTCATTCGAGAGTTCAACTTTAACCTGAACAATATCTTGGTCGTCATCATCTATTTCCATTACAGACGACATTAGCCGGCATTCGATTGGAGAAGCCCTGGTGAAATGTTCCTCTCCCATCTTAACCCTCCAATAAAAGGCTACAGTAGGTAATACTTGAAATAGATGTCTAAAAGTTCTTTATCTTAATTTAGACCTTGTTTCCACTGGTAGTGACCAATCTACGGCTGCGACAGTGTGATTCTTTCTATCAATTGCAGTGCGGTATTCGGCATCTTTTGATCGTGCATTAAACGCATCCCTCAATCCGAACCAAAATGGACCAATTAGTGGTAAAAGGTAGATTAATTTCCCAACGGCTCTTGATCCCCAGTGATGTTGTTCCAACACAGTTCCATTGTCATGTACAATCGCAATTCTGAATGCTCTTTGGCCTAAAGAACGACCATATACTCTGCCGGTATATTTCCAGTATAGGTAGAAAGCAGAAAAGAATATCATCCAAGTTACTAGAAATGAGAATTTGTATTCAGATGCTTCAACAAGGTATCCCCAACTTGCGAGGACACTCAAAAACTGAAATCTTGACAATACCTCTAGTAATAATGATATTGCAACAACATCTAAGATAAAAGCAGCAATTCTTTTCCACACTGGAGCGATTAACATCCCTTCAGGTGCGGTTGCTAACACGGCTTGAGCAAGGGTTCCGCCGCCTTGATGTAGACTGACAGGAGAATCGGCCATAGACTATCCTTGAGTGACTACTTTGTCAATCTACGCATTAATCTTGTGATAAATGCCAAGCAAATAATTTCCTTTCATCGACCCAATCAATCCATGATTCCCAGGTTTTATCATGGCGTAGAGTGTTTGGATTTCCAATTATTATCAAACCTCTTTTCGCTCTTGTTAATGCAACATTTAGCCTCCTTCTATCGCTTAGAAAGCCCACTTCGCCGGCCTCATTTGCTCTTACTGTAGAGAAAACAATTACCTCCTTTTCTCGTCCTTGATATCCGTCGACACTTTTGATTTCAAGTCCATTAAATGGTTCACCAACATTCCTGCCACCTGCTTGTTCAAATAAATCACTCAATACTCTTACTTGACCATTATATGGTGTAATAATGCCAATATCTTTTGTAGTAATGTCTCCAACTTCTAACAAACCTTTGACAATTGAAAGTACTTTAGCAGCTTCAGCATAATTTGATCGACTACTGCCTTCTTCATCTTGTTGTTCTAAGCCATCAACAGGTATGAAAGCCAATGGATTATCCCAATCTGGCCATAGAATTCCTGCAGGAGGTACTCTCTCTGATGCAAGGCAACCATCATCTAATTGATTATCATAAAATCTCGCACTTGGGAATTCTCTAATCACCGGGTGCATTCGGTATTGTGTTTTCAACATATGAGCAGGTATGCCACATTTGTTTAATCTTTCAAATAATGATTGATTCAAACCTCCCAATTCTGCTCTTTCGCTAATTACGGTAGGAGGTAATTGTTTGTGATCTCCAACTAATATCAATTGACGACATCCTCTAGTAATTGGGACTAAAGAACTTGGTTCGCTGGCTTGAGTAGCCTCATCAATAAGAATGATTGGAAACTTCCTATCTCCTAGAATATGGTGTCCTGCGCCGATGGTAGTAGCACAAACAACTTCAGCATCATCTAACAATGATGAAATGATGTCATTTTCTATTTTTCGCATATCTTTGAAATTATTTTTTATATCTCTATGAGCGAGTCCCTTTTCTTTACCTTTTAGGGAATTCAAATTTTTACGTAAATCATCATTAGACTCTTTGATATATTCTAATTCATCTTGTAATGGATGTTGTTCCATTAATGCGTCAAGTGTACTATTTCTCAGCGATTCTCTAACCTTAACTGGCTTACCAATCCGTACTGCTTTAACACCAAGATTAACCAACCCTTCAAGTAAATTATCAACAGCAACATTTGATTCAGCACAAGCAAGAATTGGGCCTCTGCCAATCTCAACTAGTTGTTTCAGTAAATGAGTAGCAGTGAATGTTTTACCAGTTCCTGGAGGTCCTTGAATTAGGCTAAGACGTGAATTGATCGATTTATTTACCGCATTTTGTTGTGACTCGTTAAGCACGGTTGAGGTGGAATTATTCTGAGTTCTGGTTTTGCTTGAGATATCAGGGGGCCGTTCTGCTGAACTAATTGGGTCGTGAAGCGATCCTAAAATCAACTCTCTAAGCGGGGTGCCGCCCGGTCCATCGGTAGAATGGAATGTAATCAAAGCCTCGTGCATACGGTCATAGGCAACCCGATTAGCACCTTTATCAATCCTCCATCGTCCTTTCCTCAAGTCCTTTGGTTTTTCATTTACTACTACTCTAATTCTTGTTGGCCCGCGGTCTAGAACAATCCCTTCATACACTTTTTCACCCCACGGTCTTGTTCGAGAAATTAGCACGATATCACCATGTGCAAATCTGTGTTGAGGCATACGATTTTTATCAGGTTGTTCAAATACTACAATTGGTTCTCCAAAAAATCTCCCCTGATTCCTAGCAGTTAACTCGAATAACGTAAGGCCTGCCGAGAGAAGTTGGTGTTTATTCCATTTTTTCCACCGCTGCTCCACCATTGCGGTTTCATCATCTAATTCAATCTTAATCAATTTGCTAAATCTGTTAAAATGGTCTTGCCCTCTTTTCCATTGCAGAGGCATATCTTCATTCAAATCAGCACTTCCATTGCCAATATTAGGTAAAGAATTATCCATTCTACGAACAGAACCTTTCTTTGCCATGCTCAAACCAACTATTCTCACCAAATGATAGTATTGTTTGAAATGAATTATCTGGTGACCGAGAAACCCTATCACTTAAACACTCCATCATTGGGCCATATCTTGGTGGGTAAGATGTTTGGGTGGCGGAAGAAGGATTCTTCTAAAGACGACAACATTTGTCCTTATTGCAATACACCTAACATTCCAGATGCAAAGGAGTGCAAATTATGCTATTATGAACTAAATGTTTCTGCCAGAGACCAACCTATGGCAACCCCCTCCTCAACAGAATCAGAAATAATGACAACTTTACTAGATGCCAGCATCGAAGAAGAAGATGAAGAGTATGCTGTAGAAGCTGTTTTATCATTAGATGAAGTTACTGTGGAAATAGATCAATTTGAAGTAGAAAGTCAAGATAATGATGCAGGATTTGATTTCATTTCAAGTTCAGGTCCAACACTTTCTCAGGTACAAGATTACCAACTACCAGAAGAGGTTGAACTAAATGCTTCAGATGCACCAAAGAAAAAAATCGATTTTGTTGTGCCTGAAAGTAACCCTCTTGACGAGGTACAAGAACCCGTACACACTGGTCAAGGCTCATTATTTACGGTAAACAGTGAAAATACCGAGGATATGAGTGGCACAGTTGGTCCTGCAAGCAAAGGAGAAAATATGCAACCACAGATTATTACAGAGGAACAAGTTTCTCCGGAAGTTCAATTGACTTCAACAGAATCTGTTGAGATAATTGAAACTCCAGAAATACCTGAAATAATAACTAATGCTCAAGAGTTAAATGATTTGCCTGCAGAAGTTGAGGAAAATATCGAGACACCCGATTTGCCTGCAAACTTTGATCAGAATGTAGAGGTTAACCACGAACAGACACCCGAAATTCCTGACATACCAGACACCATTCAACAAGAATCATCTGTGGTTACAGAAGTCTCAAAACCTGCGCCAATTCCTCAAACCAATGGTAGGATTTGGCCTTGGCCTGCTAAAGAAGCGTGGGATGAACGCCAAGTATACCGAGAAGTAGTTGCAATGCTTGAATTAGTCAAAACTGGAAAATTATCTCAGACAGCCCAATTATTAGATGCATTAGGGCCACATTTAGAAAACAATCTTGACATGTTAGCACATATTGGTACTATAATGCGTTATTTAGGCAGAGAAGAACATTTACAATGGATGTTAAAAATGGCGCAGATAAACTATCCCGAGGATCAAAATGTTGCTTTAGCGATCAATCATTTATCATAAGGTGAAGACATGACAAAAACACCGGAGTTGAAAGCCGATGATAAATTACTACTGGTCCCAGTAAATAAATCAGCATTGACGCCTATCTTAAATGCGATCAAAGAAGATCCCGATTCAGCATATGCTGCACTACCTTGGTTGGATAAAACCGTTGAAATCCGACAACAGATTCGAGATATGCTATTCGATGTAGAATCTCAATCTGAATCAGATGAAATTCATTTTTGGACAATAATGGATTCATCTTCGAATGATTTCATTGGAATGGTTGGTTTAGGTGATGAGTTGCAGTTATTACATTCCAATTACAATCTTGGTTACTGGGTGAGAACTCCTCATCGTCGTCAAGGTGTGACTATTCGATGTGTTGATTCAATATTGCAATGGTTATCTACTCGTGAACAATTTTTTAGAATCGAAATAACAGTTCACCCTCATAACAAAGCAGGACTTGCTACTGCATCTTCAATTTGTCAAACGTGGGATGGTGAAGCAGTAGAGGAATTTATTGGTATTGAAATCGGCAATAGAACTGTGCCTCATAGGATTCATATTATTGATATCAATAGAGGTGGCGATAGTTGACAAAGACTTGGTTGACTGTAGACTGCGACGATATCCGCCATATTCCTAAGCACCAAGGTCATCCAACACGTTCTAAAAAACCAATTGATTCCAATCAATTAAGTGGACAATTTGCCGCAGGAATTGTTGGCTTTGAAAAATGGTTTGACTCACATGAATCTCCAGTTACTTTATTTGTTATTGCAGACTCATTAAAAAATGAAGAATTTAAGAAATGGTTGGTTAAGCTAATTTCATCCTATCCAAATCGAATCACCATTGGATGTCACGGCTTAACCCATCGGTCATGGTCAGCATGGCCTGAAGATGTCGACGGCTTTCAAACAGCAATAACTCAAGCCTGTGAACAGATCAAAAGTGTTGTTGGCCAATCATTCAGACCGTGGTTCAGGGCTCCAGCAGGATATATAGCGCCGTGGATGGCAGATGTGCTGAGGCAATCAGGAATAATAGTTGACAGTTCAATAAATGATACCTTGTTAACCAAATCCAAGGCAGGAAAAGGCAACTCTTGGGCCAAAGTACGACAATCAGTCATTGAGGC
>MDSV01103813.1_pt1 | contig 116602 bp, 108 predicted proteins | sample 810851 | NCBI WGS metagenome assembly MDSV01 (sample SAMN05326640, study PRJNA326480) | marine metagenome | isolation source: seawater | place: Atlantic Ocean: North East | collected 2012
GAGGAATCTTTAGATGCATTAGAAAAAGACACGGTGTTTGCTGACATGTTAGGAGAGGAATTTGTTAAAGCGTATACAACTATGCGCTGGAACGAGGTTACACGATTCCGATCTCACATCACCGATTGGGAAAAACAAGAATATCTGGAAATATACTAGTTTAATTTTTGTTAGCTTTAAGGATGTTTCTGTAGAAGCCTATTACTAAAATCCCGTAAACAAGCATAGCTCCAGCTCCAATCATTGTCGCAAAAGGTGCCCCCATAAACTCAGCAAAAGCACCGGCTGCTAGACTACCGAAAGTCACAGTACCCCAGCTAGCCATAAATAAACCTGCCACACGTCCTCTAAATTCTGAAGTTACAGATTGCTGTAGCATAGCACCAATCAAAGTTTGGAAACCAGTAAACGACACGCCTATCAAAAGGCACCCCGCGGAAGCCATCACAATGCCAGTTGATTGAGCCAGTATAACCAATGAAATAACGCCAAATAGAATCGATAATGCTATCAATACTCCGGGACGCTTTAAGTCCCCTAACGATGCCAGGCCAATTGTACCAATGATCGAACCTACTCCAATAAGAGCCAACAGTAATCCAAGTTCAGTAGCACCTAGATCAAAAACTTTCTTTATGTAAACTGGGAAAAGGCCGCTTGTAAACGGTATTAGTATCATGGGGCCTAAAAATGATAATAGTATTAAGCCTTGGACAATCGGATTTTTAATGACCATCCCTACTGAATCTGCGAACCCAGTTAAGGCCGATTTAAATGTTAAAGATTCTTGTGGCTTCAGCTTAATTTTAATTCGACTAGCCATAAATACTGCAACAAGCTGAACGCCTGCCGCTGTAAAAATTGCTGCAGATGTCCCAAAAATTTCTATCACTATTCCACCCATGACTGGGCCAGCAAGCCTAGTGATGCTGAATGCTAATTGGATTAAAGCAAGTCCATTAATTAGCCTTTCTGGAGCAAGAATATCGGCAGTTATGGCTGTTCTAGCTGGTTCAATTAGAATCCATGAACAACCCATTAGCACGACGAAAGTAAGAATATGCCAGACCTCTATTTTGTCTAAATAAACTCCTATTCCAAACCCAATGTTGAGCAGCAATTGATAAATTGGCCCAAAAATTAAAATCTTTTGCTTATTTAAACGATCAACTAAAACACCACCAAGAGGAGCTCCCATTAAATTAGGTAACGTATCTAGCGCTAAAGCCATTGCAGTAATAAATGCAGATTCAGTTATCTCATAGACAACCCATCCAATAAAAACCTGTTGGAAAAAATAGCCTCCACTAGTCCCCATGCTAGCCATCCAAACAAACCTAAAATCATGCGATGTTAATGACAAAAATGTTCGATTTGGAAACTTAAATTTCAACATTGAACAGAAAATGCTTGTGCATATATTGGAACTCCAATTAAGTCCATATAATTGTTCTAATTTCATCCATAAGCATTTATTTGCGTAACAGAGTCTAATATATGAATAAAATATTGCCTAGGTATTGACTGAACATATCCTCGGTCATAGACTTCAATCTATCAACAACAACGGAGTGGTTTATGTGTGGTATAGCCGGTTTTTTTTATAAAAACGGTGGATCTAGTGTGCCTTTAGGGACTCAACTTACCTCTATGGCGTCTGTATTAGGAAGCAGAGGGCTAGACGGAACTGGAATGGCTCTTTATGGGGAATTGCCTGATGGACATATGGCTTTACGAATTCACCTGGAATCAAATAGATTCAATGAAAAATCTGAAAGTGATTTGGCAATATCTGAAATTACATCCAAACTAGAAAAATTAGTTTCAATTGATAACACTGAATATACAGGGAATATATTACGAATAGAGTTAAAAGAGATTGAACAGAATAAAGATATTGAGTTCATGTCAAAAGTGACATCAATAGTAGAACAATCTGGAACCGAGCTTTTCAGTATTGGTAATTCGATGGAAATTATAAAAGATATAGGGCCAGCAGTTGAATTAGAAGATTACAAGGTTGCAGAGTTTCAAGGATCCCATGGCCTGACACATACCAGATTGGCTACTGAAAGTCGTGTGGACATATGTTATTCACATCCCTTCTGGGCCAGACCGTTTCCAGATATAGCAGTGGTACATAATGGTCAATTAACCAACCATAACAAACTGAGACGATCTCTCCAGCGCCGAGGATACGAATTTTCCACAACGAACGATTCAGAGGTGATCGCAGTTTTTATTGCCGATCAATTGTTAAATGGCTTAACTTTAGAACAATCATTAAATGAATCGATTGAACAGCTGGATGGTACTTTCACATATTTAATATCGACTACAGACGGAATTGGATTTGCTAAAGACCGTTTTTCAACTAAACCGCTGATAGTAGCAGAAAATAAATCTTTTGTTGCAATGGCATCTGAAGAAGTAGCGCTACACTCGATGATTTCAGAAGACACACATTTGTACGAACCTACAGCTAGGGCGGTGCAAACATGGCATCGATAGATTGTAATGGTCTGTCTATAAAAGAGATAAACCAAGCAATTAAAGAAGGTTTGCACAAAGATGGCGAGGTACATGTTGCAAACCCTAATTCACGGCATAATCTGGGTGTCGGATTAGATCAACCTGGCAAAGTTGTATTTCAAGGCAGCGTGGGTTATTACTGTGGCGGAATGTTAAAACAATGCACAATCGAAATTAACGGTAACGCAGGATGGTCAGTCGCCTCTGACATGCAATCAGGAACAGTAGTAGTTCATGGAAACTCCAGTGCAGCCGCTGGGGCAGCAATGAGAGGCGGAACCTTAATCGTCCATGGAAGCTCTGGACCAAGAACAGGCATATCTCAAAAAGCCGGAACTATTGTGATTGGTAAAAATGTGGATTATATGTCTGGATTTGTAATGCAGAGAGGCTTGATGGTGGTTTGTGGAGATACCGGAGATGCATTTGCAGATTCTATTTATGAAGGAACGCTGTTTGTGCTAGGTTCTGCGGATGATCTCGGCAATGATGCAATTATTACTGACAGCTCTGACGATGATAAATTAAAAGTCAGTGACTTGTTATCAAAATATAAAATTGCCGGGATACCAGAAAACCCTGAATTTAAAAAAATTGTCTCGGGAAAGAAGCTCTATAATTTTGATAAGAGCGACTTTAAATTATGGAGGGTCGCTCTATGAGTGAATCGGACTCAGAAAAAATTCGTCCACTAATTCGAGAAAGCTTTTTCTATTCACCGGAAATAATCGAGGATATTCAAGCTAAAAGCGAATTAGGTCGATATCGACTAAGAGGTTATGGCACGCTTAGAAAATTACCCTCATTTGATGACCTTACCTTTGTTACATCTGGATTGAGCAGAGTTCCATTGGAAGGTTACAGAGAAAGTTGCAGCACTAAAACAACCATTGGTGCTAGGAATGCAAGCGAACCATTACAGCTTGATACGCCAGTTTATATCACTGGAATGAGTTATGGTGCGCTGTCTAAGACAGCAAAAGTAGCGCTTGGAAAAGCTGCTAGTAGCATAGGTACAATGACTGTTACGGGAGATGGTGGCATGCTACTTGAGGAAAGGGCTGCATCAGATTTGCTAATGTATCAAGTATTGCCGAGTCGTTATGGCTTTAATCCCGATCATTTAAAACAGGCTGACGCACTTGAAATAGTAATAGGGCAGGGAGCGAAGCCAGGTACTGGCGGATTGTTGATGGGGCTTAAAGTTTCGGAAACGATAGCGGATCAGAGAGAACTACCAGCCGGAATTGACCAAAGAAGCCCAGTTAGACATCCTGACTGGATGGGTTCAGATGACTTGATGATTAAGATAGAGGAATTGCGCGAAGTAACCGAAGGTAAAGTACCTATATTCATAAAACTGGGTGCGGGACGAGTTACAGACGATGTCAAATTAGCTGCTAAAGTAGGTGCAGATGCAATTGTCATAGATGGTATGGAAGCAGGCACAGGTGCATCACCAGAATTGCAATTAGATCACACAGGTGTCCCAACAATGCCAGCTACTGCTGAGGCTGTTCGAGCACTACATGAACTAGGATTAGAAGATGAAGTTGACTTGATCATATCTGGTGGAATAACCAGTGGAGCAGATATAGCTAAAGCGCTTGCTTTAGGCGCAAAAGGTGTAGCGATAGGCACTGCAGCGCTAATAGCTTTAAATTGCAATAAGTCAATTTACGTAGAAGATTACGAGAGACTAGGCACAAGACCAGGAGCTTGTCACCACTGTCATACAGGAATGTGCCCAGTAGGTATCACAACTCAAGATCCTGAACTAGAGTCGAGACTAGATTTAGATGCAGCTGCGGAAAGAGTGGCGAATTATCTCAACGCTTTGACGCTAGAGGTTCAATTAATATCTAGGGCCTGCGGCAAGCGTGACATACATAATTTGGAACCAGAAGATTTGAGGGCTTTAACGATAGATGCTTCGGCAATGACTGGAGTTCCATTAATTGGCAATAATAAGATCTATTAATTGCCAACCGTGTTACAAAAAATCATTAATATAATTTATGAATTAAGAGGTTTGTCTTAAATGGATAAAATATTTGAAATGGAAATGGGTGGCGAAAAAATACGTGCCCGTTTGCTAACCGATGATGCTCCAATAACATGTAAAGCGTTTGAGACCGCTATGCCAACAAAAACATTTGCAGTCAATGCAAAATTTGCGGGCGATGAAACAATTGGAATGCTTTCTTTCTATGTGCCTCCAGGAGAAAATGAAGTGCCTTCTGTTGAGCCTGGAGATATTGGTTATTACCCTAGAAGCCAAACACTTTGTCTGTTTTATGGTGAAATAATGCCATTTGGATTTATTAACCTATTTGCAAAGGTATTACCCGAAGACTTAGAGAAATCCATCACCGCAGGAAAAAAGATTCTAGATGCAGGGTCAATGCCATTAACCATAACTATGTCAGACACTAGTGATTCCACATCAACATCTAAAGTTCATCATACAAACTCAACAATAAATAAAGTCATTGCATCTATTGATCAAATTTGGGAAATCGAGCCGAATGACGTGACTTTTATGCGAACTCATAAACGACCACCAATGGGGAACTTTCCTTGTGTTGTATATTCGAACTTTGATCTTTTCTGGGGAACAGAAAACTTGCATGTTGCGAGTAGTTTAGCGAGCGAACTAGAATTAGATCCCGCCAAAAAGGTTGCGCTTGGATATTTGAAACGAACACAAGAACGGTTAGGAAAATGGGGTTTTCCAGAAGCTACATCTTTAATTGAAGAATGTTTATCTGCAGTTAAGCAAGTGGACTCAAAAGAGGATTTAATAACCCTTCTTCACTGCTTAAATGTTTATTTAAATCGATTAGGAAGTTGGATAGATGCCATGATTCCTTGGAACGACATGGACAGTAATCTAAATCTTCTGAACATAGAAGATCCGAGCTAAGTATTATTTCTTTTGTCTACTATTCTCCAGCCTAAACCTACGGTTGTCGCAGCAAGCATTGCCTTAATTAAGTCACCCGGAATATATGGATACATTCCAGCTGAAAACAATTCTCCATCTGCTGGCCATCCGTAATCTCCAAATTGCAGCCACAAAAGGCCAGGAACATAAACAACCAACATGCCCAAAACCATAGTCCATAAAGATCTTCGATTCCATCCTCTTTGAGAAAGATAACCAACCAGCCAGGTTGAGGCAATAAAGCCAATCAAATATCCCCCTGTAACACCTGCACTGGTGTAAGCCCATCCTCCACTTCCATCTTTGAAAACGGGAACACCGGACATTCCTAAAAAGTAATAAACCAATATTGAAACTAGACCCCAACGCCACCCCAATACTCCACCAGCGATTAAAACACCGAATCCTTGCAATGTTATTGGCACAGGGTTGTCTGGTAAATAAAAACTGGCCCTAGCTAGGCCCGTTAAAATACCCACTATCGCTAATGCTGTAATTAACTTGTGTATAGAATTAGCAGCCGGAAACAAGGCTTCAAACAGTGAAGGGCCCGGCTTCGAAAGCCATACCCATGGCTTCGAATCAACAACCCAGCTTCCTGATTTAGTTACCATCTGCATAACATTTATCTCCTGAAAGTATTGTTAGATCACTTTATTTTTTTCATACATACAGTTTGCACACCCGCACGATCCATACCTCTTATGATCTCGCGCAGTGAAAAACTCGTCATTGAAACTAAGCTCTTGCTCATTTTTGTTAAACAATGAACTAAATATATTTTGTCCAAGTGTAGATACCGCAATGCCTCCCAAAAAGAAAATCGGTATTTGCTTTAAAAAATTTCTTTTGGTGAGGTTAATTTGAGTTTTATTAGACTTGTCCATTATTTTCTCCGAGTTTATTACCTGTTATAACTAGTTGTTCATTATATATCTGCTTCAATTCTAAAACAGAAATTATAGTTGCCAGCTTTATGTTAATCAACGCAAATTTAAGTGCGATTATTATAGTCGATTAAATTATGAAAATGATTAACCGGCCCTTTACCTGAACCAATTAAGTATGCATTTCTAATGGATAGCTGAACAAAACGTTTCGCACGACTCACTGCTTCAAACAAATCAATCCCTTCTGATAATGATACAGCTAAAGCAGCTGCGAAAGTACATCCCGTACCATGTGTGCTATTAGTATTTATTCTAGACCCAGTAAAAGCTTTATATTCAGTGCCATCATATACTAAATCAGTAGCAGGGCCCGACTCAAAACCTCCGGTGATCACCACTGCTTTTGACCCCAATTTCATAATTGATTTGGCTGAATGTCGCAACTGATCCATAGTTTCTATTCTATTTCCAATTAAAGCTTCCGCTTCCGAAACATTTGGAGTAATCACGTCTGCAATTGGCAGCAGTTTGCTCCTCAAGGTGTCGACTGCTTTCTCTGTAATTAACCTTGCTCCTGTGGTCGATATCATTACTGGATCAACAACTAATTTTGGCACATCATATTTACTCAAAGTTTCAACCACAGCATCAATGACTTCCTGATTAGCTAACATACCTGTTTTTATTCCATCAGTTCCAATATCACTCAATACAGCATCTATCTGTTTTGATATGTTAGAAGCCGGAACAGGATGTAGATCAGTAACACCAAGAGTATTCTGCGCTGTGACAGCTGTAATTACAGAAGTGCCATATGCGCCAAGCGCTGCAAACGTTTTCATGTCTGCCTGCACACCAGCGCCGGCACCAGAATCCGACCCAGCTATACTTAATATCTTTGTTACTTTGATCGATTTCATTCTCAATTTTGCCTCTGCTCAAAGATCCGAGTCATAGTTGAAATACATTTTTCATTAACTAACAACTTAACTAAAAATTTATACGTTCCTGATATATTAATTTATTGTTGATACTAATATGAATATTTTAACTAACTATCTAAAACTCATTGGGATCTATTTGAGTCCCACTCAAATAGATCAACTTTATAGTTACAGAAAAATGTTAATCGAATGGAACAAAAACATAAATCTAACAGCAATAAAAGATCCTAATGAAATCTTATTTAAACATTTCTTGGATTCTATTTCTGTCCATCTGGTAGAGCCTATATGTAATAATAAATCATTCAAAATAATAGATGTCGGGAGTGGTGCCGGTTTTCCTGGTTTAGTTTTAAAAATAGTTTTTCCTGACTGCTATATAACACTATTAGAAGCAACAAATAAAAAAGTACATTTCTTGGAACATATTAAAAACGAACTCGAACTAAAAAACTTGAACATCGTCGCCTGTAGAGCAGAAATAGCAGCACAAAATACACTGTATCGAGAACGTTTTGACCTGGTTGTTGCTCGAGGAGTAGCGAAATTGACTACGCTATCTGAATTAACTTTACCGTTTTGTAAAATTAATGGAATATGCGTACTTCATAAGGGTCCTAAAGCAAATATTGAAGTTGCTGAGTCATTAACTGCAATTGAAAAACTAGGTGGGAGCAAAACAGAACTTTTTCCAATAACACATGAACTCGATGTTCCGAAAAATGAAACAGTTTTTGTAAAACTCACTAAGTCCATGGAAACGCCTTTAAAGTTCCCTAGGCCTGATGGCGTACCTAAAAAACAACCTTTGCTGAACAAATAAATAATATGAAATTTCCTTGGAAATATTTCACCGAAAATTACAATACTTTGTTTGACGATGTAGGAAGTAGAACAGACTTAATCAACAAGTTAAGGCAAAGAGTCTTTTCATTGCCAACAATTTTCTTTTTAGCGATAACCTCTGCATTAATAATCTCTATATCAATAGGCCTTGATCTTGATTGGGGTGAAATGTTTGTAAACATAAGGGAAATGAGCCCGATTGACTATATGATCGGTTTGTGTCTTTATTACGTAAGTTTTCTTGTGCGCGGTTTACGCTGGAAAATATTAGCGCAAAATGCATCAAAAACTATGCCAGCGGATCAATTGAAGGCGAATCTACCAACAACATTAGAATTTGCTAAATTTATTTTAATCGGTTGGTTTATTAATGGTATAGCTTGGCTTAGATTAGGTGATGCCTATCGCGCATGGAGTTTCTCACGTCGATTTAAAAGCACCTTTTCATGGAGCTTGGGAACACTTTTGACCGAAAGGGTTCTAGATATGGCGACGATACTGGGTATCCTGATAGTGGCCATCTTATCTATTACGAGTATCGGCGATGAAGCATCCGATTATCTAATATATGCTGCTGCTGCAATGGCTGGTTTATTGAGTGCTTTTCTAATATTCATGCGCCTATTCGGTATGAAATTAGCAAGCCTCTTACCAAAACCGCTGTTTGCTATTTATGGTATGTTTCATAAAGGCACATTGGATAGTTTAGATATAAAACAAATGCCAATATTGATCCTGCTAAGTACTTTAGGATGGTTATTAGAGGCAGGTCGCCTTTTTTTCATTATTAAAGCGTTAAACCTTGAGTTATCAATTCCTATGGTATTGGTCGTCGCTTTAGGTCACGCAATTTTAAGTACAGTTCCGACCCCAGGGGGAATAGGGGCAGTTGAAGCAGGTGTTACCGGTTTATTAGCTTTGTCATTACCGAAAAATGATGCGGCTTCAATAGCAATTTTAGATCGGTCTATAACTCTGCTTAGTGTCATAGTTTTTGGTGGATTAGTTTTCTTTCTGTTTGAAATTCTGCAAATCAAAATATCGAAAAAACTAAAATGGCCATATAACATGAAATAGATAACAGTTATAATTACCTCTAGCCTGATAAATCCAAAATTACTAATGAATACAGTTTGAAAAACGGAGAATTTCTAATGTCTAAATTAAACCTCAGAAAACATAGTTCTGTTCAAGTTGATGGCCCTGATAGGGCTGCTGCTAGAGCTATGCTAAGAGCTTCCGGATTGGAAGATGAGGACTTTGAGAAACCGTTTGTTGCAATCGCCAATTTAGCTAGTGATGTCACTCCATGCAATATGCATTTAGACCGTATTGCAAAAGCTGCAAAGGCTGGAGTAAAGGATGCAAATCTTGTACCTTTTGGTTTTGGAACAATTACTATCAGTGACGGAATATCGATGGGCACGGAAGGAATGAAAGCTTCTTTAGTAAGCAGGGAAGTTATCGCAGATTCTATCGAAACAGTTGTTTTTGGGGAAAGCATGGATGGTTTGTTAGTTGTAGCAGCGTGCGACAAAAATATGCCTGGTGCACTAATGTCAATGGCTAGGCTGAACGTTCCATCAATATTTGTTTACGGGGGCGCAATATTAGCTGGGAATTACAAAGGTAAAGATATAAATGTTCAAGATATGTTTGAAGCTGTAGGATCATACTCACAAGGCGATTTAAGTTTAGAAGAATTAATTGCAATGGAACGAGTTGCTTGTCCAGGAGAAGGAGCTTGCTCCGGTATGTTTACCGCGAACACGATGGCCTCAGCTATAGAGGCATTAGGTATGTGCCTGCCAGGTACTGCCTCGATTCCAGCTGTAGATTCAAGAAATCTAGAGTTCGCTGAAAAAGCAGGGGCAGTTTTATATCAATTACTAGAAAATGATATAAAGCCCCGAGATATTATGACCAAAGAATCCTTCGAAAATGCAATAACCGTTGTTCTATCTATGGGAGGATCTACCAACGCTGTTTTACACCTTCTTGCGATCGCAAATGAAGCTAATGTTGATTTAGAGATCGATGATTTTGACAGACTTAGTCGTAAAACACCTTATCTTACAGATTTGAGACCAGGCGGCAGATATGTTATGCCAGATATGGATAAATCAGGTGGAGTACCTGCCTTAATGAACGAATTGCTTAAAGGCGGTCTTTTACACGGAGATGCTCTAACTTGTACTGGAAAAACTTTAGCTGAGAACCTGTCTGAATTTAAAACTTCTGCTGATAGTAAAGTGATATATCCAATAAGCGACCCACGCAGTCCGACTGGTGGACTTGTAATATTAAAAGGTAATTTAGCTCCCGAAGGAGCTGTTTTAAAGGTTTCAGGAACAAAGAATCGCACTCATAGCGGCCCAGCAAAAGTATTTGACTCTGAAAGAGCAGCTTTTGAAGCTGTAACTAAAGGGAGAATCTCTGATGGGGATGTAGTGGTAGTTCGTTACGAAGGCCCTAAAGGTGGTCCTGGAATGCAAGAGATGCTCGCTCTTACTGGAGCGATCATGGGTGCTGGGTTAGGAGAATCCACCCTACTATTGACTGACGGTCGTTTTTCTGGAGCAACAAGAGGACCAATGATTGGGCATATCGCGCCAGAAGCGATGGTAGGCGGACCAATCGCTCTTGTGCAAAATGGAGATGTCATTAATTTGGATGTTGACGCGAGAGATTTATCCGTTGATGTGAATGAGGCAGAGTTGATGAAGAGGAAGAATAATTGGAGTCCTATTGAACCTAATTATACAAGGGGAGTATTAGGGAAATACGCTAAGTTGGTAGGGACGGCGTCTAAGGGAGCTGTCACTCATTAAGAGCAAGGTAACTAAAGGCACCCATAAGAAGCACACAGGCATCCCCGCATCTATTGTTGATGCAGCCATACTTCTATGTTGGACACTAGATAAGAATGGGACGACCTATCAAATTAAAGGATTCAGAGATAAGACCAGAGCTGAAATAATCCAAGGTGTTAGGGAGACATTATCAAATAGCTTTGACCCCAGACATACCACATGGAAGGACTTGTACCCCGTATGGTTTGAACAGAGCCTAGATGAGTATGTTGATAACCGACTGAAGTCACTTCAGAGAAGAGGATTTATTGATAATAAAAGTAAGGCTATGTGGTCAATGGCTATGAATGTTCTATCCGCTGACGAGACACAAATGCTTTTATATATGTTTGTATACATTGAACCGCATAAACAATTAAATATCCCCCAGATATTAAGAGATAGGTAAGTAATAAGAATGGTAATATTTTATATAACAATCGAGGGTTAAAAAACGGTAGGGACATCCATATTAATCTTGATTCTGAATTTAAACTAAAGTTACCTTTAATAACCATAATGGCACTAGGGGAAATCTGTGTTTTTACATTATTTGTAATATTAGGCAAATTTGAACATGGAGTTACTATAAGGCAATCATTCATACGAACTGCACTGCCCTTCTTAATATGTTGGTTTGTTATATCTCCATGGCTTGGCTCTTATAAAATATCTACTCTTTATAGTCTTAAACAAACTATATGGAGAATCCCTTTAACATGGATTCTGTGTGGATTTATCGCAATCATTGCTAGATTCATATTAACCGACAAGCCATTAGTGATGAATTTTGTTATTGTTTCAATTGCAGTTCAAGGCTTGGCATTAATTGCATGGAGAGCCATGTTCATGGCTATAACTTTGCGGTTCAAAAACAATCATCTTTACTGAATTACTTTTAAAATCCTTTTAGTTACTAATTTAGTGCGTTCTTTATTTAGATTAAGAGGATGTATCGTAATAATGCCTTGCTCTAATCCTACTTCCTGAACAAAAATACCTGGGCTTCCATTTTTAAGTTCATTTGATATATCAAATGCTGATTTTTTATGAAGATTCAAATCGATCGAAATTGTAAGAATGGGTGATCCTTCTATTGGTTCATGTATTTTCGTATTTATGGTTTCATCAGTTATAGAAGAAGATATAGATTGTAAGAATTGTCTTTGTTCACTGTAAGTAGATACATAAGCATCTTCCACAAATAACTTTAAGGCAGTCAACAGGCCAATCACATTTTCTTTTGACACTTTCAACCCTCTACCAATACCGTGACGCGGTATTCCGGGAAGACTATCTTTAGGAATTAAATCGTTAGGAGGATTCCAGATTTCAAAAAATTCATCCATATCAAGATTTTGTAATGCAACTGAACTTATAAGATGTTTTTTACCGCATAATATCCCAGTCGATTGGGGACCACGTAATGCCTTACCTCCGGAGAAAGCGACAAGGTCTGCCCCCATATCAATAAACTTTCTTAAATTTTCCTTGGGAGGTAATTCTCCAGCCGCATCCACAATTATTGGTAATCCATTTCTCTTAGCTACCTTTATAACATCCTGTAAGTGAGGATGACTGTCAGGTCCCTGCGAATAATAAATGCCAACTGTCGAGTCATTAATGGCAGACTCATACTCCCATGCTTCCGTTCTTCTAACTCCGGCGTTAGCAGTTATTTCATTCATTCCGACTTCCACAAGAATTGCCCCTGCTAGTCGAGCGGCATGATCGTATCCATTACGATGCTCTCGCGAAATAATCAGCTGGTTTTTGAAACCATCAGTACGCGGAAGGCTTTCTATTTTCCCAAGGTCACAACCGGCTATTATGGCCGCAGTTCCCAGCGTAAGCCCAGCAGATGCACCTGATGTAACATATCCTGCTTCAGCACCGGTCACCTCTGATATGTACCTACTAGCTGCTCCTTGCAATTCAGACATAGATACAGATTCTGTCGCGGCTTCTCGCATCGATTCTATAACTTCTGTGGGCATCAAAGCCCCACCCACACGAGTTGATGCGCCAGAAACGTTGATAATTGGCCTGACTCCAAACTTATCGTAAATTGTTGACATTATTAAAGTCGACTTCCTTATGGTTTATATTAAATCTTTTAAGTACAAGTAAACCCGTAGATATAGATAATACATCTTAATTAATAGATATAACAAAAAAACCCGGAATACTAATATTCCGGGTTTTTTTAATTAGTTAAGTTGGCTTAGACTATTTCCAGCCTAAAGCTCCCTTTGGGTTTGGTAATAAAGAAACTCTATGTCCTTGAACACATTTGTATCTTTCTTCCCTTATCTCTCTTCGCTTACCTGAAAGCGATGACTGCTCCATGATGGACTCACAGAACGGGCAAGTCACTTCATAGACAGCTCGATTCCTAAGCCTCACTACTTGTACATAGAGTAGTGTCTCTTTCAAGTTATCGTACTCGCCCGTGTATCTTATTACATAGCGAGTGCCAGTTGTGATCAAATTTGTAGGTCTTGTTCCGTTTTTGTTAGGAACATATCCATAATCAACATAACCGCACTTTACGCACTGCGGCTCATTGTAAGATTGCATCAACCGGTTTTGGCATCTAGGACACTCGAGATTTCCGGCATCGCCGTGTCTTGGTCTAGGTACTTGCACAGGACTAGGAATAACCTTTGGTTTTGCAACCACCGGTGCTTCAGGAGCGTACGATGTTTTTAGCCTGCTAGGCGTTACCTGAATAACCATTTTAACCTCCGTCTTATTTCTTTAATCGAATATTGCCTGTTTTGGTTTCGCAATAAATTGCTAGCCTCAAAAAGATCCAGACAAACTTACTTTTTACAATTTTAAGAGTTTTTTCAGACACTAATTAAACAAAGTTTAAGATTTTGTCAATGCTATTTCTTAAGTTTTGTTTGTTTTTTGTTTATGATTTGGATAATTTTGATTTCACTAATGTCAAGAAAATAAGTAGACAGATACTGTGTAAATGAGCTAATACAGGCGTTTACACAGTATTAATGCTGTTAAATTAAGTTAATTTATAACACAATTGTTCTAATTTTTTTTTGTATTTTTTTATTAATTTAGAGTTTAAGTTTTACGTTAAAAATTAGTAGATAATTGCGTTTGACATCGCATATTTGTAAATGCTAAAGTCGACTTAGGCTAATTGTGAATATCATAGTATGCGCAAAACAAGTTTTAGACCCTGAAACCCCGGTTTCAGGTCTTGTTATAGATGAGGATTCCGTTTCTATAACTTCGAGACTAGGAACTCCTCCTGTATTAAATGGATTCGATGAAAATGCTGTAGAAGCTGCTCTTCGAATAAAAGATACAAACAACGCTCAAGTAACAATTATTTCTATTGGAAATAACTTTGTTATGGATGTCATGAAAAAACCTATCTCAATGGGTGCAGACAACCTTGTTTTGGTCCAGGGATCAGAATTTGAAAATCTAGACCCGTTTACTACGGCGAATGTCCTTTCATGCGCCATAAAAAAAATTGGCGTGCCTGATTTAATATTATGCGGGAGACAAGCCTCTGATTGGGACAATAGTCAAGTACCTCTAGTGTTAGCCGAATTACTTGATTTTACTTGCCTCACCCTAGCTCAGGACATTACTTTAGAATCGAACACTATCAATATTGAACGCGTCATTCCTGATGGATATCAGGTATTAGAATCTTCGCTTCCGGCTTTAGTTACTGTAAGTAATGAATTTGGAGAGCCACGTTATCCGACGTTAAGAGGAATAATGAATGCTGGCAAAAAAGAGCCGGAAATACTCTCGTATAATGATTTGGATATTGACTTAGATGAATATAAAAACAACGTTACCACTCTAAAACTTTCTATTCCTGAAAACGAGCAGGATTGTGAATTTATACAAGGGGTTGATGATGAAGAATCAGGCAGGCTACTTGCCTTTAAACTAAGAGAGGCCGGGTTAATTTGAATTGAGCCATACAGCTGTAATTATTGAACAGGGCCAGAGTAATTTAGATGAATCCATCGAACATATTTTGAGTCTAGCAAACTCATTAGGCGACGAAACATCAATAGTAATATTCGGGCCTGATAATACTGCTCTCTTAGAAAATTTGATTAGCTTAGACTGCAGTCAAATTTATGTTCTAAAAAATCATATGCGTTACGAAAGCCCCTTACCTGATGAGGTCGTCATTTCATCTATAGAATGGTTTTGTAAAAACAATAATGTTGACCTCGTTTTAATGAATAAAACATCTTGGTCGCTGAATATTGCCCCCAGAGTGGCATTTAGAATAGAAGGTGCTTATGCACATGACTGTATAGACATAAAACGTATTCAAAATAATGAGCTATCATGCATCAGGCCAGTTTATGGAGGTAATGCTCTAGCACATATATCCTTGACTGGAAACACCCCAAAGGTTGCAACTATACGGGCAAGATCAAGTCAAGAAATAAAAACCACCTCTGATACTAATACACCCGTATTCGAACTTGAACCAAAAATAAACGATGAAGATATCCGAGTTAAAATCGTAAAAACAGTAACGGAAATTCCCGAGGGTCCTGATCTTAGCAAAGCCGAAATTGTGATCGCAGGCGGCAGAGGTTTAGGCGGACCTGAACCTTTTGAAGCACTAAGAGAATTGGCAAACATATTAGATGGTGCAGTAGGCGCCTCAAGGGCTGCATGCGATGCTGGATGGATCGACCACAACTTCCAAATAGGGCTTACTGGCAAAACAGTAACCCCTAACGTGTATTTATCTTTCGGAATTTCTGGAGCTAGCCAACACATGGCTGGATGTTCAGGTTCGCGAAATATCGTCTCAATAAACTCAGATAAAAATGCAAATATTTTCAAGGATTCTAAGTATGGAGTTGTTGGAGATTGGAACCTTGTTCTCCCTGCTTTTACAGATGCTGTCAGGGAATTAGTAGATGAGAAATGACCATGTTAGGTTGCACAAATAGATGTATGGAGCTTTAAGATATGAATTCGTTAAAAGTTGATGTATATTATTACTTTGGAGAGTATCTAAATTGATAGATGGCGATTTTGAACTAGATGTAAATGAAATTTTAGCTGAACTGAGTGAAGCAGAGGTACTGTCTATCTTCTTCCCTATTTTTAGAAAGTCACTTGTAATAGATTTACGATCATTGGAGCTAAGCGGTCCAATGATTCAAATAATGCAAATGGTTTCTTCACCTCAAGAAAGAATACGATCGATAAGACGAGCGAGGCCTGGTTTCCCCAGAAGACCTAATTTAGCAATTTTTCCGTGGCCCCGAAATGTTAATAGCCTAGTGTCAGAGGGAATATGGCAACAACTAACAAGAATGCTCATAGATGCTGGACATGAAAATGCGCAAGCTGCCACTGATAAGGCATTAGATGACCTCAATCGCCTTCAAAATGCCGAGCTCGCTAGGGTAATTGTAGGTGAAAATTACCATACAATTTGGACTAGTCAACCTACTCGTGAATAACACAATAAAAAGTTTATTTATACTTAATTAGATTATTTTCAAAATCAAAACATGTCTTCAGAATCATTAGTCGGATTTATAGGTGGTACAGGCCCTGAAGGTTTAGGGTTGGGTTTGAGATTTGCGCTTAACGGCATAAAAGTTGTTATTGGATCTCGGAGTGTAAAAAAGGCTGAGCTGGCGGTTTCCAAGATCCAATCCAAAATTCCTGATGGGTATATATCAGTTGGATTAAATAAAGAAGTAGCAGAAAAATGTGATCCAGTTTTTATTGCTGTTCCCTATCAAGCTCAAAAATCGACATTAGAAGAGCTCAAAGATAGTCTAGTAAATAAGAATGTTATTAGTGTTGTAGCGCCCTTGGAATTTGAAAACGGAGTAGCTATATCGAAAGAAGTTCCTGCAGGTTCAGCAGCTCTAGAAGCAGCTCAAATACTTGATAAATCTACTGTTGCTTCAGGATTTCACAACATCAGTGCACGAGACTTATTGGATCCAGATGCTTTGATCGATTCAGATGTGATCGTGTTTTCCGATAACGATGAATGCAAGTCTATAACTATGGAGCTTGCCAAGCTTCTACGTGGAGCCAGGGCTATTGATGGAGGAGGGCTCGTTAATTCAAGGTATACCGAAGATCTTACTGCGCTATTACTTAACATTAATAAAACATATAAAGCGCATTCTGCGATCCGTATCACAGGAATAAAAATATAGGGCTTAAGTCTGAAGAAATCAGCATTTATATATTCTGAGGAATTATCAACTCATGTTTTATCGGATACTCATCCGATGAAACCCATTCGACTAAAACAGACATATGAATTATTGCAATCATACGAAGTATTTCAGAATAAAAACGTAATAATCTCAGATCCTATTCCTGCTTCAAAAGAAGATTTGTTAACCTTTCATTCCCCTGATTATATAAACGCTGTCGAAAAATTAAATGATGGAAAGTTGACTAAAGATGCTATTCGTTTCAACTTAGGTCCAGGCGATAATCCAATATATAAAAACATATTTGATGCATCTCTATTGTCTACAGGTGGATCATTAGTTGCAGCTAAAATGCTTGAGTCAGGAAAAGTGGATCGGGCTTTTAATATCTCTGGTGGATTGCACCATGCTATGCCAGGTTATGCATATGGATTTTGTGTTTTTAATGATCCTGTTATTGCCATAAACCATTTCTTAACAAAAGGACTTAAGGTGGCGTATGTTGATATAGATTGCCATCATGGTGATGGGGTTCAACTTGCATTCTATGACACAGACGCAGTGCTAACTATATCGATGCACGAATCGGGTCAATATCTATTTCCTGGAACTGGCTGGGTCGAAGAACTTGGGACTGGCAAAGGCAGGGGATACTCAGTCAATTTGCCTCTTCACCCTTACACCACTGCGGAAATAATAGTGTGGGCATTTAATCAAACTGTTTTACCATTAATCGATAAATTTAATCCAGATATCTTAGTAACACAGCTAGGAATAGATAGCCATTTTAATGATCCTATTACTCATCTAAACCAAACCACCCAGGGCTTCGAGTCTATACTTAAAGAATTTGCAAATTCATCTTATCCTTGGTTAGCAGTTGGTGGAGGAGGTTATGACACGATGGCTGTAGCCAGATGTTGGTCTCTAGCATTTGCAGTTATGTCTAAACAAAATATATCAAATAAAATACCGGATCAGTATTCTGACATGTATAGCGTCCACAACCTTTATGATGTACAAACTCCTTCTTTAGATGCGGATTACGAAGCTGTGGTTAAATCCTATGCTGAAAATAGCGTTCTAGGGATCCAAAAATTGATTTTTCCCTCATTTGGAATTCGGTAATGAAACTATATGACAAAATCATAGTAGGTGCCGGAGCCGCTGGATGTGTGCTGGCAAACAGGCTCTCTCAAAATCCTAATACATCTGTTTTACTTATAGAAGCGGGTAAAGATTATCCAGATGAAAACCTTATTCCAGATGGAGTTAAATTCGGTTTTGGGACGAAAGAAGGGGCTGTAGCGACAAGTCACGACTTATGGGGCTATGAAGCCAGACTCACCGACCAATCCTACCTGCACATCCCCCGAGGCAAAGTGGTAGGCGGTTCAAGTGCAATTAATGCATTAATGTTCCTAAGAGGAATACCAGAAGATTTTGATCTTTGGTCGAATTCATGTGGTAAAGAGTGGTCTTATGCAAGCCTGTTGCCATATTTCAAACAGCTAGAGAAGGATCACGATTTTAAAGACAAGTATCACGGAAATAAAGGTCCGATATCTGTAAGAAGGTTTGAGATAGATGAATGCGATCCCATCCAAAAAGCTTTTTATAACGCTTGCATAAAATATGGGTTTGATCGATGCCCGGATCATAATAATCCCGAAACTAGTGGGGTTGGACCGATACCTTTAAACCTTTGTGGACGTACTAGGATAAGTTCTATGATTGGTTATTTAAACCCTGTTAGATCCAGAGATAACATAGACATAATGCCCACCACCCTAGTAAGAAAAATACTTTTTGAATCCAGAAAAGCGATAGGGCTAGAAGTAGAACAGAACGATACTGTATTTGAAATCGAAGGCAAAGAAATTATTTTGTCCGCGGGCGCTATAGCGACACCACAAATTTTAATGCTTTCGGGGATTGGACCAAAAAGCCATTTAAGAAATTATGAGATAAAAACTATCGTAGATTCGCCAAACGTTGGCCAAAACCTGCAAGATCATCCTACTTTATTAACAGTCCATAAAACCAAACCATCCTACACATTAAATTCCTCAAAACCACTGTTGCAAATGGCATTAAGTTATACTGCCTCTGACTCGACAGATCGTAAAGATGTAATGATCACAATGGGATCATATGCAGTCGCTCCTGATAAGGAAACACAAGCAGGACTCATACATTATTCAGACAAATTAATAGGAGCCTTTATCGGTATAATACTTCAGAAATCAAATAGCTTTGGAACATTATCTCTTAGGTCAAATAAGCCCGAGGATATTCCCTTATTAGACTACAATATGCTTGATTCTAAATGTGACGTCAAACGCATTCGTGAGGCTGTTCGACTTTGCGCAGAACTTGGTTCAAGTTCCGAATTCGAGGAGTTCATAGATTATCGCATTGACCCAAGTGATGAAGAGCTTAAAACAGATTCAATGATCGACGATTGGATCTTTAAGAAAGTTCAAACTGGACATCATGTTTCCGGAACCTGTAGGATGGGCAACTCGAGTCTGAATTCAGTAGTTGATAGTCAAGGCAGAGTACATGGAACTAAATCTCTTAGGGTTTGCGATGCATCTATAATGCCAAGGCTTATTAGGGCTAACACTAACCTGACTACTATAGCGTTAGCAGAACGTATATCAGATTTCATTAGATGCAATTGATTAATAAAAAATTAATGGAAGTTATCAGATGACTAAAGTTTCGGGGTCACAATTAATCACAAGATGCCTGTCCACTTTGGGAATTGATACTGTTTTTGCAGTTGCTGGTGACCACACTTTGCCATTAATGGATACTATGCACAACTCGGGTGTCAGATTTATTGATACGCGACATGAACAAGGTGCCGTAGATATGGCAAATGCTTGGGGCAGAATTAAACATAAACCAGGCATCTCCATGTTCACCACTCCTGGACACGCAAATGCCATTCCAGGACTAGCCTTCGCGCATCAACTCGAATCACCAATAATAAATATCAGTGGTTGTGCCAGCCAAGATCGACTTGGTCAATGGGCAGCACAAGAAATTGACCAAGTAGGAATGGCTAAACCTGTTACAAAAGATGCTTGGTTAATACGGGACGTTAGACGAATACCTGAATTTTTTTGGCGTTCATACAAATTAGCAATGACAGGAAGGCGTGGTCCTATTCATTTAACTATTCCAGTTGATGTACAAACAGCGCAAGTAGATATTTCATCTGTATGGCAATACGAACCACCAAACCATACGAGTGAAGACTTAGGACAATCAGCTCCTCAAAAGATACTGGATGCAATTGAAATCCTAAACTCAGCTTCCAGTCCTGTTGTCGTAGCGGGTAATGGGGCCTGGTCTCTACAACAGGGTGACCTAGATGCATTTGCAGAAATAACTCGCATGCCTATCTTAAATGAACAAGCCGCGAGAGGAGTTATTTCTGATGAGCACCCCTATGGATTTGGTATATCAGATATAAGGGTCGTTGATTCAGCTAAATTGATATCAAAATCTGATGCAATTCTGCTATTAGGAAAGAAGCTAGATTTTACTTTTGACTTCGGTGAACCACCTTGCATCAGCAGTAATGCAAAAATCATTCAGGTTGATCCCGAACCGACAATCATTGGTCGAACACGTCGTGTTGACATTGGTATTTGCGGTAATGTCAAAGAAGTGGTTTTACAATTAACTGAAGTAGCTAAAAACAGCAAATGGAAACAGAGTAATTTAGTAGATGAATTGGCAGCCACTCACGAAAAACAACAAAATGATCTCGACTCGATGACTGGAAACAAAAACGGTATCCATGCAATGGAAGTTCATAGAGCGGCAAAAACGTTGGCTCCAAGCGACACATGCCTTGTATTTGAAGGAGCTGATTTTGGATTCTACGGCGCAGCTTATTGGCCGGCAAAAAACAAAGATAGGTGGTTCACCAACGGCGTTATGGGAATGCTGGGCTGGGCTATCCCTTTTGGAATAGGCGCTCAAGTAGCACTGCCTCAGTCAAAAGTATTGGTTTTTGCAGGAGACGGTTCATTCGGTTTTAACGGTCTGGAAATTGATACCGCCGTCCGTCATAATATTCCTGCAGTTATCCTGATAGGCAATGATTCAGTTTGGGGTATCGATTATCATCAACAAAAACAGTTTTTTGGTCAATCAATTGCCACAGAATTATTGCCGAACACTCGATATGACCTGATTGCACAAGCATTGGGAGCACATGGAGAATTTGTACAAGATTTATCTCAACTAGCTCCTGCATTAAAGCGAGCCTTTGCTTCAACAAAACCATCCGTAATAAACGTAAAGACGACCCCGTCGCCGAGTCCATTAACTAAATGGGTATTAGACACAAAACAGTATTAATTTCTCAGTATTAGGAATTGATAGATTAATTAAACTTCCTTAAAGTCTCCCTCTATTGTGTCTTTTTTAGATTCATCATCTGAATCACCATCACTTGGTGGCTGATCTTGTCCATCTCCACCAGCATCATCAGGCGCTTGACTAGCGTAAACCGCCTGGCCTACTTCCTGCATGACAGCCTGCAATTCGGTTAGCGAAACATTGGTTTGCCCCGAATCTTCTTTCTGTATTGCATCTCTAACGGCTTTAACTCCGTCTTCAACTCGAGTTTTTTGCTCGTCAGTAATAATTTCAGAATTATCCTTAATCATCTTTTCGGCAGAATATGCTGTATTTTCCGCTTCGTTGCGCAATTCAACATCTTTCCTCCGTTGTTCATCCTCTTCGGCATGTTCTTCAGCTTCTTTGACCATTTGCTCGATCTCTGATTCATCAAGGCCAGAACTAGCAGTTATAGTAATTTTTTGCTCTTTACCTGTTCCCTTATCTTTAGCAGAAACATTTAATATTCCATTAGCATCCAAATCAAATGTAACCTCCACTTGCGGTGTGCCCCGAGGCGCAGAAAGAATACCGTCCAACATAAACCGCCCTATTGTTTTATTCTCTGGAGCCATAGGTCTTTCCCCTTGGAGGACATGTACTTCGACACTAGTTTGTCCATCTGCTGCAGTAGTAAATATTTCGCTTTTTGCGGTAGGTATAGTTGTATTCCTAGGTATTAAGGCAGTGGTTACCCCTCCCATTGTCTCTATTCCTAATGTTAAAGGAGTAACATCTAATAAAAGTAGATCTTGTACTTCTCCTTGCAAAACACCCGCCTGAAGTGCCGCTCCGACAGCAACAACCTCATCTGGGTTCACTCCTTGATGAGGTTCTTTTTTGAATAAATCTAATACGGCATCCTGAACTGCAGGCATGCGAGTCATTCCACCAACAAGTATCACTTCATCAATATCGGTAGAATTTACCCCCGCATCTGATAAAGCTTTCCTGCATGGGTCCATTGTCTTTTTAACCAAGTCGCCTACAAGGTTTTCAAGGCTTGCTTTAGTTAAAGTCATTACCAAGTGCTTGGGACCGGAAGAATCAGCAGTTACAAACGGTAGGTTTATCTCTGTTTGAGTCAATGTCGAGAGTTCTATTTTTGCTCGTTCTGCTGACTCTCTTAGTCGTTGAAGAGCCATCCTGTCCTGCTTCAAGTCAATTCCATCAGATTTTTTAAATTCGTCTGCAATCCACTCAATAATTCTCTGGTCAAAGTCATCACCACCGAGGTGTGTATCTCCATTAGTCGCCTTAACTTCAACCACACCATCCGCCATTTGTAATATTGTTATATCAAACGTGCCACCACCTAAATCGTAAACAGCTATAGTTCCATCTTTAGTTTCATCAAAACCATAAGCTACAGCAGCAGCTGTTGGTTCATTTATTATCCGAAGAACTTCTAATCCAGCTATTCTTCCAGCATCTTTAGTTGCATTTCTTTGACTGTCATCAAAGTAAGCCGGCACAGTGATCACAGCTTGAGTTATTTTTTCTCCGATTTTGGCTTCAGCATCCGTTTTCATTTTCTGCAGAGTCATAGCTGCAATTTCAGGTGGAGCATAAGATTTGCCTGACATATTTACGGCCACTGCTCCGTTAGACGCCGCCTCCACCTTATACGGAACGAGTTCTATATCATTCTTTATTTCCTTGTCTCCAAAACCCATACCCATAAATCTTTTAACAGAAAAAACTGTGTTCTCTGGATTAGTAACCGCTTGTCTCCGAGCTGTTAAGCCTACATATCTTTCTCCAGATTTAGGGTTTATTGCTACAACAGATGGTGTTGTGCGCCCTCCTTCAGAATTTTCGAGAACTTTTGGTTCTCCGGCCTCTATAACTGCCATACATGAATTAGTTGTTCCTAAATCAATTCCTAATATTTTCGACATTTTCCCCCCGTATATACGTGTAATATATTATTTTTAAAATAACTGTAATTTTTTATCAAAGATCTAAGCGGTCAAGAGGTTTTCGATACAGTAACTTGAGCTGCTCTTAGTACTCTGCCATTCAATTTATACCCTTCTCTTACGACCGAAAGAACACGACCTGCGTCTTGACCCTCAACCGATTCAAAAGAAACTGCTTCGTGTTCCGCAGGTTCAAATGGCTTTCCTAGAGCCTCTATCTGGTTCAATCCCTCGGTAGTCAGCAGGTTATCAATCCCACGTTTCACTAAATCCAATCCATCTTTCCAACCGGGCACCACCGCTTCATCTGGAATGATATCCATCGCACGAGTAAAATCATCTAATACACCAAGCATCTTAATCATTAATTGACTTTGACCATATTTCCTAATTTCATCTCTTTCTTGTAAAGATCTTTTCTTTAGATTTTCGAGTTCTGCAGCTGTCCGATGGGCCAGATCTTTGTATTTTTCTGCTTCTTTCAAAGCCAGCTCTAATTCAGTCATTTCCCCACCAGACGTATCTTCAGTTACGACATCTTTATTCGCCTCGTTCTGGTTATCGCTTTGTTCTTTTATATCTTGATTCATTTAGCACCTAACTTTTAAAAATTACAGCTCATTAGATGTCATGCCCAGTAACTCGAACATTTCATTCAAACTTAAATTCAGAGCGCGCTGTAAATTGACACCTTCCAAAGAGCCTGAATAGAGCCTTAGTTTAAGAAGTCGATTAAATAGCGCAAGGACTAGCTCAACTCCTGCAAGATTCAATCCAAGATCATTAACTAGATACTTGATTAATCTCAGCCGGGCCATATCTTCTTCAGAATAAAGACGGAGCATGCCACCAGTTCGGAAAGGGCTTATCAAACCTACTCTTTCGTACTTACGCAAAGTCTGAGGATGCATCTCCAATAATCGTGCAGCAACACTGATTATGTAGACTCCATCCCCACTGGCGCTGTATTCAATTCTTCTATTCATTGGCTATATCTATTTAAAAACATTAGGACAGATTATGTGATTAGCTAATACTAACCATATTCTCTTATTGTCGTTTTATTGGAATGAATTACTACTCTAAACCTGACAACATATATTATATTAGTTGATACGGCCCGTATCAATACCTAAAGCAAGGATTTATGTTTAAGATATTTTTAGAAACAAAACTTATCTCACTGGATTTAAGGAAATATAACTAACCACAACAGGTTAAAACAGCCAAACAGAGTATATATCATAAAACCAAATATTAATCATTATCATATATTACTTCACAGGATAATAAGTGAGGTGCATAATAATAAACTTAGATTGTAATCAACGATACTAAAGAAAGAAGTTAATTATGTTACGTTTCAAGGGATGCCCCAGATGCAAAGGGGACATTAATAAAAATTCAGACACCTACGGCTCCTATTTAGAATGCCTGCAGTGCGGTCATATGGTATACCTATCCGATAGGTCAAAAAGAACCTTAAGACGCCATGGCTCTACTGATAAAACTGCTGCTGCTTAAAACAGATAGTAAAGATTATTAATTAAATCGCTGTTCTTTCCACGGGTCTCCATCCATATGATAACCTCGAGACTCCCAGAAACCAGCACGATTTTCTGTCATAAATTCTACTCCGTTAACCCACTTTGCGCTTTTCCACCCATACCGTTTTGGAACTACTAGCCTCAGTGGACCACCGTGGTTTGAGGAAAGATCGAGTCCATCATGTCGATATGCAAAAATCACATCTTCATCAGTAAGGACATGCAATGGAAGATTAGTGGTGTATCCACCATAGCAATGGATCATCGCATATCGAGTGTCTTTCGGAACATCGACAAAATCTATAATTGATTTGAAACTCACTCCATCCCAAGTGTTCACTAGCCTGCTCCATTGTGTCACACAATGAAATTCTGCCTCGATCGAGACTCGTTTAAGACCCATTATGTCGTCCCATTTCAAAGTAATATCGTTTTGAGTTAAGCCGAATAATTTGAGATTCCACTGAGCAATATCTATCTTTGGAGTTTCACCAAATGTTAACACCGGGAATTTTTCCGTTACAAATTGTCCGGGAGGAGCTCCCCTATCGTGATTCTTACTGAAAATACGCCCTTTAAGTTTTCCTAGTTTGGTTTTCATGGTTACAATTTTATACATGAACGTACAAATGTGTATCTTAATCAGAAAACTTTACCCTATGGACAGTCAAGCGAGTGTTAAAATTTTACTATGAGTGAGAAGGATCATAATAAAATCAGTAATCCAAATTTCCGACTAAATGTACTAGATAACGGATTACGGGTAATCACGACTGAAATGCCTGGAGTGCAATCTGCTTCAATTAGTCTATTAATAGGCGTTGGCTCAAGGCACGAAACAGATCAATATGCAGGCGTTTCACATTTTCTTGAACATATTGTTTTCAAGGGCACGGACAGACGCCCAGACCCTAAATTGATCAGTGGGGCTATTGAAGGTGTTGGAGGAATAATTAATGCAGAAACAGAACAAGAATTAACAAATTACTGGTGCAAAGTGCCTGCTAATTATGTTGCTGAGTCTTTAGATCTATTGTTAGATATGATCAGAAATTCTTCAATAGATGAGAATGAGGTAATAAAAGAACGTGATGTCATTATTGACGAACTTGCAATGACGCATGATCACCCAGAGTATCAAGTTGAGACATTAATCGATGGAATGTTGTGGCCAGATCACCCTTTGAGCAGAGATATAGGAGGTACGAAGGAAACCGTATGCAACATCACTCCGGCAATATTAAAAGCCCATATTAAAAAATATTATAGCCCGCTAAATACAGTTGTCAGCGTAGCAGGAAATATCAATCACGATAAAATTTTACAGCAAATCGATAAATTAACCGCCGATTGGCATGGATCTAATCCTCCTGATTGCATTCCATATTCAAACAATAGATACAGAGCTAAGTCCAAGGTAAAGTACAGACGTACGGAACAAGCTTATCTGTCGATGGCTTTACCAGCGATATCGATTTTTCACGATGATAGAGATGCATTAGGCTTGTTAAATGTAGCGATTGGTGAAGGTATGAGTAGCAGGCTATTCATAGAACTTAGAGAAAATCGTGGCCTCGCATATGACGTTCACTCATCATTGGTTCACTTCCAAGATTGCGGAGCATTTACTGTTAGGGCAGGAGTTGAGCCTAGAAAAGTTTATGACGCAGCCAAGCTTATATTAGAACAGTTGGAAGATATAAAATCTGGTATTGAGCTGAGCGAGTTTAATAAAGCCAAGAAAATGGCTGCTGGACGTTTAATGTTAAGGATGGAAGATAGCAGGTCGGTTGCCAGCTGGTTTGGTATCCAAGAAATGCTATTAAATGAGATAATAGGACCAGAAACAGCAATACATAGGTTAAATTCTGTTACACCTGACGATGTAAATAGGATTTCGAAGAGCGTATTCGAGTTTATTAACCTCAACATAGCGGTTGTCGGTCCATGCAGAGGAGTTAAAAGACTAGAACACCTTATTCATCGTTAATTGTTAGGGATTATGCAATAAGACGAAATGGTAACAACGGATGCAAGCAGGTAGATGAAAGACGTATTTAAAGAAACAAAAAAATTATTAGGCGAAGGGCAACAAGCCGTCTTGGCTACGGTAGTAAAAACAAAAGGATCTACTCCACAAAAACCTGGAGCTAAACTGTTAGTGCGACAGGATGGTAGTGGAGTTGGAACTCTTGGCGGGGGATGCGTTGAGGGAGATATTTGGTTTGCTGCCCAACAGTTATTAAAAAATGTTGGCCCTAGTCAATTTCGTGAGTACCAGTTAAACGAAGATCTTGCTGCAGAAGAAGGCCTTGTATGCGGCGGAAGCATGTATTTCATGATCGATCCAATATATGAACCAGATGAGGTCTTGGGATTCACAAGAGAAATAAATGATGCGTATTCTGGAATGGACCCTGTAGCTCTTGCTACATTAATTAGCAATCCTGGAGAAAATCTATTGCCACTTGGATCTGGGGTCGACACGGGTCGAAAATTATTTATTAGAGAAGATGGCTCATCAGTCGGTAGTTTAGGATCACAAGCTATTGATAATGATGCGATTCTTAGAAGTAAGCAATTAATGGTTCACGGGGCAAATGAATATGTGGTTACCGAAAATGGCACTGAATATTTCATTGAAGGATACACTAGCCCTCCAAAACTGATTCTAGTTGGAGGCGGTCATGTCTCAAAGGCCATCTCTTCATTAGCAGACAAACTCGGGTTCCATGTTTATGTAACTGATGACAGATCTGAATTTGCCAACAAAGAAAGATTCCCTGAAGCAAAAAATACCGTTGCTATGCAACCTGAGGATGCCTTACAGCAAATCCATATAACGAAAAATTCATTTATCGTTGTGGCAACACGTGGTCATAGATATGACAGTGTTGCTCTCGCTGCTGCTGCCAAAACCTCAGCAAGCTATGTCGGCTTACTCGGATCCAAGCGTAAGATTATTCTTATCTATGAAGACCTGATTAAAATGGGCCTTCCCAAAGATAGGATAAAAGAGTTAAGGGCGCCGATTGGGCTAGCAATAAATGCCAGAACTCCAGATGAAATAGCTATCAGCATCATATCTGAAATGTTGATGTTCAGGTTAGGTGGTAGCGGCCAAAACATGAAGCTAGATGAAAAGCTAATCGAAAACATATTTTCCAAACATGCCAAAGCTCTAAGTTAGCTTAATCCGTATTTTGCATACTTAGATCAATGCCTTATTAAAACTAATTTACCAATGATCGCAGCAATATTAACAAGCGCAGGTGAATCATCACGGATGGGAACACCAAAGCCATTACTTAAATGGCCTGATGTAAATTTGGGCAGAGATGTTAAGTTGATCGAATACCAAATATCTCAGTTATCAGCATCCAAAGTCGACCAAATAATTGTAGTCCTAGGACATGAATCAGCCAAAATCGTTAATTACGTATCAGGCGATAGAGTCAATTACGTAATTAATAATGAGTATAAAAAAGGTAAATCAGGCTCTATAAAGACTGGCTTAAATAAACTCGATGATGCAGCTGATGCAATCTTGCTGTTAGCAATAGATCAACCACGGTCAGCTTCAGTAATAAATAAAGTAATAGGCTTTCATCGTTGGGATCAAAGGCAAATCACATCGCCAACGTATCTTGGGAAGGGCGGACACCCGATTATATTCTCCGCTGATCTAAAACCAGAACTTTTGTCGATTACAGAAGAAACACAGGGAATTAGAGATGTGATTATCAAAAATGAACAAAGCGTACAGAGAATTGCAATCGATTCCGATGAAATTCGTTTAGATTTAAATACTCCAAATGAATACAATATAGCTTATAGGCAAGAATGGGGAAAAATTAAATTATAAATTAGAGGCATAATCATCCATTGAATCAATCTATAGGTCACACAGTTTTAAAATCGCAAGAATTTATGTCATCCAATTCAATAGATGGATGGTTAATATACGACTACCGTTATTCTAACCCTGTAATGGAAGACACAATCGGCCATATTCCTAATATGACACGTCCATATTGGTTTTGGATACCTGTTGATAGTGATCCCTTAATACTTTCGAGCACTGTTGATATTGAAAGGTTTCCACAAAGCAATATACACAAATTATCGTGGTCAAGTCGTATCGAAATGATAAATGTTTTGAATAAGACATTAGGAAAATCGAAAACTGTAGCAATGGAATATTCACCAAACTGCGAACTGCCAAGAGTCTCAAGAGTTGATGCCGGCACAATAGAATTGGTTAAGCAAGCGGGTGTTAATGTTGTCTCATCAGCAGATTTATTTCAATATTCAACTCAAGTTTGGTCCCAAAATGATTTAAAGTCTCATCAGAAAGCGTCTAAATTACTTACAAAAATTGTTCATGAAGCGTTCAGTTTTATTGGAAAAAATATTACTGAGGATATCACTGAGTTCGAAGTGGCAGAATTCATCAGATCCAGATTCATCGAAGAAAATATGGTCATTACAGACGGGCCTGTGGTAGCAACTAATGCACATTCATCTGATCCTCATTATGAGCCTGACAGAGAAAACTGTTCTGTTATACAAAAGAATGATTGGGTATTAATAGATTTATGGTCCAGTTTGTCCGGAGAAGGAAACATGGCAGCTGATATCACTTGGACAGGATATGTAGGAGATAGCATTCCACCAGAGAATCAGGCTGTATTTGACATTGTCATTGGGGCTCGAGACTGTGCGTTAGATTACCTTGTAAATGCTCACCAAAAAGGAAAGCTTGTTAAGGGTTATGAAATAGATAAGATTGCAAGAGAATATATATCCAAAGCAGGTTACGGCGACTATTTCAAACATCGACTTGGACACAGCATTGGAAAAGAAATTCATTCCAACGCAGTTAACCTTGATTCGTACGAAACATATGATACGAGAAATATCATACCTGGCATTTGTTTCTCTATAGAACCAGGGATATATCTTCCTGAATTTGGAGTCAGATCTGAAATAGATGTGTTTCTTTCAAAGGAAGGCCCGATACCAACAACTGAAATGCAAACTTCGCCAGTATTTATCGATGAAAATTAATCAGATGATGGTAACCGCTTAGGTTCCTGCACGACCATCTGTTGGCCGTTGCATTTTAGATCACCTTTTCCCGGCTTTACACACAATAATGTAACCCCTGTTTCAATTGACCTGTAACGTTTTCCAAGTTGCGTTGACATTATTTACCCTTTATATCTAATGGTGTATCACAACAAGTCAATTCACCGTTACCTGGCCTTGTAACAACGAACTCTGCTTCGCATGACAAGCATATTAATCTAGTACCTGTTTCGTTTATTGTTTCGCTCATATTAATTAACTATTCCATAATGCCATAAATTTTGTCATGTTTCCAACTAAACATTGGTAACAATGCCTCCTACAATTATGAATAATCCCATAACAATTATGAATAATCCTAAATTCACTTTGCTAGATACTGATATTAATAACTTAATAGTAAACAAACCAACCACAAATGCGATTACTGCAGATAATAGTGCCTCAACAGACCAAGCAAATCCTTGAGTAATACCTATCCATAAAGCAGCGCCCAAACTTACAGGCATACTCATGATGTAGCTCAGAGCCAAAATTTCTCTACGGTCTATTCCTCGAAGAGTCAATGCGGAGATAGTCATGCCGGATCGACTAAATCCTGGAATCACTGAAACTCCTTGGGCTATGCCAGCAACAATACCGTCAACAAAATTTAATTCAGATGCAGGGCGATCATTAAACACCCTGTACCTCAGTTGCACTAAGCCTGTTACAAGCATGGCTACCCCAACAAAAATCATAAATAGACTTCCTGCAACTTGTGTCAGCTCATCCACTCCGATATATATACCAAACCCAATAGGGGCACTAATTACAGTGGAAGTAAGCAGAAATTTTAACTTAGACGAATATTGACCTTTGGAATTGGTCAATTCTAATGTTAGATTCCACAAGGATTTCCTGAAAACGATTGCAGCAGACGGTACTGTTCCTAAATGTAGCCATAATGCAAACTGTATTGATTCTTGATAACTTTTTTCAAAAACAAAAGAATAGATAGTCGCTATCATACCTTCCGAAGAAACGGGTAACCATTCAAATAAACCTTGGCATACACCCATGAGTAGCATAGGAATCATTTAACAATATTTTCCTGAAAAATTGATTTAGATATTTTAAAACAACCTATTTTTATTATGCTTAGCTCCACTCTCAAAGATATAATCACATTAGTATTAATTCGGGGAAGTGTCGGAATTGGTAGACGAGCATGATTTAGGATCATGTGCCGTAAGGCGTGTGGGTTCGAGTCCCTCCTTCCCCAGTTTAAAGTAATTGTACCAATAATAAGCTCTCTATTAACTTCAGTTCAACAACTTAAACAAAAAAATAGAATTTAGTTATTAGAATAATGACATCAACACACATCGCCAATATTCGTAATTTCTGTATCATCGCTCATATTGATCACGGTAAGTCTACTCTTGCTGACAGATTAATTGCTGAAACCGGTGCCATCAGTTCACGTGATCTCTTGGAACAACATCTAGATACTATGGATTTAGAAAGAGAAAGAGGTATTACAATAAAGGCACAGGCGGTACGTCTATCACACCAATCTACTGATAAGTCAAAATTCCAGCTAAATCTGATAGACACTCCTGGCCACGTGGATTTTACATATGAAGTTTCTAGATCCTTGGCTGCATGCGAAGGAGCTCTCTTAGTTATTGACGCCACACAAGGCATTCAAGCGCAAACATTAGCAAATGTATATTTGGCAATAGAGCGCAATTTAAAAATAATACCTGTGATAAATAAAATTGATCTTGATGCAGCTGAACCAGAAAGAGTTGCATCCGAAGTGTGCCAAAGCTTTGGGTTCAATGAATCAGAAGTGCTTTATGTGTCGGGTAAAACTGGAGATGGAGTTACTAGTTTATTGGATGCGATAGTGGAAAGAATACCTCCTCCCAAAGGAGATTCTAACGGACCGCTACGGGCGCTTATTTTTGATTCCAAGTATGATCCATACAAAGGTGTGATTGCTTACGTCCGTGTATTCGATGGATCTTTACCTTCAAGATCTAACCTAAAATTAATGGCAAAAGGAACTACCGGAGAATCTTTAGAAGTTGGGGCTTTTAGCCCTAAAGAATCTCCCACAAAGTATTTGTATACCGGAGAGGTGGGTTATATTGCGACTGGGTTCAAGCAAGTAGGGGATGCACCAGTTGGTGACACTATTACAACAGTTAATAATGGATCCATACACCCTTGGGAAACTTACCGTCCAACAAAACCGATGGTTTTCGCAGGTTTATACCCAGCCGACGGAGAAAGTTATTCAGACCTAAGAGATGCATTAGAAAAACTGGCTATAAACGACGCTGCCTTAACTTATCAGCCGGAGCAGTCTACAGCATTAGGACCAGGGTTTCGATGTGGATTTTTAGGGCTACTTCATATGGAAATAATCCAAGAGAGGCTAGAGAGAGAATATGATTTAACTCTACTCGCCACTGCACCCGGTGTAGCATATGAGATCTTGTTGACCGACGGCACGTCTTTAGCAATTGATAACCCAGCTGATATGCCTCCCCCACAAACAATAGCTGAGATAAAAGAACCCTGGTTAAATTTGAATATATTGGCGCCAGACGGCTATATAGGTACCATTATGGAATTGGTAAACGGGCGTAGAGGCGAACTCGAACGCATGGAATACATTCAATCTTCTGGAGATGACTTCGATCCTGGAGTGGCCCAAGGACATAGAGTAATGTTCGAATACAAGGTACCTCTATCGGAAGTTTTGATCGACTTTGCAGACCAGCTAAAATCTCGGACACAGGGATATGCTTCAATGGATTATTCCATGTCAGGTTATAAAGTTGGAAAGTTAGTAAAATTAGAAATCCTCGTCAACGGAGAGTCAGTAGATGCCCTGTCATTTGTTTCTCATAAAACAAATGCATACCAGCACGGGCGTGATTTAACAGCAAAATTAAAGGACCTGATACCGAGGCAACTATTTGAGGTGCCAATTCAAGCAGCTATAGGAAACAAGATTCTTGCAAGAGAAACTGTCAGAGCCTTACGTAAAAATGTTTTGGCAAAGTGTTATGGAGGGGATGTGACTAGGAAAAGAAAATTGCTGGAAAAACAAGCTGAGGGCAAGAAGCGGATGAAAAAAATTGGTAGAGTAGAAATACCCCAAGAGGCTTTTCTTTCAATATTAAAAATTGAGAGATAAAACATATCAGCCTAACTACAAATCCTCCATTTTGAATAGCAATGATTAGATAAATTGATTTATGAAAAAGGTTGCATAAACAGATAACTGTATCTAAGATTAAATTGGCTGTGCTAGGTGGGGAGCTAGCGGTGCCCTGTACTCGCAATCCGCTAAAGCGAGACTGAATTCCCTATCAAGGTCAATTTGATTCACCAATGTGTTTTTGATTCGATGTTGAGAGTTGGGTCCTACGCGACGAAAGCTTGCCAAACCCCGTCAGGTCCGGAAGGAAGCAGCGGTAAGTAAGTTATTTCGGGTGCCGTGGGATCACCTGACTTGAGTCGATACTTTAACTCAAGTGCAATCTGAAAGATCGACAAAGGGTGCACAGCCACCAAAGTTTCGTAAATACTTCCAAAAAGGTTTTTAGCTTCAAAAAAACAAAAAAGTGAATAATGAAAGCGAAGAAATCCCTCGGTCAGAATTTTTTAGTAGATATAAATGTGGCTCACCGCATTGTTGATGCTATTTCACCTTCATTGAATGACACAGTAATAGAAATAGGTCCAGGAAAAGGCATTCTAACGAAGATTCTACTCAACAAAGTTAAAAATCTTATTTGTATAGAAATGGATGATTTACTGTCGGACAAGTTACGATCAAAATTTGATTCCTATCCTAATTTAACAGTGATAAACGATAATGCTTTAAGCGTCGATATCAATCAATTAATTCCTGCAAATACTGAATATAAAATGATTGGAAATTTACCTTATAACGTAGCCTCGCCCATTATCCGCCGTTACCTAACATTTACTCACAAGCCGATCTTGATTGCCGCGATGTTACAAAAAGAGGTTGCTGACGTTATTACTGCTCAACCAGGCAAAATGGGATATCTTTCAGTTGAATTTCAATCTCAGTGTTTAGTCCACAAACATTTCACTGTCGGACCATCGGTTTTTAAGCCGAAACCGAAAGTAAGATCAACGGTCATCTCATTGGAACCAGATGATCGGGTTTCAATTAATCAATATCCTGATTCAAGTTTCTTGGATATGGTAAGGGCTGGATTTTCAGCCCGTAGAAAACAAATACATAATTGCTTGGAAAGCGCGATGGATATACCTAAAAGTGAGATTGGACTCGCTTTGAAAACAGCAGGAATCGATTCTAAATTAAGACCTCAGGCTTTATCTTTATCTGATTGGGAAAGGCTCTATACAATTTTTTATGAGATGGAAGTTAAGTTTTGAGTGAATTAAACCTTCTTGCCCCGGCAAAAATAAATTTGACATTAGAGATTTTAGGGAAAAGACCTGATAACTTTCATGACTTAACATCAATTATGATGTCGGTAGATCTAAATGATGAAATTAAAATAGAGAAATCATCCACACTAGAAGTTTTTTGTACTAATAGGCTGATAGCAAAGGATTTCAATTTGGCATACATGGCAGCTAAAAAACTAAAGGACCAATTCAAAATATCAAAAGGAGCAAAAATTACTATATCCAAAAATATACCTATTGCTGCTGGCCTAGGAGGTGGAAGTAGTGACGCAGCGATGACTTTGATTGGCTTAAATAAATTCTGGGGACTAGATTTAAACCTTAATCAGTTATTCCCTATAGCATCCGCCTTGGGCTCAGATATACCATTTTTCCTGTATAACGGCACTGCAATGGTTCAGGGAAAAGGAGAACTTATACGAGCACTGCCACTCGCAAATATAAAACATGCTGTAATTTTGTCACCTGATATATCCATTAAAAATAAAACTGCACATATGTTTAGCACGGTAAGATCTCAGGACTATACTAAAGGTGCATTAACGCGAAAACTTGAGGCTAGAATACGACGTCAGGGCGATATTCCGTCTGAATTACTATTCAATGTTTTTGATGAAATTTCAATCCGCGCATTTCCGGAATTAAACTTGATACGCCAGATGTTCTCTGATGTCTGGAGCGGAGAGGTCCATCTGTGTGGTGCCGGGCCATCATTATTCACCCTAGTTGAATCTAGGGAAAACGCTACCGCTCTTTCATTGTTGTTGAATAGAAAAACAGGCTTCAAGGCTTATGTCGTGGAGCCTACTAAGCCAGTTGAATGGAAGTAAACAGCAATGGTTGAAGCAATAATCTCTGGCGCACTTTTAGGCCTATTAATGGCCTCCGTGTTTGTTTCTGGGGGTGCATTGATAGTTACGCAATATATAAAACCAGAATCCTCACTAATAAAATTTCTTAATTCTCGACGACGACCAACAGTTTTTGTACTTTCAATGATCGTATTAATCTATATTTTATGGTCTGTAGTAGGAATAATTCACGGTGCAGCTTTCGTGTTAATCGAAAAATTAAACCCTCTGAACGGGCTTGGCAGTCCAAACTTATTTTTTACCTTGTTAACCCTGGCGATACCTGCCTTTACAACAATAATCATTGCCTACACTAAAAAGCCCGCGCTGTTGAAAACATTGCCGATTATATTAATCTTTGTAGGTATTTTTGGGTGGATGTTACCATACACGCTGAACTAGCATGAGCTACACTGCAGCCTCGTGTTGTTCGTTTGCATGATAAGAACTACGAACTAAAGGTCCAGCTGCAACATGTTTGAATCCGAGAGATAATCCTTCTTCTTTTATTTTCTGGAAATCGCTATTTGTGTACCATTTGACTACCGGCCAATGCTTTTGTGATGGCCTTAAATACTGTCCAACGGTTAATAAATCACAATCAGAATCCCTCAAATCATTCATTGTTTGAGTAATTTCGCTGTAAGTTTCACCTAAGCCTACCATCATTCCAGATTTTGTCGGGATTTCGGGTTTAATATTTTTCGCATTTCTAAGTAACTTAAGTGACATATCATAATCACCCTTTGGCCTTACTTTAGGGAAAATCCTGCGAACAGTCTCTATGTTGTGGTTCAAGGTACTAGGGTTAGAGTTCATAACAGTTTTTAACGCATCTTGATCTCCATTGAAATCTGGAATCAATACTTCTACTTTACAATCAGGAACGCGCTTATTTATAAGGCGTATACACGAAGCGAAAAAAGAAGCTCCACCATCTTTCAAATCGTCTCGATCTACAGAGGTTATAACAGCATATTCTAATTTCATTCGTTCGACAGTTTGAGCAAGGCGCCCAGGTTCAAACAGATCTGGTTCTTTGGGCTTTCCGGTATTGACCGCACAGTAAGAACATGCCCGTGTACAGGTATCACCTAATATCATAAAAGTAGCTGTTCCAAGGGTCCAGCACTCTCCAATGTTTGGACAATGTGCCTCTTCGCACACTGTATTAAGAGCCCCTTCTTTCAATAACTGTTTGAGCTCTAGATATTTGGCGCTACCAGGAGCTTTAACCTTCAGCCAAGAAGGTAAGCGTCTAGGAGTTCTCTTTTCCGTTAATTCAACCATATCAGTCATATTATCAAAACATTGCACTATCTTTGTAGTCTGATGCTGTATTTGTATGTAAAGTAATGTTAATTAACTTACTGGAACAAGGTCCACCTAAATATTGCTTGATACATTTGAAAACATAGAAACGGTGCGTCTAAAGTTAGGCGAGTTTGATTCACTCGGAGACACAAGCGCTTTATATGAGGATGTTGAAATAAAGGTTTTCGGAGGAATACCAAATGAGGAAGTATTGGTTGGAATACATCGATATACAAAAAGGCGTAAGGAAATCATATTTGGAGTTGTTTTAGATGTAATAGTAAGCTCAGAACATAGAATCCAGCCCCCTTGCCCGTACTTTGGACCATGTAGCGGTTGTCAGTGGCAGCATATCGATTATTCCTACCAATTGATTATTAAAAACAAAGAGGTAACAAATCAATTCCGAGCATATGCTGAACTTTCAGAGATAAATGTCCAGCCAACCTTGCCCAGCCCTGACACATTTAACTATAGAAATCATGCAAGGTTTACTGTTAGAAAAGAGGGCAAATTAGGATTTGTTAATCGGATTACACGTCGATTTGTAGCTATAGATGACTGTAGATTAATGACTGCGGGAATAAATAAAATTCTGGCCCTATTGCAAGGTAAAGTTGGAGAAACAAGCCAATTAACTGTAAGACATGGAATCAATACACACGAATGGCTAATTCAGCCCATAATTAAAAATCCACAGGTAGAGATAATGACAGGACAGACCCATTATCGTGAATCGTTGAATAATCGGCTTTTCAGAGTAGCTTCACCATCGTTTTTCCAAGTTAATACTTTACAGGCTGAAAAGCTAGGAAAGATTGTGAAGGAAAAATGTAATCTGAGCAGCTCAAGTAAAGTAGTGGATGCTTATGCAGGAGTTGGCACCTTCACGGCCATCGTGTCAGAGGAAGCATTACAGGTAATTGCCATCGAAGAATCTGGAGCAGCAATTAAAGATGCAAAGATTAATTTAACAGGGCTAAATAACGTAGAATTCATTGAATCAAAAACAGAACAGGGCATATTAAACCTCTCTTTTAATCCAGATGCTGTGATTTTAGATCCACCTAGATATGGGTGTCATATAGAAGTTTTGAAATCTATTTTAATTAAACTACCAAAACGTGTAGTTTATGTGTCCTGTGATCCTAATACTCTAGCCCGTGATTTGTCATTCCTGGTTAAGGGAGGATATGCAATTATCGACGTCCAACCAATTGACATGTTTCCGCAGACTCATCATATAGAGTGTGTTGTAACATTAGAGCCGAATAAATAGAGATCTGTGTAACACAATATTTTCTATGGCCAATCACATCAATAAACAGTCTCCGTTTTTGGTGTTAGCTTCTAAGTCTCCAAGGCGTATTGAGCTCATCCGAAGTTCTTGGCCACATTCTTTTACCATAAAACCATCTAGCGAAAAAGAAGATGAGCCTAATAAAAATGAATCTGTTCAATCTTATACATCAAGAATAGCCTTAGAAAAAGTTAAGGCGATCTCCAATAACGAGTATCCGAATAGATTTTTCGTGGGTGCAGACACTGCTGTATCAGTCGATGGAAGTATTTTACTTAAACCGTCGTCAGAATTTGATGCGTTAAAAATGCTCGATAAGCTAAGAGACAGAGTCCATATAGTTTCAACATCAATTTCAATAACTTCAATGCTGATTAACCAACCAATAATTGTTAGCAAAACCACGAGAGTTGAATTTAGGAATTACACTGACGACGAAATCAACCAGTATGTTTCGACTGGTGCTCCATTTGACAAATCGGGAGGTTATGCAATTCAAGACAGACGATTTAAACCTGCAACCAAAATAGATGGATGTTATTTAAACGTAGTTGGGTTACCAATATGCGCTTTAAAGGAACAAATTGATAAAATATCGCCAGATTATGCTAAAAGCATTAGACTTCTTTCTTGCAATGATTGCTAAAACAACGAGGTCGAGCTGCTGTCGAGCTGCTATAGAAGCACTGGAGGTCAAATGAATTTTCTGGGGATGGGATCCCTTGAGATACTAACTGTTTTTATAATTGCATTTCTAATTTTAGGTCCCACCAAAATGATTGGAATGGGAAAAGAAATTGGGAAGTTTGTTCGTGACGCTCGCAAAATGGGTTCTGATCTTCAAAATTCTATAACTGAAGGGAATGAAAAACCAATTAAGTCGTTGAGATCATTGGTCGACTTTGATGAAGTAGCCTTGGATGATGAGTCCGAAAATCCAACTTCCCTGTTAAATGAACCCAAAACTTCAAAATCGGGCGAGGAAAATGAAAAGGATGGGTCATTTGACAAGTCCTAACGACATGAACATGGGGCAACATGTAGGTGAGCTACGTAAGAGGCTGATGTGGTCAGCTGGATTTATCTTTTTAACAACAGCACTAGCGTTTGTCTTTCACGCCCAGATATTAACCTTATTAATGGAACCAGCTCAAGGGTTTGCCAACGTCCCACAAGGGAAGCCAGTATATCTTGATTTAACAGAGTTTATAGGAATAGCAATGAAGGCTTCCTTAACTGTAGGAGTTACTGCGTCGTTACCATTCGTGCTTTTCCAAGTTGTTCTGTTCTTAGCACCAGGATTAAAACCCAATGAGCGCCGTTATCTTTATGTTCTTTTACCTGTAAGTTTAATCGTTTTTGTTATAGGCGCCGGATTTGGTTATAGAGTTATATTCCCTCCAGCAGTTAACTTTTTACTTAATTTTGGAAGTGAAATAGCAACTCCAATGCCTCGCATAGGCACTTATGTTAACTTGATGTTATCTTTATTATTTTGGATGGGTATTGTGTTTGAAACACCAGTAGTGCTGTTTTTCCTATCGCGACTGGGAATTGTGAGCCCAGAGTGGCTAGCTCGTAGACGAAAATATGCAGTTATCATTGCATTTATACTCGGTGCACTAATAACCCCTACATTTGATCCGATCAACCAAACCTTAGTTGCTGTACCAATAATTATATTGTTCGAAGCGGGAATCTGGTTAGCTAAGTTAGGAAGGTCTTTAAGGAACCGTGCGGCTGAGCGTGCCGAGATGTTATGAATCTAATATACAATTTATGCTTGGTTGTCTTTAGGCAGGTTAGCAACTTAACTATCTAACAATTGCATATCCCTCACGACGGTTGTCTGCCCCAGCACGCAAGACGCCCAGGCCACTGTTGATTTCAATCGCGCATAGATTGCCAGCTCTTATATCCCAATCATCCCACAACTCGATCTTGTGTCCCCGTCGCCTCAATTCAGATACTACCGCATCCCCTATTCGACCTTCGATATTTACTAAACCCGGGTTATAAGCATGTGGCCAAAATGAACCTGGGTAGCTGCTAGTAGAAAACCGCGGTGCATCTATAGCTTGTTGTGGATCCATTCCAAAGTCAACGATATTAATAAACATTTCGGTCATTGCTTGACACTGAACATCTCCTCCTGGAGTACCAAACGGCATCCATGGTCGACCATCCTTGAATGCCAAGGCTGGGTTTGGAGTGAGGCGCGGACGTTTACCCGGAGCTACTGAGCTGGGATGAGAGGCATCTAGCCATGATTGGTTTCCACGAGACGACAGGATAAATCCTAGCCCCGGCACCATTGGCGTGCTATCAAAAGTATCACTGGGGGTAGCAGAAAACACATTACCCCATTCATCGACTACACACGTGTAACTTGTATCCTCGCCTAGGCCCCCTAAAGTTGCTATAGGTGGATCAACTGCATGATTGAGTGAAGACCCATACTGAAAACCCCATGGATTTCCAGGTAACGGCATTTCACTACTTGCTTGTTGGCTGTCAAGTTCCATACCTCTGGATTTGGCAAACAGCTTCGAAATGAGTCCTTCAATAGGCACGTTAACAAACTCAGGATCTCCATAATATGTATGTCTATCCGAAAAACCAAGCTTAAAAACTTCTAGCAAGGTATGAATATAATCCGCGCTGTTATAGCCCATACTCTGTAAATCGATTTTTTCCAGTATGTTTAGGAACTCTATAAGGAGTGGTCCTTGACACCATACTCCACAGGTTGCTATATCAATACCCTTGTAGTTACCCCATAAGACTGGCTCTAATTTAACTCGAAACGTCGCCATGTCTTCCAAGGTGAGAAGCCCTCCCTGGTCGTTACAGAACTTAACCATCTCTTCGGCCAAATCACCTTTATAGAAAAAGTCCCGAGTGGCGCGTATCGCCCCCTCGCGGCCTTTAGATGAAGCAGCTTGCTCTACATCTATCATTCTTGCAAAGGTGTTCGCCAGATCAGATTGCACTAACACTTCTCCAATTTGAGGAACCGATCCATTTGGCATAAATATTTCCCGCGTGGAAGACCACGGTATACCTTTCCCGATGTATTTACTTAACAGCGGTGTAACCGGAAATCCTTCTCTTGCAAGTTCAAGTGCTGGCCTCACAACCTGTTCAAACGACATGGTTCCATAAAGCTCTATGGCAGTAAGCCATGCGTCGGCAGCAGCGGGGGTTACGGTCCGAAGAATACCCTCAGGTAATTCGCCGTCATGATTACGTTCGAAAAATTCTACCGATGCCGCTCTCGGCCACCTACCTAACCCGCTAATCGTGATAGTCTCATTCTTGGCTGCACTATGAATCATTATCGGTGCAACTCCGCCAAAGCTAGTCCATTGAGGAAGTACAACATTGAGCGCGATTCCAGAAGCCACGCCAGCATCAATTGCATTGCCTCCTTCTTCCAAAATACGAAAGCCGGCGGTCGCTGCATGGTAGTGTCCCGACGAAACGCCGTGCTTCACGCCCATCAAGGTTGGCTTATATGAACGGGGAGATGACCCCATTTAGGCGTCTCCAATTTGAATTAATTTACAAATAAATTTAGTTAACTGAGCGTATCACTCCGACAACACGGCCTTGCACAGAAACTTTGTCCGCGGGAACATATATGGGATCCATGGTAGGGTTCGCAGGTTGCAGCCTAACCGTCCCATTTTCTAAGTAAAAATGTTTAAGAGTTACTTCTTGATTATCTTGAATCCATGCGGCCACCATTTCACCGTTAACTGCATTTTGTGTAGGCTCCAATAAAACCAAATCTCCATCAGTTATGAAAGCATCAATCATTGATTGACCTTTTACTCGTACTCCAAAAACGTCATCTTTTCCATCAACTAAAAAGTTTGGCAGATCTACAGTTTCGGTATTTTCATGATTCCAATTGTCTTGAGTATTAACCGGAAGAGGCTCTCCAGCGGCTATATTACTTAAGATAGGCACTGAAACAAAGTCCTGGATTTTGGGTTTATTTGAGCCCAATAGCTCTATTCCACGTGAAACCTCGGTTTCACGCTTTAAATATCCATCTCTTTGTAGAATGCGAAGATTGTAGTCAACAACCGATGTAGAACTGACATTACATCCGGTCTGTATATCCCTTACTGTTGGAGGATACGAGTGTTCATCTAGAAAATTCTTGATAAATGTCAAAATGTTTTCTTGTCTTTCCGATAACTTCTTAACCATATTTAATTCCTTATTTGATTCACATTTAGTATCAAATTAAAGTTATTTTGCAGAGTGAATAGAAACCGATCTGCAGTTTGCGCACGTATGTTCTGTATTAATTTAGCACTGGTGTTCTTAAGTGTCAAGGCGTTGACAGTATCTAAATCTAGCATTATTGTTGGATCAATCTAATAGCATGAAATTTGGTTTTGTACTCCCTAACAGAGGTCCCCTCTCAACCAGAGAAGGGCTTATCAACCTTGCCAGTCAAGGTGAATCTTTAGGGTTTGATTTTATGGCTGTGTCAGATCATGTAGTTGTGCCTCGGGATATATCATCAACTTACCCCTATACAGACTCCGGGGAATTTCCCGGAGGCGAATTTGTTGGAGACTGCTTAGAACAATTAACAACCCTTGCCTTCATTGCTGGAGCAACATCTAAAGCACAACTTTTAACAAGTGTTATGGTGACACCGTATAGATCAGCCATACATGCGGGCAAAGTATTAGCAACCATTGACGTACTGTCAAAAGGCAGATTACTACTAGGTCTTGGCGCAGGATGGATGGAAGAGGAGTTCAAAGCTCTGGGGTTAAATACATACGAATTAAGAGGTCGTGTTACCGATGAGTACATTTCAGCATTTAAGGAAATGTGGACATCGAATAATCCAGACTTTAAAGGTCATCATGTCTCTTTTAGCAATATATCTTTCGAGCCAAAACCAACGCAAAAACCACACCCGCCAATATGGACCGGTGGAGAAAGTCCTGCTGCCTTACGGCGAGCTGGAAGGTATGCTGATGTTTGGTATCCAATAGGTAATAATCCAAAATACAGATTACAAAAACCAGAAAAGCTTTACAGTTACTTTGAGAGAGTTAAACAAAATGCTGATGAATCTGGCAGAGATCCTGAAAGCATATCACTAGCATATGCCGCTAGCTGGTACGATGAAACAAAAGCTCATATAACTCAGGATGGTGACAGAACTATTTTGACCGGCAGCTTTAATCAAATAGCATCTGACATTGATCAGCTTAAAGAGGTCGGCGTTGATTATCTTTTAATTGATGTACTTGGATTTGACCTGCTTTCTTCATCAACAGGAGAATCTAAAGAACGAATGGATGCATTTTACACAGAAATAATTTCTCAGGTGATAAATTGAAATTCGGTTTCGAAGTCCCTACATCTGGTGTTTTTGCGGGTCCCGACAATTTAGCCCTGGTAGCTAGACACGGAGAACAAATAGGTTTTGATTATTTACATATAGGTGACCATCTAGTTATCCCAAGATCAATTCAATCAAGCTACCCATACAGTGACTCGGGAGCTTTCCTGGGAGAATGGTCGAGTAAAGAAAACCAAGGTGAAGATGATCTTGGATTACATTTCGAACAACTTACGACGCTGTCTTATTTAGCCGCTAATACAAATAAAATTAAACTTTTAAGCTCGGTATGTATATTGCCATATCGCCAGCCAGTTCTGACAGCGAAGATATTGGCCACAATCGACGTCCTTTCTAACGGCCGGTTAATTGTGGGTTGCGGTGCTGGATGGATGGAAGAAGAATTCGAGGCACTCGGACTAGATACTTTTAAAAAACGTGGCTCTGTAACTAACGAATATATCGATGCTTTCAGAGAACTATGGACCAGTCCAAACCCTACATTCAAAGGCGAATATGTCTCTTTTTCAGACATATACTTTGCACCCAAACCTATCCAAAAGCCTTATCCTCCCATTTGGATTGGCGGAGAGAGTCCGGCTGCGATTAGGAGAGCCGCAAATTATGGAGATGTTTGGTACCCATTTGGAAACAACCCGCAATATCCACTAGACACGATAGGTCGTCTAAAAAATGGCATTGAAAAATTGAACTGTAAGTTAGATGAGGCTGATCGAGATATTAATAAAATAGGTATCGCTCTAAGCGCTGAAATGTGGTATTCGGATACGGATCCAATATTTGATAAAAATGGAAATAGGAAATTGTTGACCGGCGAACCCTCGCAAGTTGCAGAAGACATATATAACCTTGCAGAAATTGGAGTCAGTTATTTAACACTGGACTACAAAGGAACGGATATAGATGAAACTCTATATAAGATGGAAAGATTCACGAAACTTGTTAAAGCTCTCTTGTAAGTATACTGGTGTGATTTTAAACTTACAGAAATTTGATATTAAATGAGTATTCGAGATACAAGCGTCAGGAGAAATTTATGTTAGGCGATATAAAATCGAGACCACTAATTAGTATTAAATACTGTGTGCCTTGAGATTATGTTCCACAGGCAGTTAGCCTGTCCAAGCAACTAATGAACTTATGTTCATGGGATATAAGTGGAATTTCGTTAATTCCAGCTGATGGTGGAGCTTTCGAAGTTTCTGTTGGCGATAAATTGATGTATTCAAAGCTAGAAACAGGGGAATTTCCCGAAGAGTCAACATTAGTTGACCAGATCAGATCAGAGTTATTTACTGGAAAGAGATAAATAGCTCATTAGCAGATAAAGATGGATGGAAAGGTAAAAATTTGGAAGATAAAGAATTTTCTGGAAAAGTCGCATTAGTAACCGGCGCAGCAAACGGTATTGGCAGGGCAAGTGCAATAAAGTTTGCGGCAAAAGGAGCAAAAGTAATCTGTTCTGATGTCAATGAAATCTCCGGAAATAAAACAGTATCCAAGATTATAGAAAATGGCGGTTCGGCTCATTTTATTCGTGCTGACGTGTCAAACGGATCAGAGGTAAAAGCACTAATGGAGCAGATCATCAAGTCCCATAATCAATTAGATTTTGCATTTAATAACGCCGGCATTGGATTGTTTGATAAACCAATAGATCAATGCACAGAAGAGGATTATGACAAAGTTATGAACATAAACTCTAAAGGTGTCTGGTTATGTATGAAATATGAAATTCCAATAATGTTGGAGCAACAAAGCGGCTGTATAGTAAATGCAGCTTCACAAGCAGGTCTGGTTGGAGGTGCTGGTTTATCTATATATGTGGCGAGTAAACACGCAGTTGTTGGCTTTACACAGAGCGCTGCACTTGAATATGGTGCCAAAGGAATTCGAATTAATTCTGTAGCTCCAGGCATCATTGATACACAAATCAACCAACCATTTTGGGATGATCATCCAGAATTATATGAAGAATGGAAATCAGGTGTACCGATGAAAAGATATGGAACTGCCGATGAGGTTGCAGAGATGGTTGTATGGCTATGTACGAAAGATGCATCTTTCGTACACGGAGCTACCATGCCGGTAGATGCAGGAATGCTAGCACGATAATGACAAGCTAATTAATGTAAATATTTACCTAAAATTAAAACACAAGAGAAAACAGTGACAGAATTATTAAAAAACAAAGTAGCGTTAATTACTGGAGGCAACTCCGGTATTGGTAAAGCAATTTCAATTAGAGCGGCCAGTGAAGGAGCAAAAATTGTAATAGGAGCGCGAGACGAAAAAACTGGCAAAGAAACAGTTGATTACATTTTAAGTAAGGGTGGAGAGGCGTTTTTCATAAAGGCAGACATGTCAGATCCGAAACAAATTGACAGTTTGTTTGAAAAAACGATAGAAAAATACGGCGAAGTTGATTTGGCTTGTAATAACTCAGCCACAGGCGGACCACAATTACCTATACACGAAATCGATTCTGATATTTGGAATCATATGATGTCAGTAAATTTAACTGCGCCATTTTTATGCATGAAGCATGAAATTCAACATATGTTATCTAAAGGTGGCGGAAGCATTGTCAATATGTCCTCTGCAAATGGGTTAATTGGCACAAAAGGTTTTACTACTTACACTGCTAATAAACATGGTTTGAACGGACTGACAAAAAGCGCTGCTTTAGACTACGCCGATAAAGGAATCCGCATAAATGCCGTTTGTCCTGGCGGTGTGGAAACTCCTATGTTCAATCAAACATATGGTAAAAATTCTGAAGCGTGGAAAAAAGCACGAGATTTTCACCCAATCAAACAATTAGGAACTCCAGAAAGTATTGCTGGATTAGTTACATTTTTATGGTCTGATGCATCATCATATGTCACCGGTTCGTGTCTATCTATAGATGGAGCTTTAACTGCGCAGTAATCTTTTACGTCTCTCGTGAAACATGTAATGATTGGCCCATCCAGCATAATCCCCAAAATATTCCCTAGCCCAATCTTTTATAATCATTCTGTTGACCGATGGGTTTTTGAGCCTATTTTTAGTTCTCTTTTTATTTGCCAACTGATTTAAATATTTTCTTTGAATATAATCATCTAGTTCTTCAGGATAAAGTTCTTTGATAATCCGATCAATCCAAACATCGACAGGAAAAGCGTCATCCTTACCCATAGAAAACAACATTATGCAATTCGCGACTTTATCCCCAACACCAGGTATTTTAGTTAGGGTAATTAGGGCTTCTTCATAAGGTTCTTCTAATAATGCCCATGGGTTGATTACATGTTGTGAGACCAATTTTACAGCTTCATAGATATACTCTGCTCTATAACCGAGCTTAAGCTGTCTAAGAATAGGGATACTGGCATTTTCCAATTGTTTCGGGGAGGGAAAAGTGTGTCTTATACTTCCAAAAGCTTCAATCTTTTCTCCGTAAGCTGCAGACATGTCTTCAACATTTTGCTTGACCCTCAACACATTAGAATTAGAGGAACATATGAATGAAATTAGACATTCCCAAGGATCTTGTTTCAAGATTCTCATACCTTTGTATTGATCAATATACGATTGGATGTTTCGGTCTACAGCAATTGATTTCAATATAATTTCCAAATCATCATGCAAAGACAGATAATACTTCAGCTGAGGTTTAAGCTCTTTTTCACTTTGAGGAAAAGATTCGAATTCTAGTCCGTCGGTAATTTGCTTTATCAGAATAATCGATTTGTCTAGCACACCTTCAAAATAGTCACTTCGATTTTTCCATCGAAATGCTTGACCACTGTCTAATGTTGATTCCAGATTAAAGGGCGACTCAATTCTAATTAACAAAATCTTGTTAACTCAAAAATTGTTCGATCAGCTTAGGCATCTCTAAAGTTGTGGTCTTAACAACGCTGGCCGGTGGCATAGATTCCAAGAATACTTTGCCATAACCTTTTGAGAGAATCCTTTTGTCTAATACTGCAGCCACGCCTCGATCTGTTTCTGTCCTTATCAATCTGCCAAATCCCTGCCTTAACCTGATTACTGCTTGAGGTACCGCGTATTCTTTGAATGGTTCCTGAAACCAATCTGACCTAGCTGCAAAAATTGGATCAGTTGGGACATTAAATGGTAAGCGCGTTAGTAGAAGCAGCTGCAACGATTCCCCCGGGAGATCAACCCCTTCCCAAAAACTAGATGTGCCAAGCAACAATGATCGTGGATTCTTCTGAAAAAGACTAATAATTTTATTTGGATTTCCATCTATGCCTTGGGCCAAAACCTGTATGTCATAAGATTTGAGTGTGTCTTTAATATCTTTATAAGTTTTATTTAATGAACTATATGAAGTAAATAAGGCCATAGCTTTTCCTTGAGAAGCCACTACAGAGTTAGTTATAGCATTATTTATGGCACCTTGATAATTAGGTAGATTTGGTTCGGGCATATCCTCTGGAACACATAATACTGAGTTCGCGGCATAATCAAACGGGGAGCCAAGCAATAATTCAGTTGAATCTTGAAACCCGGTACGTTCGGTAACATAGTCAAAGTTGTTTCCAGTTGCCAATGTTGCACTTGTCATAATTACTGTAGATGTTTTTGAATACACTGACTCGGATAAAACATCACCAACATATAGGGGAGCTGATTGTATCGATATACTTCTCTCTCTAGAACTACGATTTGAGGAAGCATTTGATACCCAATACACACCATCTTTAGAAGGATGAATAATGAATTCCTCAAGATGGCCCCTTAACTCTTGATTGGATTGGATTAGATCTATTACTTCGTCTAAGACCCTGTCACACGCATCATGATTTGTATTACCTAAAGCAACAACAGCCTCATTAAGCAAATCACCTACTTTGTCTAACGCTAAGTCTATCTTTTGCCAATCGATTTCAATCTCAGACCATGCGGGCTGAGATCTAATTCCAGCAGTAATTCTAATGTCAGAGATAATATTAGTATTATATGACGAGGTATTTTGAACTTCACTTCCAACTTTTTCAATACTAGCAAGTAAACTGGCGGTATAGTCACGAGCCTTAGGAATAAACTCTGAAATATCCGATAATATCTTTCCTAAGGTTTGTATTCGACTCAAGCTGAGTTTATTCTCCTTAAATAGTTTTAACCCTGTATGTAACGCTCCTTTTTCAGACATTATTTGAGTCAAGTGGTCGTTTATGTTGTTTCCATTTAATTCAAAACCAAGTTGCCTAGTAGCTGAATCCTCTAGATGATGAGCTTCATCGATTATTAAAATGTCATAATCTGGCAATATAGATCCATCAGAAACTATATCGGCCATCAGTAGAGAATGATTAGTAATCACGAGGTGTGACGAAGAGGCTTTATCCCTGGCGCTTCTGAGAAAGCATGCTCCACTAATCCCTTTGCATAAGGCGCTTCCCTGAGCCGATAACCTGCTCCATACCGCTGAAGCTCCCCGAGAACCCAAATTCAATTCTGATTTATCTCCAGTTTTAGTTTGTCGCAACCAAACAAAAACTTTCGATATTAAGCGACCTTCTGTCCATGTCGGTTTATCAGTCAATCGCATTCGCAATAGTTTATTTAAACAAAGATAATTGTCTCGTCCCTTCAGCTGTGTAAACCTCAGTTTTTCAACATCTATCGAATCTATATCTTTCAAGGCTTCAATCACTAAAGGCATATCCTTTGTTAATAATTGTTCTTGTAAATTAATAGTGTTGGTTGATACCACAATTCTTTTATTGTTTTTTAATGCATAAATAACAGATGGAAGTAGGTAGGCAAGAGACTTCCCTACACCTGTGCCTGCTTCGACGATTAATCGAGTTTGATCATCTCCAATTCCTGAGTTTATGGTCTCAGCTATCGTTTTAGCCATCGTCAGCTGTTCAGGTCTTTCTTCAAATCTCAACATTGAGTTCGACAAACTGCCTTTGGCGGACAAAGCAGTCTCAATTAACATTAGATCTACCGGAGTAGCTTGTTCGATCTTTTTTATTGAAGACTCTTTCGTTAGCCTGGCACGAATTTTCTCAACATCAAATCCAATAACTTGTTGAGATTTAATTTCAGACTTGTTTCTGCTTGCCATAAGACCAGACAGGACATAAGCCAATCTGGAACCACATTGGATCGCTGTTCTATTTAGCTCAAATAAAATATCGTCTTCCAATTTGTCAGCTGACTTCAATAAATAATTAAAAACATGAGCCGTTACTGCTGCGTCTTCCAAGGCTCGGTGCGCTTTATCGTGGGTTATATCTAAATCCTTCGCAATATTTGAAAGTGAATAAGAACTAATACCAGGCAGTAAAACATAAGCCATGTCCCAAGTGTCTGAAACCGGATTATCGATTTTCAGACCACTTTTATTCAAAAAGCCCAGGTCAAATTGAACATTATGCCCGACTACAGGAGCGTCGCCGATAAATTCACGTAGCTGTTCTTTTATGTCTTCAAATACAGGGGCGCTATTAACCTCGTTTTGAGTTATACCAGTAAAATTTGTTGTGAAATCACTCAATATGGACATTGGATTCACGAGTGACCTATAAGTTTCCATATGTCGCCCGCCAACAAATTTTACGCATCCCACTTCTATAATTGAATCTTTATCTTCAGAGAGTCCCGTGGTTTCCGTATCAATGGCAACCCAAGTCTCTTTTAAAGGAGATATCCTATTGTCGATATTTAACATCTGCTCACTTACTATTTTTTAGGATGCTCCGGAACATATTGCTTCTTGAATTTCCTCTAGCACTTCTGGACTTTTCTCTGAATTTGCATGACTGTTTAATATTTCCATAGCACTCTTGCCGCCGATACGACCAAGAGCCCATGCAGCATGGGAACGGACTAAATCAGGATAATCTGTTTGAATCACTTTTCTTAAAGCCGGCACCGCTACCGGATCACCAATGTTACCCAAAGCTACGCATACATTCCTCTGAAAACCTGAGAGTTTTGCTCGTTTTATAGCGCTATCTTTAAATATCTTATTGAATTCCAATTGGGATAAATCTAATAATGGGATTAAATCCATAGCTGAAAATTCATGTAGCTTAGTAAATTTAGGATCTAAAGAGATCACTGCTTTTCGGTTAACTGGACATACGTCTTGGCATATGTCACATCCGAATATCCAGTCTCCCATCAAATGCCTGAGGTCACGTGGTATTGAATCTCTAAGTTCGATTGTAAGAAAGGATATACATTTTGTGTTATCGATTACGTAAGGAGCTACAATTGCCCCAGTCGGGCATTGTTCTATACAAATTACGCAGCTCCCACAAGTCTTGTTCAATGGTAAATCAGGTGCTAATTCAATGTCCGTAATGACTTGAGATAAAAAAACCCATGAGCCAAAGTTCTGAGTTAATATATTTGTATTTTTCCCAAACCAACCAACTCCTGCTCTTTCTGCTGCAGCTCTATCATTCATCGGGCCGTCATCAACGAATATTCTTGTTTTAACATCTTCTCCAGCGAGTAGTTTCAATTCCTCCACAAAACACCGTAATCTTTGTTTGATCACATCATGATAATCTTCACCCCAAGCGTACCGTGCAATTTTTCCCGTTATTTTGTTTTTATTCTTATTCTCTCTCGTGTTGTATGACACTGCTAACGAGATTATGGATCGCGCATCCTCGAGGAGCATGCCAGGATCATTAGCTTTTTTAACCCGATCCTCTGTATACCAAGACAAGCCATCCATCAATCCAGATTTAACTCGAGCAATACTAACTTGTTCATCACGTACGAACTTTTCTGCCGATGTAATTCCAACTAAATCGAAGCCTGATTTAAGTCCTAAATTTTTTATCTGTCTCTCAAGTTTTACCATGATTACTTAGTATGCATTACTATCTCCACAAGATGTGTCATTGGTTAGCCCTTTTATCTGACATTCAACTAGCAATGATCCATTTTTTACAAATTTGCTGTTGACCTTCCTTCTCACGTGGGAATATCCTTGATTATAACTTCTTTATTATTTCAAGAAATAACAATGATTGGAGGGATAATCAATGTCCGTTCCGGAAATTAAGGAACTCAGCCGAGCATATGGATTCGACGAAGTAGCTATAGCGCCTGGCGAAATCACGATTAACCCTGATCAAACAAATACAGAATTCTCTATTACCAGTCATACTTTTAAAATACCTGTTATATCCTCTGCAATGGACGCAATCGGTTCTCCGGAATTTGCCGGACATATGGAAAAAGTTGGTGGCTTGTCCGTAATGAATTTAGAAGGTATTCAAACAAGATATGCTAACCCAACTGAACCACTATCACGAATCATTGATGCCTCAGATAATGATGTAACTTCTGTACTCCAAGAAGTTTACTCTGGCAAAGTCGATCCTAATTTAGTTGGTGAACGAGTACAAGAAATTAAATCAACAGGAGCAAGATGTGCTGTATCAATAACCCCCGCCAGTACTAAAAAGTTGGCTCCACTTGCTGCCGAAGCTGGCGCAGACATGGTTTTCGTGCAATCTACAGTTACTACTGCGAGACATGTGTCAAAATCAAAGCGAGGTTTAATATTTTCAGAATTACTTGATTTGATTGATATACCTATAATAGTGGGCAACTGTGTGTCATATAACGTTGCATTGGAATTAATGGATACTGGGGTACACGGCGTATTAATTGGAGTAGGGCCAGGAGCAGCATGCACAACTCGGGAAGTAACCGGTGTAGGCGTACCTCAAGTTACAGCAACTTTACAGGTTTCTGCAGCAAGAGACGAATACTTAAAACAAACTGGCAGATATGTACCGGTGATCACTGACGGCGGTATACGCACAGGTGGAGATGTGTGTAAATCATTCGTTTCAGGTGCAGATGCAATAATGATAGGATCCCCTTTAGCCCAGTCAGAGGAAGCACCTGGCGGGGGTTACAACTGGGGAATGGCAGGGCCACATCCGCGACTACCAAGAGGAACCAGGGTAAATGTTGGCACCCAAGGGCCATTAGAGCAGATCCTTTTTGGGCCAACTTCAAAAACTAATGGCACTCAAAACCTGATTGGGGCATTGGAAGAATGTATGGGTATGGTGGGTGCATTTAACATCAGAGAAATGCAAAAGGCAAATATGATAGTAGCTCCTTCAATAAAAACTGAGGGTAAGTACTTCCAAATGGGTGGAAGATAGTTACCAAGCAACCTAGCTCGAGCATCACAATAATTTTTGAACTTCAATCACCCTAGGTAAACCCAATAGGTCATTATGCAGAGTTATCTTCGACATTGGCATTAATTCTGACGTTAACCTCAATGCATCATTTGCATTGTCAGAAAAAATCTCAAATAGCAAACTTCCTCTATCAGAAAGTAATGTATTTGCTTGTTGAACCAAACAGCGAATAATATCCAAACCATCAATCCCACCATTTAATGCTATCTCTGGTTCATGTTTAATTTCTTTATCTAATGTTTCATAAATATTTTCAGGCACATAAGGCGGGTTTGAAACAATCAAATCAAACTTTAATCCTGGTTTGAAAGATGTTAATAAGTCCGAATTAACTAAATCAATTCTTCCGATCATGTCGTATAGCATGATATTTTTCCTTGCCAGCTGTAACGCATGAGTACTCTTATCTACAGCTATTATCTTAAGATTAGGTAATTGCGATGCTATCGAAACGGCTATACAGCCGCTCCCAGTGCCTATATCAGCGATCAAACCTCCATCTTTAAATTTAGCAATTGATAAATCAACTAATAGTTCGGTTTCGGGCCTGGGAATCAACACGTCTTCGGAAACATAAAACTCTATCCCATAAAACTCTTTGAAACCCAAAATATAAGGCGTCGGCTCACCTAACAACCTTCGTTCAATTAATCTTTCAATTAACAGCACCTCTTGTTCAAGAAGAGCGTCAGGCAAATGAGAGTAAAAGTCACTTTTAGTGTAACCAAGCGCTGATCTCAATAGCAACTCACATTCAAGGGCACTATCAGTTATTGAATATTTCTTTAACCGATCAATACCTTTTAGCCATAAGCCTCGTAAAGTTTGGTCTTTAAATTCCTGATTCTTCAAGCTTAATTTGTTGTTCCCGATCGATGAGACCATTTATAAATGGTTCAAGTTCACCATCCAGTACTTCATCAAGGTTGTATTGAGACATATTAGTTCTGTGATCAGTTACTCTTTGTTGAGGAAAATTATAGGTGCGTACTCTTTCAGAACGGTCTCCTGAACCAACTTGAGATTTTCTGTCGTCACTAATTTCCTTTTGTTGTCGCTCCAATTCCTGTTTGTATACTCTTGATCTTAAAACTGCCATTGCTTTTTCTTTATTTTTGTGCTGAGATCGTTCATCTTGGCAAATAGCCAAAATGCCAGTAGGTAAGTGCTTAATTCTTACGGCTGTTGCCACCTTCTGAACACTTTGTCCACCGTGTCCACTAGCATGAAATATATCGATCTGGAGTTCTTCATTTCTTATCTCTATGTCTACTTCTTCTGCTTCTGGCAACACAGCAACAGTTGCTGCAGAAGTGTGAATACGTCCACTAGACTCTGTCACCGGCACACGCTGAACTCTATGTCCACCACTTTCATGTTTCAAGATACTAAAAGCTCCATCGCCTTTAATTTGAATCACCACTTCTTTCACACCACCGGTGTCTGATTCACTAGTCGACAAAATCTCTAATGGCCAACCCCTTCTTTGCGAATAACGAGAGTACATACGATATAAATCTGCAGCAAAAAGGGAGGCTTCTTCTCCTCCTGTGCCTGCTCGAATTTCCATAATCACGTTTTTGAAATCATTCGGATCTTTAGGAAGCAAAGCTATTCTCAGTTCTTGTTCAAGATTCAGTTTTTTTTCCTGAAGATCCGGTAATTCTAAATTAGCTAGTTCAACGACTTCCTTATCACTATCGTTTCTTATAATGTTTTTGAGCTGATCTATCTGTTCTACAACAATTGAGAATTCTTCTGACAATTCTGCCAATGGTTTGATCATGGCGTGTTCTCTTAGCAAACCTTGAGACTTACTGAAGTCACTAACTAAATCAGGGTCTGCAAGCATTGTTTCAAGCTCGTTAATTCGGGTTTTAATTGTTTGTATCTTTTCTAACATGTTGTCGACAATACGATTTTACTTGTGCATTTATCTGTTAACTTGAATGAATCAACTAAAGCTCGAAAGATATTCAATAAGATTTGCCTCTAAAATAGTTTCTTGTGAATGTGCTGAGAAGTCCCTCAAAACCACCTCACGATTCTGTAATTCATCGTCACCAATAATAATAGCGTGTGTTGCTGATATAGATGTTGCATATCTTAACTGACTTTTCATTCCCCTAGTTGGAGCCAAAACAGCTGGTATCCCAGCTTTCCTAATTCTTGAAGTTAATAACACTGCTCTTTCTTTGGCTGCATCTCCAATATGTGTCACTAAAAGTTTCATCACAATATTCGATTCTGACTCAGAAGACGTGTCTCCAATAGCTGAAGCAACGCGCTCGAGGCCCATACCAAAGCCAATGCCGGGAGTTGGTTTCCCTCCAAGCATTTCGATTAGGCCATCATATCTACCGCCTCCTATTAATGTGTTTTGACTCTTCTCGAGTGAAGGGACTATTTCAAATACAGTTCGAGAATAATAATCAAATCCCCTAACTAATTTATGATCCACTTCATATGGAATAGAAAGGGTATCCAGATTCTTTAATAAAGTCGCCCAATGTTCGCTTGATTCTGAATTAATGTAGTCAATAGACCTTGGAGCTTTATTATTTATTTCAAACATTTTTGGATCTTTGGAATCAAGGACGCGTAGCGGGTTTGAAGAGATCCTTTCCTTAATCGTTTCCGGCATCTGGTCTATTTTCGATTTTAGGTAATCTTGCAAGTTCGAAACATATAGTCCCCTGCTATCACTATCACCCATTGTGTTGATTTTAAGTTTTATGTCTGAAATACCTAATCGCTGCAATATATTCCATGCTAGGTCAATGACCTCAACGTCTATTTCAGGTTCAGCAGATCCTAAAACCTCAATCCCGAATTGATGATGCTGCCTATATCTTCCAGACTGTGGTCTTTCATATCTGAAAACCGGACAAAAATAATAAAGTCTGACTGGTTGAGGTAAGTTATGCATGCCGTGTTCAATATAAGCTCTGCATACAGGAGCGGTTCCTTCTGGCCTAAGAGTAAGCAAGTCTCCACCTCTATCCGGAAACGTGTACGTCTCTTTTTCCATAATATCTGTCACATCTCCGACTCCCCTGGAGAATAGTTTGGCATCTTCTATTACTGGAGTATCAATTCGCTCATACCCATATGACTCTGATATTTCTTCTAAAACTTTATTGATTCTTCGCCAAAGTCGCTGTTGGCCTGGCATCCTATCGTATGTGCCCCGGGGAGCTTGAAAGATCATCGTGATCGATTTCCTTAAGATTTAACTTAAATTTTCTTTAAATTCTAATAGCAATCACTTCGATTATCGCCGAATACGATGTCAGTTCAAAGAGTAAAAAGATATTAAAATTTGGGTAAATAGACTATTCTTAATATAGGTAATTGAACTAGTTCTTGAATAATAAAGGTAATTAACTTAAAACACCTGTCATTAATATGGAAACCCTATTAAAAAAAGCTGGAAAGTATATACCTGAAGAGCAATTGGCCCTAATTGCTAATGCATATGAGTTTGCTAAAGAGGCTCATAGCGGTCAAACCCGGCGCTCAGGTGAGCCATTTATAGAGCATCCGCTTCAGACAGCCATATACTTGGCAGAACTTAAGCTTGATTCTAAAGCAATAGCAGCGGCCCTTCTGCATGATGTTATGGAAGACTGTGACGTGTCTTATACTGACTTGGAAAACGAATTCGGAATAGAAGTAGCCAATCTAGTTTCCGGAGTAACTAAACTAACAAAAAATGAATCTCTAGACGAAAAAGACACAGTGCTTTTAACTGATTTTGAAGACACGGATGATTTTTTTACTAACCAATCCTTAATTAACACTGATGAAGAATTGTCTGTTAAATCAGATTTATATTCGAATAAAGAGCGAGCTCGAGTAGAAAATTTGAGAAAACTACTTATGTCCATGGCAGAGGACATTAGAGTCGTATTAATAAAATTGGCAGACAGATTGCATAACATGAGAACATTAAAGGCTCTTCCTAAAGCTCGCAGACTTTCGATAGCACAAGAAACACTAGATATATATGCCCCTCTGGCTCATAGGCTAGGTATTTGGGAAATAAAATGGCGCCTCGAGGACTTAGCTTTTCAACATCTAAATCCAACGGATTATAAAAAGATCTCTAAATTACTAAGATCCAAAAGAGTTTCAAGAGAAGAATATATAGAAGGGATACGGTCTAAGCTTACAGAGTCTTTGAAAGATTCTGGGATTGAAGCTGTTGTTACCGGCAGGCCAAAACATATCTACTCTATTCATAAAAAAATACAGCGGTATCAAGATCAAAATATGACGATTGGGGATATATACGATCTTTTTGCTCTCAGGATTATCGTTAATGGTGTAAACGACTGTTACTCCGCGCTCGGAATCGTACACTCTCTTTGGCGTCCATTACGCGATCAATTTGATGATTATATTGCAAACCCTAAAGACAACTTATATCAATCTATTCATACAGCGGTATTATGTAAAGGAGCTTTCCCGGTAGAGGTGCAAATCAGAACCACAGAAATGCATGAATTAGCTGAATATGGAGTTGCTGCTCACTGGCTCTATAAAGAAGGTAGGGATTCGGATCCTCAATTTGATAAAAAAATGCTATGGCTACGCCAACTACTTGATTGGCAAAGGGACGTAAGTGGAGCTGAAGACTTTATTGAATCTTTCAAAACCGACATATTTGATAGTCAGGTATATGTATATACTCCAAAAGGAGATTTAAAAGAACTACCTTCCGGTTCAACTCCATTAGATTTTGCTTATCAAATACACACTGATATCGGCCACCAATGTGTTGGAGCTCATGTAAATGGCAAGCTGGTTTCTCTACAATACAAATTGAAAAATGGAGACAGCATTGAAATTGTGACAAGCAAGACTGAACGTGGGCCTAGTATTGATTGGTTAAACCCCAACTTAGGGTATATAAAGACAAATTCAGCTCGGCAAAAAATCAGACAGTGGTTTAATCGACAAGAACAAAGAATTAATATACAGCGCGGTAAAGAGCTATATAGCAAACAGGTTCGAAGATTGACCACCAACTTAAACTTAAACGAGATATCGAAAATCATGGGAATGGAGTCTTCTGATGAGTTGTATCATTCAATCGGCACAGGCTCGGTTACTGTATCTCAGATAGCTGCGAAATTAAGTGCACCAAATAATAGTGAACCCTCGTCTAAGTCAATTAAATCGATTGGCCCGGCCAGCGGGATTGATGTGTTGGGAGTAGGGGATTTGTTAACTAGAATGGCACAATGCTGTAACCCAATTAGAGGAGATAATATAGCTGGCTATATTACACGTAGCAGAGGCGTTACAGTACATCGTACGGATTGCCCTAATATTAAGAACGAAAATGTTCAAGAAACTTTAATAAAAGTTGATTGGGGCCAAGCCAGAACATTGTACCCCGTGGATATACAAATTGATGCTTATGACAGAGTAGGACTTCTGAAAGATATTACTGCCCTTGTCTCTGAACATCGTGTTAATATAGCCAATTGCGAAACGCGTGAAGTCGCAGATCGTAGTATCATTACTATGACCTTATACACCCGAGGCATAGATGAATTGAACAAAGTGTTCTCAAAGCTAGAGGGAGTAAAGGGTGTTACCAATATAATTAGATCACCTGATCAATCAGTTATCTCTAATAAATAATAATTCGGAGTATTTATTAATGCCAAGCAAAAAATCACACCGTGTGTCGGTTCGCAGAAATTTACAAAATGCACCGCTACGAACCAAGGCTAAAAACTTAATCGCATCAGCAAGAACTGCTATTGAGTCCGATGAACTTGATAGCGCACAAGAGTTTGTCCAAAGTGCAGTTTCAGCCTTAGATAGAGCAGCTAAAAAAGGTGCTATTCATAAATCTAACGCTTCCAGACGCAAATCACGCATAATGACTCAGATGGCTGCAGCTAAGAAAGACAAGTAACAAGACCTCAGATATGTTTTGAGTTGGTATCTATTTAGATTCCAATTGACTGAAGATAATCATGAAGTCGCTGTAATATGGCACTATTTTGCTCTTTAGAGAATCCATCAACATTACTAATACGTTTTTGAGAAACTCCATCAACTGCCCCAGCTTCCACAAATCCGTCTAAAATCTCTACTTCTCTTTGAATTGAAGGAAGTAAGTTAATATTTTTTTTCTCCGATAAGGCTGCGATTAAACCATATCCTCCCCAATTAGAGGTGCTTGCAACAATAAGTTCGTTTACTTTAGTAATACATGGTTTCTCAATTAGTATCTTTGGGTTATTGGCAATTATCTGATCGCAATTACCCATGCCTACCTCATTGCCTCCATCTCCAACCGCAACGGTATTTTGATGGTTTGTAAAAAGATAATCCGTTTTCGCGTTGTACTCCGATATGTCTTTACCGTGCATATTCCGAAATTTATATTCATCAGTAAACCCACATCTCTCTATACCAACAACAACAGAGGGTTGGTATTTCTTTAGCAAATCATTTGCAAACTTATTACTTTCTTCATTTGACAATATTGGAAAATCTATTATCTCTGCAGCATTACCAACAACTGACCTAATCAGTGGGGTCGTATATAAATCAGAAATATAAACCACTTTATAGTCTAATTTCGATAAAGCCTCTCCAATGACTACTGCTCCTGGAGGTCCGTCAGTTTCCGTAGCTTCTGCGGCAAGAATATAAAATCCAGTTACAATAAATACTGTACCTGAGTTTTTTGACAGAATTTCTGCTGCCTCGCCGCAAAAGTTTATTGGCAAATGTTCTCTTAATAAGGAGATGCCTCGTCTGTCGTGGTCCAAAATAATATCTTCAATCGTTTCCATATATAACTCTCTTAGTTTTCTTAATGCGATTACAGAACTGAATATTCCTCATCAATAGCATCGGTAATAAACATGTATCCAGGGGCATGCGTAATCATTAAATCGGGCTTGGATTTCATCGCTACTGCCTGAGGAGTAACACCGCAAGCCCAAAACACCGGTACCTCATCATTCTTTACTTCTATAGGTTCTCCTAAATCAGGCTTGTTAATATCCATAATACCGATCTCTTCAGGGTTACCAATTTGCACTGGAGCCCCATGCACAGATGGAAAACGAGATGTTACCTGTACTGATCTTACAACCTGCTTTTTTTTAATAGGCCTCATCGAAACAACCATCGGACCTGAAAAAGATCCAGCAGGATTGGTTGGGATATTGGTTATAAACATTGGTACAGTGGTATCAGTTTCAAGATGCCGTAGAGGTATCCCTGCTCTTATCAAAGCCGTTTCAAAACCGAAACTACATCCGGTAAGAAAAGCAACCATATCGTCTGTCCAGTATTCCGCAATATCTGTAACCTCGGCATCTAGCTTACCATGCCGGTAAACGCGGTACTTAGGTATGTCATACCTGAGATCTGATCCCGGAGCCATCAAAACAGGTTCATAAGAACCGGCTTCAGTTACTTCCAATACAGGACATGGTTTAGGATTACGGTTACAAAAAAGCAGGAATTCAAAGGCAAGGCCCTTTGGAACAATGACCAGGTTTGCTTGCACATACCCAGGAGCCATCCCAGCTGTGGATTTATCGATCTTACCATTCCTAATCAAAGTCCTAATTTCTTTTGGATTGTTTGGCAATGTTTTTATATTCATTAGACTGAACTCCCTATATGACGTTATTTTATTTCACAGATTCGATTAAATACAGAATTTAGATTGTTCTATGTTTATCATCGTCATTTTGATTAACTAAATCTTTTAATTCATACAACTTGGTAATAGCTTCCAATGGTGTCATCTTCTCAAGATTTAAACTTTTTACGCTATCAATTAATTCAGAGTCTGATAACTCAAACGATAGTTGGCTGTCATTGATGCTGTTTTTATTTTTAGCATTAGATCCATTGGTGGATTCTAATTGATCTAATATTCGACCGGCTCTCTTTATAACTTCTTGTGGCAAGCCTGCTAATTTGGCCACATGAACCCCATAGCTACGCGTAGCGGCACCTGGAACTATATTGTGTAAAAACGCCACCCCATCCTGATTCTCTGAAACTCGCACATTATAATTTTTGATTCGAGGAAACTCCTCTGCCATACTAATCAATTCATGATAATGAGTTGCAAATAACGTCCTGCATTTTAAATTCGAGTTGCAATTAATATACTCGATTATTGACTGGGCTATTGCCAAACCGTCATAAGTAGATGTCCCTCGACCCACTTCATCAAGCACTATTAAGGATTTATTTGTAGCTTGGTTCAGTATGGAAGCCGTTTCAACCATCTCAACCATAAAGGTTGATTGACCAACAGCGATATCGTCATTCAAGCCAACGCGAGTAAATATTCGATCAACTAACCCGATTTCAGCCTCGCTGGCAGGAACAAAGCTCCCAATTTGCGCCATCAGAACTATTAATGCTACTTGCCGAATATAAGTAGATTTACCAGACATATTTGGCCCAGTTAAAACAATCAATTGAGAGTCATCATTTGATAAATTAGCATCGTTAGGAACAAATTCACCATATGGCACCAATTTTTCAACAGTAGGGTGTCTGCCATCTTTAACCACTATCGAAGTTTTATTGTTTAATTTAGGGCTTATATATTCATTTGAAACAGCTACTTCTGCTAGAGACCTAACCACATCTATGTTAGCAATAAGTTCTGCAGTTTTAAGAACATTTTCATATGATTCAGAAAGCTCCATACAGACTTTTCTATATACACTTTTTTCTAGTTCATTTATCTTATCTTTAGCAGATAGCACCTTGGATTCATACTCTTTCATCTCAGGAGTTATAAATCGTTCTGAATTCGTAAGAGTTTGCCTCCTGATGTAATTGGATGGGACCTTAGATATGTGGCTTTTATTTACGTCTATGTAATATCCAAACACCTTGTTATAACTGACCTTAAGCGATTTTATGCCAGTACGTTGTCTTTCATCTGTTTCTAATCTTGAAATGTAATCAATTGCAGATCCCGCATCAGATCTCACTTCATCCAATTCATTCGAATATCCTGACTTTATTACTTTCCCATCTCCTACAATCTGACTAGGTTGTTCACGAATAGAGTTTTCAATCAAGTTAATTATTTCTTGATGATCTAATAATTGATTTGAAATGCTATTAATTTCCGGAACAGTCTTATCAACCAAGATTTCTTTGATTTTTGGTATTTTGGCTAGACTCTCTCTAATTGCTATTAAATCATTGGGGTTTGCTGAGCCAGATTTCGTTTTATTTATTAAGCGTTCGATATCCGAAATTCTTCTTAGCAAAGAGCCCACTTTCTGACGCCCTTGTGAATTTGTGTAAAACCACTCTACTTTCTTTTGGCGTTCCTCTAATGGTTTAATTTCAATTAACGGACGACTAATCCATTCTCTTAGCAACCTAGCTCCCATTGGTGTAAAAGTTTTATTTAATACAGTAAATAAGCTGGTGTCTTGATCACCCCATCTCCCGCTTTGAAACAGTTCTAAGTTATGGCTAGTTTGCCGATCTAAAACCATATATTCTTCAATTGAAAAACTTTTTATGGTATGTAATGTCGACACAGCTCCTGACTGGTTATTCTGCAAATACGCCAAGATGCCTGCCGCGGCCTGAATAGCTAGGGGAGAATTTGTGAGACCAAAAGAGTCTAAGGAATGAACCTTAAAATGACTTTGTAAAGCTTCAGTTGAAACTTCGATACTTTCAGATACTTTTGGCAGATTACTTATATATGTGTTACTTAAATTTAGTGTGCAAGCATCATTAACCAGTGTCTCTCCAGGGGCCAATATTGACAACTGAGCCTCTAGTTTATCAATCGGAATTTGTGAAGTATAAAACTGACCTGTAGTAATATCTGCATAAGATAAGCCGGCTTGATTTTCCGATACAACAATTGCTGCTAAATAGTTGTTAGTTTTTGGATCGAGCATGTTGTCTTCAATAACTGTTCCAGCCGTGACAACTCGAACTACTTTTCTTTCAACAGGGCCTTTAGATTCTCCCACATCAGAAACCTGTTCACACAGTGCTACTTTGTACCCTTTATTTATTAATCTTCCAAGATAGTTATTAAGGGCATGGTAAGGTATTCCTGCCATCGGAATTCGATTAGACTTACCAAATTCTCTGGAAGTTAAAGCTATTTCCAACACTCTGGAAACAATCTCGGCGTCATCGTCAAATGTTTCATAGAAATCACCCATTCTAAAGAACAAAATTTCTTCAGAATATTGTTTTTTAATCTTAAGATATTGAAGGCGCGCGGGAGTTGTCATTCAGTCATTGTAACGGTGTAGATATCAAGAGACAAAAAACTTATAGGAAATGATAAATTTATTTGCAATTTAAATAGGCTGTTTATACAGACAGTTATCTAATCTTCTTTCCAAAATCTCTCTTCATCCACTGTGAAGCCAAGTGGAACCATCTTACTCTTAACATCTTCGATCATTCCTGGATGGCCACATGCATATATTAAAGTGTCTTCAGGTGAAAGTTCCTTATCATTTATGTAGTCTTCGACAATGGCATTAACTCGACCTTTTGCCCCGGTCCATAATGCATTCTTTTGCTCATCGGGCCTACTTACAGTAGGAACAAATGTCACTAAATCAGGGTATTTAGAAGCGGCCTCCTCTAGTTCTGAATCATATGTGAATTCATCGAGATAGCTGGCTCCCATTAACACATGCATTTCGTGCTGGGTAGATTGTAATTCCTGTTTTTCAATTTTTTTTATGTAATCTCTAATAAAACTTACATATGGAACCACACCTGTGACAGTTGCAAGTAACAAATGTTTCCGCCATTCATTGTTGAAAACAAAGATACCCTTAGCCCTTGGCCTTATTGTAATCGAATCCCCGGCACTTAAATCCCATATTAATGGAGTTAAAACACCACCTTCATTTTCAGGCACTAACTCCACAAATAATTCAAGGTCACGTTCATAAGGGGCTGAAACTATAGAATATGCTCTTTCAATTCCATTTATTCCAATAGTGCAGTATTGGCCCGGTTTAAATATATATTCCTCAGGTTTTTCAATCCAAATTTTCAACAAGTCGTCAGTAATGTCTTCTCTTCTATTGACCTTAACTTCCAATAGTTTTTTTTGGCTTTTAAAATTTTTTGCTGGCTCTTTTATATTTGTCACTAGTAACTCTCAAATAAAATTTAAAAAGAAAGAATTCCACAACGCTAGGCTAGACTGTAATACGGTGATTAACAAAATTGTCGGGAATCTATTCGCTTCTTTCTATTATACGGTTTTTAATTTAACAGGAATTAAAGACAGGTTCTTTGCGTTTAATACAGGATCTGGATCAGAGGTTAAATCTAAACGTCCGGCATAAGAGCCAAACAATTCAGTAGTTGAAACTAGCCCTTGCTGTATACCGTTGATATGAACCTTCAACTTCAATTTTATTTCATCACCTTCAAGCTCAACAAGATCTCCATCTTTAAGATTTAGTCCTTTTGCATCCAAAGGGTGCATTTCGAGGATTTCTTCTCGCGATATCTCATTTCTCTTATTATTTTTCACGAGTTCAAATTCTCGTTCCGACTGCAAGAGCACTCGGCCCTCGGCCAAAATAAAGCCATGATTTGTGCCTCTTGAAGTTGCAGGCATCTGTAGATCTACACTCACAAATTTGCCATGTTCGGCATCCGGGTCTTTTGCCGTGTGCAAAATTGAAAGTCCATCAGATTCTTTATGCGAACATGGCCATTGTACGCCCTGTGTACTTCGTAATTTTTCATATGAAATACCTTTGTAACCTTCAACCTGACGCCTAAGTTCATCAAAGATCTGCATCGATGTCTGATATTCAAAACCATTAACATTTAATTCGTTTGCTACTTGATTCAAAACACTCCAGCTCGGAGATTGATATCCCTTTCTAGATGTCGCCGAATTCAAAATTTGTACTCGTCTTTCTAAATTAGTGTATGTCCCTTCCGTTTCAGCAAATGTTTCCGCCGGAAAAACCATGTCAGCCTTGGCGGTCAGTTCATTCTCCAGTGAGGAATGTACAACCAACAATTCTAATTTATCTATTAATTTCACTAGTTCAGCTAACTCTCCATTAACCAGTGAAGGGCTATCTCCTAACACATGCAAGGCTTTCAACTTACCAGACTTAACTGCGCCAGCCAGCTCTTCTATTGATAATCCTGCTTCTTTAGGGATAGGAAAGCCAACCAATTTTTCGAATTCTGACACTTTTCGGGCATCATCGATGCTTATATAACCAGGTAACTTATCAGGCATACAACCTGCATCCTTGGCTCCTTGTTCATTAGCACCGTTCAACAATGGATATAGACCCCCACCTTCAACACCTATATTTCCTGTAGACATCGATAGGTTTACGAGCATCTTTACACAATCGGGCCTAACTGCTGCATCAAGTGTTTCCAGGCCATAAAGAATAGCCAATGGATTTGCCTTGGCAAGGATACGCGCTGCTTTCCTTATTTCATCCGCTTCGATTCCAGTTATCCCTTCCGCCTTAACGATGTCGAATGAAACAACAGACTTTCTCATCCGATCGGAATCAACAGTATTTTTATTTATGAAATCATGATCATCTAAAGTTTCGTCAATAATAACCTTGAGAATGGCGCCTATCAAAACGGCCTCTGTATTTGGTTTCGGTCGAAGCCAGATGGATGAAATTTTCGTTAGTTCAGTCTCGCGCTGATCAATAACGATAAGATCAGATCCGTTTTTAACTGCTTTTTTTATTGGTAATGCAGCGACGTTATGCTGTTCAGTCATATTAGCTGATACAACTAAAAATGCTTGGGATTTTTCGAGGTCCCAAATAGGATTGGTTCCAGCATAAGTACCAAGCATTTGACCTAAATACTCGACTAATTCAGGTCTAATGTTAGAAGATACATTTACATTATTGGTACCCATAACACTACGTCCAAATTTTTGCGCAACAAATGCGTCTTCATTGGTAGACCTAGGAGATAATAACAAATAATATTCGTTATTGTTCCGGTAATCACTTAGTTTTTCTGCAAGTGATGAAATTGCGTCGTTCCAACCTACTTCCTTTAGTTCTCCTTCACTTCTAATCATTGGAGTCTTTATTCTTTGTTTGCTATTAACAAAGTTCACTCCAAACTTTCCTTTGTAGCACGACTGGCCTCTGTTAACTTCAGACTGACTATCTGGAATTGCACGAATAAGTTTGTCTCTTTTATTTATTTCAAGCTTCATCGTGCATCCAACGGGACAATGCGGGCAGACCGATTCAACAGTTTTTGTAGCCTTATCCCATTTATAATCCCTTTCCACCAATGCTCCTGTTGGGCAAGCATCTATACATGCACCACAAAACTCGCAACCTGATTCAAGTAGAGAGGTTCCTTGAGATGTGCCAATCACGGTTTTCCCTGCTCGATTCAAAAATGTTAATGCGCTATCACCTCTAATTTCATCACACACTCTTACACAACGGCCACATACGATGCACAAATTCATGTCCATATCCCAGAAAGGATCAGCGGTCTTTAAAGGTATCTCCCTATTCTGGTATGTAAGTGGTGTTTCCATGTCCATCTCTAACCATCGAACAGTGTCTTTTAATTCACATCTCTCATTTTTAGGGCAAGTGACACAACGATCATTTACTGATACATGACGCAAACATACATCTGTTGGACCGCATAGCTCAATCCTATGACATGTTAAACATCCATGCGGATGTTCCGATAGAAGTAAATCCATTATGCCTCTTCGGAGTTCAACAATTTCTGGGGTATCGGTTTTTACAACCATGTCTGGGCTCACCGGTGTTGTGCAGGATGCTGGGGTACCTCTCACTCCATCTACCGTAACCACACACATACGACATGCCCCAAAAGGTTTAGTACCGGGATAGTAACAAAGATAGGGAATGTAAATGCCTGCTTCCATTGCTGCCTGAAGAATCATCTGGCCAGGTTTCGCTTTAATCTCTTTACCATCAATATTGATGACTAGATCTTCACTCATTTTTTTCTCCAACTTGTTTTGCAATATTAATTGGCACAGCATTTTTTATAGGAGAATCCGCAAATGGCCTCGTATTTATTGGGGTAAAATACGGTTTGTCGCACGAACCAGTCAAACACTTTCCATCATCAACGCAGGCGTTCCAATCTTCTTTAAAATGCTTCATTGCTGATTCGATTGGATTGAAGCCTAATTGTCCATGTCCGCAGAGCGAGCCTGCTTGCATTGTTTGTCCAATCTGCTTCATTAAATCAACATCACCCATCCTGGCTTTATTAGATGACATTCGCTCAACAATCTCTAACAGATTAGTAGTGCCTAGACGACAAGGAAAGCACTTACCACACGATTCAAATTGGCAAAATGCTACTAGAACCCTGGTCAGATCAACGGCACAAGTACGATCATCAGCCACGATTATCCCTCCCGAACCCAATATCGCTCCGGCTTCTCTCATTTCATCAAAATCTAAGCGTATTTCAAGGGAATCCGAACTTAAGACCCCTCCGAGAGGTCCTCCAGTTTGTAACATTTTTAACTTACGGCCACCAGGAACCCCTCCACCAATATCATCAATAACCTCACCTATTGTAAGACCCATTGGAACTTCATATAAACCAGGATATTTTATGTTGCCGCTCAAACATATAATCGCAGTTCCCGTACTTTTATTTACACCAATAGATGAAAACCATTCAGGTCCATTTTCAAGAATGGAAGGTGCATAAGAAAGAGACTTTACGTTATTAATAGTGCTTGGGCGTCCCCAAACACCATATGCTGCTGGGAAAGGTGGTCTTGCTCTAGGCATTGATCTTTTACCTTCAACTGCCTCCATGAGCGCCGTTTCCTCACCGGCTACATATGACTCACCTGTTAATGACACCTCTAAATCAAAACTGAAATCAGATCCAAGTATATTCTGACCCAGCAAACCAACTTCATATGCCTGTTTTATTGCGTCTTCTGTTGTTTTTATTGGACCATCATGTCCATGTCTTATAAAAATAATTCCATTAGTAGAGCCTGTAGCGTACGCGGCTATAGTCATTCCTTCAATCGTGGTATAAGGATCACTCTCCAAAATAGCTTTGTCATTAAAAGCTCCAGGGTCACCCTCTTCGCAGTTACAAAGAATATACTTTGGTTTCTCTCCTCTGGTCATAAAGCTCCACTTCACGCCCGTCGGGAATGCTGCGCCTCCGCGTCCTCTTAAACCTGAAGATTTAACCTCTTCAATTACATCTTCAGGTTTAAGATCAGTTAAAGATCTATTCAAACCTAAGTAGCCCCCTCGAGCTATGTACTGATATATATCTTTAGGATCAATATGTCCAGCATTTCGAAGGGCAATTCGGTGTTGAAGTTTGATCTGGGGCAATTCGTTGAAATTTGGTAAATCGTTTAATTTAGTATCACCAATATCTAAGACTCCGAGTAGATTTTTCTTAGGAAGTTTTCCTTTAAGTAAGCATCTGTCAATCAAATCCATTACTAAGTCTGCGGTTATGTTTCCATATACGGCTCGATGTTGCTTAGGTAATAAAATATCCACCACTGGAGATGCGTAACAAATGCCTAGGCATCCAACCTCACTCACATTTGCTTCAATTCCTTTTGCCTTTAACTGCTGTTTGATTTCGGCGAGTGTTTCGTATGCTCCAGAGGCTTGGCCGCAGCACATAGACATCCCTATTCTGATCCAAGGAACGTTTCCCTCTGTGAGTTCTGACCACCTAGAATCAGCTAATGTCTTAAGGTTTTCATAAGAGCTCATTAGCTTACTCCCTTAGCGCTTTCTCTCAACGAAGAAACATGAGATTGAGCTTGTTTGGCTGAAACTTTTCCATACATTCGATGATTTATACTCATTACAGGAGCTTGAGGGCATGCCCCTAAACACGTATTAAATTTGAACGTCACGATTTTATCTGTGGTGTCTCCTTCTCCGTCAAGATCCAACTCATCCAAAACAGACTTAATTACCTCCGTTGCTCCAACTAAATGACAAGATGGTCCCCAACAAACTTCAACAGTATTCTTGGAAGGAGGATCAAATCGAAAATTTGGATAAAAGGATGCTACACCCCAGACTTCGTTAATAGTCGAATCATTATATTCGGCAACTATAGATATCGCTTCTTCCGGGATATAACCCAAATCATCTTCTATTGATAGTAAAGATGATAGTACTGTAACAGTCGGCCTCTTCTGGGTCCTTACCGCTTTATTTATGCGATCTTTGAGGTCTTGTTTTTCTGAATCTGGCGTAGGGCCTATTTTAGGCGTTACATCCGATGGCAAACCTGATCTCCTAATTTGATAAATGATTCACAAATGCTACCAGCAAATCCTACCAGAAAGATATTGTTGCAACAACGCATATCTAATCTGGCAAACTATAGTCTTTTAACAATAGTTTTGCTACATCACGGCCCATGCGAACCGAATAGTTGGTTCCCCTATCCTCAGGGTATATTTGAGTAGTATTTGCTAAATATAGGTTTTCAAAAGGCGTCCTATGTCCCGGAATACGCTCCGAATAGTTAACACCTATGATCGGCTGAGCGGCCCCCACTTTATGGTAGTAAGTTTTTACAATCCAAGATTTATCGAATTCAGGTGTAATTTTTTTTATGTGTGGTAGATATTCTGCTAGCAGCTGTTTATGATCCATTTGATAAAGCGGATGGTCAATATTTAGGTAATTAGATAAATAAACAATATGTTTGCCGCCATAAAGAGATGAATCTATCATATTAGTATGTTCTATCAAACCTACGAATGGTATTGATCGATCAGCAACGTTCAGCCAATAAACATTCGTCAAGGGGCGGTCCAATATTAATATAATGAGCACTGCTGACATATACTGAACTGTTGTAAGCCTGTTCTCATATTCTTTAGGCATTTTTGGAACAAGTTTTGGGAACACAAATGAAGGTGTAGTAGACAAGATTGCATCGAATTTTTCAGTAAGCTCTTCCTTAGAATCAGATCCGGATTCGATTGATAGCCCCACAGCTTTTCCCTCCTTGATGATTATCTTTTTAACCCCCGTAGATAATCTTACTGTACCTCCCATTAACTCAATCTTTTTAGCCAACGTGTCAAAAATTTCGCCAAAACTCCCTTTAGGATAACCCAAAAGTTCTTTCGCCATATTCTTGCCACGTGAAGCGAACCTGGTATGTATTTTTCCCCAAAACCATGGCATGCCTATTTCGTTGTAATGTCGATCTCCAAATTTTCCACGTAAAAGAGGCCCCCAAACTACTTCGTAGACTCTTTTACCGGCCCAAGTTTTTATCCATTCATCAGTAGTTACATTTTCAAGAGCTTTCCAATCCTTTTTTGATTTCAAAATCATTGTTACTAAACCCATACGGATTCGATCAAGAATACTTAAAGGAGAAAACTTTAAAAGGTCGAGGGGAGTAACAAGATTAAATATTTTCCCACCATAAAATATGCCAACTTTAGACTCATGCCATTCCATACGATCCGAAAGGCCAATTTCCGACATCAACGATAGTATGTCAGTATCTGAAGTAAATAAGTGATGATATCCGCGTTCTAAAGGTGTAGATTCAACATCAAATGTTGACGCTTGACCTCCAACAAATGATGCCTTTTCATATATAACGACTTCTACACCAGCAAGTGCCAATTCATAAGCTGCAGCTAAGCCAGCTGCTCCCGCTCCAATAATTCCTACTTTCAATCCGTATCCTCTTTATTATTTTTACCCATAAGCCATAAATGATTAAGTGATATATTGTCCCACCACAATATTATCTGTCCGAGCAATATAATAGGTATAAGTAAAGTAGCATGAACAACTGCTGCATATCCAGCAGCTATGGACCTATCGATTATGCCTAAAGGTATTAAAACCAATGTTTCCCGAGCAATTATTTCAAATAAACCAATACCTCCCGGTGCAGCAGGAATTGAAGCTCCAATATTAGTAATGGCTGTCACTAGAACAGAAATTAGGGCTAAATTAACATGACCGCCTAAATGATTTTGGAAGTCAAATGAAATTCCGATCAGGTAGAAAAGCGCTGCTTCAAACAGCCAAATCGGAACAGAAACAATAAACATTCCCATGATTAACTGAGGGTTTTTTAATGCCGACAGGCCTACTACGAAAGTTTCAGCGAGATTATTTAAGACTAATTTGATCTTGGCTGGGAATCTAGAAAATATTTTTGACGTGATTGCCAATGTAAATTCAGGGTAACGAGCTACAAGCATAAACACTGTGAAACAGAGTATAAATGGAATTGTCGCCCCTAAAACTATTAATGGCCATGCAATTCCCGATTTCTCGCCTAATCCTTCGACAACCCCACCCACTCCCAATGGAACAATGAAGGCAATTGCCACAATAAAAATTAACAATGTAAGAGCATCAATCACTCGTTCAACAAATACAGTTGCCAATGCAGCACTCACACTTACTCCCTCACGCTCTCTGAGGTAATAACTTCTCACAAATTCACCCAATCTCATTGGCAAAATATTATTGGCCATATATCCTACGACCACAACCGGATAGAGCCTGGACATACTGATATCCTGCATGTGTGTTAATAACATTTTCCATCTCAATGTTCTGAACAGGAGTGATATGAAATACATTGCAATAGCCGGTAAGATGAACACATAATTAGCCTCAACAAGAGAGTCGAACATCTTAACCACATCCACCGTGAGCAGAAAAGCAATGAGCAAAATTGCAGTTAGCCCGATTCCAATCCAAGTTTTATAACGATTCAACATAATTTATGAATATACTTTTCGGTTAAGAGACTTTCAGAACTTTTAAATTGCTTGGCAAATTTCCTTACACAATTTAGCCATATATTTAAAACATAATATAATTATTCTAATTCAAGGGATCTAAATTTTCGCATCTCAGAGTCATCAAAGTATACATATGCATCTTCACTCGACAAATTATGATTAAGGTCACGATATAGAAAATAATCCATAGATCTTACCCATGCAGACCGATCAAATATCGATTGAATTATCTTTTTTAAGCTAAGGTCCCTATAAGTTTGTTCCGGAAACCACCATCTATGTCTAAATCGAATACCTTCTCCGTATTTTTCTTTTACAGGTTCTTGCACCGCTAATTTGTTTTGAGAGTGAATTATTAGGACTTCCTGTTCCATCATGCTAGAAGGTAAATGTTGACCATACTGAGGATATCCCGCTAAGGCAATATCTCTTAAATACCATGCCCAAGGCCATTGGAACCCGCTGGTAGAATCCACATCCACAGTAGGCTTACTTCCACCTGTTAATTCTAATGTGGATATATGACTAGCTAATGACGGCACGTCAGGCGAAGTCTGGGTGTAAACCAACATTTCCACAGGAATATCGCCATTTTTATATGTGGCAATAACTCCAGTCCGTACGGTTAAGCCAAATAAAATCAAAACAATAGTTAAAACAACCACCTTTAAAGAGCTTTTATAGAAATCAACTCTTAGTAAAAACCCAAACCCTAATAGCACTAAAACCAGTCCAGAGAGCAATAAAACCAACATCCATAAATTACCTGCATTGCCATCTATACCGAAAAATGCCAATCTCCAAGCAAAAAATAAAAAGGCTAAAGTTAGTAATGCCAGAGGGATATTTTTCACATTAACGTATTTTGAGACAGTTTGGGTTTTAATATAATCACCCAAAACTTTCCCAGAAAGAACTATCAAAGGCATGGTTATGTGGACCAAAAGCCAGGGCATTTTCTCGCTAGCTATCGTATACATTAAGAAAGTTGCCAAAGACCAAAATATTAGGAATTTAGCAAATGCTTCTTTCTTTTTAAAGTAGTAGATAACGGCTGTTAGCGAAACTAATAATGGAAGAAACTCATACAAGGCGGTAATTAATAAATAGTAATATGCGGGTTGATTTCCTCTGCTTTCTCCCTGCTGAACTACCCAATAACCAAGAGACTGCCACAATCCAGACCCAACACCGTTTAGATTATCGAAAAAAGTGGTGTGGAATAATATCCAAGGAATATAAAAAATCAGGGCAGATATTAACCAAGCCCTCCAGTTCCAGCGAAGACCAATCACACAGCCTACGAAAAAACAAATTCCTATTACTACACCAGCAATTACTAACCCCCCTCCAGTTGGTGATCCAATATTTGGTCCACTTTCAGAAGCGAGTACTAAATTCGAGCCAGCAACCTGAAAAATAGAAATAAACCCTGACCAAAGAGGCAAAGATATAGTCCACATCACAATTAAAAATGATGTTTCACGAGAAATATTTTGGAGAGATCTAATTTCGATAAGCTTTTTATACAGCCCGGCGATTACTTTTAGAATGGCATTAAGTATTGGAACGCCATAAAGATTATTTTGCTTATATATCAGATGTACGTTTCTAAAGATCAAAACAAAGCCCAAGTATATGGAAAGAATACCTACTGTGAAATATGTGCTCTCTTTTGATGAAAATGATAAAGCCAAAGCAAATGCTGTCGCGTACAAATACCTGTTTTTACCAGATTCCAAATATCTCCATAGAAATGCTATTAACGCAAAAGTCCAAACAGCCATAAGGATGTCGTTTCTTGCAAATCGACTGAAATAAAGTAGTGCCGGAGAAAAGGCCAACAACAGAGCTGTGATAAAGCAACCCAATCTGCCGAGTTTATCTCTAAGTAGCAAGGGGCAAAGAATTAATAAAATCCCGAATAACGCGTATAAACTCCTTGATGTAAAATCTGTGACTCCAAAAATATAAAAAAGTGCAGCATTAAGTTCGAATTGAAGCGGGCCATGCATCATTGGATTATGAAGATATCCGTTTCCTGCAAATAATTGCCATGAAAAGTACGCATGCAGGCTTTCATCGTGATGCAATGCCCTAGAGCCTAAATTCCAAAAGCGCATTATTCCTGCAACGATAAGCAAAGCAACGTATGCCGTTACTTCAATTCGATTAACTTTTAAGAATCTGGAGATTTCAATTATTAGGTTCAAGAACCCTTTACTGTATGGTCCGATCGGTGACTTAGTTTTTAAAATATTAGTCTCTGTTATTAACGTCTTATACAAAGGGAATTTACCTTACCTTATAAATGACCACAGTGTCGGTATCAAATACTTTATTCATGAAACCTTCAAATTTACTTAGCGCGCTAGTTCCATACTTTCGCCTCTCCCTTGGCCCAATATATACATAACTAACGTTATACTTGGCCAATAAACCGTATGTCTCTGTTGGATCTAAACTCTGATAAATTCTTTCGACATCATTTGCGCGCTGAGAAATGCCTAAATCGGATCCTCTCCATTGTATTTCATGTGCTGGCCAACCAAGAATTGTCGGTATCCCTGTGCTAGAAGAAATTCTTCCATATTCACTATATGAAGTACCGACTGCTTCAACCAGTGCATCATGTTTTACAGATGTTCTCACTAGAAAATTAATCGCCTCTAATTCATCAGGGTTTTTGTTTTTTATATGCTCCAACCCATCTAAGCTTCTGAAATTACTTGTATCAACTTTGGTAAAGGCTGCTGCAGGTGCATAATACAAAGAGACTGAAAGCATTAGAACTAAAATAACACCAAAACTTGCAATAATCAGTTTGTGTATTCCTCTGGACTTGGTTAATAAATAGCCTGCGTGGTATATTCCAATTCCGGCAGAAATTGATAAGAGAATCCATGCTTGATAATACAATTTAAATACGGTATTCATCCTGCTTCCGAATTGGTCACTAACGATAATCAGCTCTGGAATCATTATCAATATAAAAGCCGAACAAACCAAAACCATAGTTACAGATATCCCTAGAGTTTTAGTTCCTCCTATCCTGCCATCTCTGAGCAGGTATAACGCAGAATAAATTGTCATAAATATAACGACCATAATGGGTAGTAATTTAATGAATCGTCTAAGTATCGAAACTTCTGGACTGCCAGTCCATCCAATCAAAATCAACCAGACTAGAAACGGTAGCATCGTAATTGCCATTGATATCCATACGTTTTGCAGCCATCCATGTCTTAATTTTGATTTGGAAAAAACGTATAAAACAACTGGTACGAGTATTACCATAAATAATCCCCAGACAATGAAAAAATGTATCGGTCTTGAAGTTATGTCTGTTACCGGGGCCAAGCCAGAAAACTGGCTTTGAAAATAAAAATAATATGGGGAATACAGTAAAAACGCTGCTCCAAATACAATTATGAAAATTGGTATGGCTTTAACGAGAATTCCTGAAAACGATAGCTTCTGTTCTTTATGGATTTTAAATAACACAGCACCGGCAAAAACTAAGCCAAATATAGGTAAGTCCCAGGCATTGACGAACCCTAGAGCGCCTAAAATAAACCCAATACAAATAAGTTGTGGGGCATTATTTATTACAGCACTAACGTAAGTGGTTAATACCCTTCGAACTGGTAAATTGCCAATAAAAAACCGACCTGGCATAACAGTTATTGGGCTCAAAATAAAGTTTGTCACTAACCCCAAAAATAGCGTTACGAAAGGTAGAGACAAAAAGTGTGGATGGAGATCTCCAAGTAAGCTAGAAAATACAGGGAATTCATGAATTGTATAATCTAAGCCCACTCCATTTTCAAAAGTATTAATAACTCTCGTGGCACGCCACCACCACCAAAACTCAGTAGGCCTCCAGCTGTCTGTTAAATTGGTTACAGGTCCAGTAATTCCATCAATTGAAAGCCAATTCCAAAACGAGTCACTTCCAATACCGTTATATCGCAGAAATTCTAGTGCTCCCTCAAAATTAGACGCTGCTAGAAGGATAACTGTTGAAATTATGCCAGCCAGTATGGCAAATTTAATTTTACCTCCATCAATTTTTATGATGTTATAAACCAAACCAATTACACCAACAGATGTTATTGCAGGAATTAATGAAAGGGCTAAGTTATAAGCAACGCTTGATTTTGTGCTAACTAAGTTAGAGAAAAAACCCACTATCCAATAACCAAAATAATAATAGCTAATGGACTCGCCTCTCATCCATGGATCCTCCGGTGGTGCAAACTCGGTTATCATGGATGCATTTAAGAAAGCCATGTCCATTGGCTGCTCTGTATGGGATATTGATGGGTCATAAAACCTATAAAGAGTCCACAAGAAAAATAGCGCCAAAAGTATCACTTGTGTAACTGCTATCAACCAAACGTGCCTTCGGAGATGGTTAATTATTTGTTTTCTGTGACTCCAACTGATGTAGATAGATGGAACAGCTATAATTATTAATGATAAAACCGGTCCAAGCCTACTGGCAGAGACCACATTAGTGTAACTTAAAATCCAAGTGAGATACGCCGCAATAACTATCCCTAACGGCATAGCTAGGGTAATCCCTCTGTCAGGCATCCACCTGAATATCACAAAGGATATAGGAAACGCAATTATTCCTATAAATTCAATCGTGAGGATCCAGATTAAAGGGTCAGTCAACTATTTTCTCCAGCATTAAACCATTATGCAAAAATGTACCTGTAGTTTACATCGATTATCCGATTTAATTTATAAGCTTTATGAAATCCTAAAGACTGGATAGGTTATTTTATGAAGGCGCAGAAAATAAATCTTGTGCAAATTGATTTGGGTCAAATAATTGTAAATCTGAGATATTTTCTCCGGTTCCTATATACAAAACAGGCATTTCAAATTCAGAGTAAACTGACAGGATAACCCCTCCTCTCGAGCTGCCATCGAGCTTTGTTAATACTATTCCATCACATCCAATGGAACCAAGAAAGGATCTCGCTTGTTGTAGTCCATTTTGACCAGTAGAAGCATCCAACACTAGAAGTATTTTAGGCTTACTAATCCCTGTTTTTGCAGCTACTCGAGTCATCTTATTCAACTCATCCATCAAATTTACACTATTATGCATGCGGCCAGCAGTATCAATTAAAACAACATCGATTTTGCGAGCCTTTGCTGCCTCGATTGTGTCAAAAGCAACCGCACTTGGGTCTGAGCCATGGGAGTGAGCAATTACATCTGAATTTAACCTTTCTCCCCAAATTTTGACCTGGTCAATGGCGGCGGCTCTGAAAGTATCTGCGGCCCCAATAATCACTTTGTGTCCAGAATCAATATACATTTGAGCCATTTTCGCAAGAGTTGTTGTCTTGCCTACTCCATTGACACCTACAAATAAGATCACAATAGGATTATTACTGCTAGAAGGTTGAAAAGTGTTAATTAATGCCGAGTAATCTAAATCATGGGATAAAAGAGCCTTTACTTCGGACTTTAGAACCTCAAACACCTCGGCCGGGTCATCGATTACGTTTGTCTGGACTTGAGATCTAACGTTGTCGATTAGACCCGAGGCTATAGGTACACCCACATCAGATAGTATCAGGGCCTCTTCGAGATCGTCCCATATATCATCATTCAGGGTTTTAACCTTAAACAGTGAGTTTATCTTTGAGAACCATGGTTGTCCGGTTTTCATAGAGAGGACTCCCTGTTAGTAGAGGATCTGATAGAGTCGTATTCTGTATTTAAATCCACAATTTCTCCTAACAAAAAAAGCTCATACCGACCATTATGAAGATTATCATTAGGCCTCGATATGAGCTAGACTACTTACGTTGTGAGTTGTTCTAAATTAAGTGCTGAAATCTCCTAAAGTCTTTCCTTGCCTCATCGGCAGTTGGACCACAATTCGTGCGCCTAGCATTTAGAGACCTCATATAAAAATCAAACCCTGATTTTAGGTTTGAACGCTTCCTTACATTTCTAAATAATTTTGTCATTAAATCTTCCTTTGCTTACAAAATTTTCGGTAATTTGACGACCCTTAATACAATTATCAGACATAAGTAACATCATTCAAAGATATAATATAATATAATTAATATTAAATTTTATGATAATAGGGGATGGAATAAACATGGAGCTTAGAGAATTAAGGAGTTTCGTGGCTGCTGCAAGATTAAGAAGTATTACAAAAGCAGCTGAAGAGCTAGGTATAGGCCAGCCAACCGCCACTACACATATTAAAAAGTTAGAACAGGAGCTTGGCACCTTGCTTTTCGACAGGATAAAAAGGCCTATTCAATTAACCGCTTCGGGAACAACTCTTGCGGATCTGGCAAAGCCACTTTTAGATGGTATCGATTCTTTATTAGACGAAACTGGAATAGCAGAGCAGGTTAGCCCTGTAAGGGTTGCAGCCACACATGACATAATTCCTCACAGATTGTTACAAGTGGTGAGAATCTTTCTAAAACAAAATCCTCATGGACATATACGAATATTATCTGGAAGGCGAGATGAGGTCTTAAACATGGTAGGTGAAGGTACGGTTGATATTGGACTCGTACCTGGACCGGAAAGGGGTGTTGATTTTGAATTTCAACCGTTGTTTGCTTATGAAAGAGTTCTAATAGCTCCGTTAAATCACCCGTTGTTGAATTCAACTATTACCTCATTAGACGAAATTGCACCTTATCCATTAATTATGATGGGAAGAGGTACCTATACTAGATTGATGCTTGAAACGGAATTCAGGAGACGTGGCCTAGAATATGAAATAATCGTTGAATTAGACAGCATGGATATGATTAAGCGATATGTGGCTCTAGGAATGGGAATCTCAGTTGGGCCTCGTTTGGCAATCGATCCAACCGATCATGAATCATTTGGAGTGGTAGGGCTGGCTCACATGCTTCCCGTAGAGCAGGCTGGAATCATTAACCTAAGGGGCAAAACAATGTCTACTCCGACAAAGGCATTCGTGCAGCTTTTGAGAGATACACTATCACTATCTTAAGCGGCTAAAAATTTCTGAAACCAACTAAAACCGCTTTAATTATGAGACGATGAGAGTATTCAAGCCTGGGAATACATGTAACCAGACTTATACGGAAATCATCTGATCCATATATAGTTAATTCATCGGCATGTAATACTTCTGATGATGTAACCTGATATAGGTATTCACCTGTGCTACTATGCAATATTATGTCGATCCCTCCCTCTCCAATCTCATTTATTTCACGTAAAAGTTCAGGTATTTCAGGAAGCCTCCGAAAGACATTACCTTCGCCACTAAATGGACTCTCTAGATGCCCAAAAAACCACCCATTCCCTATTTCTCCCGGATCAGCCGTCTCAGGAATATGTCCTACTGTGTTATCGGGGGTTTCATATTCTCTACTATCGCCAAGATCAATAATTCCTAATTCATCAACCCGCGAATCAACATTCAACATTGGTATTACAATTCTGGCAGCTGTGCCTTTTGGGGCAAACATTGACACATCATCCAAAGAAGGCGCTAACTCAAATCCCTCTGCAATGTGACTGGCTTGCCTTAAATCAGTTCCAGTTTTAATAGGATCATGCCAATATTTTGGATGGAATAAAACTCCAAAATGCATATTGGAAAAATGGACTGGAAGGTCAATTACAGACAGCTGTTTACTGTCCTGTTCATCTATAGTAACTGCAATGTTTTCATTAATAACATCATTATTCAAACTTACATTTAATTGATCTAAGTTTGATTTTTCATTAATGATAAAAATTAAATAGCCACCAACAAGCAGTAGAACAACTACCCCGATGACCATCATCGCCACGCCTAAACTTAAACTCTTATTCAAGCCACATCCAAAGTGAAGATTGAATTAATCGCATCGTTAATTGACACCATTGATCTCCATTACTATCTGCATTTTATAAAAGTTGATATGCAGTCAAGTAATTAAATCTAGTTTTAACCTCGAGTTCTTGGAACGTGACTATCCCCGCTACTTATTGGTTCATTTATATATACATCACCATTGCGGATTTTTATGTTATAACCACAACTCGGCAGGCTGCACACCCAGGCTTTATAGTGTATTGGAGCTCCTTGGCTGCCAAAATCGGACAGTGGAAGCAGATTACCATTAGAACACTCTTTACATATCGGAAATTCAGAACCCATCTTCGTTTACCCCTTATCTACTAATTCACAAAATTAAACACTATATGGGGAAAGTATAGCACTCAATTTGAATTATTGAACTGTAATCTCTTTTGCGCACCTAGCTGGGTAATAATCAAAACAGTTTAAAGGAGATTAAAAAGGGTCTTTGCGTTATCTCCCAAAATAAGTTTCTGGTCATCATTAGATATATTACTTTGTTCAATTTCGTTTTTTATGCGTGAAAATTTAAGTAAAGGATAGTCACTCGCAGCAAGAATATGATCGGGGCCCATTATGCTATTGACAATCTCAAAAATTTTAGGCTCATATAAAAATGGCGATGCTGCAGTATCAAAAAACACAGATTCGGATAATTTTTTTATTTCCGGCATTAGAGCGTAAAATGGTAGTCCGCCACCCCAATGAGAAAGTATAATCTTGGCCCCATCAGCTAACTTTAATAACCTTTCCAATTTCTCAGGAGTATTAGTGCCTTTACCAGGGTATAAATGACCTAATGGCTCAGAACAGTGTATCGATAAAATAAGGTCTTTGGCTTTGACTTCTTGGATAACAGAGGTCATAAGCTCGTATCCACCTTCTGAGAAAAGCTGGTGATCTAAATGCAACTCGCCTATTCCTTTCAGACCAATATCTGCACAATTTTTGATTTGATCTACTGCATTCATAGACGATAGATCAATGGAGCCAAATCCAATTAGCCTGTCAGAAAACCGGAGACATGATTCAGAGATATACTGATTAGATTTCTCAGCAAGTTCAGGATTAGTCCACCCAATGCCCATCACCACCGATACGTTAACACCTGTTTCATCCATAGTCTCTATAAGATCCTCTACAGTGACTAATTTGGACCGCGAATTCGAATATAATTCGTTGAATGTTTTGTCTTTCGTTAAAAGAGATTGCCTGTCACGCAAAAACTCAGGAGGGAAAATATGCACGTGAGAATCGACTATCAAACCCGACCGTAACTATCTTCGAATCGTTCTATGTCATCTTCATCTATAACTTCACCTGATTGCACTTCAACAATTTCCAATATTTCTGTTCCATGATTAAGTAATCTGTGCTTTACTCCCTGAGGAACGTATGTTGATTGATTTTCTAACAATTCGTAAGTGTCTGAGCCACATATCACCTTTGCTTTACCTTTAACTACGACCCAGTGTTCCGCACGGTGTTTGTGACGTTGCAATGATATTGACTGTCCGGGTTCAATTCTTAGATGCTTAACCTGGAACCCTCGTCCTTTATCCAATATCTCATATGTACCCCATGGCCGATGAGACTTTAGATGTTTAGCATGTTCGGTACGACCTGATGTACGAATTTTTGCAACCAATTTACCAATATCATTGATCTTCTCTTTGGAGGTTACTAATATTGCATCAGGAGTTTCAACTATAACAACGTTATCAAGGCCTACTGCTGCTAATAAACGTCCGTCTGAGATAACTATTGAGTTTGAAACATCCTCTGGCAGAACATCCCCCTTGATAACATTATTATCAGCATCAGAAGGCAATTTATCTGCTATTGCAGTCCATGTCCCGAGATCAGACCAGCCTGCACTATATTCAAATACTACTGAGCATGGATCATCACGATCTATGTCTATATTTTCAGCAACAGCATAATCAATGGAATCTGAAGGGCTTTGGCTAAATGTGATCTTATCTGGTCTGAAAAAATTTCCATCAATTGAACCTTTTTCATATGCTTCAACACATGCTTGGCCAATCTCGGGACGAAATTCTTTTACAAGGTCCATCCATAAACTCGCCTTCATCATAAACATTCCACTATTCCACAAATATTGCCCTGAATCTAAATATTTCTTCGCGGTTTCTAAATTGGGTTTTTCCACAAATTTTGCGACTTTCATAACATTTGACTCACCATTTTCAAAATTGCCTAACATTGGTGCCGTCTTTATATAACCAAATCCAGTTTCGGGTGCAGTAGGTGGCACTCCAAAAGTTATAAAGCATCCTTGATCAGCAAGGGCTGCAGCTTCTTTTACTACTTTATGAAAAACTTCTGATTTATCAATATGTTGATCTGCTGGCAATGCAAGTAAAGTCGAATCTTGGTCATTTTTTAAAGCCCAAAGAGCCGCTAGAGTTAAAGCCGGTGCGGTATTCTTACCGATTGGTTCAAGTATTGTTGCGTCCGGCGTCCTCTTTATTTCTTTAAGTTGCTCATTTATAAGAAACCTGTGCTGTTCATTGCAAATAACAATTGGAGGAGAACTACTGAAGTTACTATTGAGTCCATCCAAGCGCAATACGGTGTCTTGAAGCATAGTGTGTTCAGTTGCCAATTTAAGGAATTGCTTGGGAAAATCCTCCCTAGATAATGGCCAAAGCCTTGTGCCGGAACCACCGGCTAATATAACAGGCCTAATCATTGAAGTCGTATGGGATGATATTTATTAACATTATTTCAATAACAATCTTGCAGGGTATTTTTAAACATTGTTTTCTTCAAACCTCTAAACAATATGACTATATTTTCTAAACAATGTGATATTTTGTTAGTATACGATCAATAATATCGAAAATTATATCAGGCAGCCACTTAGTATTAACTTGCTTCAATAACTCATTGTGATTGCATCTTTGATAAATACAATAACGATAGCCAAAAAATTGATTAATAAAGTTGGTCTAACAATTTGAATAAGTATCAGATTCAACGTTTAGGGCTGAGGGTCGAAAATGATCCTCGGTTATCCATGGATGATATTACTGAAATTGTCATTAAAGCCGAGAGTGCTGGCTTCGAATCGGTATGGATACCTGAAGGCGGGGGTTATGACTCGATTTCCCTGATTGGATACCTGTCATCGATTACAAAAACTATCCGGTTAGGCACTGGAATTCTACCGATTTTTTCAAGAACTCCTACTGTGACTGCGATGACAGCAGCTAATCTAGACAGAATGACGAATCATCGTTTTTCACTAGGATTGGGAATCGGCCATAAATTAGTGGTGCAAAAAATTCATGGAAGCACATTCGATGATCCTGTTGGAAGAACTGAAGAAACAGTTAGCATCATAAGGCAATTATTAAGTGGTAAAGCATTCAGTGTGACCGGTGAACATTTTCAGATTAATAATGCTAGACTTGGCCTAGCAGCGAAAGACGTTTGTGTGCCAATATATCTTGCTGCTCTAAGGCCAAAAATGATTCGAATCTCGGGAGAAATTTCTGATGGTGTTTTATTAAATTGGACTGCCGTAAGCAAGTTAAAAGATTTTATCCAAATATTTAAATCTGCCCATAATAAGGCAAATAATAAATTGAACCCAGATATAGCTGGTTATATTAGAACTTATGTAGGATCTAAAAACATTGACGCCGCTCGAACAAAACTCAAAAGAGAAATAGCACAGTATTCTAGACATCCTAATTATCGAAGTTATTTTGTCTCATGTGGATTTGAAAAAGAAATGATTTCAGCAGAATCAGCTTTGAATTCTAATGATATAGATACCGCAATAGCATCTATATCATCAAACATGGAAAAAGAAGTGGCAATGGTTGGACGCCCCGCTGATTGTTATGATCAAATTACAAAGCGAACTTCGCTAGGTCTTGACCTGCCGGTACTAGCTCCTTTTGGAGTTAACGATAATATAAAAGTCGATTATTTAAACACTATAAAAGCATTCGCCCAATAATATAGAGAGGTTAATTGAGTAAAAATGGCTGGACGTAGCAAAATATACAAAGATTTAGGAATTAAACCCATCATAAATGCCCATGGGCACCCGACTGCTATTGGCGGCAACAATCCTTCAAAGGTTGTTAAAGAGGCAATGGAAGATTCTTCTCTGGACTATGTAGAAATGAGCGAACTAGTCAAGATTTCTGGTGAAAGAATTTCAGAAATGTTGAATGTGCCATTCGCCATGGTAACTCCCGGATGTTCTGCAGCTCTTTCACTTGGAGCAGCTGCATGCATTACACGAAATAATGAGGATGTCATTGAACAATTACCTGATGTTACTGGACTGCCAAATGAGTTCATAATACAAAAACAACTGAGGGTAAGCTATGACAAAGCTGTAACGGTGCCAGGCGGAGTGCTAATTGAAGTTGGAAATGAAGAGGGCACTAGTGAAAAAGATATCGAGGAGGCAATAAATGAAAAGACAGCTGGCATTCATTATCTAGCAGGCGGACTATACGATGATCCTGATGAGCGAGAGCAACGAACCGATATTGTGGCATTTAACAAATTAACTAAATTGTCTCAACGAAACAATATGCCTTTACTAATAGATGCTGCTGGCCAAGTTTATCCAACTAATCGATTAAGCCACTACGCCCAGAATGGAGCTGATTTGGTTGGGTATGGAGGAAAATATTTTGAGGGTTTAAACACTAGTGGCCTGCTAGTTGGAGCTAATGAACACTTGATGCGTCTTGCATATCGATTAAGCTTCGTTGGTTTTGAATTCGAGCATACGAGGGTTTTTGGTCGCTCAATCAAAATGGATCGCCAAACCGTCATCGGAACGTATGTTGCGCTGCAAGAATGGCTCAAAATGGACCATGAATCGCGTTTAGCAGAATATGAAAATAGAATTAATACTATTCGCGATGAAATTGCAAATCTTCCCGGTGTAACCGTAGCTGATTTTCCTGATAAAGGTATGGTAGAGGGGTTGAGACTTACATTAGATAAAAGTGTCGCTCGTCTATCAGCTGAACAGTTAGAAAATTCACTTAGAAATGGTCAGCCGATCATCCACTTAAGAACTGACTCGGTGTCAGATTCGCTCATAATACGCATACAGACTGTAGACTCGGGAGATGAGCAATTAATACTTAAAAGGCTGCAAGAAGAACTGGGTTAAATTAAAATTTAATACAATCGTAATGTTAAACATAGAGCTTATACAGTCAGATACAGAAAATGTTCGTGCTTCTCTTATTAGGCGAGGTGAAGCGGCGCCTATAGACGAATTAGTTAGTTTAGACAATAAACGTAAATTGATTCAAAAAGAATTAGATGACTTAAGGTCGCAACGAAAAAAAGCTAACCAGCAAATTGGCCGTGATAATAAACCTAGTAGTTCCGCCCTTAATGAAATGAAAGCTGCGGGCCAAAAAGTAAAAAAATTAGAAATTGAATACAAATCTATCCAACAAGATATTAGAACCATCCTATTGGATATACCTAATATTCCTAGGCCGGACGTGCCTGACGGAAAAGACGAATCATCAAATCAGATCGTTCGTACTGTAGAAAGTCCGGTCAAACCAATCTCAAATGCTCGTCCATACTGGGAAATTACAAAAGATTTAGGAATGATTGATCTGACTGCTTCAGCAAAAATATCTGGATCAAGGTTTTATGTCCTAAATGGTAAGGCTGCAAAACTACAACGCTCTTTAATAAGCTGGATGCTAGACATCCATGTCGAGGAACATGGATACCAAGAATTGTATTTACCTTATTTAGTGAACACTGAAACCGTAACAGGAAGTGGCCATTTGCCAAAATTTAGTGAAACTATGTATCACGATCAGGAAGATGATTTATGGCTAATTCCAACTGCTGAGGTACCAATAACTAGCATGTTTCGGGAAGAAATACTTAAACCTGATCAAATTCCTGCACAATTTGTCGCGCATACTCCGTGCTTTCGCAGAGAAAAAGCTGCTGCCGGCAGTCAAACTAGAGGCATTAAAAGAGTTCATCAGTTTGATAAGGTTGAAATGTACAAATTTGTTAGTCCAGAAGACTCAGATAAAGAACTTTTAAAACTTGTAGATAATGCAGAAGAAATCATCAGAAGATTAGAGCTTACATATAGGGTTGTCGAGCTATGTGCTGGAGACCTTGGATTTTCTGCGGTAAAAACTTTCGACCTGGAAACATGGTCACCTGGAAGCAATGACTGGTTAGAGGTGAGTAGCTGCTCTAATTGTGATGATTTTCAATCGAGGCGAGCAAACATAAGATACAGACCAGAATCGACTTCTAAACCTATGCATCCTCATAGCTTAAATGGGTCAGGCTTAGCTATACCCAGAATAATGATTGCATTAATTGAAAACTACCAACAGAGTGATGGCTCTGTAGTTGTTCCAGAAGTTTTAAGGAAATACACGGGGTTTGACAAGATCGATAGCTAGTCTGCTTTGCTTATTTAATTTAAGTATAGTTTTTTTAAATCGGTCTTTAAAATTTTACCTAATGAGTTCTTTGGCATTGTCTCAACAAAGATAATCTGTTCGGGTTTTTTAAAGCTCGCTAATAGTTTTTTACAATGTATTATTAGATCCTTTTCTGTAACCTCAGAATTGCTTGATTTGATAACAAAAGCCAAGATAGTCTCGCCCCAATGATTATCTGGTTTTCCTATTACTGCTGCTTCATCTACACAAGCATGTTGTAACAGGACACTTTCAATTTCGTTTGGTGAGATACGTTCTCCTCCCCGCTTAATAAAGTCTTTTAACCTTCCATGAAGAAAGATATATCCATCCTCGTCGACATATCCCATGTCTCCAGTATGTAACCATCCATCCTTGATTATTAAAGAGGAAGAAGTATTGTCATTCCAGTATCTATCCATAATCTGTTCACTACGAACTAATATCTCACCTATCTGACCAGAGGGCATAATGGATTCATTCGAATAAATACGTACTTCGATTCCTTCTAAAGCCCGTCCTATAGAGCCCAGCCTGTGTAGCTTCTTTTCTAAATCAGCAGAACTTCCAGTCAATTTATGGTCTTCTGGGGTTAAAGCAGCTATTGTAGAACCTGACTCAGTTTGCCCAAAAGCATTGATAAAGGAAACCTGCGGTAATTTATTAATGGCTGTGGTTATTACTTTCAAGGGCATAACAGCAGCACCGTATGTAATCATTTGAAGGCTGGAAAGGTTCGCTTCTTTGAAAAAGTCTTCTTCTAGAATCATCTTAAGCATTGTGGGTACCAAAGTTGACCTAGAAATTTTATGTTTCCCTATTATTTCAAGCCATTCTACTGGATGAAATTGACGCTGTATTACTAACTTTCGACCTTCATAAATTGAAGCCAGCAAAATATGTATTCCTGCTATGTGATACAGGGGCATGCTAAGCAAAACGACCTCACTGTTTTCAATATCAGGAAAGGCATTATCTAGTAGTTTCCCGACTAACGATTGGTGAGTTAACAACACCCCTTTAGCACGACCTGTAGTACCCGACGTGTAAAGTATTATGGCATGATCAGTAGAGTCTATTTTGGGGTGCAAGCAATCGGTTTGTTTAAGAATGTCATTAAAAGGAATCCATTTCTCTGTAAACACATTATTTTCAAACGAAACCAATTTAATATGATGATTTATATTAGCTTCGATAGATAGGATTGTTTTTCGATAGTCCTCACCGACCACAACTACGGAAGCCTCGCAGTCGTTCAGTAAAAATTCGATTTCTGATGGTTTAGCTCGGTAATTTATAGGTACAGATATGCCGCCAGCTCTTGCAATACCGTAGATTAATTTAACTTGTCTATCACTATTAACATCGAGAATTGCAACTCTATCGCGTGGCTTAACTCCAATTGCAATCAATCCTGAAGCTATAAGGTCTACTTGATGGTCAAGCTGAGCAAATGAAGTGCAATCGTTATCAAAAACAGTAGCAACCCTATCTGGCATAATCTCAGCTACTATGGAAAGAGTTTCAGAAAAATTCATGTTTATTTATTAGATTTTATATTTCCAATCAATCTTTTTTCTAGATTTAAGCCAAGAGTCATTGGCATATACCATCCATCCAATACTGCTGTTTTCATAGCTGTTAACACTTCTAGGTCTGGCACAACAATTTCTTCGGCTAAATTGAATGCAGTTTTTAATAAAACATCGATAGAAACCATTTTATGTATCAAACCAAGTTCAAAAGCTCTCTGGGCGGTCATTCGATCACTTCGATCACTTAAAAACTGTTTCATTGCATGAGTTTTGCCAATTGCCCTGGGAAAACTTTGTGTTCCACCGGCACCAGGTATAAAACCATGTGCCACCTCTGGCATCCCAAACACAGCATCTTCAGAAGCAACTCTAATATCACATAGTGAGGTTATTTCAAGCCCCGCTCCAATTACATACCCATGGACTGCCGCTATCAACGGTTTTTCGATTTGACTTAATAGACCCCATAGATCTCGTCGTTTTCTGATCGCTCTAGATTCGGTTTGAGATCTGGTTTTCCCAAACTCAATTAGATCAGCTCCCGAACAAAAGCCTCTTTCTCCAGCACCATAAATAATGCATACTTTAGCCTCTTCATCATGTGAATAAGCCATTAGGGCGTCAAAAATCAAATCTCGCATGGATTGGGTAATTGCATTTATAGACTCTGGCCGATTTAATTGTATGGTAGCAATCGAACCTTGTTTACTGTATATGACAAATTTATCAGTCACCTTTAAACTCCGGCTTCCTTTTCTCCGCAAAGGCGCGTAGCCCCTCGGCTCTATCATTAGTTGAATGCAATAATGTAGCTAAATCTAGTTCGAGTCGCATACCTTCTTCAATACTCAGATCAGATCCGGAATTAACTGCCTCTTTCAAATATTGCACCGCTACAGGGCCATGATTTGCAACTATTGATCCAAATTCAACTGACAATTGTTCATCATGGACCTCAGAAGTTGTACCTGACACGAGCCCATATTCCAAGGCTTGAATTTCATTGATTTTTGAACCGGTTAACATCAAATATAAAGCTCTTGAAGGCCCGATTGCGCGAGTAAGTCGTTGTGTGCCTCCATCCCATGGAATGCAACCGGATTTAACATGAGTTAAACCAAAAATTGTTTCTGAGGATGCAAATCTAATATCACAAGCTAAAGCCAATTCCATCCCTTGATCCAGCACTTTACCACGAAGTGATGCGATGGTGATTTTCCTGGCATTAGCTATGTTTGATGCTATGCGATGAGAATCCAAATCAACCTTTCTAAGTGGACTTTCTAAAGCGGAGCCAGCTGAAAAATTACTACCCTTAGAAGACAAAATAATTGCACGAACTTCAGGATTATCGTCAAAACTTTTAATGACTTCCTTTAACTCAGCAACCATAAGTTCATTAATTAAATTTGAACTGTCTGTTCCTTGAATTCTAATTAAGCCAACATGTTCCTTGATAGAAACTTGTATCGTAGACAAATTTTTAAATTCAAAATCTATTTCCCGTGTCATAGCTAATTCTTTCGAGTGATTACTCGTCTATGTCTGCCGGACTCACAACGATCTGCCTATCAGCTCCGGAGCCAACACTCTGAGTAACTACTTCAGGGTTATCTGATAATGCTAAATGCACTAGTCTCCTGTCATATGCAGTCATAGGCTCTAGGGTTATAGATCTTCCACTCTGAGCAACTGTAAGAGACACATTTCTTGCCATATTTTGTAAGGATTTCTTGCGTCGTTCTTGATATCCACCCACATCGATTATCGCATTAGGTCTAAATCCAAGTTGGATATTTGCAATAAAATTAACCAAAAATTGCAAGCTTCGCAATGTTTCCCCTTGCCGCCCAATCAAAAGTCCTGAATCTTCACCTTCAATATTGAAAACTGGCCCACCACCTTCTTCTCCAATTGAGCGCCTCAAAGTCGATACAGCATCTACGCCCATTTGACTTAATAAATTATCTAAAACATGTGAGACAGCTTTAACAACATCACCTGCAACTTCATCAGGGCCAAAATCAACAATACTCACCCTGACTTCAGCTTCTTCATAACCAAGACCAAGTAGACCGGGTTTCCCCCTACTAACGACGTCTATTTCTACTTCTTCTCGATTTGCGTCTAGTTGCTTTAGTGCTATTTCTATTGCGTCTTCGACGGTCTTCGCCGTCATCACTATCGTGTTCTTTTTCATTACCTACCTCTTCATCTCCTGATGAAGCTAATACTGCAGCAGGAGCAGGTTGCGATGCAACCTGAAAATTAAGTATTTTAAGTACGGGATCCCATCCTGTGACGAAGCCTTGGATAATAATTCCAACTATATTTGAAACTATCCAGTAGATTGCTAATCCACTTGGGAATTGGATTGTAAAAAACCCAAACATCACTGGCATCATCCATAACATCATACGATTTGTCGAATCTTGTTGTGGAGACGTTGAGGGCATCGTCGTCATTTTTTGCATGACAAACATTGATACTCCAACCAATACCGGGAGGATTATGCGAGTGGGATCGGGTACTGCTAAATCGAGCCCCAAAAAATCTCCATTTATTGGCACCGCCTTATGCACTGAAGGTAGCCACCAATATAGTTTGTTAGAAAGAGTTGCTAGTCGTTCTGGCGTGGACGGAAGTGTTTGTATTATCGCTTGATATAAACCAATCCAAATTGGAAATTGTATAAACATTGGACCCAAACATCCAAGTGGGTTGATGCCGTTTTCTCGGTATATTCGCATTGTTTCTTGGGACACTTTTTGACGGTCATTCTTATATCTTTCTTGCATCGATTTAAGCTTAGGTTGAATAGCTTGCATCGCTTTCATTTGTTTGCTTTGCTTTACAGTTAATGGGAATAAAATAGCCCGTATTATCAAAGTAAAAAGTATTATCGATACACCAAAATTAGAAAATGCCAATTCATAGAGTATTACCAGGCTGTTTATCATTGGCCTGATAATTGCTCCATTCCAGATGCCGCCTAAAAATTCCATTTCACAAATCCTCGCTTGGCATCAACATGCTTTAGCCCGATCAAGATCAATATTTTGATCCTCGGTAATATAATTCCACTTCTCATCCGGATCGCCATTCGCTTTTATATTTAGGGCAATTATGGAACGATTTGATACGCCCATGTAGATGGCATCGTCACCTTTTACAATACTAGTCCTTAGGTCATGTCCTATGTTACACCGCTTCTGGCTGGCACCTGTTTTTGATGAAACAACCCGAAGCTTCCCGTCATCTGAACCAAATATAACCCAATCATCGAAGATTAAAGGTGAGCCAATAATTGGACCGTCTGTCTCGACCTTCCATGTCAATCTTCCGCTATCTATATCGATTGCGTATAAGTTTCCATCGAGTGAGGGGGCATACACGTGTGTTTCAGTTGTTACAGGCTTGCCCCAATACCAGCCTTCAGCATCTGTAAAACTCCATAACTCGTTCCCAGATTCAGCCTGCAGGGCATAAAAAACTCCATCAAAACTACCAAATAAAACCGTGTCACCAACTTTACTTGGAGAAGTAATGATCGCTCCTCCTGTTTCAAAACTCCAATTCAAAGAGCCATCAGTGACGTCTAAAGCATAAAAGTTTTTATCCAAAGATCCAAAAAATACTTGTCCATCTGAAATTAATGGCTTAGTCCATATTTTTGAGCCTGTCTCAAAGCTCCAGATATTTGAGTTATCTTCGATGTCGAATCCATAGATGCTCCCATCAGATGAACCTACTAACAGTATCCCCTCACCATACTCGACTCCACCAACCACACTATCTTTGTTTTCACCAATTGGAATCGGCTGCTCCCATAAACTGCCATCTGATTTAGATATTGAGTATAAATAACCATCATAGCCTGCTACATAAATAAGATCGTCGACAATTATAGGGTCTCCATAAAACGCTCTATCACTTTCTTCACCGATAGAAGGTTCAAAATGCCAGATGTAATCTCCGGAAACAGCATCTATTGCTATAATCTCTCCCTGCATCGTGCCCGTATAAAGGACGCTATCCTGTACTACACCACTAGACCAACCCGCAGGCCTCGTAATCCCGCCGCAAGCCCCACCAGGCACACATGCAAACAAGGCCAGACTCACCAATATAATTAGTAGCATATGTGTTGATTTAAATGAGAGTAATTGACGATTCATACTCATAAATTTTTTCTGATTCAAAGGCGTAAATCCATTTTTTTCAATTATGGCACCGGGTCATATCCGGTTTTACCAAAAGGACGACAGTTAAGCAGCCTAGAAATTGTCATCAATGAACCTGTCATCAATCCGTGTTTCGATATAGCTTCATGTCCATAATTCGAACACGTGGGCTCGTGCCTACACCTATACCCTAAATATGGAGAAATGATCTGCTGATAAATAACTATTATCAGTAGCGCTAACTTTTTCATTGCATTTATCTCGTTTTCGATTCCAGTCGATCAGTAGCTATTCCAGATTTCATTAATAATCTAGACACTGATCTTTCAATTTCTTTATATGTGCAGCCTACAGAACCTTTTCTTGCTATTAATACCGCATCCCATCCTCCGCTGTAATCACAGTTAGTTACAGCAGTCCGCAATCTGCGCTTCATTTGATTACGTATAACGGCATTTCCAATACGCTTGCTAACTGAAAAACCAAATCTTGTTGTAACGGAAGGGGGTGTTTGATTCGATGCTACTAGCACAAACTTTCGGTCCGACCAACTTTCCCCTGATTCCATCACCCTTTGGAAGTCCAACTTTTTTCTAAGACTTTGAAGCGTAGGCAATGTATTACACTAGATTAAAAAATTAATATTAATCTATACCTGTACTGTGAGCTGTTTACGTCCTTTAAAAGTGCGTCTTTTAAGCACGTTTCTACCTGCACGAGTTTTCATTCTGGATCTGAATCCATGCACTCTCATTCGACGTCGATTTTTTGGTTGATAAGTTCTTTTAGACATGACTTTATCTGTTAATTTCCCAAACGATTATATTAGCGTCCACGTATTGGGGTCAATTTGTTTACATTTACAATCTTAAGATTTAATTAGGCTTAAATCTGTATCGTTTATTTTACCTTTGACTCTATTATTAATAAAGCACTATACTTTTGTTTACTAGGCGCGATTAACCAATATGAATGACTCAATAGATGAAAAAAAGGTGTTGATTACCGAACTTACACAAAAAGCTGTAAGGCTATGGGGTTCAAAAAGAACACAAGATTCAAGCAACAATATAATTGAGGCTGCTGATCATATATTGAAAGTTAATGGTGCTGAAATTGACGATGGAGAAGCACCCCTGTTTCACCCACCCATACAAGAAGACAGCGCTTAAAGAAGTTTAAGTTGTAGTTCAAGAACAATATGGTCACAGTAAACAACCCATTAAAAGAACAGCTTACTAAGAATGGTTATTTGGTCGCTAAAGGACTTCTTGATGATCAATTAGACCTGAAACCCGTTCGACAAGAATACAAAAAAGTTTTAGATGATCTGGCATCTGAATGGTATTCGCAACAAAAGATCGCTTCTACTTACGAAGATCTGACACTAGGCAAACAATTATGCAGCATTTTGAATGACTATCCTGAAGCCCCATATTATGAATATATGGACATAAGCTTGCCTAAAATGACCGCAGAGTCAATAAAATCTGCTGGATATGGAGGAATTGATGCAGATAGCTTAATGCATACCGGACCAGCAATTTTCAGTCTGTTAACTAATCCAAAGTTGCTAGATATGGTTGAACAAATAATCGGACCAGAAATTTACTCCAATCCAGTTCAACACGTCCGTATTAAACCTCCAATTAAAAATATCAGCAAAAAGCTTCAAAAAAAATCTTTTGGTTCAGGTTTAGTAACCGGGACTCAATGGCATCAAGACCAAGGGGTGATCACCTCAGATGCAGATAATAGTGAAATATTGACAGTCTGGATTCCTATGACAATTGCAAATATAGAAAATGGTTGTCTTGTTGTTGCTAAGAACAGTCATAATAATGGATTAGTTTTGCACTGCACCAAAACTGAAAAAAGACCTCAATGGAAACAAATTGAAATTCCTGGAGAATATGTCACTGAAGATAATATAGCATTGGAAATGGAACCGGGCGATGTACTGTTTTTAACCAAATTAACCAAGCACTGTTCCCTAGAAAATCAAAGTGATGATATTAGATGGAGTTTTGATTTAAGATATCAGCCTATTGGGCAGCCTACTGGACGAGCTCATTTTCCTGGATTTGTGGCTAGAAGCAAACATACCCCTGACAGCGTATTGAAGGATCACAAGCTATGGCGAAGCATGTGGCAGGATGCTAAATATAAGTTGATTGAAAAAAATGAGTCGGAATACTTCAACAGATGGGATCCTGAAGATATCCGATGTGCATAAAAACCCCTACACTCCATAAAGATCGAGTCAAGACACCTTAATTAAGGTTTTGCCTAAATTCTCCCCGTTTAGCATGCCAATAAAAGTTTGCGGGGCATTTCTTATGCCTTCCACGATATCTTCCTTGTACTTCAACTTATCTTGATTTATCCACTTAGAAAGTCTATGAAGAGCTTCGTCATACCTTGCCTCATAAGCAAAAACTAAGAAGCCTTCCATCTTTGCCTGTGATTTAGTCAAATGGAACAAATTTCTCGGGCCAAGCTCAGGTTCTTCTAAATTATATTGAGAAACTTGTCCACAAATAGCGATTCTAGCTCCAGTGTTGATTCTCTTTATGACTTCATCGGTAACAAATCCACCTACATTATCAAAATAAATATCAATTCCATCAGGACAGGCAGAGTTAAGTGAAGTTCCCACATTTTCTGTTTTGTAATTTATCCCAGCATCAAACCCCAATTCGTCTACAATAAATTGTACTTTCTCGTTTGTACCAGCAGTACCAATAACTCTACATCCCATGATCTTTGCTATTTGTCCTGCAATTTGACCTACTGCACCAGAAGCGGCCGAAACAACTACAGTATCGCCAGCTATAGGTTGACATACGTCTAATAACCCAAAATATGCAGTCAGACCAGGCATCCCTAGCACCCCTATACTAGATTGTATCGGTCCTAAATCAGGGTTTATCTTCCGTAAACCTACACCGTTCGATAAAGCGTATGACTGCCAGCCAAAACTCCCTTCAACAATTTCTCCCTTAGAGAATAGTGAGGTCCTTGATTCGATGATTGTTCCAACTGCACCACCCACCATAACGTCACCAACCTCAACAGAAGGTGCATAGGATTTGACATCGTTCATTCGGCCTCTCATATATGGGTCAAGAGATAGCCAATCTATTTTAACCAGTAACTCACCTTCCTTAATCTTGGGAATCTCAGATTCAATCACTAAAAAATCTTCGTTTCTGGGATATCCCTTAGGCCTAGCAGCCAGAAGCACTTTTATGTTTGATTCGCTATTCAATCGACTTGCCTAAGTTTTTGTACTCTTTAATCATTAATTTCTTAACACTTCAGCTTGTAGCTCGCTTAAGGATTGAATACCCTTTTTTGCTAAATCCAAAGCTCCCATTAAACTGTCGTGGTCAAAAACAAACTCTTCACCTGTAGCCTGAATCTCTACAAATTGCCCGCTTCCCGTCATTACTACATTGAAATCCACTTCTGCACTCGAATCTTCTTCATACACAAGATCCAGCAGTAATTTTCCACCTACAAGTCCAACACTCGTGGCTGCCACAGGGTATTTCAAAGGGTTTTGCAACAAATCACCGCGATTTATTAACTCCCGACAAGCTAATTCAAAAGCCACATACGATCCTGTTATCGCCGATGTGCGAGTCCCTCCATCGGCTTGCAGCACATCACAATCTATAGTTACAGTCTTTTCTCCTAATAGGCCCAAGTCCGTTACCGCTCTTATAGAACGACCAATTAACCTTTGTATTTCTTTCGCACGCCCACCGCTAGAGCGAGATCTGCTAATGCGAGTATGAGTTGAGCGAGGTAACATCGAATACTCAGCAGTAACCCATCCCTTGCCCTGTCCTTTTAAAAATGCAGGGACACCCTCTTCAATAGATACTGCACAAAGAACTTTTGTGTTACCAGTTTCGATGACGACGGACCCTTCTGCATATTGCTGTGCGCCAGGTGTTATTGTTACATTTCGCATCTCGTCAAACTGCCTGCCATCCTCTCTTTTCACTGTTATTCCCCTTACCAAATTGGTTTAGAGTGTAGTGTATCAGTCTATTGGTTAATGCTTCTGCCGTGTAAGATATTTATAGTAATCAAATCTGATTATTATTCTCAAATGATTTAGTTACTTAAATTAATGAACAAAAACACTGAAAAAAATACCGCACCAAATATAGACGAGGTCTTACATAGCGCCTTGAAAGAATTGAATGCGACCAAAACTTTAGAATCCCTTGATGAATGGAGAGTTCGGTATTTAGGCCGTAAAGGTATTGTTGTTCAATTGAAACGTTCTATATCTGATTTACCCTCAGCAGAACGACCGGAATTTGGCCATGCAATCAATAGCGCCTCCGCACTGCTAGAAGAAAAACTACTGGGCCAGCGTACCAAAATTTCAACCAATAATAGCCCAAATCACACAGAATCAATAGATGTGACTTTGCCTGGTATACCAATCAATAATGGATCCCTACACCCTATTACCCAAACTATTCGTGATATATGTGAAGCCTTCTCATCAATGGGGTTCGAAATCATCGAAGGCCCAGAAGTAGAGCTTGATCATTACAATTTTCAGATGCTTAATATACCGAAGCATCATCCAGCTAGAGATGGGTTCAATACTCTATGGATTGACCAAGAAGATGATAGTGGGGAAAGACCTATGTTACTCCGCACGCACACATCTCCGATGCAAATCAGGACTATGGAAAAGCAAGATCCTCCTGTTCGTCTTGTAGTGCCAGGAAAAGTGTATCGATATGAAGCGACTGATTCTTCACATGAGTGGCATTTTTCACAGATTGAAGGGTTAGCAGTTGACAAGGGTATAACCTTTGCAAACTTAAAAGGCACTCTCTACGAATTTGCTCGAATATTATTCGGAGAAGATGTGAAAGTTCGCTTTCGATGTGACTACTTTCCATTTGTGGAACCCGGAGCCGAAATGGCAATTGACTGGAATTCCAGAACCAAAGACACTGATAAAAACATAGATGAGGAGAACTGGATAGAAATTTTGGGTGCCGGCATGGTCCACCCTAAGGTATTAAAGGCCGTCGGATATGATACTGAAAAGTACACTGGTTTTGCTTTTGGAATTGGAGTGGAAAGGATCGCGATGCTCAAAAATGGCATAGACGATATCAGACTTTTCTATAATAACGATATTAGATTTCTTGGACAATTTTAACGAAAAATGCTTGTTCCTTTATCTTGGTTAAAACAATATGTTGAGATCGATTTGCCACCACGGCAAATTGCTCATTTACTAACTATGGCTGGTGTAGAGGTTGCCGATTATCAAGATATTGGCGGCCATCTTGATGACAATAAATTTATTGTTGGTGAGATTGTTAAAATTGAGCCCCACCCAAATGCAGACCGCATAAAATTACCTGTAGTTGATATAGGTGCAGAAACTACTGTTCAGGTTGTCTGTGGTGCACCTAATATTCGCGAGGGCCAAAAAATAGCTTTTGCTAAATTAGGGGCTAAGGTTTTTAACACACGTACTGAAAAAGTGGAGCAACTTCGGGAAGCAAACATTCGTGGAGTGAAGTCACAAGGGATGATTTGCTCGGTTAAAGAACTCGGTATTGGCGACGACCATGAAGGAATCATGGAGCTCGATAATTCAACTGAAATTGGACTCCCGTTAAGCAGCGTTGTGAGCGATGTGGTTTTTGATATTGATGTAACACCGAACAGAGCTGACTGTCTTTCTGTTTTAGGAATCGCAAGAGAGCTTGCTGCTTTGACTGGCAAGACTGTAGCTGAACCAGATTTGAGTTTTTCAACCACCGATAAATTGACCAAAAATATAATTTCAATTGATGTTAGAGACCCTGATTTATGTTTGCGATACACTGCAAGCATAATAGAAGGGGTCAAAATCAAGGAGTCTCCCCAGTGGCTTCAAGATATATTAGTAAAAAGTGGCCAAAGGCCAATAAATAATGTTGTTGATATAACCAATTATGTGATGTTGGAGTTGAATCAACCATTACATGCATTTGATATTGATTCGATAAATGATCATTCAATAATTGTTAGAAAAGCAATAAGCAAGGAGAAGTTGACAACTTTAGATGGGGAACAAAGAGAACTTGAACCACCCATGCTTGTCATTGCAGATACATCTGGCGCAATTGGTCTGGCAGGAATCATGGGAGGTTCTAATTCCGAGGTAAGTGACAAAACCAATACAATTTTACTTGAAGCAGCAAATTTTGAGCCAATAAATACCAGAAGGACTTCTTCAAATCTCAGATTAAGTACTGCAGCATCTTACAGATTCGAGCGCACTTTAAGTCCAGATCTAGCAGAAATTGGGCTTCGCCGAGCGACGGCATTGATAAAACAGATCGCTGGCGGAGAAGTATATGATGAAATTGTAGACATAAGGTCTAAAACCTCTAAAGCTCATAATATACCGTTCGAAAGAACAAGATTAAATCAAGTTCTTGGAGCGAGTATTAAGTATCAAGATGCAATTAAAGTACTTGAGTCTTTGGGATTTGTTTCAGACAACGCTATGGATGACGATATAAATCTAATTGACACTATTGAACCGTCTCCTTCATCTCGATCTGAGACTACATACTTCACGCCTCCCTATTGGCGAACAGAAATCGAGATACAAGAGGATTTAATAGAGGAAGTAGCTAGAATCACAGGCTACGAAGCAATCCCAACGACTATGATTTCTACGCCAATACCCCATCATCGACCAAGAGGCATGTGGCATTTTAAAGAAAATATTAAAGATAAAATTTCTGCCCTAGGTTTAGTTGAAATAATCACCTACAACGTAAATTCTGAACAGGAACTGGTAGACACTTACTCATGGGATTTAAAAAACCCACCTCTATCCTTGGCTAATCCCATGACATCCGATCAACGTTTTTTACGGCCTTCATTGGTAGCAAACATGCTTAAAACCATGAGCATGAACAAAAAACTCAGTCGAGAAGAACCTTTACGCCTATTTGAATTGGGAAGAATCTTTATACCTAATTTAACTACAGATGATTTCAACCTGCCAATTGAAAAAGAATCACTAATCGCAGGTTTTTGCGGGAATAGAAATATTCGAAACTGGTCATCTAAGCCTACTCAAATGGGTTTTTATGATGCAAAAGGGGTTCTAAATACTCTCTTAACTGAATTTGGCCTGGATGTTGAATTTCAAGAAAAATCAGATCCTTTGTATCTTGAGGGCAGGGCGGCTAATGTCATTTATAAAAAACAAACTATAGGTGATATCGGTGAGCTTAATACCAGCGTCCTCAACAAGTTTGATCTGGAAGAGAATTTAATCAGTATTTTTAGGGTAGACATACGTCAGCTACATGGCTTGATTGGTATTCGGGACAGAATATACAAAAAATTCAGTAAATATCCAGAGTCATCTCGTGACCTAGCCTTAATTGTTGATAAGGATTTGCCCGTTTTTCAGATCGAAGCTGTATTTAAGAAACATAAATATGTAAAAGATATTTTTCCTTTTGACATTTACACGGATGATTCTTTAGGTTCAAACAAGAAATCTGTGGCTTTTCAGGTTGTCTTCCAATCCGTAAAAGATACCCTAACTGCAGAGCAAATAGACCGATGCATGGAAGATGTTTTGAATAAATTACAAAGGTCTATAAAAGTTGAGATGAGGCAAGCATAGTTTGGCTGTAAAGCACCAAGATGGCCATCATGAGTCGATGATAGATGTAGAAGATGCATTATCTAAGATCCTATCAGTATTTAGTCCTCTATCTACCCAGGAAAGCGATATCTTACGAACAAATGGCATGGTATTGGCTGAAGATGTAATAAGCGAAATTAACATACCTCCATTAGATAACTCCGCAATGGATGGATATGCAGTTAAATATGAAAATATTAAGAATGCCTCGTTTAAAAACCCAAAAAGCTTAAAAGTAGTAGCAACAACCGCTGCAGGAGAATTACCATATTCGGCTTTATCCAATAATGAGTCCGTTCGAATTATGACAGGGGCACCAATTCCCACGGGAGCAAACGCAGTAGTACCTTTCGAGGAAACTGGAGACGAAATTAATTGTACAAGCTCAAACACTGCTAACGAGGTTCGAATTCATACAAGTTCAGCTCTCGGAAAAAATGTGCGTAAGGCGGGACAGGATGTAAAAAGTGGTGAAACCATTCTCGAGTCAGGTACAGTTTTGCATCCTTCACATATAGCTTTGATTGCGTCTGTTGGGAAAGCATCCGTAAAAGTATTTCGAAGGCCTGAAGTTGCTATTTTGGCAACGGGAAATGAAATAACCAAACCCGGAAACAAACTACATCAAGGCAAGATATATGACTCAAATTCTTATGGCATAGCATCCGCGGTTATGGAGGCAGGCGGGAACCCCACTATAGTAGGTATTGCTAGAGATAATTTTGAATCGATAGAAAAAAAACTCGATAAGTGTAATAAGTCTGATCTAGTAATCACATCTGCCGGGGTTTCAAAAGGTGATTTCGATATAGTAAAAGACGTCCTTTCAAAAAATGGAACGATTGAATTCCATTCTGTGCGAATGAAACCAGGGAAGCCTTTGGCTTTTGGGGTGCTAAGACAAAATGGCAAACTTGTACCACTAGTTGGTCTACCAGGAAACCCAGTAAGCGCACTAGTTGCTTTTGAACAATTCTGTAGGCCGGCGATCAGATTGATGTTAGGGCACGAGTTCATTCCTAGAGCAACTATCAAGGCGATTTTAGACGACGAAATAGATAATCAGGATGGACGTCGAATTTATGCTCGTGCGTTCGTCTATAAAAAACACGATGAATATCATGTGTCTCTTTCTGGAGTTCAGTCTTCAAACATTTTGAGCACAATGGCAAAAGCCAATGGTTTAGCAATATGCCCCGAAAATAAAACAGGTATTAAGGCAGGCGAAACCGTTACTGTTATGATGTTGTATTGGCCACCAGAAGTGTTTTAATCCATTACTCAATATAAACTATTAGTCAGGAGGTTTGAGAAGTATGAAAAAATTACGGGAAACTAAATTGGAATTTGATGAAGATCTTGAAAATATAAAATATGCTATTGATTTAAATAATGATTCACATAGATCTGTAGCTATGATAATTGCAGATCGAAGGGATTATGCTGTTAAGCAGTCAGATAACATGGAAAATGTTCTTAGTTCAAATCTAAAGGAGCTTGTAAAAGATATATCTGTCAAAGCAATTGACTCACAAGAATATCTTTTGCCGGACATGCCACTCAAAGAAGCTGTTTTCCGTGCGGTTTTAGCAAATAAAAACAAGCCGATTTCTGCTGTTGCTATTAGCCAAAAGTTGAAAAATTCGTGGCCAGTTAACACTTACCCAAGAGATATTTCGCCTAAAGTTATACAATCATTGTTAGAAAATATGAACGATTATCCAATCAGAAAGATTATTCCTGCTGAACCTCAATCAGGTAAATAATAAGTTTTATAAAAATTGCCTCTCATCCACTAGGTAATTACAGGATTATTTTATAAGGTTTGTAACCAATTATGATTATTAATAAAAATAGCGGTTCTAAGGTGAATTATGTCTAAGTCGTTAGCTTTTTTTAGAGGCAAAATTGTACCTTCTCAAGAAGCAAACTTAAGCATAAGTACCCATGCTTTACATTACGGCACAGGCGTTTTTGAAGGTATTCGAGGTAATTGGAACTCTGAACACAAATCAATGTATGTGTTTCGAATGAAAGAGCATTACGAGCGATTACTACTAGGATGCAAGATGTTGATGCTAGACATACCGTATTCTGTAAAGGACTTGTGTGAAATCACTGAAAATCTAATAAAAGAATGTGGATACCAAGAAGATATTTATATTAGACCTTTGGCTTACAAAAGCGAAGAGCTGGTTGCCAACTTAAAACTACATGAGTTAAGTAGCGATTTTGCGTTAATCATGATTCCTTTCGGAGCTTACATAGATTCCGATGGCGCCATCAACTGTTGTACCTCTTCGTGGCGACGTATCGATGACACAATCATCCCTCCAAGAGTTAAGATTACGGGCACATATGTAAATGGCATTTTGGCAAAAACTGAGGCCATATTAGCAGGATTTGACGAGGCGATAATGCTAAATCAAGATGGAGCAGTCTCAGAAGGCACCGGCGAAAATCTATTTATGGTCGTAGGAAATGAAATTCACACACCATTAATCTCAGATAATAACCTTACAGGTATAACTCGAGACTGCGCTATTACCCTTGCGACATCTGAACTCGGACTGAAGGTTATAGAAAGACGTATAAGACGAAGCGAACTGTATTTATCAGACGAAGTTTTCCTCACGGGCACTGCTGCACATATCACTCCTGTAGGCAAAATTGATAATCGTTCCGTAGGAAATGGAGACGTCGGGTCAATAACTGAAAAACTCAGAGGTATATATGCCGAAACAGTTCGTGGCAATAACCCCAAATATAAACACTGGTGTCATACAGTAAAAATGGGTACTTCCTAACAAATATAAAATGAGCCTCTTCTTTGTCGACTACATGATTTTTGTCGGTTGTAGTACGATCGGGTCAATACAAATTGCTGCATATTTTGGAAGTTTACAGGCATTGCTAATTCTAAGACAACGTATTGCATCACTGGTATTCGGAGCAGCCATTATAATAGGTTCCATTTTTTGGTTTTTCCTTTCAGAAGACCGCAATATTAACGATACAGCTGGAGGTCTGGATGCAAATAGGCAGGCCGTCGGTTTCTTTGTGGGGGCTTTGATTGGAACTATATTAACTTTAATAATCACTTCTATAATTAATTTCGATCTCAAATTTAGTAGCGACAATAAAGATTTCGATGACCTGGATGCTCTAAGAGAACAAAATTATTTCCTCGCCATCAAAGATGAGTATTTTCAATTTCGAAGGAATTCGAGAGCTTATTTGGCAAAACATTTCACAGATTTACCTAAAAATATAATCTATCAATTGGCAGCAAAGATCATTGTTAAGTTTAGATGAAAAAATTCTATTTGCACTGAATGATTTGAATGGTAAATACAGATCATTAGACTCAATCATATCCTGGACCGTAAGCGACTATTTAATTCCTGTTTGTTTGTGCCTTGCCTTAATTTACATATGGTTTATAGGGCATAACAAACAGACAAGATATAAATATCAACTAGGTGTGTTTTCTGCCTTAGCTGCAATGGCAATTTCAAGTGGCATTTCACAGCTTATAAGTGCTTTAATAGAACGTCCTCGTCCGTTTTTAACACACGATCTAGTAGTACTCTTTTACAAGCCTACAGACTTCTCCTTCCCTTCGAACTCTGTGGCTGCATGTTTTGCAATCGCTGCAGTAGTGTCTACATTTAATAAAAAACTTGGACTTCTCTTGTTTGTCCTAGTAGGGATTTTGGCATTTAGCCGAGTTTATGTTGGAGTACATTACCCTAGTGACGTATTAATGGGAGCTATTATAGGCATTTTATCCATAATTCCTGTATATCTGCTTAGGAAACTCATGGAACCCATGCCGACATGTTTTATAAAAGTAGCAAGAATATTTCGATTAGCATAATCTTCAAATAGGTTTATATTTTCATGAAAGGAACCAATTATGCAAACGCATGATCTGTTGATAAAAAATGGCAGAGTTATTGATCCAGAATCAGATACAGACACGCAAAGACATATTGCTATAAATAATGGAAGAATTAGTGTTATCGAAGACATATGGGGCAGTAAGCTACAAGGCGTTGAGGAGATAGATGCAACCGGATTAATAGTATCTCCGGGATTTATAGACCTACACGCCCACGGACAAGACATAGAGAACTACCGGGTTCAAGCAATGGATGGCGTTACTACTGCCCTAGAACTTGAAGTGGGAACCGCAGACGTCGATGAATGGTATGACATCAGAAAAAATAAAACCCCTATTAACTATGGTGTCAGTTCTGGTCATATTCCAGCGCGAATATCTATTATGGAGGATGGGTTCAGTTTAATCCCAAGTAAGGATGCTGCTCATCGGACAGCTAACAAAACGGAGTTAACAAGCATACTAGAAACTATAAATGTTGGATTAAAACGTGGAGGGTTAGCAGTTGGTTTTGGATTGCAGTATACGCCAGGGGCTTCTAGAACCGAAATTATCGAAGCCTTCAAAATAGCTAAGAGTTTTTCTGCGCCTTGTCATGTTCATATTCGCGGTATGGGAAATCCACCTGATAAAGGAAATAAATTAGGTGCTATAGAGAGCATACAAGAAGTTATAGCAAATGCAACGATAACAGGCGCAGCCCTGCATGTAGTTCATATATCAAGTGTTGGCCTGTCGGTAACTGAAGATCTTCTAGAAATAGTAGAACATTCAAGCATTAATGGTCTCGATATAACAACCGAATGTTATCCCTATAGCGCAGGAATGACATTAATTGAATCTGCCATATTTGACGAGGGATGGCAGGAAAACCTTGGAGTAAATTACGAACAACTATTATGGCCAAGCACAGGGGAGATATTGAATAAAACCTCTTTTGAAAAATACCGAACGCTAGGCGGTATGGTAGTAGTGAATTTTATCCCTGAAGCTTCTGTAATTGCTTCAGTAACGAGCCCTTTAACCTCTATAGCCACGGACGGGTGGCTAAAGAATAAAAAAGGCCATCCGAGAACTTCAGGATCTTACGCAAAAATCCTAGGTGAATTTGTTAGACAAAACAAAACCATGACTTTCATGGATGCAATTCGTAAATCAAGTTTAATGCCAGCTCAGCGTCTAGAAAAACGAGCACCTGATTTCTCAAGAAAAGGCAGGATTAAAGTAGGTGCAGACGCAGATATTTGTATTTTTGATCCTGTCCGAGTTATTGATAATTCTAGCTATTCAAATCCATCTGCTGTATCAACTGGTTTTCATCATGTGATTGTAAATGGGGTGCCTTTAGTATCAGGAGGCAAAATAAAAGGTGATGTGTTCCCTGGTAAAGCAGCCAGGGCTCCTATCGGTTAAAGATAGGTATCGCTTATTATTTTCTAGGCAACTTTGGTATTTCCAGTTCAGCAGTTATCCCATCAAACCATTCGATGACTTCCTTATGGAGCGGGATACCATTGTCAATCCGATTGAGTTCTTCCTCATATTCCGGAAGACCTGGATACAACACTCGATCTTGCCCTGGAGCAGGTTTTGTATCACGCAAGGTAGTAAGCATTTCATCCATAGTGTCTAAAAACAGATCCGGGTCAGTAAAAGCCTCGATATTATAAGCAGCAAAATAATGATCCTGAGCTAACCTTTCACCTGGTAACATACCTGGCCTAGCTCCCGATAGCATCGTGCCTAAAACCTCCGGTATCATTGCCAGACCAAAACCCTTATGGGAACCTTGTTCTCTAACTCCCCCTAAAGGTAATTGCCAATAATTTCCACTTCCTGGAGAATGCACCGGATCAACAATTGGAGTCCCATCAAGTTTTGCTATCCATCCCGGTTCAAGCATTGATCCCACCCTTTCAGCTAAACCGATTTTGTTTCCAGCTATCGCACTTGTTGCTGCATCAAAAAGTAGGTACGGCTGACTTCTAGCAGGCGCAGCTATTGCTATGGGATTTGTACCAAACCTTGGTTCGGCTCCAAACGTGGGTAAAACAAAAACCCTAGTTCCAGAACCGCCTGAGGTAGTGGTCATTCCAACCATACCTTCTTTTGCGGCTAGCATAGCATGATGACCTATTGCTCCCATGTGACCACTATTTTGCATAACACAAACGCCTATACCAACATTTTTTGCCTTTGCAATTGCTCTTTTCATTGCGCCTGGGGCAAGTATGACTCCTAATCCTCTATCTCCATCCAATGAAACAGTTCCAGGTGTTTCCCTTATAACTTTAACCTCAGGCTTAGAATTTAATTTTCCTGATTGAAACTCCTTCACATAAGCTCGCAACATGTTCGAAACACCGTGAGTTTCTACGCCTCTTAGGTCAGTCGATACAAGCGTATCAGCCCCTGCTGCAGAATGTTCCTCAGAACAACCCATTTTTAAAAATATTGCTGATACCGTATTCCTTAAGTCTTTATGATCAATACGGATCTGGTCATCTTCTGGAACTTTAAATCTTTCTAACAAATTTTAGTTATCCTTTAAATACATATATGTCTTTTATGACTTTTTAATTTTTCTTAGTTAGCTCTTCTAACAGTCGAGATATGACAATTCTCATCTCATCTTGATCAACATTAAGCGGATCAACAGCTAGAGTATCAGGGCCAGCTAACCAATACAGATAGATTGGGGTTTCGCCCTGCTTCATTCGTTCTAAAACAGCATCTCTAGATGGACCATTCCATTCCTTGGTAAACCGGAATACGGCATTTGGAATAAGATAATTTTTATAATCATGTTCGATAGAAACATCGAGGCCTGGCAACTCAATTAAAGCATCGACCACCATCTGAGACAGATCACGAAATATGGCTGTTTCCTCATCTTCATTTGTTGCCATTAATAGTTCTACTGATTGCAGGAGACCGATTATCTCTTCCTTGCTAACTTTAAGGCCTCTTCCAATAAATTGGTTAGGAGATGCATTATCCCTGGCTGCCTGAATCAAATCTTTTCTTCCAACCATAATGCCTGTGCCTTGTGGACCCCTTATGCCTTTGCCGCCACTATATAAGACTAAATCAGCTCCTTGCTCTATGTATTTTGTGAAGTTACTTCTTGGTGGAATCATCGTTGCCGCATCAACAATCACCGGTAACTCATGTTTATGGGCAATCTCTACTACTTCTTTTAATGGCATAGCATTTCTTGATACGAAAGGAGCGTCGAGGTAGGCAATGGCAGCCGTGTTTTCATTTATTGCAGCCTCCAACTCCCAAGGTAAACACCTTAGAAAATCCCCTACACCTACTAGTTTCGCTCCAACAGCTGTATAACATTGATCATATGGAAATCGATGGATATTATGAATTATGATCTCATTACGCATCCCCTCGGTATTCGGTAGTTTGCGCATCTTTTTCTTGTCGCTACCAGCGACTACTGCTGCTGCCTGTAATATCAGTGCCCCTGCAGACCCTGAAGTGACCATTCCAGCCTCTGCACCAGCATATGAAGCTAAAATTTCTCCAGCCTTATCATTTAACTGGTGCAAGTCAATCATTGTCTGAGACGCTGCATTCATTGCACTATGCACTTCTGGCCGTAATTTAGTACCCCCGAACATAGTTATAGGACCTGCTGCGTTTATCACAGGTGTTACTCCAATATTTTTATAAATACTGTTAGGGTTAATTTCATGAACCATTTATGGAAACCTCGCTATTTGTATTTTCTAATGAGCCTAATTCTTGCTACAAACTAAATTAATTTTATAAAACACACCAGTAATAATATAAAGTTCTCAAAACTTTCGCTAATAAATCAACTTAAATCATAAGCATAGCATCACCAAAAGAATAAAATCGATAACCATTGTCGACTGCATGATTATACGTTTTAAATAAATTTTCTTTACCTATCAATGCACTTACTAACAAAAGTAATGTAGATTTTGGCAAATGAAAATTTGACACTAAACCGTCAATTATTTTGAATTGGTGCCCTGGAGTTATAAATAAATTAGTGCTCCCAGATCCGTGGCCAATAATATAGTTCGATGCACCCCGATTTTCCTTAATGTTGGATTCCAAAAGTCTTACACAGGTAGTCCCTACGCTTATCACTCTCCTCCCTTCGGCTTTAGCTTTGTTTATCGTTTTTGCTGCTGATTCAAGCAGCAAAAATTCCTCCGAGTCCATTTTGTGATCATGTATGTTATCTGCCGAAATCGGGCGAAACGTTCCCCATCCTATATCCAAAGTGGCAAAAATGATTTCCACTCCTATTTTCCTGAGATCTCCCATTAGTTGGTCTGTGAAATGTAATCCTGCTGTTGGCGCAGCGACGCTTTTTGGCACAGATGAATAAATTGTTTGATATCTCTCCGGATCGTTCAATGTTTGAGTTATATAAGGTGGAACAGGAATCACTCCTTCTTCCATCAAATTTAATTCTTTAGGAATAACAACTACTCTCGTACCTTCATCTTCAACAGAATCGACTTTACAGGTCAATTCATTATTGCCAATAAAAAATTGAGCACCTTTCCTCATTTTGTAGCCAGGTTTAACAAGAGCACGCCAAGTGTCTTCGTGAATCTGTTTTAGTAAAAGTAATTCGACTTTCGAACCCTTGTCTGTTTTTCCAAACAAGCGTGCTGGCATAACCCTGGTATCGTTAAAAACCAGCACGTCACCTTTGGTCAAATAATGAGGCAAATCGTAAAAATGGCGATCCTCTAGAAGTCCTTTATCAATGTGAAATACTAATAACTTGGAATGGTCCCTTGGTTCGGAGGGAGACTGTGCGATCAACTGTTTTGGCAGATTGTAATCGTACTCTTGTAGGCTTAAAAATTTGTTAGTTCCCATAGATCAATATATTGCGTATAGTATTACTGGATAAAATGTTGGTCTGCTAATTCTAAAGCAATTCGAAACAGATTTCGTGAAGGGTTTTATTAATACAGGAGTTGAAAATGGATAACAAAGCGAAGGGAATGGTACAAACAGTTTTAGGGTTAAGGCACCCGTCTGAGCTTGGAATCACGTTAACTCATGAACATTTATTAATCGACCTCACATGCTATTTTCGAATGCCTGAAGAAGCAACTGCCAGAGCAATAGTAGATAAGCCAATAACTATGGAGATGTTAGGAAGTCTACGAAAACATTTTTACCATAGTAAAGATGCACAAACGATGTTTGATGAGAATCTAGCGATCGAAGAGATTCTTAAATATAAATATGCTGGAGGTCGATCCATTGTCGACACCACTTCTATCGGTATAGCACGAGATCCTCTTGCTCTTGCACGTATATCACGTGCAACGGGTCTAAATATAATCATGGGCGGAAGTTATTATGTAATTGACTCCCATCCTGAGGATATGTCAGACCGAACAGAGGACTCTCTAACCGAACAGATCGTCAAAGACGTCACTATTGGCGTTGGAGATACCGGAGTAAAAACTGGGGTTATCGGAGAAATCGGCAATTACTACCCTATAGGAGAAAATGAGACCAAAATCCTAAGAGCTTCTGCCCAAGCCCAAGTGGAAACTGGAGCCCCTATACTTATTCATCCCGGAATACATCCAGATTCTCCTCTTCAGATTTTAAAAGTTTTAACTGATAACGGAGCTTCTGCGGATAACATAATTTTTGGACACCTGGATAACATTCGACCTATGTCAGCTATAAAAGAGCTCGCTAGTTCGGGTTGCTATTTGGAATATGACCGTTTTGGAGCTGAAGACACAAGTTTTGAATATGAGAGCGGAGAAGTAAGCACAACTTCTGTTAGTGATGCTCAACGTCTTGAATCGCTAGACTATTTAATTTCTGAAGGATTAGGTAGTCAAATAACGATGGCTCATGATGTTTGTCTTAAACCGGAAACAGTGAGATATGGTGGGAGGGGATTTGCGCATATTCTAGACAGTATAATTCCCAGAATGCTTAAACGAGGAATATCTCAACGGCAAATTGATGCAATGTTGATAGATAATCCAGCCAAAGCCTTGAAATTTAAATAGCTGCAGTTAAAAAAAACATCTGTCTTAACAGAGTTTGTCGTCATTCAGTAGTTATTCAGCAGTTAATTTCGCAGCTTTCATAGTGTTATACAAAAGCATCGCAATTGTCATGGGGCCTACACCTCCAGGTACTGGAGTTATTGCAGATGCTTTTCCTGAAACACCAATATATTCAACATCACCTACAAGTTTATAGCCAGACTTTCTTGATAAGTCCGGTTTTCGGTTGATGCCCACATCAATTACGACCACCCCATCTGACACCATATCTGAAGTTATTAATTCAGGCATTCCCACTGCAGCTATCAGAATATCTGCTTGGCGAGTGAATGCACTCATATCTTTTGTACCGGTATGGCATATAGTAACTGTTGCATTAGCTGCCCTATCTTTCTGAAATAATAAAGCTGAAATTGGCTTTCCAACGATATCGGATCTGCCACAAACAACAACATGTTTGCCAGAGGGATTATTATTAGTTCGAATTAATAATTCTTGAATTCCTGCTGGGGTGGCAGGCACGAATCTGGGGGTTCCTGCAAGCAATAACCCTACATTTTCGGGATGTAGCCCATCAACATCCTTCATTGGATTAATACGCCTGATAATTGACTTTTCATCTAGGTGATCAGGTAAAGGAAGCTGCACTAATATCCCGTGAACAGTCTCATCTCTATTAAGTTCATCTAATTTAGATTCAATGGTGGCGCTGTCTACATCTTGATGAAATTTTATATCCATTGGATTCATGCCAATTTCACTTGCCGATTTTTGTTTATTTCTTACATAGACCTGCGAAGCTGGATTATCGCCTACAAGCACCACAGCCAATCCTGGCACAATCCCTGTATCGCTCGTTAGCGAGCTCACTGATACTTGTACTTCACTTCTAATTTCTGCTGCAATAGCTTTTCCATCAATTACTCTGGCCAAAAGCACCCTCCAATCGGTGATTATAGACTGCTAATTATCAAAAGTCTTTTTTAAAACTTGGACTATCACAGCATGTTGTGCTAATAATTTTCGTAAATAACGGTAAAATTTGAATAACATGACTCTTGTACACGGAATAGACATAATTGAAATAGATAGGATTAGAAAAGTAGCCGATCAGTACGGCCATCGCTTCTATAATCGGATCTATTCAAAATTTGAGATCGATTATTGCAAAGGTAATCCTTCAAAACTGGCAACAAGGTTTGCCGCTAAAGAAGCGGTTATGAAAGCTTTGGGCACAGGTGTTAGAGGCGTTTCCTGGAAAGAAATTGAAATTGTTCGTCAGCCGGGTAAAGCCCCACAGGTGTGTCTTCACGGTCGCGCAAAAAAACGTGCTAAGGCCTTGGGTATAGATGAGATGGCCATATCGTTGTCTCATTCCGATAAATTTGCTATCGCATCAGTTGTGGCAGAAAGTCAAACCAGTAACTACTAACAGTATATGAAAATCGTTAATACTAATCAGATGAGAAGCCTCGAGCAGCGGTCCTTAGAATTCAATATAAGCACTGACACTCTAATGGAAAATGCAGGATTAGAAGCAGCGCAAATTTGCAAGGAAGTGGTTTCAAAAACACCGTACTCTAAAACCGATAATATTTTAATTCTCGCTGGATCTGGAAATAATGGAGGTGATGCAATAGTAACTGGCAGGATACTTTCAGATTGGGACTACAATGTGACCATTTACAATTGCTCTAGGTCAGGACGAGTTCACGAAAAAGCATCTACGTTGTCCAATTCTTCAATTTTAGTTAACTCTAAATCTGATCCAAACTTTGATCTGCTGTTGAACCTTGTTTCAAAGGCATCGATCATAGTTGATGGCATAATTGGAACAGGGATAACTGGAAATATTTCTGGCAAATTAAAATTAATGCTGAAAATATTGGAAACGGCTCAGAAAAGCAATCAGGAATTGACCGTCGTTGCTCTTGATGTTCCAACAGGTATAGATGCTGACACTGGAAACGTTCATTCTTCTAATGTAACTGCTGACATAACAATCGCTTTTGGATATCCGAAAATTGCAAATTACACTATGCCTGGTGCAAAACATTGTGGATCTGTTTCTGTAGCCGATATAGGAATGCCTGAGGGAATAGATGAAGAGATTGAAACTGCCTTATTAACAGATGAATTAATCATACCTAAGTTGCCAAAACGCCCATTGGATGCCCACAAGGGCACTTTTGGCAAGGTTTTGTTTATTGGAGGCTGTCAGCGCTATAAAGGCGCATCATATCTTGCCACACGGGCTTCAGCTCGTACCGGCGCTGGCCTTGTTACTGCAGCTATCCCCCCCAGTATACAAATTGGCTTGTCAGAAAAAGTTCCGGAAATTACTTACTTGATGGTTGCTGAAACAACAGATGGCTATATTGATGCTGGTGCTGATAAACAAGTTATGGAGGCTATCGAAAATTTTAATACTGTTTTGATAGGTTGCGGCATGGGAATTACTGATTCCACCATTAGCCTCATTTATAGCTTATTACTTTCCAATGCTCAGTTACCATCACCAGTTATAGACGCTGATGCCCTAACAATTCTTTCTAAAAGACCAGACTGGTATTTAAAGTTTGATCAGCTTGCTATATTAACGCCTCATATTGGCGAAATGTCTCGTTTAATTGGATCCAATCTTTCAATTCACAAAAATATCTCCACCGAAAAATTAATCACATATGCAAATAAATGGAACAAGATTATCGTGATGAAAGGGCCGTACACTAGAGTAGTTTCGCCTGACGGGCTTGTTTTTATAAGTCCAATGGCAAATCCCGGATTAGCATCTGCCGGTACAGGTGACGTACTAGCAGGGACAATTGCTGGACTTTTAGCACAGGGACTTAATATGGCAAACGCTGCTGTCACAGGCGTTTATATCCACTCACTTGCAGGGCAACGTGTAAAAAACATGATGGGTGATACAGGAATGTTGGCTAGTGACATATTAAACGAATTGCCATTAACTATCGCTAATTTAAAAGGATTGAATGTTTGACACAACATAAGGTACCCAATAAATCCAAATATGTATCTAAATTATTTGGAGATATAGCCCGGAGATATGATTTATTAAATCATTTAATGTCATTTGGCCAACATCAAACATGGCGGAGGCAGGCAGTGAAAATGGTCGATCAAAATCTCAGCGTTACAGGCCCGGTACTTGATGTAGCTACTGGAACCTGCGACTTTGCTATAGATATTGAATCATTTAAACAAAAGGCCTCAGTTATCGGAATCGATTTTTCGTTACCTATGCTCAAAGCAGGGATCAAAAAAATTACACAGAAAAATCTTAATCAAACTATTAACGTAATGATCGCAGACGGACATGAGCTTCCATTCGAAAAGAACACTTTTGCTATAGTTACGATTGGTTTTGGAATTAGAAATTTCGATAACCCTGAAGCGGCACTGAAAGAAATGAATCGTGTTTTGAAGCCAGGTGGTCGATTAGCGATTTTAGAAATTTTTTCGATACACAACCGTAAATTTACATCCAGATTGTTTAATCTTGCATTTAAAATAGTAGCTCCAATTTTAGGATCTCTATTCGCCAATAACAGACAGGCATATGAATACTTGCCTGCTTCTACAGTATCTTTTATGTCTGCCAGTCAACTTATTGATTTAACAACGAGGTGTGGTTTCTCGCCTGTTTCAAACAAAGAGTTCGCATTTGGCTCAGTTAGCATATTAATCAGCGAGAAGGGCAATTAGACCCACTCTAATATGGTTAACAAAGATAAATCAATGATATAATAATTTTTTCTTTTTTAATGTTGCCACATATATGGCAACTTGTTTTTTTTTCGAGGAGAATTTTGGTTACTGAATTAACAAATAATTACGAACTGGTCACGATACACAGTCCTGAAGCATCACAAGATGAGACGAATGAGTCTATAAAAGTTATAAATGACTTCGTTTCAAGTAACGATGGTGTTGTTTCGGAACACGATGAATGGGGAATGAAAACATTAGCCTTTCCAATAAAAAAATTTACCGAAGGTAATTACTCTTTGATTAAATTTTCTATTTTGAGCGACAAAATTAATGAACTAAACGGAATGCTTCAAATGAATGAAAGCATTTTGAGGCATTTGATAGTTAAGGTGTAGCTCCGTGAGTATGAACAAAATTTTAGTAATCGGTAATGTCGGGTCTGATCCAGAGATGCGATATACTCCTAATGGAACAGCGGTTACTTCATTTTCCCTCGCCACTAATAGAGTTTATACAACTGCTAGTGGTGAACGAAGAGAGGAAACAGAGTGGTTTACAGTAAATGCTTGGGGCCGAGAAGCTGAAAACAGTAACCAATATGTTACTAAAGGTATGAAAATATACGCAGAAGGAAGACTAAAAACTGATACTTGGACAGGTAATGATGGTCAAAACCGGTTCAGGTTACAAATTAATGCTGACAGGATACTGTTTCTAGACAGATCAGGTGAATTCTCACAGGCTAAGCCTGAGGAAAGCGCTCAACCTTCAGAGCCCAATAATCAATCGGATACCACTGAGGCAGCACCTCCTGAAGATGTAGAGGATTTACCCTGGTAAATTAAAACTGACTGCTTTATTAATCAAAATAAAATTCGGGACACTAATTTAAAATGACATCCAACCAATCAACATATTCCAAACCTATGAATAGACGACCCAAGGGTCGTTTTTATGCTCGACGAAAAGTTTGCTCTTTTTGTGTCGGTGATGCTGACTCAAAAGTTAAGAATCCTGTTCAAATAGACTACAAAAAAGCTGATTTATTACGTAAATTTGTCTCTGACCGATATAAGATTGAAACTAAGCGTAAAACTGGCACTTGCTCCAAATGCCAACGATCGTTAGCAACTGCGATTAAAAGAGCCAGATTTTTGGCTCTACTGCCTTATACCCCGAATCATCAAGGAACTTATAAAGGTACAAGGTAGATATCATAGACGGAAATATTAAGTTGAACTTCAAACTTAACGTCATCACTAAAACCAAAACTTCAATATCTACATCAATAAGAATCTAACGTTGCAAAATTCTGATAACAAGAAACTCTCAACATCTGATCGCAGGCGCTTAGCAGTCAAAGGCCGCACTAACTCCACTCGACAAAAATTATTATTCATAATCATTGGAGGGGCTTTAGTAATTATTGCAGCAATCCTTGTTGCTGGGTACATGGTCGCTTTTGTTATGCCCCCGAGGGAGGTTATAGTCAAAGTCAATGAAACGAATTACTCCCGTGGAGATCTAATTAAGGCTCTCAGAGTGCGACAAGAAGGCGCCAAGTTTTTCGGTATGGATTTTGAGGCTAGTAAAGAAATTTTTGAGGCTCTTCAGCTATTTATAGAAGATGAGATATTAACTCAAGTTGCAGCGAAATGGAACATTACAGTAACTGAAGATGAGGTTAACAGGCAAATTGAAAGCCTGTTCATAATCGGAGACACTGAATTTGAAATTGAGATATTTCGAAGAGATTTCGATGAACGTTATCGTGACTATTTAAATCAAATTCGTTTATCTGAAGAGGAGCATCGAGAAGTCACGCGCAGATCAATACAAAGAGGTAAATTTAGGGAATTTATAGGGGAACAGATTCCCACTGTTACTGAGCACGTCCATGTTCATCGGATCGTTATGCCCATAAGTGGGGAAATCGATATTATGGCCTCTAAGCTCAATGACGGGCTTCGTGAAGCAACAACCCCAGAAGAAAGACAATTAGTATGGAAAGATGTTACTCGTGAATTTTCATGGGATGATGCAGAAATAAAACGACTTGGTGGCGACATAGGTTGGATGCCCATCAGTTCTAGAAGCACTTATGCAAGTAAGATTGTATCCCTTACCGTGGGAGAGCTAAGTGAGCCGATCCCAGATGTTGAAAACCCCAAATCTATTCTATTTTTTATGATTTCCGAAAAAGATACGGCTAGGCAACTAAGTATTGCTGATCTAGAGGAACAGAAATCACTAGCTCTGAAAACATGGATAAATAACGAACGTGAGAACCATGAAATCTATGCTCGTTTTGATTCAGAGATATATACCTGGCTATTACAGCAACTACAGCAAACGAATGAAACAACACCCACGCCAGCTGCAGGTCTGGACGGATTAAATTTGGGATTATAGCCTCTAGGCATAAAAACAAATGGTCAAACCAAAATCGCTAGGGCACGTAGTGTTACGAGTAAGAGAACTTACTAGAGCTGAAAGTTTTTACACGAAAATATTGTCATTAGATGTACAGGCAAAAATCGATGACAAAATGGTGTTTTTAACATCCAATAGCGAATCATCACATGAGTTGGCGTTATTGGAAATAGGTAAAAATGCACCAGGCCCTAACCCAGACGGTGTTGGTCTCTATCATACCGCTTGGAGATACTCATCTCTTGAAGAACTGAGGAAGCTACATAAAACGCTAATTGAAAATAGCATTGAATCCGGAATAGGAAACCATGGAATATCAATCGGGATTTATTTTTTTGATCCCGATGGGAATGAAATCGAGGCCTATTACGAATTACCAAAAACTTATTGGCCAAAAGAAAATATATTTTCTGGGGACTATTTTCCAGATGGTTTAGATACTGAGTTAAACACTCTTGAAAAAACTCAATAGGTCTTTAAAAACATTAGACTTTAATTGATCAAATGAAACCCATCTATTAATGAGATGTCCCATTAACAGAAACCTGTACCTGCTCTTCTTCTTGCTGCGCTTCATCTCCCAATGCGTCGATACCTCTTCTAACTTGACCAAGAACTAACGATAGTCTTTCTTCGATATTGAACAACACTTCTTTGGAATATTGATCCGCCCCATCTTTCCTTTGAGTGGCATCTGTCTGTGCCTTACCTACAATTTGTTCTGCTTCACCCTGGCTTTGTTGCACAATATCAGCAGCTTTAGAATTAGCTTCAGATATAATCTCTTCACATTTTAGTTGAGCGCCTCTAGTAACCTCGTTCTCACTAACCTTTTGATCATAATCTGTGCGGGCCTTCTCAATTATAGAAGCAGATTCTTGTTGAGCTATTTCTTTAGTTCTTTTTGCTTCTAGATATGCTTGATTAATAATACTTTCTTTCTGTTTAATGACTTCAGAAGCTTCTAAAATCTCCTCAGGCATAGACTCACTCAAAGCATCATAAATCGATTTTAATTTCTTAATATCAACCATCGCCTTATTGCCAATACCTGGCACCTTACTAGCACTTTTTATACTTCCTTCTAAATCGTCAAGTATA
>MDSV01070100.1_pt1 | contig 113982 bp, 108 predicted proteins | sample 810851 | NCBI WGS metagenome assembly MDSV01 (sample SAMN05326640, study PRJNA326480) | marine metagenome | isolation source: seawater | place: Atlantic Ocean: North East | collected 2012
TAGCAAATGTAATATTTCCTGGACCACCTGGTTTAGCAGTTAGAGAAGAACTACTTAATACTCCTGGTTGATTCTTAGGATCTAATGATGCCTTAAGCATTTCTAAGTCAATTCTATTTTGTTGCTTTATAGATTCTAGTGCTTTAGAGTATTGAAACTTTCTCTGTCTACCATACTCTGGGTTCTCCATTTTTATAGTAGTAGATGCATTCATTTTACCATAAGCTCTAGCTGCAGCAATCATATCATCTTTAATATTATACTGCATTGTCATATTATAAGCTCTATTTAAAAGATCTTGAGTAGATGAAGTTGTTGTAGGCATCACCCCTTCAGAAATAATATTATTCTGTCTATCCATGCTAGACTTTAAGGATTCATAAACCTCAAATTGCTCACGCATTTGTTTTTCTTGTTTTGATCCTGGTATTAAACCTTTGCTTTTTCTAAATATTTCCCAGCTCTTATTACTATGAGAAGCATCAATAACCTTTTCTTTTTCTTGTATTTTTCTCTTTGCTGCTTTAGTAGTGTACTGATTTATTGTTTTCAAAGCCCATTGTCTCTGCCCCTCATCAACACTTTGTGCTGCACCTGCATCTATCATACTTTGTGCTGCATCTCTACCATCTACATAACTCTGTGTAAAATATGCTTGTTGTACTCTTGGGTCATCATACAGTTGTCTTTGAACCATCTCTAAAGCTTGTCCTGTTACAAGGTCACCATTTTCTCTTGTAATAATCCATTGACCATCTGGACTTAACTCATCAATTTTTACATTTAAACCTGACTCTTTTAATACAGCTAATGACATTTCATACAAGTCAGCATCTGGTACATACTTTGGAATAGCCATATTTAATGCATCATCTTGAGAAGCATTGATAAAATCTTGCATTTGATAATCCATTGCTTTTATTCCAGTCTGCCACCATTGCTCTCTTCTTGTTCTATCAGGATCATTCATTAACCTATTAGCATAAGCTTTTTCATTTTGATAAGCTTTAGTTCTAACCATATCACCTACAATGATATCTTCTTCAAAAAAAGGTTTGAATACTCCTTTTGCTGCATCTACGTTTTGGACTAAAGACAAATCCATTCCAGATATCTTTTGTAGTTTATCAGCTAGACCAGAAGTATACTGATCTCTCATACTTTGTGTATCTTGTCTAGACAAAGGAGCGTAGACAATCCTACTATACATATCATTTAGTTGCTGGTAGTTGGTATTATATCTGTTTGTCTTAATGTCTAAAACACTAGACAAAAACTTATAGTCTGGAGTAAACGGTTTAAACTCCGGCATATATGATTTAGTACCTGGTATATATGTTGCCATAATTTATTTTTTTAAGGTAGCACCTTCCCACTATAAAATGGAACTGCCATTCTTTTTAATTTTTTCTCTCCCCCTCTTCTTTGAACATAACCTGGAGTTCGTGTGGTCATATTAGTATTATTCCCTGGATAAACTCCAAACTGATTTAGATTAGGATTATTATATAATCTATTATATTCCTGTTGTATGTTAGTTTGACCTACATTTTGTTGAGGTGCAATCATCATCTGGATCATTTCTGCAGTTGGCTCAATACCTTCTCTTTTTAGCTGACTAGCTGCATTTAAATATTGTTGTGAATAATCCACAGGTTGTGTTGCTTCAAATGCTCTTGATCCTGTTTGTCCAATCATACCTCCTGTCATAGGGTCTATAGTAAAGTAATCCTGTGTCAAGTTCATATTATATGTATTAGCTCTATTAGTTAGAGCATTAGCATACGCATCTGCATATTGCTCTCTATCAAAATTCTTTTCATCCATATAAGTTTGTAAAACATTAACCGTATCATCATATTCTTTTACGTTTCTGTCTCTTCTTTCACGGTTGATTTTCATATCAATCATTGCATTTTGATACTCACCTCTGTTTACTATACCTACATTCTTAGCTTGTACATCATTTACTGCATCTGCAACTGCTTTCATTGTTTTACCAACTGCAGCACTATTTCTTGCTGATCCTTGAGCTGCTCCTGCATACATGTTGTTAGCACCCATTAAAATAGAGTTCTGCTCATTTATTGCAGCTATTGTTCTTGTAGGATCTATTACATCATAATTAACTTGTACATCTTCCACTTCTGGTTGCCATGGTAAAAATAAATCTCTTTCCCTTTGGGCAATAGCATTCATCTTAAGAAGATCCTGCACCCAAAATTCTGCATTTGGCAATTTCTTTTCAGGTCCTACATCTGGTGGTAAAAAGTCATCCTCTGTTTCTTCTATTATAACTTCAGTAGGTTTATAATTCTTAGTAATATTAAGCAAGTCCTTCTGACCCAACGTAGTATTACCATACCATGTATCTGCTTTAGATACACTCTTCATATACTTGAAGTTAGGATCATCACCCTCTTTCCATTCTGGATTTAAAACAACATCACCTTCATCATCAACACCCTGTGTAAAATAGCTACCAAGTATTTCTTCATCATACTCTTCACCATTAATCATTTTTTTATACTCACTAATTCCTTGCTGTTGTAAGTTAGTTATATAACCTTGTTGAAAGGTTAGTGTTTCTTCTTTTGTAGGAGTTGTTAAAGGAACAAAACCTTCTTTACCTTTATTCTTTTCGTTATAAAGGTTTATGATAGCTCTAAGATCTTTTGTAGCATAACTATTATCACTTGCATCAAGACTAAAACCTCTATCTAAACTTTGAGAAGTTATATCTAAACCTGCATCTTGAAATACCTCTGGGTTTTCTGTTGCATATTTGTATATCTCATAGTTTCTTCTTTGAGATTGTTTGTAATAATTATGGAAATCCTCTGCTTTTACAGGTGTCCTACCTGCACTCTCTGTAGCCTTTGCATAAGCTTCATACCTAAGTTTTCTAGCATCAGCAAACTGTGGTGAGTCATAATACTTTAAATATTCTGGAGATCCACCAGTTAGTGATTCTATAATTGGATCAGTACCTTCTTCTGGTGCCACAGTTTCTGTTCTTGTTGTAACCCTTGTATTAATATTATTATTTATACCATTAGAATTTTGATTTGATATACCCTGTCTTTGACCATTATAAGGATCAAGCGGGAACCTATCTTGATAATTAGGAATACCATCACCATCTGAATCTTCATTCTTACGTCTTCTACCACCAAAGAAACCATATTGTGCTTCTGGTAATGGCTCACCCATCATGTTAGGATCACCCATCATCATTTCAGGCGGCATCCCTTGTGGTGCTAGTTCAGCTTGTGCTAAATTAACTTGACCTTCAGGAGAAGGAGGTGTCATTCCTTCTTGTGGTTGCTCTTGAGCTTGTGCCATCATTTGTTGCAACATCATCATTTGTTGTTGTTGTTCTGGGGGCATAGCTTCAAAAGCTTTCTGTTGTGCTTTTTGTTGTGTTATCTGTTCAACTTTTGCTGTAAACTCAATAGGGTCTTGTCCTATAGATGTTAAATAAGGATGTGAAGCTAATGGCACTCCTTCTTCAAAGTCTTTCTTAAGTTCTTGACCAAATGCAAGTTTAGATAAATCAAACTTATTTTTCTTAAGCATAAGCTCTGCAGATTTTACTTGTATGTCATCTGCATACTCATCTTCAATGGCTCCGTAAAATTTATTTAGTTGATACTTTTTAGATACACTAGCAGGTGTCTTAGATTTTCTGCTATCAATACCAAATTCTTTAAGCTCTTCACCTTTCATCTTCAACGCTTTAGTATCAGAAAAGATAAAGGACTGTTCTGGTAAGAACATAGGGACTCCTCCGCTATTGTGTCTTGGACCAGTAATATTATATAAACCAAAATTACCATCATTATTAAGATCTGTAAGTACAGTCTCCCCACCTTCAGCTTCTATGTTTGCTTCTTCTCTGGGTACAGAAGATAAACTAAACCTAACATCTTGATCACTATCATCACTCATTGAAGAACCTGTTACAGCTGTAGGTATAGTTGTTAAACCATAACTTAACTGATCTCCTGTAGTTGGTCCACCTTTTTGCATAGGTGCTAATTTGCCATCTTCTATGGTCATTCCTTGTGGTAAACTATTAATTTTTATTTTCATAATTATAATATTTCTATATCAGCTCCAGCTGAAATTAGTTTAGCAACTGTCTCATAATCTAAATCAACAATATCTGCTTCTTGTTGTGTTGGAGGCATCATAAAAGTTTCCGTGCCCATTTGTGCCTCATAAGCTCTCATATTATCTGGTTGTGCTATACCAGTATTTTCATCAAATAAACCTCTATCTCCTTCTCTTTCTTCAACCATACCATATACTTTATCTGCCATAGTTAATTGACCGCTTTCTAGGGTATCTTTTGCTTCTCTAGCTTTCGCATTCTGGAACATTTCATTAGCAACACCTGCACCTGCTACCATAAGACCAGATACGTCTCCAACTTTTTTAACAAATTCACTATCTTTAATACGGTTTAGTGTACCCATAAATTTATTTTTCCTTTTTATTTTAGGTTTTTTAAAGTTTGGATCTGCAGGATCTGTAGGATCTTGATTTGCTATTGTACCATCTGCAAGTACACCTCTAAGTTCCATATCTGGAGGATCAACTTCAATTGGTTGTATGCCAAATGGTTCTAATTTAGAAACTCCACTACTTGGTGCAGTTACTGTTACTTCATCTAATTCTATATTCTGTGCAATTTCATCATCTGATATTGCAACATCTGTAGGATCTGGTGCTTCAGTATTTGCAGGATCTTGTAAATAACTTAACAACTGTGTATTCTGAGCTGCTGTTCCACTATACTGCTGACCTAAACCAGCGTCTTGAAACATAGTTCCTCTATCACTTATGCTAGGTAAATCTTGACCCATACCAGTATAATATTCATAAAGATTACTTGCACCACCATCTTGTTTCTTTTGCAAAGCTTTAATTAAATGCAAGTAGCCACGGTCATCATTATAAAAGGTTCTTTCATCCATGCTATAGCTGTTACCATCATCATCAACAGGACCTGTATTAAATGGTATTCTATCTTTATATGTTACCATAGTTTTACCCCCATTAGGATTTATTTGAGATGCTATATATTGATTCAAATCAAACTGAGCTTTATCTTTAGCAAAACCTATATCCTGACTACTCCCCATAAATAAAGTATCATTTGGAGTAACACCATATTGAGACATTATATCTTTTATAGCTGTCTCATTACCTTTGTTATTTAATTTAAATTGCTCTATATATTCCTGCAAGTAAGGATGATTATAGTTTTTTATTCTATTCTTCATATCTTTCTTAGTCTCACCTGCCATTTGTTCTATTGGTAATTCTTCTACCACACCACTTGTATAATCTCCTGCTTTAACACCTGCTAAAACTCTATCTTTTATTTCTTGTTCATTATCAGCACTTACTGCAGCTAAACTTCCCTGGAAATTGTTATACATATCTTTACCAGACTCTTTTAGTTTTGTCATAAAAGGTCTTTCATCCTCCATGAATACTGAAGCCTCATGACCTGCACCAAAAAGGTTTGCACCTAGAAAACCTGCAGCTTGATCAACACCTATAAAATCTAATAGACCTCCTATGTAAGGAGTATTTTTTACCTTATCACTAATAGCTTTAGAAGTTAAACCGCTTGTAGTTCCATGACGTAAAGGATCTGCATTGTTATAATAAAAGTCACCTATTTTTTTACTAGCTTTAGCTTCATCACTATTATAAAAAGCATCTGTTTTATCTCTTAATTTCTGCTCTAACATTTGACCTTTTTCAGATAATTCTCCTTCTTTAGATTTACCCCATTCACTATTTATCTCGTTTTCAAGAGTTAATATTTCTTCACTCTTCCAAAAATCTGCTTCTGATTTTAAAAAGTTCTGATATTGTGGTAATTCATCTGGACCTCTGCTAGCTCCTTCTTGCATAGCATATCCTAATTCTTGATTTACCTTTCTCTCTAAACCTGTAAGATCACCCATCCTTAATTGATTGTAAAGATCTGCAGCAGAAACAGTAGGACCACCACCTACTTGATAGTAGGGTAATTCAAACCCATGGCTTGCTGTAGGTTTAGAAGAAGAACCTTGTTTTTTATTTGTAATTAGTTGTGCTACACCTGTAATTGGCTGATTTGGAATAACTCTAGAGGCAAGGCTTTTATCATCCATTGCTCCACTATAAGTTGCAACATCTTTTACTAAACCTGCTGCTCCAACACCTATTCCTGCTACCGGTATAGCTGATGCTGCATTTATTGCTGCATTCTCAGCATGCTTCATAGCTCCATCCGTATCTCCAGTTAAACCTGCATATGCAGACCTAGCTCCTGATACACCAGTATTAACTAAGTCTACAACATTACCTACAACGGGTACTAAACCTGCAGCAGTCATGCCTGTTTGCATTACATCTAAACCAGTAGTAACTGCGTTTCCGTATTTATCAACAGCTTTGTTTACAGTGTCTGTAGTTGATTGACCTTTATAATCAGGAATAAGTCCTTGTTCTCCTGAGAAATAACCTTTTAAATCTAAACCAAATTGTGCTTGTTGGATAGAAGCTCCATCTAAATTTGCAGCGTCAATAGATCTACTATCTATTTTACCCATGTCTATAGAGCCTCCGCCTACATCTACTATTCCTCCTTCTTTATAAAATGGTCTTTTTAACCATGTAGCTGCAGCAGCTGGATTTGGTTGGTTATTAACCATATTAATATTGTTATAGTAAAACTGTCTTCCTTGATTCATAAGTTTAATCTGATCTGCTACTGGTAAAGCTGAAATTGCTGCTGCTTTATCACCATAAACTTCATTAAAATTCTTTTGAAGATTTGCATCAGTCCATGAAAAATCATTCATAGCATCCTTATATGCTCCCCTATTATCAAGACCTGCTGTATTACCTTGACCCTTTATATATTGGTCTAATAAATAAATTCTTGGATCTCTACCTGTATTATAGGCAAAGTCTAACATTGCAGGTTGTAATGATTGATCAAACCCTTGAAGTGATGAAGCATAGTCTCTTTTAACTCTTTCTCTTAAGTTTGCTCTAAAGTTTGGATCTTTAGGATCTAAGTAGTCAGGATCACTTGGTTTTAAACCTGTATATCTATTGGCACCTAAATTACTTAAACCATAAGCTTTGCCTGTTACATCATTAAAACCACCTAATGTTTGTTCAAAATCAAACATTGTATTTAATGTTGGATCTAAGTATGAGTAATCTACATTAGAGCTTGGTGGGTTATTAGAAGGTGGGTTATTAGTGGGTGTATTAGTATTACCACTTCTTAAACTTGTTCCTTTTAAATTAAAATCACTTAGTTGATAATCTTTAGATGCATCTCCTGTAAATAAGTTATTACCCATCATAGTATCATAAAGGTATGGGTTTGCTCCCATGTAAGAACCTGCAGAACCATCTTTGTCTACACCATAAGAAACACCTGCTGGTAATCCATCACCTTTTATTATACCAAGATCTTGAGCTAAAAGTTCTGCATGTGCAGGATTATCTGCAAGACGTTGCTGAAACTCTGCTATACTTAAACCGTCATTAATAATATCACGCTGGGAACCAGACAGACGTCTATTTTTACTAAGTCTATTCTGTAGTTGCTTATCTGCTGAGTTTAAAAATTTATCTTGATAAGGATTAAATATTGTCTCATATTGCCCAGTATCTACATTATAGTTTATTTTTGAGTTGTTTAAAAAATCTTGACCAGCTTGTTCTTTAGTTCTAAGTTTTCCTGCAAAAAGATCTTGGTTTGAAGCATAGTAATTATCTGCGCTATCTCCCTCATCAAAAGTTACTTCATAATCATAATATGATCCTCTTCTATCTTTTTGTCTAAGTTTCTTAGCTTTAGTATCTCTAAAAGAACCATCCATTAAACCATCACCATCAGCATCCTTATTACCAAATAAATTATGAAAACCTTGAGCTAATGTACCAAGCGCACCGTCAACATTACCATAGTTTCCTAAATCTTGTGGTAAATAAAAATTCTTTGCAGGTCTATACCCAGTAACTGGATTAGTATTGGCTGTAGATACATTCCCAAAAAATCCACCAGTAGGCATTTGCAAAGCACCACTAAAGGCAGCACCTGGTGTAATACCTATATTACCCCCTTGTGCTACAGGTATAGAACTTTGTATATTACCTTCTTGAATATCTTTTGTTGACGTATCTGCAGAAGCTTTAATTTTATCCATAATGTTAGATAACATAGTATTATCATAACCTAATGCTGTAAATGCTTCTTGTATCTCATCTAATGGTATAGACATATCCATAAGATTCTGAAATACTTCTGTTTCACTTATACCGCCTTGTAGCTTTTCTCTGATTCCTTGAAGTATATTGTCAGTATCCATAGTCATTTGAGGTGCTGGAGTTCCACCTTTCTGCAATAAACTTTTTTTATTTACTTTCAATCTTCTCATAGTACAATTATAATATACAAATAATTAGGCACAAAATCTAATAATTTATATGCTTGCTTCATCCAAATAACTCATTATATAATTAGGAGCAGACATCCCAACTTGACCTGCTTTATGATAATAAACTCTATTAAGTTTATCATAAACAGATTCTGCTTTTTTTAAGTTTGACTTTCCGTCATACATACCGTTCATGTAATCTCTGTACACTTTGAGGTCAGAAATCTCACCTCCTATGCTTTTATACTCATTAAGTATGTATGTATATTTTTCATTATTTATAGCAGCATTGTAATCTTTATTAAACTTTTCATTGTTTCCTAATATCTTGTTTACGTAATCTTTTGTCTCTTTTGGTAATTTATCAACCCAATCTAATGATTTATATATATCATAATCAGTTTTCTTTTCATTTAAGAAATCAACCAGATTACCTCTACCCCAATTGTATGCTGCTAATGTTTTTGCAACTCTTACCTGATCTGTCTGATCTTCTTTATCTATAAATGAGGCGTTATATAAATCATTCATATACCACTTTTGAACATCAACTGCATTAGTTACATTAGTTAAATCAACATCACCTTCAATATTATTTGCTTTGATATAATCACCAAGTACGTTGGGTCTAATCTGTGTTAAACCTTTTGCGTTTGCTGATGAGGTTACTTTAGGTCTAAATGTTGATTCTGCATATGCTTGTTTTATCAACACATCATTATTTATACCTCCACCTTTTTGAAATGTTTTTTCTTTTATGGTAAAATACTTTGACTTGTCAGCTACACCCTTAGTATATATATCCCTATTAGGATCTTTATCAAGGACACCCGCCCAGTGTTTTGGTAGATCTTGCATTATATCATCCACCTTTCTATTATTATAATAGTATGATAGTATAGCCACAGTTCCCAGAGCAGCCTTATCCGCCTCTAGAAAATCTTTATTGCTTGTTATACCTAAAGTTTTTAATCTTTCTTTCAAGTCCCCACCTTGCTCTGCATCTTTCTCAACCCACTTCCATCTAAACTGAGTTAGTCCAGCACTATTTTCATCTTTGTCTGCGCCATAAGTATCATACTTAGAGATATAATCTGGACTACTTGATCCTGTTCTATCAAAATATTTATTTACACCTCTTGCAAAATTACCAACGGCACTGTGGGTATCACCAAAATTAGTCTCATTACCAAGAATACCAAAAGCAACTTTTGCTATATCATTATAAGCATCACCATTTACTTGCATAACTTTCATGACTTGCTGCTTGTTATCTTCTAGTGACTTTGCAAATGGTATTACAACATTATTATATTCTTTTTCATCATTAAAATCAAAATATGTAAATTTATCATTTTCAAACGCTTCTCTATCTATATCTATCTTTATAGGTTTATAGTTAAGAGTATTTCTTGTTCTATTTACACCCTGTCCTTTTTGCTCATTACCCTCTTCATCTATGTAGGTTTCATACATTTGTCTATTCTCAGCTGTAGTTCTAAAGTTTAATTTTCCATTTTGATAAACAAACTTATTATTTTGATCTTCAGGTAAAATAAATATTTCACTCCCCTCTCCTATGTCATGTATGTTATGCATATCTATTAGGTCACTACACATACCATTAATACAACCATTGGTCATTCTCATATTAGTAGGATCTTGAGCAGTCAAAGCATTAATTCTAGCAGCACTCTTCTTGCTTGGCACTGTGTGTATAACACTTGATACTTCATTACCATCTTCATTTTTTAATACAAAAGATGGAGTTGCCCTATTCTGTCCTGAGTCATCATAAAAACCACTGTCTTCATTTACTTGACCAATAGTAAACTTACCTGCACCTGTACTCTTATTGCCGGCATCCCAGTTTGTTTTAGCAGAATAACCTTTCATATCCATAAGAGCATCTACAGAGTCAGCACCTGTTAGCCGCATTGCTTCATTAAGACCAGCTTGGTCAAGCTTCTCACCGTTATAATAATAATCTGCTTTTGTAACAGTCTGTGCATCTCCTACATTAGAACCAGAAAGTATTGGATAACTTTCTTTTGGTTGTTCCTCACCAGGATAGTATAAATGCATTCTCCCTGCATTTTCATCTACAATAAGATATGGCTTCTTAGCGTTTGCTAATTGATAGCTAACTATAAGATCTGCTTGGTCCATTCTATTAACGTTAGCATTGTTTTGTTTTACATTCTCAAAATCTTCATACTCATCAAACTTTACTATATTATCATCAGTATATGGGCTAACAACAGATCTGTTCTGTTTATAAATCTTGTTTTTTTGTTGTGGTTTTAAACCTGCAGCAACCATATCCTCTTCACTTGGTTCAAAAGTTTCACCTTGTAAATTAGTCCCATACGGTTTTGCTTTGTATTCAAATATTTTATTAGCACCATAATAATCTCTTGCAATTTTAAAAGCACTATTAAAATCTTTTGCTTTGTTAATTCTATCATTTATTTCTTCTGGGCTTAATGTACTATTACCTGCATTTGAGTTTGTATTTGCAGGTGGTAAAGTATTAGAAGGTTGTTGTTTAAACTTGCTGGGTGAAGAAATCAACTGGTTTCTTAAATCTATATTTCCAGCATATGATCCATCTGTAAGGCCTTGTTCTTTTGCTTGTGACCAAGGAGTGCCTGTAACATTTTGCCATATTTCACTTACAGATCCGCCCTGTTGAGCCATTTGTATATTATCATTACTATCCCCTTCTTCCATTGATATTTCATTCAGCATCTTTAAAACACCATCTTTTCCATAATAATGTTCTAGAGCTTTGTATGCAGATTTATTTTTTATTTTATCTACATCTCCTTCTTGTACTTTATTATTAAATACATCAACTTTATTATCATGTAAACCTCTTCTTATTTCATTTAATCTTGCTCTTACTTCAGTTGGATCTGTATAGTATAATCTTGTACCTTCTTCCTCATCATACCCATAGTCTTCCCAAAATTGCACAGGTCTATAATCTGGTGTATTATTTTCTATTCTTCTTTGAGATTGATTTTCCTGCAAGTCATACATCAGATCTTGATCTTGTTTAGGTATTAACCTGTCCTGTTCACGGTAAGTATCTACACCAACCTTACTACGTAAATAAGCAGGGAGGTTTTTACTTATGTTAAAAGGATCCGCATGTAATTGTAAAAAACTAGGAGCATCTTCCTCTTGTCCAGGTCTGTCTATACTATGACTAAATTCATGATCATATAAAGTTTCTTGGAATCTAGAGTTAGGATTTACAAAAACCTCTCCTGTTCTAGTTATTGAATAACCACCTATTCCTGTACCAGGTAAATCATAGTCTATTTTTTCTTCTTCCTGCAAGAGAGGGAAGTTATCAACTCTTTCTCTTCCCATATCTGATTCACTAACAGCCATTGAGTTAGCAAGCATTTCTTTATATCTTGGACTAGACATCCATTGTCCTGCAAACTTTTTAGCATTTATAACTTGCTCTTGAGCTTGAAGATTTTTTAAAGCTTCTAATTGTTCTTCTTCAGATAAATCTTGGCTGGGAAGAGTTAGCTTATTTTCTGATAAACCATCCATGTTAGGAGAGGGTATTAATGATTTTTTAAATTGATGCTTTAAATAATCATAACCATCTTCTAATGCTTCCATTGCTCTTGGGTGATAAAAAGGTGATGTTAAAGCTGAAAGAACATCAGTACCAAAATTACCAGATTGAGCTTTAGGTAATGTTTTAATTTTACCGTTCTTAGTTCTAGCATATCTATTTGTTTCTGTTTCCATGCTAGGAATAAGTGTACCTGAATATGATTTGCCTTTCCAGTCCCATGATACTGTACCTCCTTTTCCAAACCTATGTTTGAATGAAATAACAGGATCCATTTTTTTATTAGAGTTACCTTTAAGTGGTATATTAAAGTCAATACCTATATCAGTGTTTCTTGACAAAGGTTGATTTATGCCTACATCAATATTACCTTGATTTTGAGATTTTACATCAAAGGGTAAAACATTATCAAAGTATTGTAATGGTAACACACCCCTTACGTCTACTTCAGTTTGTGTAGGTAGTACGGTGCTAAATCTTGGTTTAATGTTTCTAAAATCTGTTGAAACACCAAGCTGTATATTTTTTTTATCTTTTAGTTGGTTGCTTAATTCTAATGTGTCTCTTAAAGGTAGTTCAAATACTCTACTACCAGGAAACTTGTAATCATCATCATTAGGGTACATAATTCTATTGTTGCCTAAATTATCCATTCCAAGTATAGAAAAAGGGACGTTATCCATAGTTATTGGTGTGCCATCTTTATCCCCTTTTATAACGTTAAATGGATTATCAAAGTCAGGACTACCTAGTTTATATCCTTCTGTTGAGAATACACCAGTAAAATATGTAAACATTTCATTAGGTCCACCTGGTAACCCTCTTCTTTCTGTCTTAGTATGTTTTTTTTTATGTCCCATTATCTAAAAGATAAATTAAGTTTGGTATTATTTAACTTAAGCAACATTTTTCTGTCATTAGATATTCTTCTTCTAAGTAAAAACTTGTTATAGTAATGTCTAAATTTCTTATGTTGCAAAGGATCTTTTTGATAATTTAAATTATTTGTATTAAGATCCCTTATGTATCCGTTTTCCTGTGTAAAAAATATTTGTTGCTCAGCATTTGTAAACTCACCTCTATCATCTGTTACATCCCAGAACTGATTAATTCTATACTTCTGTTCTATCTTAGAAGCAACAACATCAATGTCACTAATATTAATTTGCGGATAGTTTAAACGTGCAAGAGGATCATTCTTAGGTTCTTCATTAATTCTAAGAAGACCAGATACTTGTTCCGTATTATATACTATAAGCTCATCAAAGTTAAAGTCTAAATCATGCCATCTGTCATCTCCACAACCATTAAATAAATCTCCTTTATAAACATATGCCTCTAGTTGATATTCTAAATTTCTTACTGTATTTACTATTTGACCACTATTCTCAACAAACTCAACTTCCCAAGGGTAATCTTCTCCATAGTAATTTGCAAATAAGTCACATCTATAATTATGTCTCCATAAAGAACCTCTTTCATAACTTGGTTCTGTTAATTCTTGAAAGAAGTTTGTACATATTACTGGATTAGGGTTTACATATCCAGAACTACCTACTAAAAATATATCATCACATACACCCTCTACTGTAGTTGTTGCACCAACAAACGGAGGCGGTGGACAATCACATGATATTTGTCTACAGATAGGTGGGTTATCTGGATCACATTCACCAGTAGCTTCTGTGTATCCATTAGCTCCTGGAAATACCATTGTGTATCCGGGAGGACAATCACACTCTGGAGGCGTTCCACATACTGCTCCTGCAATAGCATTTGATGCACCTGTTATAGTAGCATTATCATTTGCATTAATACTATATTGATATGGGTTAGCTGCAAAACCGTTTACTAATCTACTAGTAATTGAACCATTAGGTTGACAAGCAATTGTATTTAAATCACCTTGTGGAGGAACATCATTATTAGCACCACAAAATAACGCATAAGTGTATTCAAATGTATTTGTATTAGTACCCCCTGCAATAGTAGATTGAATATTACAATAAATATTATTTCCAGGTGTAGGAAGAGCAGAGTCAGTTATAAATATTAAAACAGATCTATAGTTTGGATTTGCTGATCTATCACCCAACTGAGAAGTAGCTCTTTGTTGTCTAATAGCATTAGCGTGAGTTATTCCATTTGCTTCATTTGTACCTCCACCATAATAACCTGCTGGATTATATACAATAGGAATTACCCCAGGTGGGGAGGTTGGAACTGGATTACACATAAACCCTTGTACTTGATTAGATGTAATTGTATTACTCATTGAAAATCCATTAGGATTCATTGATTGTTGTTGATTATTACCAGACCATGATGTAATTCCAATTTGTATATTACCTGCTGTTAAACCAGCTTGTACAATTGGATCATTTATAAATCCTGATATAAAAGCGCACTGTGCATCTATTCTAGGTCCAAGTGTACTACCTGAAGTATCATTTGCAATAACCACATCTAATAAACAATCTTCAATACCACCTGTTATTGTTGTACCTATTTCAGATACATTAACAGGAGCAGGTGCTGTTTCTGTTAATGTTATTTCACACTGTCCTGATGTTGGATTAAATGTATATCCGGGTGGGCAGTAAGGTTCTTCTGATGGTATAGTCTTAGTAGTTAAGAAATGATTTATACTAGGTAGACAAAGTTCTGGATGCCAGTCATGAAATGATATCCATGCTTTTGCTTTTGGATCATAACTAACTGTCCAAGATGCATCATCAAAATATATAGGATCACCAAGAGTTATAGGAATTTTGTTACTTATTGGTGTTGGATCTGGTACAAGATCTGGATCAGGAATTGGGTCAGGAGCTGGTACCGTACCACATCCTGCAGCTATACATTCAGCTTCAGTAGCATAACCAGCATCACTATCAACTAGCTGACAAACTCTAGTTTCAGGAGTAGGTCCTTCACATATCCAAGTTCTAGTTGGTGTAGTATTACATTTTTCTAAACATTCTGCTTCCGTAAGATATCCTGAAGCACTCATCTGATAACTACAGGTACCTGTTGCTGGATCACAAATCCAAGTAAATAAAGTTCTAGGGTTACCTGTAGTCGTGTTAGGTTGTTCAGTTGTTTCTGGTATTACTGCTCCTGGTGTATATGATGTAGTTCCTAAATTAACACTTCCATCAAATCTTGCTTGTGTTTGTGCAAACTGTATACTTTGTCCTACTGCAGTTCTTGCCGGTTTAACTGGATCTGCAGGATTAGGATCAAAACCACCAATTGGTCCAGTTCCTATTGGACCTCCAGGAGTCATTACATAAAATGTACATGTTTCTGGATCATAGGTTATATTCCATTTTGCTTTAGCTTTGTAATCTTTTTTGCAGAAATATACTATGTCATTATTTGCATCATAAATAACTTGACACCCTACACCAACAACTGGATTATCTGCTAAAGGCGTCTCTTCTAGTTCTGGAAATTGTTGTATCAATTGTGACGGTAGATATTTATTAAACCACCATTTCATACCTTGATTAGCAATGTTTTCTAACTTACCTGTGTATTGAAATACTTTACCTTGTGCTTGAGATAAAAAGAATAATCCCATTGGTGTATTCATAACAGCTCTATGACTTTCACAAGAACCATATTCATTTGATAAATCTGAATTAGCCACATTCTGAAATGGTTGACTAAACAAACCTCCATCACCTATGGTAAGTTTAGTCCCTAAATCAGTTTTCAAGGTATCTAAACCTTGGAACATTTGAGGAGATTGATATGGGAAAAATATTATAGCACCACTTTTATTAATAGGTTTAATTACATTAACAGGATTCTTAAAATCTTTATAGTTGTTTGGTAAGAACACTCTCCAAAAATCTTTTTTAGATTCCTGTTGAGCTTGTAATGAATATATTAATCTTTTAGGGTAGTAGCTAAAACATTTTTCAGCAACATAAGGATCATAATCTCTTGGTTGTACTTCACCAAAGTTTGATATCTGAGTTAAGAATTTAGATACACTTAAAGACATATCATACTTGTAGTAGTTATTTTCTTTAATTATATCTGCATGAAATAAATCATCTGTATTGGAGTATGTATAAGTGTCATAGTGACGTTTATCTTGAATATCCTCCCAATCCCTTTGAGCCATATTGTATTCAGACTCTACAAAGAAGTCCTGCACACCATTACAATGAGTATACATATATGCAGTTCTCATATTAAATATAGGATTATACTGATTACCTGAGTTAAATATTTGACCAAAACTAAATCCACATTCACCAGTTGGTCTATCTAAATAGAATAGGTCATTTGGTAAAGCGTTACCACCACTACCAATACCAAAGTTAATTATCGTACCTGCAAGTTCTTGAGTATCAAATAAACGTGTATTCATCCAATATCTTGGATATGGTATATTTATTCTTTGTAAATAGTTATATGTATACTGATCAGGCTGCCCATTTAAAAAGTCTGTAAATATTGGCATTATTGTTTTTTCAGTATATCTATTTACATATACATCCCCAGCAAATATTCTATTGCTTGAAAATGTTTCTGTAGGAAGCTGAGGTTTAACAAGCTTAATACAGTCTCTCATTTGAACCTGCTTTATAGCATCTATCTGCCCATATTGATTTTCAAATGCAAATTTTAATCCTCCATATAAACAAGAAATAGGAGATTTCTGAGATCTCTCAGGTCTGCTCATATAAGTATTACCTTGAGAAACACCAACACCATAAGCTCCGCCTCCTGTTCTACCACCTCCAACTACAAATCTAGATCTATCTTGTGTTATAGGATTATCAAATTCTTCAGAAGTATTTACTGCAACTGTAGAAGGTCTAAATAAATTATTTATTTTATACATTTGAACAGCTGCATCCCCAAATGTTTGAAATGAACTACCAACATAATTTGAATCTAAGTTTTTACATCTAAATCTTTGATCAATTGATCTACCTCTATAATTATCATATAAACCATGTGAGTTATATTTAAAAGCAAAATCATCTTCCTTTACAAGATTGTATATTAAATCAATTATTTCTTGTGAACCAATTGCTATATTCATTCTAGAAATACTACGCCCCATGATTGTTCTAAACAGATTTGGCATGTTAGATGTAGCATTATCATAAAGTACAGTATTATCAGTTCTACCTCCAATAACACCTGGCTGTGCACCCATTACATAATTGACACCTGCTTCACCTGCGTTTAATATAGTACTTAGTGTTCCACCAGTTGTTAGATCTGCAATATCTACAGCATCATCTACAAGTATGTCTACTAATGTATCAACTAAAACAGTTACACCTCCATTAATACCTAAACCACCTACAGCCGTCCAATACTCTGGATTTGGATAAGCTTGCCCACCACCTACAGCAGTTGCAATAGTAAAGTATGGAGCAGTACCAGGCATTAATGCACTAAGCTGTGGTCCTGTACTTTGAATGCTTCTTGTGCCTTGCATTTGTTGTATTGCATAACCAACACCAATTAATCCAGCTACAATTGCACCACCATTTCTTAATAGTTTATTCTGGGGATGGTTTTCTGATTTTATAAAATGACCAATAGCATTACCGTTTAGCTCTCCATATATTCTAGTTTCATAAGCATTAAGGAAAGGTCTTTTAAAACTTAACTCAGGAGAATGAAATGTAAATACATCCTTCTTATAAGTAGTAAGAGGTGCGTAGCCAGTTATACTACTACTATAATCATCACAACCATCTGTTTTAGGATTATTAGCATTACCAGCATTCCAGTGGTAGACATCTCCTCTTAAGTCATTATAAGGAAAGTTTGGGTATAAACCTTGATTAGAACCTTCCCCTACACCTCCATCAGGTATTGTATACCCACGCATGTTTCTAAATATACCTTTTGCAAGTATTGATTTATTACCTTCCCTTGATCCTCTTAGTACTTCAAAACCAACAATATTTTCAATTATAGTTCCATCATTATATAGAGGTGGTTTAATATTATTAAATTGTACACCTAGTACTCTAATACTTCCTGAACCATCTGAAATTTCAACAGAACTGTTGCTTTCTTCACTTGGCATTTTATGATGCCTAATAGGTTTACCACACAAATCATAATCTGTGTTATTTGTATTTCCAATATTGACATTTGTATCTGGATCAGTATATGTTGCATTCCAAAGCTCAGGTTGTGTTGGGGGATATATCTCTGTTGATTCCCAATATCCCATGTCACCTTTAGCTATAACTACACCTCCATCATCTAATTGGTCATTTAATGATCCTGTTGATGCTCCAGTATTATATACTTGCCAGTTGTATTCTGGTGCACCAGGGTCAAGTGAATTAATTGAATTATTAATTGTTAATTCTGATTGACCATTGAGAAACTCACCATTTGCCATAAAACCATTTGTTTTAGGTGGTCTACCTGGAATATGATAAGATTTAGATTTTTCTCCTGTATTGTAAACCCATCTTATAAAAAATGCATATTGTTCATCTCTCATAAATCCAGTCTTATTACCGCCTTTGTAATAATATGACGCTGGATATTCTGCTACAACCCATTCTGCTTGAATTTGATTTGCTATAGGTTGATAATTAAAATCAAATTGTTCAGTTGGTCCTTTTCTTATAAGCCAGTCATTGACAACAAACATAGAATCTGATTTTTCATATGCTGGAGATCTAAATGGAATTTGCTCTAAAGCTACAGAAGGTAATGATTGATCAATATAATCTAAACCTATACTACTAATTTCTGTGCTATAAAGACCTATTCTTTTTGCTACATAGCTATTTTGATTATTACTAAGAATAACCAACTCAAAAAACTCAAACTCTTTATCTAAATTGCTAACTTTTATATCTAATGCTCCTGCTGTACCATCATGATCAAACAAACTTTGTATGTTAGATATTCCAATATAGTCTGTAACCTTTTGTTCATTTAATGTATATGCTATGTATGCTTGGTAGCTACCATTTCTTAACTGACCACCGTCAGGTGCTTTTGTAAGTTCAATACATGGAATATCTAGTAAAGGAGCTAATCTAATTTTTTCACAATCTAATTGTAATGGCTCTATATTTTCATATATAACGCAAGGTTCATTTTCACCACTTGTTTGTTGTTGTAGGTAAGGTACTCTTTGTAAGTTTAAAGTCCTTGATGGGTTTAAAGAATCATCCCAATATATTTGCCAAGTACAATCAAAATTTTCTTTTGCTGCACCAGTTATTAAATATTTTCTATTAAAGTTTAAACAGTCATCATTTACAACAACTTCATATAAGCACTCACTGTCATCAAAAATTCCTATTTCAGAATTTACATCATCTGTAGAAAGTATTGCCCATTTATCTGCATATAAATGAATAGTCCCTATTACTGTATAAGGTATTGAACCACATTCTAAATTTGCTGGTTCATTACCTAACATACCTACGTCACCATCTACAGAATTATTTGCTGCATTCCTAGCATGAGACCAGTTTTGTTTAGGTTCATAAGAAGGATTAAAATCCTTATTCATACCCTTTACAAAAGTATTAGTCTCATTAGAAGACGTATTTGCTTTTCTTTGTTGTCTCTTTTTAGCCATTGTGTAGTATGTTATCCAACAGTTGGGTGACTCTTGAACATATTGTAATAATTATGATACTGAGCTCTTCTATTCATCCACCACACTTTCTGTAGTTCTTTAAAGTTTGGAGTATTAACAAAACCAAGAGCATTGTTTCTTGCAGCCCTTAAACGCCCTTCAATCAAACCTAATTGCTGAGAAACATTTTCTCCTGCAAAAATCATATTTTCTAATATTCTTTGTTTTAATGCATATTCATAATACTCGTTGCAATATGGATGATCTAAAACTAAAAGTCTTCCTTGGTTATCTTCCATAGCACCTTGAAAACTCATATAAACCTTTCCAGTTTTAAAATTTGTAATTAAAAAACCGTCTCTTATTTCTGCTATATCTGAGGCTTGTTCACCTACATTAGGACATTCACAAGTAGCATCATTAACATTTTGTATTCTTAATGGACTGAATGCAGTAAAGTGTCTGTATTCACCCCCTCCTATTTTTTGAACTAACTGATATTCTGTATCACACGTTTTAATAACACATACGTCTCTACACTCTGGATCATCACATGGACCAGACTCACCAGGAGCTGGTACATATGGAACAGGATTGTCTGTTTCAACATGAGTTCCAGAAGGCATTGATTGAGAAACAACATAATCACCACACATAAACGCATAATTTAAATATGCAAAATCATGTGGTAGTTTTGCCTTACCATGTTCTACATCTAAAACAATTTCTTTTGTTCTATTAATTCTAAGACCTAAATCATAATTAACTCTTGTAGCTACTTTAATAAGCTGTTGAGGTTCTACCATACCTTCTAAAGCATATGTAGAAAAGTCAACTGTTACATCTTCTAACAACTCATCAAACGTTCTATATTTTTGTGATACACTCATAGTTTACCATTTTACTTTGTTTGCCCAATATGCTGCGCTCATTTTGCCTTTCTTAATATTTTTACCATGTCTAGCTTTAAAACTTTTACGTTTTGCTTTCATTCTAGCAGACTCCCCTTTTTTTGGTTTACCAGCAGTACTAGCACCTTGCTCCCCAAACCGGATTGTTTTTATCTTATCTCCTTGTTTAGCTACAACAACATGTGACTTCTTAGGGTGGCTTGGTGTACGCTTTGGTTTATTATATCCTGATACACCTGCTCTTGTTAATCTACTATCTTTTTTCTTAGCCATGATTATCTTTTTTTACCTTTATGTAAACCATGCTTTGCATGTTGCTTACCTTTTTTTGTTGCTTTTCTTTTCTTTGCATTTGCAGCGGCTAATTTTTTTCTACCGGCTTTAGTACTTTTTAACTTAGCAATAGTTTTTGCAGGAGCATATACCTCTCCTGTTTTAGAAGACTTCTTTCCTGAAGCGGTTCTCCACTTTTGCTTAGTCCACCTATCTAGACTTTTTTGCTGCTTAGTTTTTGCCATTACTTTTTATGTACCTTTTGAATTTTAAACTTAGCAGATAAAGAAGCACCTGGATGCTTTGCAAAACCTCCTTTAGGATTTTTCATTAACTTAAAACCAGATCCACTCTTCATCCAATGAAAACCAGCTGGAGCCTTTACAGACTTTGTACTAGTTGATCCACCTTTCTTATATACACTTTTAGGCATAGTGCCTTTTTTCCTTGCGGGTTTAATCTTTGCCATAACTATTTCTTTTTACTTTTATAACCACCACCAGCTTTTTTGTATGCTTTGGCTAGCATTTGTGCTTTTCTTGCTGACCATTGTCCAGCGTTACCACCCTTGCTACCAGCTTTAATTCTATTAAATAATCTTTTACGCATGGTAGGTTTAGTATAATTACCTGATGAATTTACTGTACTCTTTTTCTTTTTGGCTGGCATGATTATCTATTTATATTTTGTTTATTATCTGAATCTTCTGATGGTACTTTGATAGTATTAAATATTACAGCAAGAACTTGTTGCTCTATTTCTGCATATAAAAATTCTGGTATATTCATTTGTTGTTTATACCTTGGAATGCAATCATCATCTTTATCACAAGTCCATTTTGATATATCTGCTTCAAACACTCCTTCTAATAATACAGCATCCCAATCTATATTTGGCATATACAGATAACCATTTAGATACCAAAAATATTTTGTTGTGTTATATTTGAATGAAGTTGTTTTTGTCATTGAAGTATAAGTACCTGGTTGAGTTGCTTGTAATTCAATTGAACCATCTATTGAACTTACAGTTCTTATTAGAGGTCCCCAGTATCCTTCCATAAATGTAGGAAGTTTATCTTTAGTTCTTTTTATTGTACAACCTGATCTAATACCTGAACAATGTGCTTCTACCTTATCTACTTCTATTAATTCTAAATATGGTAACGTTTGCCAAACGCTATTAAATTTCATCAACTTATTAGCATTATCTTGTCTCCTCATTAAGAGTTGAGCAAACTTTAAAATTAAACTGTATATGTATCTATCAGTAACAAAGGCATCTTGCACTTCTGCTTTTACCTGACCTCTAATTCTTGATACTACGTCTCCTATTGTTGTCATTTTACTTTAGCTTTCAAATTCATCATAACCATTTAACTTTGACTTTGGAGGATCAAAGTTGAATAAATGAGCTATTCTATATTTATTTTTCATTACTCTGTACATATTCCAATTGTCAGGGTATGCTTTAGCAACTGATCTTTTAAATTTCCTACAAGCTTTGAATCTCCAAAACTCTCTATTCTTGAACCTATATTTAGTAGACCAGTTAGTATAAAATATTTTACCTATGTTACCATCTGTTTCCCAGTTTTTATTTTGTAAAACCTTTCCATATTCTTTTGATAATGCATAGTTTGTATTAACAGTTTTAGATGGTGAACATGTTCCTATAAAAAGAAACCCTAATGAATCTGGTAGTTCAACACCGTCTCTATTATCAATTACTCCATTCCATAATCTATTATTATATAATTTAATAATATCTTTTAGTTTATCATTATCTATGTTTTCATAATGAGGATATTTGTCTTTAAACTTCCTAATTATTTCCGCATTTAAAAGCCCAAGTCTTTTTTCTCTGTATCTAGGAGCATTTAAATCAGGCTTTCTAAAATTATTAATCATAGTTTATATTTATAATTTACAAAAAAAAGACCAATTATAAAAGTTTAAATGGTCCTGATTCAATAGCGGTGTAAGTTAATTCACAAATGTTACCTTGATCCTTTGTCTGCAATTCTAGTTTGGCAGATCTCCTATTACCAACATACTTATTATGGTAATGATAATAATCTGTCTTAGAAAGACTTGGTAAAGTTTTATGTATAAAACCTGCCGTCTCACTTGTAGTTATATATTCTATCTTTTTATTTTGATGAAAGTGACCTGTAAATAAAGTCCTATTCTTTGTTCTACCCCAATCAAGTGCAAACTCTGTAGCATATATAATGGGTGTATTTTTACTTACAGCATCCCCATGTTCAAATGCGTTAAAGTTGTTACCCCAAATATGAACTTTTCTTTCAGCATATTCTGTGTCCCATTCTATTTGTTCACTATCTATAGACTTAGATAGAGCATGTACTAAATGATAAGAAGATAATCTATCATGATTTCCTGGAATATACACCACTGTAAGTTTATTACAATGATTTACTAAAACATTTATTGCCCAGTGCATTGCATCAAAAGCTTGTATATATGCATTAGTTGCTCTAGTACAATTATCTAGAGGTGTTCCGCTAGTTGTTGTACCATTCCATGTATCCATGTTTATTAGATCACCTCCTACAATAAAGTATAAGGTATCTATATTATGAGCAGCTACTCCTCTTTTTATTAGATCTAAAATAGAATCTTCAAAGTCTTTATCTATTGTTTCATTTCCTTCTTTACCAAAGTGTATATCTTGCAATGACATGATACCACAAACATCCTCCTTTTCATAACTAAAACCTTTAGGTGTTTTTAGCTTAGGTATTTTGTATTTTTTTGGTTTCCAATTTTGAACTAATTCTTTTAAATAGTTTTCTTCTTGATTTTTTAATTTAGTAACCAAAGCAGATATTCTCCAATGATCAGACATTTGTTTATTCCAAAATTGAGAAAGTTTCCACTTAGTAGTATCAATATTTAAAAGCTTAATTATTTCATCTGGATTTTTAGGCTCTGTTTGTGAAATACCTGTAAATGTAGCCTTACCTTCTTCTACATTATATTTTTGGTCATAGCTACCTGATGTATCTTTTTGAGTTATTGTATTTGATTCTCTTGCTTTTCTTCTGTCAGTTAATATTTCTTTCTTTATTTTTTTATATTCACCTTCAGAGATATTAAGCTTGCCTGCACAATATTGATCATTCTTCTTCCACTTCAAGGAATGAATGACCTTTTTTTTAATATTTGACATTAGGAAATTATTTTTGTTAGAATTTGCAATTTACTAAAAATTTTTTTATAAAAAAAGAGGGACTATTTAACAAGCCCCTCTTCCAACTTCTGCAATAGAAAACCAACAAACTATTACTTCTGTTATATTGTTGACTTGTAGACCCAAATTTCAGAGTCACATATTTGCCCTGCATTTGAAGTTGCTTCAAGTTTAAATCTATACCCTGTCTGAGAAACTAAATTAGGAATAGTAAAACTAAACACTCCTGCTCCTATAGTTCCTTGACTTACCCATCCTGTTGGGTTTACTGCTGTATCCATTAATATATCAACAGTTGCTGTTCCTGCATCTTCTCCTGCCCAAAGTATTTGAATAGTATTTGCAGTTACTGCACCAAAGTATATATTCCATGGAGCATGAAATTGATTACTTGATGTACATGTAGTAAGACCATTTGGTATTGCTTGAGTAGTTGCACCAATCAATCTCATCATTCTTTGAAGAATAGATTCTAATCTTTCTCCTTCACTAATAACAAAAGTTTCACCCTGAGCATCTTCTACCTCAGTTGTTGGTCCACACCAGGTAACACATTCCATACATGTAGACTCTTCACATCTTTCTGCAGATGGATTACACTCAGTATAGGTGCATGGATTTGAAAGAGCACCATTTCCACAGCACTCACTCGGATGACATTTTGTACAATTACAGGCCATTTTTTAATTTTTTAATTTATTAATATTTTATGCTTCAGGAGGTGCTAATGATTTAATACACTCTGCACAATCTGTTTCTAAAGTATAACCTTGATCAACTCCTCCACTATCTTCTGATCCTATAACCTCAAAACATGCTGGCTTACCAGGATTTAATTCAGTTCTCACTATATCTCCAGTGGTTAATGGTTGTTTTGTATTTTCAAGTATTGTTATTGATGTACTTTCTTTAACACATTCTGAATTTAATAATGCCATCTTAATATGTTTTGGTTCAGGTGTTGGTGTACTAGGGCATGTAGTCCCACCTCTTTTAAACGCTCTTACAACATTATCTAAGAAATTTCCTTGATCTGCTTTGTTTCTCATAGCAACCAAAGTATCAGCCATAGTTGTTTCTCCCGGTTGATTGAAATATCCTAAAACACTCTTAGAACGTAAACCTTCAACTAAAGTTCCAGCTTGAGTTCTTGCGTCAGTATAAGGCATATAGTTAGCTAAACCTTGCATCATAAAGTGTGCTAAATCTGGATCTGTTACTATTCCATATTCATTAGGATTTATTAGTCTTCCTGCGTAAGCACCAAATTGCTGTAAGATGTTAGAAGCAGTTAGATTTTGTTGATCCATTGTAATAGGAAATAATGCTATTTCATAACCATCTTCAAATGGAGCCGTACCATCAAATGCTTGAGCTTTACCAAATGCACTATTTTCTGATCCAGTTAAAATATCATTGTGTACATCATAGTCTGTTAGATAACCTGCTGTAGGTTGTTGATTTGGAAATGTTCCCCAACCTGAAAGTAAATTATTATCATGATATTGAGGAGAGCTTCCATTACTTAATACAATGATGAAACAGCTTGTTGGCGTGTTCCCTCCAGACCAATACGCAGGTAAATCTGCTACTGCCTGCCATTCCGGACTATTATTTAAATTAACACGTGTTGGATCAACCATTGCTTCACCATAACTTAACCAATTAGAATTTGTAACAGGGATAAGATTTGTTTTCTCACCATTTGTACCCCAGTCTGGACAAGCATTTCTTATTTGTACTCCAATCTCAGATACTAAATCTCCTATAGCTGGTCCATTTGCAGGAGTAAAACTACCTGTATTTACAAATACATTAACATCTCCTCTTGGCGGATCTTGTTGTCCACCTCCTGGAGTTGTATTACTTTTACCTTGTATTGTGATTGGAATAGTTACTTGTGAACTGCTGCAATCTCCTCCAATTACTGTGCTAATTTCAAGAGTAATAGTATCACTCATACATACATCACTTCCATTCTGGGTATATGTAAATTCATTGTTATATACCGCACTTTGTGTAAGTGTACCACATACTGGATTTCCAATTACTGATATCTGAGGTGTTCCATCACCTATTACGTAAGGTACTTGGAATGTAGTAGTCCCCCCTATTTGTACTGATGTAAGTTTACTTAATTGCCAAGGCATTATAAAAGCAGGACATTCACAACACATAAGAACGGCAGTACAATCTCCTATTTCAGTAAATGCTGCATATACATAATACACAGGTTCTGATGTTTGTGCTTGATACTTACCTATATATGCCCATATTGATCTAGTTAAAGCACTAGATCCTGGTACATTGTAGTCTGTGCCGTCACATCCTATTGTTCCTTTTGCAACAGTTGGTCCTGCTGGACAAGCAAGAGGTTGAAAAATGGAACCTAATAAGTATGGACAATTTTCATCATCTGTAAATATTGATTGCTCATTTGTGTTAAAGTCATATCTTAATATTGTAGGCTTGCTCAACGTTCCAATTGATGAACAATTCTCTCTTGCTTTTACATATATAGAGCCAATAGTTATACCTGTATTTACAGTTATAGTTTGAGCTCCCTGGAATGTTCCTATACTAGTCCAAGTTAAAAAGTCTGCACTATATTCTAATATTATATCATTACCTGGTGCAGCAGCAACATTTCTAGAATCTATTGTTATATCAAAAGTTCCATTAGCACTTACCGTTGTATCCCAAAGTAATTCAGGATTTTTACAATAATTTGTACCAGATTCTGCAGGAGGTTCCTTAATTTGATTATTAAGAGGATCAAACCAAAAAGGTTTCTTAGCATCCCCAAAATTTCTATGACCTAAAAATATATCAGTGTTTGCTATAGTAGTATCTTTAGATGTTGCAGTATATACACTAGATGTACAATTTATACCAGGAACATCATAAGTTCCTAAAACGCATGTAACAGATTGACCAGAAACATTTGAAATTACAACAGTAAGTTCAAGAGTTAAACCTGGTGTAGGATTTCCAACAGAAACATTCAATGAACTTCCAGGGTTATTTATTAAACCGCTTGCTACAACCGAACCTGTCTGAACATAACTGACTGAATAATCATATGTAACACTTGTTCCTAAAGTGTTTGCCCATGTAAATACAACTCCATCTCCTACATTTTGTGCTTGAAAGCCTATAGGACACGGTATAGTTAAAGGTATGCTATTTGATTGACTATCTTGACATGTCTCAGTTCCATCAGTTACACATGTTGATACTTGTACACTAATAGGTGCTGTAACATCTAATCCAGTTAGTTGAATAGTGACACCACCAGCATCGGTTGATAGACCAACTACATTTATAGGTGTATCTAAAACGTTTCCATTTGCGTCAGTTAACTTAATACTTGAACTACAGTCAGTAAAGCCTAAAGGTATAGTTGATGCAGTAAAATTAAATGTAATGCTTTGAGCTGAACCTACAATATCATCATAATTTACTAATTGTGTAAATAGAATAGCTACACCATCACATCCACTACCACAGCAATTTGCTTGTATATCTTGTACTGCACTATATAAATCACAAATTACAGCCCATTGATTTGTATGACTTGCTGCTAAAGTATTAGCATTAGTCACCCAATTTCTACCTGCACCATATGCTTGTCCTGTTGTTAAATTTAAGGTAGTTCCTGTAATACATTGTGCGCTTATTGCTCCTTGTAATTCAATATTATCTCCAACTAAAGCAACGTGTGCACAAAATGCTGACTCTAATGCTAGTAATAAAACAGATGCTGGACCTGGAGTCCCTCCGGGTATAATACATTTTGATATTACTAAAGGATCTCCTGTGCCTGTTCCTCCTCCAGGATTACAAGGTAATACACAATTTTCTAGTATTATTATTCTTTCTATTAACTCACTTATTTGATTATTAATAATTGCTATTGCATCTAATATATCACATATAGTATTTGCTAAGTATAGAGCATATTCATCTATTGGTAATGCTGTTACGGGATTTCCTTGGCTGTTATCATAGTGTAAACAGTCTGGTAACTCTACTATTATAGTATCAGCTCCAGTTGGAATTGCACATACATATTCAATTATTGCATTTAAATATTGTGCTAAGTCTGGATTTTCTTGAGCAGGTGGTGGAATACAGTTTAACTTTAATTCTCTTAAGTCTGGATTACAATCACATGTTGCATCTATAATGTCACACAACTCTTGCGCAAGTTTAGCAATTACTTCACTAACAGTATCACCATTACATAAACTAATGCATGGAATATCTGGACCTTGCCATATCACACAATTTGATGATATAGGGTCACATGGTGCTGAACTGCCGTTATTAGTAGGAATCATAAATATTTTTTTTACAGCTGTTTATGTAGTATACTACTATAATAATATACAAAAGTTTTCATAAACAAACAAGGTTTATATATAGTATCTATTTTCATTCTTTGATGATAGGATTTATTGGAGCAGATGCACATGCAACTGGAGGTGTTCCAATTATTGTTTTTATAATTTTAATATCATCACAATTTTTTAAAGGAGTACAGTCTTCTTTATCTTTACCTGTATTAACTGTTATGCTTATTTTTTGTTGTCTGCAAATACCTTCTGTATCAAAACAATAACATATTTGTAATGTATGATCTATGTTTATACTTGCATTAGCAACTGTATAATAAAACATTCCTTGATAATCTGTAAAGCCTGCATTGCCACCATCTAATATAATCTCATAATTTTCTACAGGGTCTCCATGCTGATCTGTTACACTTATTGTTATACACTCACTGTCATCACAAAATAAAACCTCTATTGCTTGAATCTGAGCAAGAATAGAGTCTATCTGTGATTGTAAATTTTCTAACTGAACTTGGACCTCTTCTAAAGTAGCTTGCAAAGAAGCAAGTTGTTCTTCTAATTGTAAAAGTTCATTTTCAAAAGCTGATAGTTGTTCTTGAAGATCTTGTATAGATTCCATCAATTCTTTGATTTTTAGTATTATCTCTATACACTCAGCTGACTCTGGATCTTGACAAACTGTTTTAGATTGTACTTCTAATTCAAATAACTCAGCCTGTTGAGAGTCTAACAAAATTTTAATATCAGCAATTGCAGTAGTAATCTTTGCTATCTTAGCAGTTACACTTTCAATTTCAATTTCAAGATTTTCTATTTTCCTTTCTATACTTTCTTTTTCTACACATAACTCAGCTAATTGAGCTTCTAGTTTTGCTAATTGTTCTAATAATATTTTAGAATTTTCAGGTTCAAAGTAACCACAATCTTTACACCAATCTGGTGCTAAAGGATCATCACAGGGTGTAATATAAGATGAAGGATAAAATATTTCAGAAGTTATTGCTTGTATTTCTGGTATATCTCTATCTAAAGCTTTCCAGTCACAAAGCTGTTTTTTAATATTAGATCCAATAGGATCTGTAATACAACAAGGAGTGATACCAAATCTTTTTGACATAAAATCTAAATAGACATTTTTAGCAAATACCTGTTGAGACTCTATTATTTTTATAGTATCTGTCATCTATTTAAATTTTGTTTAGCCTTTTGTATATTTTTAGTTAGAGTACCTCTACTTGTTTTGTTACCTCCATTTTTTGCAACATACTCTTTTAAACATGTTTTATGTACGGTAGCACCATTAGGTGCTTTAGTCTTCTGACATCCGCACGTAAATCCTTTTCCACAATGTGCACACCTCATTTTGTTAGTTTCTTTGGTTTAACAACAAAGAGCTGAGCAATCTATTTTACCCAATCTCTTTTTAGCATAATTGTATAATTCCATACCTGCAGTTGCATCTTGACAATATTCTACTTTTGCTACTGCTGCATCTATTAAAGTTTTAATATAAGCTAATTCAGATATTAACTCTGATCTTTCACTATCAGGCTCACAAGGTTTCATATCAATATCACAAAGTATTTGATAATACCTACTCAGAATATTACAAATTCTTAAATGATTATATTCTACATATACTTTTTCTGTAGGTGATACACTATATCTTATTATATATATACCATCAACAATGTTACCTCTAGTTCCACCACAATCAATAGTTTGTATACCTAAAGCACAACTGTTAAGACATAAATCAAATCCATGTTTTACATTAATTAAAGTGGGTTTATTAAATCCAGGAGATGTTATCAATAATTCCTCACAGTCTATAGATAAATCTGAAGTATATTGACTTGTATCTTTTATGCATAGTATCTCACAATTAGATACTGGAGATAGTTCTAAGCTTAATATATGTTTATTAGCCATTAAATTATGTTTTAGATATAAAAATTACTACAATACAGTAATAATATACAAAAAATATATTTAAGATAAAAGAAAAGGGCCTGTTATAAAACAAGCCCTTAACTTTTAATAATTAATAATTTACTAAGCTCCTGGTCCAGCTGGTATAGAACCACCGCCTACAGGATATGAAGTTGGTGTAACACCAGCTAATTCGCCAATATTGTCCCAAACCTCTTTTATTACTTTATTAATTTCATCAGATGTTTGTGATCCATCACATGGAACATAAACTTTATACAAGTATTGATCATTATCAAAGACACCTGTTGGGTTATTAAATCTAGGCACACTGTGTAAAATATACCATGCTTTATACATAACAGCATCTCCATTTGCATCAAATCTTTGAACAGATGCTAAGATTCTGTCAGATCCTTCAATCTCACGGATTCTTGCACTATCTTTATTTCCTTGATTAAATGGTGATTGCATATAGTTTTCAGTCATTAAGATTTCTCTTAAAACAGTATCACCATAAGTTCCACCCATTTGTCCTGGTGTACTTGTAGTAACACCACAATCAGAACAAGGATCTCCAGACTCATCTAAGAAAGAAGCTACAAGAGTTACAGGCTCTTTGCCATAAAAGTCTCTTGTATCAAATGAACAGTTACCAAACTTAGTATCTACATAAGCACCAACTAGACATAAACTTACATCAGTGATGTCAGCTATAGCAGTTGGAGTATATCCTGCACCAGAAATAACTTGTGCAATAGTATATGAATTTGATCCACTTGCTGTAGTTACAGTAATACCACCTGTTGATGCTGCATTTTTCTCAGCAATAAAAGGTGCTACTATAGGATCTTCAAGAAGCATTTGTGCAGCTGTTGCTAACGCTAAAGCTGGATCAACATACTCTTGATCATCTGCACAGCAAACTCCTCCTGAATCACCAACTGCATATGCGTTGCGGTTTAAAAACCTTAATGCAGCTGAACCTTTTACATCTAATCTTAAGAACAATGAGCTACCACATGGTGCGCATTTAGCTCCTACAGATATACAAGTTTCACTTGCAGTAGGTTCAACACATTCTTCTGACCAAAGTTTTGTTACGTATTTAGGATTAATTCCTTTTGATTTCACGGATTCTGCGTACCCTCCGTGTCCTGGGTTGTTTCCAATAACATCACCACCTACAACGTTATGGTAAGAACCTTGAACTAAATATAATAGTCCAGTGGCACTACCTGGTTGGTTAGGTTGGATAGTTGTCCAAGTTTTGTCATCAACAAGTGCAATTTTTCCAGCAGCTAAATCTTTAGTAGCTACACCTGCATTTGTTTCAACAGAGCTTGGATTAAAGCATTTTACAAATGCATGATTAAAATAAGCCATTTTTTTTCAATTTTTAGTTATACATAATTTTAATAAATAGTATCCCTCTTAGGATACAACAATAATATACAAAAACTTTTTTTATATATCAAACTTAATTACTTCTTTCTGCAGCTTGTTGGTTTAACTGCTGCTGATTGAAGTTAGAAATATCACCTGCTATAATAGCAGCTGCTTCATCAATGAATAATTCAACAATATCATCTTTAAATTCAGAGTCTGTATCTACTGCTGGTGCTATTCCAGTATAAGGATCTATTATCCCTGCTACTTCTATGTAAGTTGGTCTTTTATAATATGTTAGAACAGGATTTATAATATTAAAATCTTCTTCTCTATATATTCTAAGTTGACCTTCTATTAAAGTACAAAACGTTTCACCCCATTCAAAACTTGGTTTCTTTAAAGGATCCCTAAGTATAAGGTTTACGTTAGCTTCTTCAGCTAAATATACAGTCATAGATCTTGGTTCTGGGCAGCACTCTGTACTAGCATCACTACTCACTCTTTTAAATTCTAAATAATCATCTTTATCAGGAAAATTATTAGACTGAAAATATGTAGCTGTGCTAGTTCCAGTAAGTGGTATTTCACGTAAAAGAATTTGCAAGTCATCTATTCTTCTTTTAGATGCTTCATCACCTTCTTTATACATATTACCACCATGCAGGTTACGTCTACACCACTCAACTTGTGCTTTATTAAAAGCTTCAATCATTTGCCAAGGTTCTATATTATCAAAATCTTGACTGTCTAATTTATTAAGCCTTTGTTTAAGTTTTAATTGAAGTGTTGCGTTATTCATAATTTTTTATTTTAAGCGTTCCAATAAGATTCTACTTTAGATAATAGACTCATAAGTACTTCTTCTTGCTCTGGTTTCTTCAAGAACTTAACTACTTCTTCTTGTCTCTTTCCTAGTTTAACACCACTATCTAATGTTTCAATCCATCCTCCTGCTTTTGTAGTAATAAATCTATAGTAAAGGCAATCCTTAACTAAAGCAGTAACTTTTAAATCTTCCATACTAAGTTTAGAAGCTTTAATAAATGATTCTGCTGCTTTCTTTTTATTACTTTCAGTCCCTTCTCCATTGATATGAATATCCATATTTTCATAGATAACATCTATAGGTGTATTCTTTGTATATTGTACACTATCAAAATCAACAATTTTAGCAACGTACATAAGTTTAGTATTATTCTTATTATACATTTGCTCTAAAGCAACTAACGCTTTATTTCTCAACTTGCTATATTCAGTTCTTGTAGATATAGATTCTTCTACAGTATCTAAATAAAATTTTGGAGTTGGGCTAGTTTTCTTTGCATCTTTTAATGACTTAGCTACAATAGAAAAACCACCTGCTTTAATTGCGTGAAGTTTAATAAGATCATAAGGATCAGCTACTGGATCTAAGTAAACAGGGTCATTACCACATCTTAAATTAATCCTTGACCAAAACTTATCATTATCTGGTTTTAATAATGTTAATTTATTCCAAAATTCTTTATCTTCTGGATCAACAACATTAGCAGCTAAATCTTTTTCTAATTGAGAAACAGTAGTTCTAATCTCTTTTACTTTTATTTCCCTTTCCCCAGGAGGTAGCATTTTAACATTAGGTGCAAATTCATTAAGTCCTGTTACATATCTTTTAACTCCGTTTAGTTCTAAACAAGCTAAAGTTTCTTCATGATATACTCCGTCATGTAGTGCCATTCCATAGTTTTCTAAACCCATGTTTTGTTTACTTGGGTTAAAAAAAGGCTTGATAGCAATAGCCTTCTGTTTTCTCTGCTGATATTTTTCAACAATAGTGTAATCTTCCATTTTTATTGGTTTTAATTAATAATTATTACTTGACTCAAAAGTACAAAATTTTTGTACAGTTTATTATTAATATATCTAAAAGCAAGTTTTTACACTTGCTTTAAGTTTTGAGACTAGTTTCTAACCTAATTCAGCACCGGGTACAATACTTCCTGCTAAATCAATTAGCATGTCAACTTGATCACAAGTTAAATACACTGTATCTGGTCCTAATAGTGTTTGCATTCCCATAATTTTAATAGATCCTTCAGGACAATCATCAGTAACTATTCTAAAAGTACTTTGAGGATACCCAAGTGCTTCTGGAAATTCTTGTCTGATTTTGTCTAGTATTGGATCTCCTTCTCCTGGAAATGGATTTGCTTCTGGTGCCATAATTTCTAATTTTTAAAGTTAATATTTATTTAATCTATCCTTCCATTACAGCTTTAGGTTCTTCAGGTTCACCGCCTTCTGCCATATACTTAGCTAAAACTTCTAGATTGATCAATGCGGTTTCACCACCTGGTCCTAAAGGTAATTCGCAACATTCTTGCTCTTCCCCACAACCAGCAATAGTAGTTTTACCAACAGCTAAAGAATTCATTTGACCAATATTAGGAGCTACACTGCTTCCTAAACTAGCATAAGTATTTTCTGCTGCAGTTAATAGGCTTTGCTGTACTAATGCTTCTTCACCTAATTGTAATGTTTGTTTTTTTAACAATGCTATCTCAGTTTCTAAAGCTTGTATTAACTCATCTATAGCTTGTATTTCAGCTGTTAAACCATTAATTTCTACTGTTAAATCTGCAATACGTGAAGTTAAAATAGCTATCTGGTCAACATTACCTTCTGCTATAAATTTAGCTAATGCTTGACATGCTTCTGATTGTCCAGCACCACTTTCACCAGATTGTTTAGCACAATCTGTAGTCATCTTATCATAATTTTCCTGCAGTTCTTGAAGCTGACTTGTTAATTCTTCTCTTGTGCTTGTTAATTCAACTGCTTCCGTAGTTTTAGCTTTTTTATCTTCATTTAATGCTTCAGCTCTAGTAGTAAACTCCTTTGTATTAAATATAGCATCAGCTTCCTGGCTTGCAAAAGAAGTTATTAAACTTTTTTGTTCACATAACTTAAGCTCATACCCAGTAAACACTCTAATTTCATAGACAACAAGTTCACAGTCTTCAGCAATAACAACAGGTGTAGCAGTAATAGAAACTTCACCTTCTAATTCTTCATGTTCTTCTAAACCTTCTGGAATTTTTTCAACTTCCTCTATCATTTCAATATTATGCTCCATCTCCTCTTCAGGTCCAGGTTCACCACCAGCACCATTAATTAGTCCTGTTGGATGAAGTTTGCCCAATCCATATAATTGACCTACTTTGACACCGTCACCGTAAGCTTCATATAATGTTGAATAAACACCAATTTGTAGATTACCACTATGAACTACTCCAACTTTTCCAACTGAAGCTAAATTTGCATTAGGATGACCTTCAAAAATGCTGCTTGATTTTACATATGGAGTTAAATCACTCCCTAATTTATTTACACTCATTTTTTTTATTTTTAAATAAAAAAGGGAGGAGTTACCCTCCCTCTTCTAAGGTTAAACTTAATTCAAATTTAGAATGATCCTCCAGTAACTGGATTTCTCATTACAATTTTCAAGACTTTAGTCGGATCTTTAACCCATACAGCTGGCATGGTTTGAGTCATATATACTCTGTATCCATTAAACTGTCCTGTGGATGCAAAACCTTGAGTTCTTCCCATATAGTCCATAGTACCATTTTGGTAGAACCACTTAAGTTGATTATCCCAAGAAAGTTTCAATAAGAATATATTATCATTACCTTCCTCTGTAACATCAAAAATGATAAAGCTATAAGAGCTTAAAGGTCTTCCATCAATTAATGGATTCTCAATATCATTTGTATGTAGGTTATCAAATGCTGGATTCAATACAAACTTAACATTAGCTAAGAATGGAATGGTAAAGCTTGTGTAAGCAAAACCAAAATCAAGATCCATTCCTTGACCTGTTACAGCACCAATATCAGATGCATTTTGTACTAAACCTGAACCAAATACTTCATCAGCAATTGCTTTGTTAATTAACTGCATACCACCAATACCTGTTTGTACAACAAGCTTTCTTTGTGGGTCTGGTCCTTTAAATTCAACTTTACCTTGATAGAAGTTATAAAGTTCAGACTTAAACATATCCAATGTAAACTGTGACTTGTTATATACTCTTTTGAAAGAGTTATCTAACTGAGACCAAAGACCTACTGATAATCTAATATCATCTGGACCATCTTGTTTAATTCTACCACCTTTACCCCACATTAGGTAAGTTTCAATATCATTTGCAATTTTAGATAAGTGAGCTGCTTCAAGATTTGTAATGAATGTTCTAGTTAAAGTACCACTCTCAAACGCATCTCTTGCACCTGCTTTACCCATATTTGCTACTAACTGCTCAATACTTGATACAGATGGGTTGTTTGGATCTTGATTGAAATTTCTCCAAATCTCTGTTACAGGTACTGTTCCGTCAGCATTTAATCCTCCTTTGATCATAAGATCAGCTCTAGAAGAAATAGAATAGTGTACGTGTGCCTCAGCTCCTCCTACAAAGTTGTAGAATTCTCTGAAACCAGATCCTGTTTCAATATCTGAAAATCTTTCTCCATACTCTCCTCTTGCAGAACCTTTTCTAAAGTACTTAGTACCAGCTACTAAATATTTTCTAGCATCTAGTGTAGCACCATTGTCATTGTTAACAAGTTGAACAGTATAGACAAATCCATCACCAGCTGGTAAAATATCATCAGCAGTAATGTATAATTCTAAACCGTTATATTTGTCATAAGTGATAATATCACCATGTCCAAAAGAACGTTTAGATAATTTAATTTTGAAGGTTACACCATCAGCACCTAATTCTTCAGATGATTCAATGTTACCTACACAGAACGGAAGGTCCTGTGCTACTGGAGTTTGCCATTTGTACTCACCTCTAGCATTGTCTACTTCAATTGTATTCTTTCCACCAAAGGAAGCCATTTGATATAAAGGCATTTCAACTTTTTGAGTCATTGCCCATAAATCAACTGGTCCCATATCCATAGGCTCAGCAGAACCAAGCATCTGGGTAAGGTGATAAGAATCCACGTGAGAGCTAGCTTTGTAGCTTGTATCTCTTAGGAAAATTCCATTGTTTAAAACTGGAGTTGCCATAATTGTTTTCTTTTTTTTATTGATTAATAATTAATTGTTGTTTATATATATATTCTTTTAATATCTTTTAAAAATGTTATTAGGTCTAGCAATTTTCTTTTTGGAGGTTCTTACTGTTTCTTTTTCTCTTTGTTGTACCCCTAGTGAACTTCCTCCACTATTTGCTTGCTCAGTTTTTAATTTTCTTACAGTTTTTTCAACTGCTGTTTGAGCACCCTTTTCCATTATTTTAGTCTTGTATCCATTTGGATCTGCAAGTAACCATAATGCTTCAGCTATAATTGGATAGTTTGGTTCTACAAACTGATACTTTTCTAATAGGTGTCCTAGTAGATTTGTATTCTTTCCACTAACTGAAGGATAGTTTGGTTGAACTAATCCGTTATATAGCATTGATTGAACTTTTCTGTCAATTTTAATATCATTAACTTTCCCTTCCTTTAACGTATTATATACACTTTGCATATACGTTTGTGAAGCTTGTTCTTGCTGCTTACGTTTAAGTTCTTGTTGCTGCAATTTTTGTGCAACAACTTTTTCTTGCATCTTATCCAATTTCGGTTTGAACTTTTTAGCTTGTTGTTCAAGCTTTCCAAGATCTTTCCAAATTTCTATTTCTTCTGCTATTTCTTTTTCTGTTCCATAACCTGTAGCAGATAAATAGTCTACAATAATTCTTTCCTGGTCCCTTTCCTTTTTAACATCTAAAGTTCTAGTTTCCTCGGTTTGTGCAAGAGTTTGAAATAAACCCTTTAAGTCTTGTCCTCCTTCAGCAACATATCGTGCTGCTACTTGGAGTTCTTTTGGCAAACTGTCAAAGAACTGTTTTGGAGTTTCACTTCTAACTTGTCTTGCTTTTTCTTCTAAGTTAGCTTCTATTAACTCCTCCCAATCTTTAGTAGAATACTCTTCTAAAGATTTGTCATCATCAAAAGGAACAATCTTGTCATCTTTTATAAGTTTTGAAAACACATCACTTATACCACTTATAGACTTGCGCCCTCTTGTTTCTTTTTTCTTTTCTTTTACTTCCGGTTTTGCTTCTTCATCACTCTCTTCTATCAAAGAATCTAGTACATCAGAAGCTTCTTCTTTAGCTTCAGCAGTAACTTCTTTAGTTTCTGCTTCTTTTATTACTTCAGCAGGTTCTTTTTCTTCTGCTGTTTCTACATTTAAATCAGTAGTCTTTTCTACTTCTTTTTCTGTAAATGACATATCTGCCTCCCTTTTGGGTTTAGAAAATATGCTATTTTTCTTTTCTGCTCCTTCTGCGGGAACTGTTACTTCGGATGCTGTAGGTGCTCCATTGAAAATCTCATCAAGATTTACTTCAACATTTGCCTCTACTTTGCTATCCATAGTGCTATTATTATCACTCATTTTTATTGGTTTTATAGTTAATAAATTATCTACACATATAATATACGTATATATTTTTAAATAAACTTAATAAATTTTATTCAAATATCTTTTTTTGTGCAGTATATAGCTAACGCTATTCTTCTACTATAGTATCTTCTGTTTCTAGTACTATATTATTATCTTCTAGTGCTTTCTTCCACTCATCTTCATCTGTATAGAAATCTATTTCTGTCCAAGGAGATCTTAGTGTTTGAGTTACATCACAAGCACCATAAGTTTTTATTTGATTACCTACACCATCCCAGCCAATGAACCAGGTTTTTTCTGAAGGTTTAGAAAGTCTTACGTTTGACATAGTATTAAATTTTATGGATTACCATCCGTTATTGTCCAGTTAAATGTGTTTATCAGTTCATTTTTAGCTGCTTCTGCAGGACCTCCTGTAGTATGTACTGAGTTACCAAAACCAAAAGTTGGTGTGTTAGTATATCCTACTCCTCCTGGATATGCACTGTCTAAATTAGCTGCCCATGCTATTAATAATGCATCATAGTTTGTAGTAGTCAATGTTATACCGGTCATAAAGTTAGCAGCACTATTATTGGTAGCTGTTGGTGCCCAGCCTGCTAAGTTTTGTTGAAATGAAGTTGCACTTCTAAACATGTTTTCAAAAACAATACAACTACTAACATCCCAATTACTAATATCTTGATTAAATGATGTAGCTCCTCTAAACGTATAGAAAAATAGTGTAACGCCACTCACATCCCATCCGCTTATGTCTTGATTAAATTGAGTGTTATTATAAAATATACCTCTATGATCATCTGCAAGAGTTAAATCCGGTAAAGGTTGATTAAAGTTAGACTGTCTAAACATTTCCCCTATTTGTGAAAGATTAGGAGCATCCCAGTTAGCTAATGACTTATTGAATGCAGTAGCACCATAAAACATACCATTAGTACTTTCAAGACTGCTTACATCCCAGTTACCAATTTCTTGGTTAAATGCTGTGTTAAATTTAAACATACCACCCATAGAAGTCACATTACTTACATCCCATCCTGTTATATCCTGGTTAAATGTACTAACTTCAAAAACTTGTAACATACGTGTTATGTTACTTACATCCCATTGATCTAAAGGTGCGTTATAACCTGAATTAGCAAAAGTACCTTGCAAGCGTACTACAGTAGGAGGTAATACCCAACCATTTAAACTTGTATTAAATGAAGTTGCTCCTCTAAATGTTTCTTTTAATGCATCGTTATAACTTTCTGACGACGGTGGATCTACTAAACTACTAATATCCCAACCACTTAAGTCTTGATTAAATGCAGCACAATCCCAAAACATTCTATTCATAGTGGTTACATTACCAGTGTCCCATCCACCAATATCTTGATTGAATGCAGCACAGTCATCAAACATACCGCTCATGTCAGTTACATTGCTTACATTCCAGTTACTTATATCTGCATTAAATTGAGTTTTATCCTCAAATAAGTCTGACATATCAGTAATACCGGAAGTGTTCCATGTTGATATTGCACCATAAGGAGCAACAGCAGTGTTACCAGTTGGATCTACAGCAAGTGTATCAGTTATAGCTTGTTCTATATTACTATTAGTAGCTATAAATGGAAATGGTGGTTGAGGTAATACCCATGAATTTGCAGAAGCAGAGAAACTTGAATAATCTGAAACCTGAGCTACTACCCAACTTGAAGCATCAAAATTAACCCTGAAAGAATTAGTAAACATTCTTTTCATACTAACGGCTGTGCTAACATCCCAAGAACCTAGGTCTTCTTTAAACTCATATCCATTGTGCAAAAAGCTTTCAAAATTAAGGACATTACTAACATCCCAGTTTGCTAATCCCATTTGGTAATTAATGTCACCTTGACCAATCGCGTGATCAAAAAACATTTTAAACATACTAATGACATCACTATTTTGATTAAAGGTCCATCCGCTTACATCTAATTTAGTTTGATTAAACTGAAGACCTTCACCTTCAGAATCAAAACATTGATCAAATACTTGACAGTTGTCCCAGTTTGCATCTTTTAAAGGTTTGGTTGTTGCAGATACATTTAAACCACATACATTACTACCTTTAAATGTTTCCAAAGCAATTTTTATATTGCTTAGATCATAGTCACCAAGTTTTTGTTCATTTGAATTATCTCCTGACCATGCTTGTTGATTAAACCTAAAAGCAGATTGCCAGCTTACACATTCTGATAAATCTGGAATATCTACTGGAGTACCAATACCTGGATCATTGTTTCCTGGATTTACCCTATTATCATTTGATCCTTCAAACATGTAATCCCAAATCTTCCATTTTGCAGGGCCCCATCTTCTTACTCTTATTGCTGCTTTACTTCCTTCTTCGCCACATCTATAGTTATTAAAAGAGCTATTAGGAACAGTATTATCATGTGCAATTGTCACTAAAATTTTTTGTGTACCTGTAGGAACTATACTTTTATCTAGTAATATATTACTATAACCACTTTCTTGCGTAAAGCTTCCTTTAGTAATTAGTGCCCCTGTGCTTTCATCTTCTACTTTATATTTGACTGCATTTGTACCTAATCCTTTGTCTACAGCTACTTGTTGACTTCCAGTAGATGTTAAGTTATAGGAAAAAACATCTGCTCCAACAGTACCACTTACTCTACCCAGATTTGCATAAAGAGCATCTGGATTACCTCCATCGCTAAGTGGTATATTAGTTACATAATTATAGTTATATTCAAATGTGAAAGCATCCCATGCCGTTTCTCCTGTTGCAGTATTTGAATAGAAAGTATTTTCTTCTTGAGGTTGTCCTTGATTATTTGTTGCAAAAACTCTAAAGTAATATGTAGAAGTGTTATCTAACCCAGTAACAGTGTGTGTGTTTGTGACCGGAAGTGTACCGGGAAAGTTGGTACCAATAGGACTTACTTGAGCACCTGGAGTATCTAGTGTAACTTTAGGATCTGTTTTAGAATACACTATGCCATAGGCATAAACAGGTTCATTCTTTCCTGAATCAACTAATGTAAATCGTAACTCAGCTTCTGTAAGGTCTGTGCTTAAAACTTTAAGTCCAGCAACAATAGGAAGGTCACTTTCTGCTTGACCCCAAAATGCAAAAGGTATTTTCATTTTAAATTATTTTATGGTGCATGATTAACTGAAGCAGCACCGAAATATTTACCACTAGAAGGAGCAAGCCCTGTTATTGTAACAACATCGTATTTACCAAATTCACTACTAGTCCATACAGGATCAACAGAATTAGTCCAACTAACATTTGCCCAGTCCCAAGTACCTGTCCATTTATCTGAATTAAAAATAATAATTTGTTTTGTACCTATAAAACTTCCTGTTGTTGTTGGAAGTAAAGTAACAGTAATATCATTTGCATAAGGACTACCAGTTGAATACTGATTTAATACCCCTGCCAGATTAACAAAGAAATAATCAGAATCATTTAAATTAAGTGTTATACTAGGTGAACTTGATATACTTGTGTCATAAACTTTTTGTTCTGGAGCTGGGACAAGATCAGATGCTTTAATTAATCTAACATCTCTTTCTGATGGTACACCTACACTTCTTCCTTTGATTTCTGCTACAGCCAGATAGTCATTATCTTTTAACTGTTTACTAGTGATTATTTTTTTTCTTGTAAATAATCCTAGTATATCTTGTAATATTGTATTCATTTTAAACTTCTTTTAGTTATAATTTACTTCTTTTTTTTGTCTTTTGCAATTTTATCTCCACCCTTTACATCATACTTGTTCTTATTTTCTCTTGCTATTTCTAACTGTTTAGTAGCAATATCTCTTTGAGTAGAAAGTTTTTCACGCTCTATATCCATCTTTTGGGTTTGTATTGCATTCTTAGTAGCAGACTCTTGTCTCTTAAAGTTCATAGTCTCCCTATATTCAGATCTTTTTCTAATATCATCCATATTATCCTTAAAGTCTGACTGCATATTTTGGTTAATGTCTTGCATAGAACCATAACCAGAAGCCCTGATTTCTGCAACCATTACATCTTTCTGTCTTTCTTTTTCATTTTCTTGCTGCTCAAACTGAAGTTTCATTTGTTCTTCTTGCTGCTTAGCTTGGATCTGTTCTTGCTGCATCTGCTGTTGTTGCTGCATTTCTTGTTGTCTCTGAGCAGTTTGTTTACCTTCAGCATCCTTAAGTATATCTGATACCTCAGCAATACTATCTGCTTTTATTATATTTCCTAAATCATAAATAGTAGCACCAGATGTATTATTAGTCATAGCTAATTGTTTCAACTGCTCTAACGTCTGTCTATGATTAGTCTTAGTTGTACAGAAAATGTTAAAATCTCTCATCAAAAGATCTGTGCCATTTATTGTAAAGTTTACTTTTTCTGCTTCAGATGATATATAAGATAGTCTTACACTTGGGTTAGTGCTATAGTAAAACTGAGCTAAGTCAGTTCTCATTTGATGTACTCTAGGCATTAAGTTATCTGAGTGCTGAGTAAAATAAGTTTCCGTTTGTGCATATGACTGGTTAAGTGCTTGAACAACTCCTGTTGCTGTTTCTTGACCAATAGGCGCACCCAAACGTTGTGGATTAATTCCAATAGCATCAAAACATTGTTGTTTAAAATAATTAGCCAATTGAATTCTAGACATTAATCTATTAGTCTGCTCCATGTTTAGAGTTTGATAATGATTAAAGTTTGTAGCATTCTCTGTGTTAGTAATAGATGTATCCAAAGGTAACATGCTAAAATCTTTCATTGCTGTCCAAGCTTTAGCATAATTTGATTTACCCCAATCTTCACCCATAGAATGACGTGGTAATGCGTTCTGGTCAAACATAATAACAGTCCCTAATTCATCTACTAGAATGTCAGCTATTTGATTATTTACCATGTTGTATCCAACTTGATAGGCTTTCATTAGATCTACTAAAGAAGTTGACCTTGTATTTCTATCTGAGAATACTCTACCTTCTACAGGCAATTTACAACCATATAGTGTCTCATTACCTTTAAATTGAAAAGGTAGTCTTCCCGGTTTAGTTCTATCTATACCAAGATATATTGGATTTATATTATCAGCAGACATATTACTCTTCCACATTGCTGGCAAATTTGGTCCAACTTTGACACCACCCCATACTTCATTAATCCAAAACCAGTCTATATGTTCACCTTCTAATAAATTCTCTCTATTTTTATTTTTGAATATAGAAGTATCATATAATGGTTTTATAGTAACTTTAAATGTTTCATCTACAATCTCTTGAGTTATTGTACCATCAGTCTCAATCTTAGTCAAGTGACCTACTTTTCTTTGTGTTTTCCAATAAGATGTAGTTACTCTCATCAGTTCTCCTTCACCCCATGATGATACATCTTCTCCTTCATTCAATATTGAACTAATTACATCACCTCCTTTTGCAGGATCATTTGACCAGTTACTTGCATATTGTCTATAAGCAAGACCAGGCATGTTTGTATTCCATTTATGAGATCTAGATGGATCATAGTAAGCACCGTCATTTTGGTAACCATTAACTTGATACATTGCTGATCTGGCAGGATAAATCTTTTGAAGAGATTCTAATTGATCTTTTGTCATAAGATAACCATACTTATCTATAACATCTGATACAGTCATTAAATCAATCTTACCAACAAAATTAGAATCTGATATATACCTTGTATCAGGAGACTTTTGATAAAATGTAAGTACTGGATTCCATAGTTCTACATCATAGTCATCTTCTAACATACGGAAGTGCCAAAACTCTCTATCACTAATAAGCATATCTCTAAATGCTCTTTCTTCTAGTTCTTGGAATTTAAATCTTTCTTCATCAACGTTTGTTTGATGTGAAGCCCACTCCTCAACTAAACTTCTATAGTCTTTAGAAAAGAAGTCTTCTATTTCAGGTAAAGACCTAACTGCTTCAGGAGACATTTGTTGTTTTGCTTCTTCTGATGATGGGTCCATTCCCATCTCTATCATCTTGGCAATAAGTTTAGCTTCAGCATCTGCTAGCAGATTTTCTTCTACTTGCATTCTTTTTGCCTCTAACATCTCATTATATGACAAATCATCTACAGCTCTGAATTGAACTTTTGAATAACGTTTAGAAAATTCACCAGATAGTACATTTATAACATTAGGTATAATTGGATAAAACTTGAGTTCTAAAGCAGAGTTATCCTCTTTAGTTAGTACATCCATCAAATCTTTGTACTCATTGTCTTCCTCAACAATGTAATCAGTTTTATCTATAATACCTTTTGCAAGCTTATAGTTTTTAAGCAACCTTCTTGCGTTTAACCTTAAAAACTCTAATCCTTGAAGCTCTAACCAATCCATATTCCAAGCTCTCCAATCATCATCTTTCTTTTTAGCTGGTAAAAACTGAATAGGTTGTGTAAGACTAGATGAGGTTGGGTATCCTTCACCTTTAGCTCCACTCTTTAGTTGCATTGCATTTAATATTCTCATATTTATATCCTTATGGTATAAGTAATTGACTCATTCTTATCAGTTGTAGTATATATATAAATATAACTCTTTTTACTTGTAGATGTTGAATAATATCTCATTATCTAAAGTTTTTAAATCCTGATCTTTTTTTCTTAATACTTGTTTTACTGCTCTTTCGTCCAATATTACTAAACGGACTATACTTTAATTTAAACAAATTTTGGGAATTATCCAAGGGTTTTACCGTATCAGATTCACGTCTTTTACTATAACCTCTATTTGACTGCTGAACCTTTGCAAATGCAATTAGTGCACAAAATGAAACCATTCTATCCACGTTAAGGCCAGGGAAGTAGGCTAGCATTTCTTTTATTAACATAGGATCTGGTATTCTTTCAACTCCAAAAGTTTGATTTATAACTTCTCCATTTTGATCAGTTTCTTCATCAGTAACTTCTCTTAAGAATTCTAAACCGTAGGATATTAAGTGATTTTTAAATAAAGTTCCTGTATTCTTCCATCCGTATTCTTGATATACTGTTCTATTAGAACCAAGATCTTTTAAAAATAAAATTTGCTGTTTTGGTACAAGATATTTTTGCTTCCTTCTTGCTATCATATGTTGTATAAATAGTGAGATATTATTCTCCACTACTGTCCAGGCGTTGTACCATTCTATAATTTTTTCTAATTGTTCATGGGTTTTATTAATATCATCATATCTACCACACCATGAAGCAACAATCTTATCTCTTTCTATAAATGTTTCAAGTCCATTTGATGTTTCTCTTGTAACCTCAACTGGATTTTTGTATACAAATATACTACATAATGAATCTGACGTTGTGGTTTTACCTTCTGATACAGGGTCAATAGATGCATAGTAAGTACCAAATTCAGGATTCTTTACAGGCTTCTCCCATACAACTAAAACAGCAGTTTTATCAACTTGTTTTTTATTTACTGGAAACTTTGATATAGGTAATTTATTTGATCTTTTTGCAACTATACCAGATTCATCTCTTTCTAATTCTATATGATCATATGAATATTCCTTCTCTTCTATTCTTTTAAGTTGTTTAGATAATAATCCTTGTGGAAATATTGATTCTTTTCTATAAGCAAAACCTTCTGCAATGTTAGTTGGTTTCTGAGATATACGCAATTGATATTGTTCTGGGTTCAATTCATCTTTCCACTTTTGTCTTTCATTAAATATTGCTTCTAAAGCTTGCTCTATTTTAGAATTGCCATACTCATCAATATGAGGAGGCATTGACCATTGCTCCGGTATAAATAATCCAGATAAACCTATAGTCCCATCTGCATCAAGAAGGTTAGTCTCAACAGCATATATATCATTTACTGTTGGATTTAGAATCATTTCTTTTAATGGATTACATTGATCTAAATCACCCACAGATCCAGCTGCAATAAATACACCAGTAGTCAGCATACCTGATGACATTGCTGGTCTTAAGTATTCATATGTATCCATCATCTTAGGTGCAATACCAGCCTCTTCATGAAAGAAATATGTTGTAGGTCCACCAACACCAGTAGTAGCATTCTTTTCAAAAGATGCACCCTGGATCTTAGATTTTAAACCTCTCTTTGTTTTTCTGTTTCCAACCTTGACTTCTATCTGTTGTTGCCAAAGTAAAACTTTTTCTGGATTACTAGGTCTATACCAAGCAGTATGTTCATTTAAAAAATCTTTATATTCATCTAAAAACTTCCAAGATCCTTTATCATTGATATAGTCTTTTAATGATGCTCCTATTTTACAAACACTTCCTGATTCAAACCAGTATTGGTTTATGATTTTACCCATATGAAAGTATGAACTTGCAATCTGTCTTTTCTTAAATATTGCACAGTGTTTATTATGTAGTTCTGCTAATATTTCATAAAGTGCCATATGATATTGAGCATCTCTTACTTTAGCAAATCCGTATTTCTTTTCTTCTTTGTCAAAAATAGGTAAGAAGTTCAACCACATATAATAATCTCTGGTAAGATACCAAGTTTTATCTTTTACTTTATATATTACACCTTCTCTACATTTATCTTTTTCATCATTCCAATATTTAATAAAGTCTTTTGATCTAAAAGGTTTATCACAATAAAAACCTTTATCATTAAATATTCTAGCTTCTTGATTAAACTTATAAGATGTTTCATCAAACTCATAGTTGCCAGGTTCTTTAAATATACTAAGTAAAAAAGATTTAAACTCTTCATCCGTAAATGAAGTTTTTAACCATTGCCCATTGTCATATGTAGGTATGTTTCTCATTACTCTTTTAGAATAGCAAATACATCTCCTTCATTAATTAAATAATGTTCTTCACCATCATGTTGCATTTTAATAACTGCAGCACTATCACTGTATTGTACAACATCTTTTGGTTTTATTTGTGCAACTCCACTTCCTACCCCAGCTACAACCCCTTTTGCTTCTTGCTTGCGTTGAGATTCGGGTATAAGTATTGTAGTTCCTTTAAAATATGATGATGCTTCTTGTGGTTTAACTAGGATCTTTCTTCCTACTGGTATTACTTTCATCTTAATATTGATTTTAATTAATAATTATTTAATCTTCTGATTCTTCTGATTCAATAAAGTATGTTTCTATAGTTGCAATTTTATCTTCAGCCTCACATAATAACTCTAATGCTTTTGTTGCGTCTTTCATAACATCATCAGCTGTGTGATCACCCACTCCAACCCCTGAGTTTATTAGTAAGTCTAAAGCCATAATAGCTTTTTCTTTGTCTGCAGTTGCTTGCGCATGTAATGCAGAAATTAATTTAATATTTGCCATATCTATTTTTGTTTTAATTTTAATTTATCTAGTTCAAACTGCAAGTGATGTATAGCTTTCTCAATACACTCTTGCGGTTTCTTGTGTTTATTGTTTGCTCTCAGTAAATAACTAACAGCTGTACCAGTATTATATGACAAGTCAAAATCTTCTACTACTTTTCTTGCCTCATATCCATGATATTTACCTATATAATAAGATGGTATTTTCTTAATCTTTTGTGACATGTTTCTGGTGTTTTTCTTTTACTTTATTTGATATTGGTATAGGATCACCTTGTTCATCTATTCTTACAAAAAACATATTTGTTGTAAGTATAATTCTTTGATGTCCATCATATACACTATGACTTCTTGCTTGTATACTTAATTCAATGCTTGACTTACCAATAGATACAACTTCTCCGTAAAGCTTTAATAGTTGACCTTCTTTTGCTGGTTTATTAAATACACATTTGTTTATTGCTTTAGTTACCATTCTAGGTGTATCACATACTTCAGTTGCAAAACTAGCTGCGGCTGCATCTAACCATGCTAAAAGTTTTCCACCAAATAGATTTCCATGGAAGCCTAAGTCTGATTTTTTAATTGGATGGGTAGTTATATGTTTCATAATTACATTTGATCATATGCTAAACCTTGTCCACCTCTTACAGATGTCTGTTGTTCATCTTGTAAATCTTTATACGCACCCTTGAATGACTGTCTAATAGCATCAAAGTCTTTTGCTACAGCTCTTATTTGACTTATATTACCGTCTCTACCATCAGTTATTTGTGTATTAGCCATATATGTAGCCATATTGTCTAAAGCCTTCTTAATTCCAAGATAAGCCCTGTGTGTAGGTGATTCATACATTGCTTCACACCTGTCTAATGCAAACTTTATTTTAGGATCTTCTACTGAATCTTCTAATCCAACCTCTTCAATAATAATTTCTTCTTTATCATTTTCTGGTAAATGAAAAAAAGGATTCATATCCGGACTGGGACAAGTCATGTAAAATAAATATTTATATATACTCAAATAACTATCCGGATACTCTTCCATTATAGACTTTAAAAAATCTAAAGCATAACAATGTTCAGTAGGTATTAGTTCTGAATTTTGTATGTCAAATAACTTTACTATCATGTTATTTCATTAAAGTTAGGTAGTTGTTGCAATTTACTTATAAAAGCTGCTCTAGTCAACCTGACAAGTACTGAAGTTGCTCCAACACTTACCTGTATTATATTATTTTCATAGTTCTGTGATTGTTGATTAAAATCTCTTTGAAAAGCAACTACTTGATCAAGATTAAGTAAATATTGACCTGGTATATTTTGATAACTACATTCAACTTGCACCATAGGTTCAGGTGGTATTTGATCTTGTCCCGTAGGAGTACTATACTCTATAGACTTTCTTACTTGTGTACATCTTAAAAAATTAGGCATATTATTTATTTTTTAACCAGTTAATTAATGTTTTTACTTCAGCTTTCAGATAAGGTACTTCATACATAATAACTTCTTCTAAAACAGGTTCACCATCTATGTGCTCGTTTATTGGATAGCCATTTTTATCTTTACCTAATTGTTTAAACTTTACATGCTGTAATGTAAGTTTACCTGGTTTTAACTTAGGGTTGTGTCTTAATACAATATACAGATAAATTGACATTTGTAATGCATAATGATTAAAATTACAATCATCTAGATGAGAAATTGGATTATACATTTTATTAGTAATACCTTCCCAGTTTGTAAATCCTTTAGTTTTGATTTCTTTATTTGTCTTGTAATCAGTAATATTCACAACACCATTAACAATCTCAACCAAATCTGCTTGACCACATATCCCCATGGAATTTAAATAAACAAAATGTTCAGGATATACACCATCTAATAGCTTTTGTTCTGGTGCTATTTTATCTCCTGATTCTTCATCAAATAATGGTCTTATAATTGGTACCTCTACACCTGATCTTTCTATAGTTTTAAAGTTTAATAAATCTGCTTCTCTTTGATCATGATAAAAGTTTCCTAGTTTAATTGCTCTTTTAGATTCATTATCCCATGCATCTAAAATTTCTTTAGGTTTCATACCATACCACTTAGATCTTTTATTTTTACATGATTTTGAAGCTTGAGCTTTAGCATCAAACTTTGGTTTAAACATACCAATAAAAGATGTAACACTAGTCCATTGTATATTTTCTTTACCAGTGCTTTGATATATATGACCTTCTTCTTTAAATATTAGACCCATTATTATTTTCTATTTGTTCATTTATTATATCTTCTTGTTCTTCTGTAACTAAAGCCTTCCATCTATTATCAGGACAATCAGAAGATAAACTTCTTGTTTTAAGACTTAAGCTACAACCACATTTACTACAACATGGTTGTGTTCCTGGTACTAAACAATTTCCTCCATCATTATCTAAATGTGGACACTTTTTACATATAGTCCATCTTAGGGCTGCTTCTGCTTCAACATGTTCTTTTTTAAAGATCCTATTATTTATACCTTCCACTATTTCTAATGGATTTCTAAACGCACCCAAAAATTGATTAAGCTTCATTTTTACTCTGCTTGAATTTATTTTTTTCTTTAATTGCTTCTTCAATCATGGTTAATGCATTCTCTTGCATTTCTAATTTATTATTAACAGCATGTGTCTTTTCCATACCATTATAAGTTCTCTTTTTAAGATTGCCTAAAATGCTTTTATTTCTTTTAATTGCTTTTTCAACCTTATTTTTTTTCATTGAAAAAGTACCAAGACCGTCAATATAAATATTTACAGCTTTCATATTAGATAGTGCTTTTCTTACCTGTGCATAATAATATGTTACAAAATCATCCACCACTTCTTTATGTACACCAACTTCATCAGCTATACCTTCTTTAAAGTAATTATGATTTTTTGGTTTCACATCTTAATTTTTTAGTATACATACTCTTCACCACCTAATATTTTAATATCTAATAGTACAAGACCTTCTGATTGTATATTCATGTCTTCTGCTATATAAATATTCTTTTTATTTTTACCCTCTTTAGTCAGTAGATTCTTTTTCTCTGCTTTACTAATTGCATTTCTTGCTGATTGTTCACTTTTAAATATTTTCTTTTCAGTAACATTCTTGCAAAAAATAGGCAATTCAACTCCAGCATTCTGTGATAGCTCAGCCAATAAATCTAACTCTGACTTACTAATATGAATATCATTAAAAAAACAATACATAAGTATCTGATACTTAATTATTTGCTGTAAATTAATCTTTACTTTTTGTTCTACTCTATTTACTACTGCCATTATAAACTCATTATAACGTCTACAAGTCTAGGATCTGGATATACATCCATTTTAGTTTTTCTAACATTAGTATGTGATAATAAACCTTTTACTTTTCCATCACACGCATCCTGGTAAAAATCAAATGCTTTTACAGGACCATATTTTTTAATCCATTGTTGTAGACCAATTCTCATATCTATTTGATCTCTTTCTTGTATGTACTTTATAAGTAATTCAACTTGCTCAATCTGTTTATCAGAATATTTATGCCAAAACTTCTTTCTTCTAAAAGGAATTTCTAGTTCAATTACTTGTGATTCAACAGCTTTCCTTCCAACATAACTTTTATGCTCATTATCTAAATAGCCTATTGAGCATATTTCTATACCAATAGAATGTCTATTCATATAACCAGAACCTGTCTTTCCTAAATGCCAACCATAACCAGTTTCAGGAAATGCTTGTACCATAATACCGTCATGTTCATCATCTCCGTTTCTATAATTCTGCCCTCCCAAAACAAATTCTGTTGCAACACGCCCTCTACTATCTCTATTCCAATTATCTATACATCTATATGGATCTGATCCACCAGCTGTATGATGCAGAAAAAAATATTCATTCCTTCCAGGTTTATTAACTAAATATTCACCTTTACTTAAATAGTGCCTGTGGATTTTTTGACCAAACTTTGTTTCAAAAAATTGTGAATTAGTATCTGTGTCTTCTGCAATACCTGTATCAGGCAAGTTGTGACCATGTAATAGTAGACCCCATGTTTGATTACCTACTATTCCGTCTGGTTTTAAATCTCTTGCTAACTGAAAAGCTATCACTGCTTTCTCTGTTTGTGATCCAAAATGACCATCAACTGATATTTTTAAAATACTTTGAAGTCTGCTTACATCATCACCTTTTGATCCTTTTTTAATTAAATTCATGAATTACGTTTTAAAGTTTTCTTTAAACCCGCTTCATCTTTCATCTTTTCAAAGTCTTCTGATGCTTGGGATGGACCTTCTTTATCTTCCATCTGCTGATATGTTTGTGCAAGAAACATTTGAGCCTGTAACCTTTTAGCTCTAAGCTCTTCAATATCAGTTAGTAATCCCTCATATTCTTTTTGTACTTTAAGATGTTTAATATTTTCTTTATAGAAATTAGAAACTTCTTGCTTACGCTTTGCAATTTCTTCTTTTGATAACTCTTTTACATCTTCTGATGCTGCCGGTTGAGGCATTTCTTTGACTTTTGTCATAATGTTGATTTTAAATTAGTAATATATAACAAATATACAAATAAAGTTTAACTAATAAAAGTTTGAACCTTACTTTTTAGAATTGTCTAACCATTCAGAGTATATGTACCTCTTAAGATCTTCTGGTAATATAGTACTTGGTCTGAAGGCAAACTCACTTGCATATAAGATTTGATCTTTAACAAGAAAGTCTATTCTAAAAAAATCTAACTTGAGATCTTTTGCAATACTCTTTATCTTGGTATAAGTGTCATCAAGATCTACATAATCATTTTCTTTATTGATGAAATTGACTCTATGCCATTCTCTAGGACCCTTTCTTAGATCAGCAATAATTGGACAACCATATAAAACAAACACTTTTAATTCATAGTCATAGTCTATGTATTCTTCAATTAGAATGCCTTTCTTTGCCTCTATAAGCATTAAAGGTTCAGTATGTCCAGCTGATTTTTTAAGTGCTTTATTTAAACTGCTATTGACTAGGTTTATGTTTTTTTTATTTATAAATACATTATCACTTTCAGAAAGGTGTGATGGTTTTGCAACATATTCATTAACTAAAAATTCTTTAAGATCTTCTTCTTCTTCAGTATAATAAATTAATTTAGGTACTTTAAGATTATATTTTCTAAAATAAAGTTTAGCGTAGTATTTATTGTTAAGTTTTTTTAATACGTTGCATTGTACTTTGTTTCTTAATTTTAATGTATTGGAATAATTATTTTTAAATCCTACTTTATATTTTTCTAAAATTTGTGAAAAAGTAAGTAATGGAGTGTAATTATTACTCATAATTATTAATAGTTAACAGCGTATCTTTTTTAATTGATTTGGTAGATATTAATGTTTTTTTATCTTGACTTTTAATTAATTTACAGTTTGAGTCTTTATCTTTAGTTAAAAAGCCACCAAGTGGATTAGCAACATATTTATCTAAATACTTTATAAAATTATGAGTTGTGCCAAATTCATTAAATATCTCTATGTCTTTGCTAGCATATAACCTATCATCTTTTAAATATACGTTATCTGGAAGAGGTATATAGTGCTTATTATCTTCTTTATCTGGTTTTGTAGGATCATACCAGGTATAGTTTAAAGTTATTTCTTCACCTTTTTTTATATTATGTAATGCTTTAACTTCTGTAATCATACCTAGTCCCTTTTCAAAAAGCACATATCTATAGGGTGTAATAGCATTAGGTTTATCAGTATAATTAAAAAAACCTATCTCTTTAGTTCTAAAATAAACATTACGGTCAACACAATAATGACCAATACATATTTTTGTTTTTCTTGGTATGTCAACTAATGCAAATGTACCTATCCCATGGATAGAAGATTCTTTCCGTTCAATTTTATTATTCATTACGTATAAAAAAATTTTGATTATTTTGCCAGCTAACGTTTTGTTTGATTCTGGTAACTTTAAATCCATCAATTTGTGTATACGAAACTATTGATACGTCTAGTTCAATTAATTTATCTAATAGTTTTTTATTTAAATCTTTGGGGAATAATAAATTATTTAACCAAACCAAGTCACCTTTTTTAAATTCAAAGTCAAATATATCTTTCTTGTAAATATCAATATTAGATAGTTCATATTTTTCTACCAAAAAGTTTGCATATCCTAATCTTACGTCATGTAAATCAATACCTATAGTTTCTATGTTAGGATTCTTTTCATTCCAGTAAAAGTTCATCCAACCAATACTACATCCTCCTACAATAAATCTTTTGAAGTTTCCTTTTACTTCTTCCATTATGGCTCTGTAACTATTGTGAGGTGTCCAACCCCAACCAAATGAACTAGGATAGCCATAAGATTCTTTAGGATTATTACTTCTATAATCTTTAAGGTCTTGATATAAATCTTTATTTTTCATGAATCCAGAAATGAGGTCCAGGATTTTTTAGATAAGTTGTATTTATTTTTATCTTTTTATCTTGACCTTTATGAGCATAATTCTTTACGTGTAACGAATTGTGTAATATTTTTACGCCACGTGGTAACCCATTATAAACATCTATAGCATTCTTTTTTCTAAAAGCACAAGCGTGTAATATAACATGTGTGGGTTTTAACTTTAGTTCACAAGGATAATGTCCTTTATGTAGTTCTAGTCTATCACCTAATTTGTAATGTTCTTTACGTTCCAAGGCTTTACTATATCTAGTTTTTACAGGTTCTACACCTATACCCTTACACCCTGCCATCATTATTAAGTAGGTTAAAAACTTTCCTGTTCCAACTCCTATATCTAAGACTACGGAATCTTTATCTATTCCGAGTTCTCTAATTACCTTTTGATAATCTGTGATCTCACCATACAGATAGTTTATCATCCTAGGTTCCTTTTTAGCTTTATCAATAAACTCTATTTCTTCTTTACGTAACATCTTGGTAGGTGATTAGATGAGGTCTTGTCCCACTGTTTCAGGATATAGCTCATGTAGTTTTTCTAATAGCTCTGCACACTTTTCATACTCCTCTCTTTCATCATCACTATAATAATCAATCATATTAATTAATTGATCTTTTCTAGGTCCTGAGTCTGGATCATGTGCAAGTAGAGCGGTGCCAGAAGTACCCTTATCCCACTCATTCATTAGAATGTCAAAGGTAGTTCTCTTAGTAATGACTAAGTAAGAGTTATAGAAAGCATCTTCTACTATTCTATTTTCTAAGTTTATTTTATCAATGTCTGATAAACCCATGTCATCATCAAAAAAGTCTTCATCTCTTGCCATGATTGTTGTTTTAGGTGTACACCATCAATATACAAAAATAAAAAAAACTTTCCTACCCATTTTTTTTAATTGTGTGTTTAGCGTTGGCTAAGGGTCCTACTATACTGCTCCCCGGCTACAGTTTGGGACATGGTGTCCCCCTAACTAAATGTTTAATTAAAAAATAAAATTATGTCACAGACACAAGTTTTTTTCCGTAGAGTAAGAATCAATGCAGAGACTGGCACAGCCACAATCATCTGCTCTGATCAACCAATCACACAGACGCAAGGCACACTTGCTGGTCTGAAGGTTGCAACCCAAGCACAGTCAAACATAACGTTTGGCGTACTTTCATTAAGAGACCCTGAAACGGGCTCTGTAATGGGTGCTAAACATCCCACAATTAAAGCATTGCAAAGCAAGCTTAATTCTGGTGATGAAATGCCTGGCTTCGCACTCAGTAGCAATCCTGTTGTAGACAGGGATACTGGTGAAGAAACCGGCCTTTTCTGGGTTGAGGCTATCTAAGCCTCACCAGAACCTGTGTGAACAGGTTTAATGTAGGCACACCGCGTATTGTTACGCCACAGATTCCTACACATAATCCTATTCACTTACCAACTGTAAAGAGTTTTATAGAAGATTAGTTAGGTTGTGTAGTGTTATTGCAAGATATCACTCATAACCTGTCTAAATCTTTTATTTTTGCAGTAAAATCTTTTTTTTATGTGTGTGTCACGCTATAAAGTAGCTCTCAAACACCACATATTACCACTAATTACCACATCCTAAAACGTTTAACACAGTATAATATATATATAGCTATGAAGACAATGTTTGAAGCTTTTAAACTCAATGGAATTGAATACTATTACCACAAAGGTAAATGCTTTGTTGATAATGGTACAATAAGACAAGAGTTAACAATAAAAGAATATGAGAATGCAATGATGGACTACCTAATCAAAGGGTAGTTCATTGTGTTCTCTCTCTATAGGATAAGAGTAATAGTACCCGCAATATTGCAAACAACCACTAATACTTAAACAATGTTTATAGATAAACACTTATTTCAGAAATCTTACCACCAGGTAAAACTAAAACTTGATGCAATCTGCCAAATGGCAGCAGATATGAATGTAGAAGAATTTATGCAACTGTATGAATCTCTCAAACAACAAGTAGAACAACCAGATCGTAAAGCTTATCTGTCTAATAAAGAACAAGATAATATTAAGCGTAACCTCATAGAAGATATGATTAATGATTCACCATCAATGGGATGGATAGCAGAAGTTAATCAGGCAGAGCAAGAAGATATGATTAATAATGGACAAATAGATATGGACTATTATAATCCTGATTGAAGAAACTTGGGGAAGTTAACTGCACATGGTTGCAAACATAGATGCAGAGGGTTAGGAGTAATTACCTATCCTTCTGTCTTCCTCACCTTTTTAAGATACGTGCCAACTAAGATTGTAAATTAAGTTAACGCTTGGCTAGTGTGTTAGACATGAAGAGAAACTAGGCTAGATTCCTAGTACTAACTATAAGGGCAACGTGAGTGCGCCTCCTTTTGATAAAGGATAATAAATATCTAATCCTAACTATGGTAAGGCAAGCTGAACCATAGGACAGCCGTGCCAGTTGTAGTTGGATAAAATAGACTGGCTTTTGTATTACTTGCAATATTGCACAACACTTAAAACAATAGTTATGAAAACTATAATTAGTAAGTTCAAGGACTATACAGATGAATGTATAGCATTTTTAATAATCATTGGATGGTTTAGTATAATCACTATGTTAGCCTCCTACTTAACTTAATCACTATGTATAATATCACTATCAATAACCAGGATGCTTTCGTAATGTATCAAAATGAATTAGGTATATCGTTATATCCAAATGAAAGTTGTATTCACTTCTTTAACCAGAGTGGAGATCACATAACCGCAAAGCATGAAGACGTATCATCTATTAGAAAAGAAGTTTTAATGGATGAATTACTAGAGAACTCTCAACTTAGAGAACTAGCACACCATCATAACCTCATCACTGTATGTAGCTTTGATCGTGTAAGCTATCTTAACTACACTTTAAAGCACTGTTAGTTATGAAAAATCTAGTAGAAAAGAATCTTAATCTAATATCTGTAGTAATAACTGTATGTTACATATGGTTTTTACTATGGGTAATTAGTTTAATAATTGAACAAGCATTTTAATAACCTTTAATAATTAGAAAAAATGAAATCACTATTTAAATCAGCAATAAAAATTATTTACTGTATCATATTACCATTAACAATGATACTTGTATTAACTAAGACAACGCAAGATTGGCCTGAAATTACTGGAGTACAGTATTGGCTAGTTGTGATGATCACAATAGCAACATGCCTTAATGGTATATTCTATTTTGCAATGATGTCAAACACAAGAATAATACCTAAGAAGTTAGTACCTAAACTTTCTACAGAAAAATGGAAAGGTATAGGTATAGGTCTAGGTATAGAAAGAACTGGAACAGGAATACTTCTTGTTCTACCATTTATTGTATTAGAGTTATCATGGTAAACATGATACGTGATGTGGTTAGTAACATCTGGGAGAGGGCACTTAGTGTCTTCTCACCAGGTGAAACTAAACTTGGTCCAGAATACAAGTCAAAAACCTTAATGAAGTTTGATAGAGATAAACTATTCAAAGGACATTCTGGAACCATATGTACATTTCAAGGAGATATATGCATTTATAATCAATATTATGAAGCATCCACACATCAAAGAGTAGAAGGTAAAGATGTACATACAATAATAAAACAAGAGTTTCATAATGCTAAATGGCTAGAAGATAAGTTAGATAAACTAGTCACACTGTTAAAAACATTACAGTATGAAAACATGCCTGAAAATAATTATGAGTTTGTTTTGTATCATCAAGGATTAGAGTTTCATATAACTCGTTACTATAGTTACGTATCTAAACGGTATGTATCTGATATAGATAATATGTTAAACCATTGGGATAGTATCCAGATCTTTAGAAAGATGAAAAGACTATATCCAATAGTAAGACAGAGTTTTAAAGATATGAAGATAGAACAGTTAGCAGAAATGTTTAGTGAATTACATCATGAAGCTAATAAAACATGGATAATACATCCAAATATATTACATGGTGGTACCAATAATGGTACTACATAACAACACCAGTATCTAATAACCACATTATGTACAAGCATTAAGGCTGTGAAGAATTGTTTTTGGTTAGGTAGTGGTAACCTGTTGATGGCAAAGGTCTCAGATTATACTGAGCCTTTGTCATTAACTTTAATATTAAAGTATTATGAGCACATTTAGATCAATCAAAGTTAAGTATGAAGTATTAAGGGCCAAAGGTTTACTGCCTAAGAAGAAACCACAGTATATCAAGAAAGCATGAGTAACATATCCATATCAAAATCAACAGTAAAAGAAATACTTAAAGACATTCTTAATCCTAATATAAATAGAGCAAACAGAAATATAATCATAGAGCATTTAATTAATGAGCTATCATCAGACTCTGTAGATCTATTAGTATACTTAAATCAGATAGACCATTCATTTGACCTATTGGATATAGGTGATCATTGTCTAGTACCTGTAAGTTATGTTACTTCTTCTAATTATAATATTGATATACTTGAAGATCTTGGTATATATCATAGTAAAGAGTTTTATTATGGTAAAGTAACCGGAGATGCTGGTTGGCGTACTGATTTTAATAAAGCATCAGCAAAGCTAAAGATAGATGTATATGTACATGATGATGATAGTAATGTAATAACAAAAAGCATAGAAGTATTACACACTCAACTTACCAAGATTGACATTAATGAAATAAAACACTTAAAACATGCCGCAGATTAGTATAGAATTATTAGATAAACACGTTAAAGAATGGAAAGATATAGCAGATAAGTTACATAATGGATCTTTACATAGTTACTTAGGTATTATGAAAGATACAGTGATTGGTCAAGGCTTTGGAGCTTATATGAATAAAACATATAACTGGCAAGATGAAGAAATATCTAAATTACAAGATATAGCTAGTGCATATAACAAGATTAAATCTAAATATGTCAAAGAAATATAGATTTGGTATAGTATCTTATGATATTATATCTGATCCAGAGCTGACACCCAGGTGTAAAGCTTTGTATTCTCTACTATGTTGTTATGCTGATAAGAACAGATGCTGTTTTCCAACAAAATATAGACTAGCAGATGAACTAGGTGTATCAATTACTACAATAAAAAGGTATTTATCTGTATTATATGCTAAGGATTATATCAAAAGACATGGAAAAATAATAACACTTAAGTAGCGTTAGCTATATATATGCAATAAAACTGGTGAAGTTTTAAAAATTCAAGCGTCTAAAAGTTTCAGGGTGTATAAAATAATGATAAATTTGCTCATTATGATTGTACAACTAGCCAATGGAAGAATAATAGAGATATCTATTGAACAATATCTTTCATTGACTGACCAAGAAATCCAGGACCTAGAAGGTTTAAGCTCACATTATACAAAAGAGGTAGGTAATCCTTTCTATCATATGTTTCATAAAGGCCGCAGTGCAGCCCAGAAAGATATGTTGAATGAAGAGGAGTATGAACCTCAACTAGATGAGATAACTGCAGCAGAAAAGATGGAAGATCCATACTTTCGTGCTGATGATGTCTAAACTAAACAATAACTTTTAAATTTTTTATTATGAGCAAGGTTCAAATTGTGCCTGATGAATTAGGCAATGTCGTTAGACAATCAAAAAATAACTCTGAGTATGGTTATGTAAGACTACAACAAGATAGAGTTACTTATTCCAACGGAGGTTGGTTAAAAAGATCAAATGTAAGCACGTTATTACACGGTAAAGTAGAAGATTTTGATGCCATAGGTATTAAAGATCAGTCAGAGCTTACAGGTAAGATTATTATCAAAGAACAAACAACACCATTTAGCAACAATGACCCAGACAGAGACCTTAAAATGGCAGGTGATACTGGTATAGTATGTTGTTCACACGGTGAACCTATTTATAGGAAAACATTCTTTGTAGCTGATTTAGAAGCTGAAGATGTATTTGTAGCACACACTAATGGTGATGCTATTAAAGAAGCTAATGGTACTAGCACTGATGCAGATGCTAGTAAGGCTATAGATAAGGTTATAGCTGATAAAGAAGATGAATCTGATCCAAATCAGGTAGATCTTGAAGATGCTATAGCTGCTGAAGAGTCTGAAGAAACTATTGAAGAAGTAGATGAAGTAGAAGCAGACTTTGAGCTTTAAAAAAATTAGTGTAGGAGTACACTAATGTTTTCATGATAAATTAGGGACAGTGTAAAAGCTGTCCCTTTTTTTATCTATATATATTAACCACTAAAATCAAAAATCATGTTATCACAAAACCAGCAAGAACTATTAAAGAAAAACCAAAACATTTTAGAATTAAAACAAAGAGAAGAAAGATATGCATATATTGGGTTACTATCTGAGTATCAGTTACACCCACCAAGTTTAATTCAATCACTGGATTATACTAAACTTAATCCTTATCAACATTTTTTGTTTAAACGTGTACTACACGGTTTAAATATGTATGATAAGACTGAAATTGAGAAAATGCATTGGGATAAAAAGAGAAGGGTAAAGAAAGTTTGGAGAAAAGGACAAGAGACACTAAATGAGTTTAAACAATACATTTGTTACAAGGATGCTAGTAAAATATTTAGTATCTTTAAACACAGTTCATTAGCACAAGGTTTCTTAGATACACCGTTTGAGTATATACCTAGTATAAGAAACAAGATGACACTTAAGGATCTCAATCTTTCTTATGAAGATGTTATCATTAAGTTTATGCAAAAGGGACTATTACCAAAAAACTTTTTATCATTAAAACCACATGGGAATCAGAAAAGTTTCACAAAAGATGGCTCAAAAAAACAGAGAGTACAGCAAGTTAAGGCGTAAGTTCTTGACTGACAACTCTATATGTAGAGCAAAAATAAATAAGTGCACTGTAGTAGCTACTGACGTGCACCACATGAGAGGCCGTGGTATCCACCATTTAGATGTAGATACATGGCTTCCCGTGTGTAGAAACTGTCACATATGGATAGAGAATAACCCAGTTGATGCAAAAGAACTAGGTTTTTCTATTAGTAGGGCACAAAATCAACAAGATGAATAGAGAAGAAGTTCAAGAAAAAGCATTAAGTATATTAAAAGCATATGATAGATGTGGTCTAGGTATATCTATGGGAGTTGGTAAAACCAGAATTGCACTAAAGCACATGCTTGGTCATTACTGTAGTATTGCTCAATTTTTAGTAGTTGTACCAAAACATTCTGTTACTCAATCATGGATAGATGAGTGTGCTAAAATGGGTTGTGAAGATTTATTAGAACACATAACCTTTGTTACATATAGATCTATCAATAAAAAGAATCCAGATGATTATGATTCTGTGTATTTAGATGAGTGTCATAGTTTACTAGATAGTCATAGACCTTTTTTATCTAGGTTCAATGGTATCATTGTAGGCCTAACAGGTACACCACCTGCAAGAACAGGTAGTGAAAAAGAGATGATGGTAGAACAATTTTGTCCTATCAAATATGAATTTTCTGTTGATGATGCAACTAGCAGTAATATATTAAATGACTATAGAATAATTGTACATAAATTATCTTTATCTGGAATTAGAAATTTACCAAAGAAAAAGAAAGATGGTAGTTACTGGTATAGTTCTGAAAAAAAAGATTATGAATATGTCACCAGAAGATTTATAGAAGCAGTAAAACCAAAAGATAGACAGTTTACTTCAATAATGAGAATGAGATCTATTATGGAGTACAGAAGTAAAGAGTCTTATGTAAAATCTATTATAGCAAATATGAATAATAAATGCATTGTATTTGCTAATACACAAGCACAAGCTGATAGAATATGTACACACAGTTATCATTCAAAAAATAACAATTCTGATAGAAACTTAGAGTTATTTTCTGATGGTAGAATTGATAAGTTATCATGCGTTTTACAATTATCAGAAGGTGTCTCAATACCTGGTTTAAAACAAGGTATCATTATGCATTCATATGCTAATGAGAGAAAGACATCTCAAAGAATAGGTAGATTACTTAGACTTAATCCTGTAGAAACTGCAGTGTGTCATATACTATGTTATAGTGATACAATAGATAAGAACTGGGTATCTCAAGCTTTAAAATCTTTTGATAAATCTAAGATTAAATATTATAACCCTTTAATTAGACAATATGAATTGGAAATATAAAAAAAAAGATCATTGCCATTACTCAGGATTACCCTCACCAATGGCTTATAAAAAGAAAAGTAAAGTTACAGTTATGAAAGAATCAATTGTCAGATGGTTTGAGTTAAATATTGGTTGGTTTTTTATAAACGGTTTCAAAAGAGATGAGTGGAATGAATATTTAAAAGAGAAGTATGGGTAGAATGAAAGAGATCTTTATGCAAATGCGTGAAGATGAGTGGTTAGGAGACCCAAATGATTATTTGAAACAACATATAAATAAACAGAAAGAGGATTATGAAATCCATATAGTAGATACAGTATGCCCTAATTGCTTTACCACTCACTTATTTCAAGTAAGTGATCATGATTTTTATTGTGAAGTATGTGCATATGAATTTGTAAAGGTAGATAATAGCTTAAGATTTAAATAATGAAATGCGTAATATGTAATGAAAATATTAAAGGCTATGGAAATAACCCACAACCAATTAAAGAAGAAGGTAGGTGCTGTGATATATGTAATATCACAGTAGTCATACCTTCAAGAATGAGATACTTACAAGACTATGAAAGATAATTTTTTTGTTAACGCAAGTATAAAAGATGGTGAATTACATTTCCCTATAAAAGCACAGGAAACTAGATATAAATCTTTTTTAAAACAGTTTCCTGATGATACCAGAATAGAATTATTTGTAAGTGCAAATAATAAAAAAGGTACAGTAGCACAACTAGCAAGAGTTCATGCTATGTGTAGAGAGATAGCTAATGAAATAGGCTATACCTTTGAAGAGGTTAAGTTGCAAGTAAAAAGAAAAGCAGGCCTTTGTTTTACTAAGAATAACACAGAGTATTGTAAATCATTTGCTACTTGTGATAAAGAAGAGTTAAATTTAGCTATTCAAGCTGCTATGGAAATAGGAGAATATGCTGGTATGCAGTTAAGATGATTTTTTTTCATCTTCAAATCCAAGTTTTTTATTAATATCTATTAGCATTTCTTGAGCTTTAGTTTTATCACCTTTAGATAATTCATGTACCCAATCAGATACTTCCGTTTTACTTACATTTGTTTCTTCAATTTTTTCAAGACCTTGTTCCTTAGCTTTATGTCTAAGTAACATCATCATTGAATAAATTGTCCACATATGTGCTTCAACAGGACTTAATTCAACTTGTTGACCGTCATCAGATTGCATTGCTTTATAAGTAGCATCAAACTTTTTAAAGATAGCTTGAATTTCTATAGGATTTTCAAGAACATCTGTAATAAAATACAAAAACGTTGCCTCAAGCATTCTTATATAAGATGGATGTAACTCAATGTGTTTAATTGTTTTAGTTTGATCATAAACTGGTCTAGTGCTAAGTAATCCTTTATCTGACATATTAATTATTTTAAATACAAATATATTAAAATTATGCCACAAGTTAAAATAAATATACAAGAAAAGAAAGATAGACTTTCTTCAAAACTAGCAGGATGGAAGGTTGTACAAGATTATGTACAATCATCTGCTTTTGATTCGGTTATGCTGAGCTTAATATCACAAGTTGAGAATGACAATAGATTTACACCTAAGTTTAAAGATATATTCAATGCATTTATACATTGTCCATATGATAAACTTAAAGTTGTTTTTGTAGGACAAGATCCTTATCCTCAGCTAGATGTTGCTGATGGTATATCATTTAGTTGTTCTTATACAAAGAAGGAGCAACCATCACTAAGATATATATTTGATGAACTGCAAACTCAGTATCCTAATGCTAGTAGAGATCCAGATTTAAAGAGATGGTCAAAACAAGGAGTTCTTATGCTTAATACTGCACTTACAGTTGCAATAGGTAAGATAGGTTCTCATTATGATATATGGAAAGCATTTGCCTCATACTTATTCAATGAATTAAATAAAAGAGATGATCTAGTATTTGTTTGTTTGGGTAAGAAAGCTGAACAGTGGGAACATTATATGAATAATAATCATATTATAAAAGTATCACACCCGGCTTCTGCTGCATATAAAGGTGGTAAATGGAACTCACAAAACTTATTTAATCAAGTCAATAATCACTTAGAATCTATGGACAAATCTTTGATAGTCTGGTAGATTTTTTGTATTTTTAAAGGCTCAAAAACCAACAAATATGTGGGAACTTTTCCAAAAAGTACTGAGACATGGTATTACACCAAACCAGTGCTTTTTATTATTTAGTATACATAACAATACCACTCCTAGTACATATATAGAAGAAGATTATAATGTACTTATTGAGCAGGGATATATAAAAGATAAAGAGTTAACTTCAGATGCTCTTAAAATCATTGTTCTACTTGATAATTATTTTACAGTAAATAAAAAGAAGACTACTAAACAGTTACTTGGTAAGTCAGGTACTGATAACATAGCACAATACCGTGAAATATTTCCTGCTGGTAAATTACCATCAGGTGTACCTTCTAGAAATAATGTAAAGATACTTACAGAAAATTTTAGATGGTTCTTTGCTGAATATGATTATACATGGGAAGAAATTATAAAGGCTACCAAGATGTATGTTAATGAGTATAGAGATAATCAATATATGTACATGCAAAACAGTCAGTATTTTGTTTCTAAACAAGATAAGCATAGAGTGAAAAGATCACAACTAGCAGATTACTGTGATATGATCCGTGATGGAGTTACAGTAGAAGAAAAACATTTTAAAGAAAAAGTTGTATGAGCAAAAAACCAGCCTGGAATGGACAACATGAATCATTTAATGAGGCACTTAAATATATGTTTCAAAGACAATCTGGAGAAGAGAAGTCTATATATACACCGTGGCCCAAGTTTAATGATGCAACAACTGATGGTCTGGAATGGAATACACTTACAGTTATAGGAGGTAGACCTGGTTCAGGTAAAACTCTTATAAAAGATCAGATTATTAGAGAATCTTTTATTCTAAATCCTGAAGATAAGTTTAGGGTTTTAGAGTTTCAATTTGAGATGGTTGGTAGAACCTCAGCAATTAGAGAGTTTAGTTCTATAACCGGTAAAACATATAAAGAATTATGTAGTGCTGGTAGTGTTATACATTCTGATGTTTTAAATGAATGTCATCAATATGCAAAAGAAAGAGTAAAGTATCCGGTTGATATTATTGGTACACCAATGACTGTTAACCAGATGCGTGATCAGATAGATATGTATATGAATGAACACAAAGGTGTGAAAACTATTATAACTTTAGATCACACTATTCTTGTAAAGCGTGCACCTTATCAAAACAATAGATTAGATATGTTGTTTGAGTTAGGTGAATTCTTTACACAAGTTAAACGTGAGTATCCTGTACTATTTATTGCTTTATCACAACTTAATAGGAATATTGATAACCCTGATAGGGCTATTGATGGTAAATATGGAAACTATATCTTAGAATCAGACATATTTGGTTCAGATGCAATGCTACAACATGCTGATACCTTAATAGGTATTAACAGACCTGCAAAGCAGAAGATAAGATTTTATGGGCCAGATAGATATATTATAGCTGATGATAAAACTTTAGTTCTACATTTCCTAAAAGCTAGAAATGGTGACACAAGAATGAGTTTTTTCAAAGCTCAATTTGAGAAGATGGAAATAATAGAAATGGACACTCCAGAAACACAGCAAAGAAGATGATAACAACAACTGCAATAGATAAGAGCATAAATAAAAAATTAAGTATGACACCAGCAGAGCGTAAAGCAAAAGTAAATAAATTAATGGAAGAGCATAAGGAATTCTTTGATCAATTCCCAAAGCGTGCTCTATATATACCAAAGATGGCTTATAGACCACCCGGTAAAGATGACCTACATGTATCTTTCTTTCCAAGTGAGATGAAAAAAGGTCAAGGTGCAATCATATATACAGAGTTTGTAAGTATTGATTATGATGCAGAAGATCCTAAAAGAACTCTTTATGCATTAAAAGTGCCAAAGAACTGGGTAGACAAATATGAGCTTGTAACATCTAATTCAGGTTTTGAAAGACACCTTATACCTGCCAGTGAATTAACAGCTGTCAGTGATATAACATCTAAGATCAAAAATCTTGAAGATAAAATTAAAGATGTACCAGACTATAGCGTTCCAAATCCGGAGACGGAAAGAGATATAGTTGATGTGCTAAAAGGAATAGAAAAAGCATTATTAAGTATTAACCAAAAATTAAGTAAATAATATGGCACAAAGTGTATTAGTAATTGCAGACTCCGGTTCAGGTAAGTCTACATCAATTAGGAATTTACTTCCTAATGAAACGTTTATTGTTAACATTGCAAATAAACCTTTACCTTTCAAGGGATGGAAGAGTAAATATACTCAGATATCAAAAGATAACCCTAAAGGTAATATGACTTCAGCATCTAGTGCTGCAGGTATTATTAAAGCAATGAAACATGTTAATGATAATATGCCTCACGTAACTAATTTAGTTATAGATGACTGGCAGTATATGAGTTCATTTGAATATTTTGATAGAGCAAATGAAAAGGGATATGATAAGTTCACTCAAATAGCTTCTAACCTAGCGCAGGTAGCAAAAATGCCAAAAGATTTGAGAGATGATTTGTATGTATTTTTCTTAACTCATTCAGAAGAATCAACTGATATCAATGGTAACCGTAGAGTTAAAGCAAAGACTATAGGTAAAATGATAGACAATGCATTAACACTTGAAGGTTTATTTTCAATTGTATTATTCGGTAAAGTAAAAAAGACTGAAGAAGATACACTAGAGTATGTATTTGAAACCAGAAATAATGGTGAGAATACATGCAAATCACCAATGGGTATGTTTGAAGATGATAGCATTCCTAATGATCTTAGCTATGTAAGAGATTCTATAGTTAAATATGAAGAGTAAATTAATTAATTAATCATTTAAAAAAAAAAGTATGTTAAATACAAAAGACATGTCAGCCGGATCAGGCAAGGCTAAACCAGTAATTGGAGTAGGTAATCAAGTAATTAGAATTAATTCTGTTACTTTTGATGTAACACCTTATGATAGTGAAGCACATAATATTGTTTTACACGTAGAGAGTGAGCCTGTAACAGGTGAGTTTCAAGGTTTCTTGAAAGATGTAAATAAACCAGATGGACCGAGATATGAAGGTCAGGTAGGTAGAGTGAGATTCTCACCTTACCCGTTTAAAGATGCTACTTTACCTTCAGGTAGAGAAATACAAAAGGATACTGAGGTGTTAAAAGCCATGGTATATCTAAGTGAAGTACTAGATAAAAGAGCAGAACTAGATAAGATAGAAGCTCAAACTATTGAAGACTTTATGACAGAGTGTAATAAATTATTTTCTAATAGTGATTTCTTTAATGCTTGTGTAGGTGGTAGAGAATGGGAAAATAAAGAAGGTTATATTAATTATGATCTTTATTTACCAAGGATGTCTAAAGATGGTATTCCAATGGAAGCATTAAATAAGGAAGGCTCTAGATTATTAGAGTTTAATAAAAAAGATCACGTTAGAGAGCTTCAAAAGAAGCAAGAGTCTAATCAATCATTTGAACCTGTTAACACAAGTGCAGGAGATGATTTTGATCTTTAATATAAATTAGTAGATTGGGGAGCTGCAACATGGTGTTAGTCCAGACGTGGCAACAAGTGCATAAGGATGTCAAATTACAATAGCTATTGTGCGCAATAGTGTGACCAGGGCTCCAGCTCCCAAACTACTTTAAATGTACAATATGATAAATACTAAAAAACTTGTAGTAAATATATCAGATGTACCAAGTTATTGGGTTTTCCAATACTATCTAAATCTAAATGAGAAGTTGACTGGACAAGATGTAAAGATAAAGTCTATCTTTAATCCTTCAGAAAGAACACCAAGCATGTGTTTATATGTAGACAAAGCATCTAATATAGATGGTTCAAAAGCAAAGCAATATGTTTACAAAGATTTCTCAACAGGTAAATATGGTAATAAGATACATTTAGTTATGTATCTATTTGATATACAGTTTGCTTATGCTGTAGATAAAATAGTGAATGATTACAATAAATTTATACAGAGTGAAAGCTTTGAAGATATTGTATTGAAACCACAAGCACGGTGGAAAGTAGATTATATAAAGAAAAGACAGTGGACAAAATTTGATGCAAACTTTTGGTTACCTTTTAATATAGGCGTTAATATGCTTACATACTATAATGTTTATCCAATTGATTATTATAATTTAGTTCTTGAACAGGATGGTGATACTAAAAGTAGTAAGATTAGTGGGCCAGGTATCTATGGATACTTTGATAAGGATGATAATATATATAAGATTTATAAACCTTATAGTAAAAAACATAGGTTCTTTAAAGTAAAACCTCATCTGCAAGGATTAGATCAATTAGAATATAAACAACCATATCTAGTTATATGCTCATCATTAAAAGATGCTATGTGTATAAAAAGTATGGGTTATAACATAGAGGTCCTTGCACCTGACAGTGAGAATACTGTTATAAAACCTTATGTGCTTGAAAACTTAAAGACAAAGTATAAAAAGATTATTACTTTGTTTGATAGTGATGAAGCAGGTCAGGCAGCAGTAGATAAATACAATAAACTTTATAAAGTACAGGGGATTATATCTCCTTTATGTAAAGATATATCAGATGCTATGAAAGAACATGGTTTTGATAAACTACATAAAGAATTGAAACCTTTACTTAAAAATGTAATAAATAATGGCTAGAACAAAATGGTTCATTCCTTTTAATGTTCCTAGTAGTAAAAATGGTAGAAGATGGACTGGTAAGTATTTTATATCTAGTAAGACAGTGATGACTTATAGAAAGAATACTAAAGGTACCTATGCTAAACTTGCTAAGGGATTTAGAAAAGAATATGATACATATGAGAAACCAGTTAAAATTGGATTTACTTTTATAAGAGGGAGTAGACACAAGTTTGACTATATAAACCCAGCACAAACTGTACAAGATGATATGGTTAAGAATGGTTGGATGGAAGATGATAACGCAGAATTTATTATACCTGTATTTGAGCGTTATAGATATGATAAAGAGAAACCAGGTGTAATAATTGAAATAGTTAAAGATGGAAATAAAAAACTTAAAAATACTAGCAATAATAAACAAAGCTAAAGATGGTGGAGCAACTGTAATCAACGCAGAGTTTAGTGGTGGTGGTGATAGTGGTGATATAGATGAGATAAATTGTGGTAATAATATCACTGAACCTTATGAACATATGGAAAATCAACCTTTAGATGAGAATGATGATACAAAGTTGAAAGATTATCTATATGAAGTTATTAATGATTCAGTAGGTATGTATGGAGATTGGGTAAATAATAGTGGTGGATATGGAAATCTTATATGGAATATTGTAGACAATACTTTTAAAGTTGATTATGTACAAAATACTACAGAAGATATAGATATTCCTAGTAAACCAATGTTTGCTTAATGCATCCTAATATACATTCTAAAAACTCTGTTAGAAAATGGGGTGGAGCAATAAATGATTACCAAAGAATACATGAGTGGTTTGATGAAACAAAACAATGGTTAGGTCACTCAAACCATAGATTATGGAGACATCACTCAGAAGGAATATTTGAGTGTGAAAAGGTATTTGGTAAAAGTTTTACTAATTCAGATGGTAAAACTATATACACAAGATATGTTGGTGAGCAACATGTGAAAGAAGATTGTAATAACTATATACCTTCAGCAAAGGAATGGATATTACATATAACAAATAAAAGTAGACCGTTATGGATGCAAAAATCAGCAAAGATTCAAGATTAGAAACAAGACTTAATATGAAAGACTATTTAGGTTTATGTAAAATGGTTAATTCAATAGATGAAGATCTATCTGTAGCAATATCTAACATGAAGAATTTAAAATATTCTTTTTTAGATATAAGACTTATACTTAAAACTGTAGCAGGAATGCAAAGAAGAAGAATGATTAAAGAACTAGAGGAAGCAGGCTTCCCCGGTGTATTTAATGATACTGCTCTTAAGTTTTCTAATCTATATACAGATATTAAGTCTAAAGGAACAGATCAACAAAAGAAAATTTTTGAGTACCTCCTTAATGATAGCATTGTGAAAAGCTATAGTAATATAGATAGTATGTCATTCATTAAGGATATAAAAACTAAAATAGTATGGTAAATGTACAAAATCAGGTAGCTAAAGCTGCCAAGACATTGATATTTGAGGAGCCCTTTTACGGGCTCTTTTTAGTAGGTCTTAATAAGACATATAGAAAAGATATACCAACAGCAGGTGTATCTAAAAATGGTATAGGAGTACAACTCAGTGTAAATCCAGATTACTTTACGGACCTTACGTTAGAACAAAGAAAAGGATTGTTAAAGCATGAGCTGTTACATATATCATTTGGACATTTAATAACTAGAGATCTATATGCAGATAAAAAGTTATTTAATGTAGCTGCAGATCTTGAAATCAATCAATACATAGATAGTAATGCTTTACCTCCTGGAGGTTTAGTATTAGATATGTTTCCTGAATTAAATCTTCCAAAGAAAGCAGGTACTGATAAGTATTATGAATTGCTTGAGCAAGCAAGACAAGATGGTACATGTCCTTCACTTGATGATCTTATGGATAGAATGGATGGATCTACACAATATGACCATATGACTTGGGATGAGTTTGATGAATTACCAGAAGCTGATAAAAAACTAATACAAAAACAAATTGAACATCAGTTAAAAGAAACAGCTGACCAAACTGAGAAAAGATGTGGTAATATACCAGGTGAATTAGCTGACTTAATTAGAAGGCTTAAACATGTTGAGCCTCCTAAGTTTGATTGGAAAGGATATCTTAAAAGATTCATTGGTAAATCTACCGTAATATATACTAAAAAGTTAAGACGTAAGTATAATAAAAGATATGTGGAGAATCCGGGTCTAAAGATAAAGTTCAAGAATAACATTTGTGTTGGTGTAGATACATCAGGTTCTGTATCTAATGATGAACTAAAAGAGTTTATGGGTGAATTGGTGCATATGCATAAGACTGGTCATAAGATCACTGTTGTGCAATGTGATACACAAATAAATTCTGTAGAAGAATTCAATCCAAAAAAAGATTGGGAAATAAAAGGTAGAGGTGGTACATCATTTCAACCAGTTGTTGATCATTATAATAAAGATGGGCGTTACACAGCTCTTATATATTTAACAGATGGTGAAGCATATGCTCCAGAAAACTGTCCCAATAATACTCTATGGGTGCACAGTAGTCGTTGTAGCATAAATGATGAATTACCAGGAAAGAAAATTCAACTTAATTAAAGTAAATAAAAATGGCAGAAGTACAATTAAACATTGATGAGCTAAAAGGATTTGTAAATCACATAATCCAGAATAACAGATTCCTTCAAGAGCAAGGAAAGAACCCAGTATCTACAGAGGTTGTAGGTGAATCAGGGATTGGTAAAACATCAACCATTATAGAGCTAGCTGAAGATAATAAGCTAAACTTTGTAAAACTTAATCTAGCACAGATTGAGGAGTTAGGTGACCTTGTAGGTTTTCCTGTACGTCAATTTCAGATGTATAAGGAAAAAAAGGTACAACCTAAAAAGATAGATGATTTATCTTATACAGCAGCACAAAGAGCTGCAGCATCCGCACAAGTTGCCAATGCTCCAATGACTAAAAAAGTTGGACAGTGGGTTGATGAGTTAGCGGTTGAAGAATATATGAGACAAGGATGGAAAGTAACAGGTAAAAATAGAATGTCTTATTGTGCACCTGAATGGATTGCGGATAAGAAAGAGGGAGGTATACTTCTTCTTGATGACTGGAACCGTGCAGATGTAAGATTTATACAAGCTGTAATGGAATTAGTTGACAGACAAACTTATATTTCTTGGTCTCTTCCAAAAGATTGGCATATTATTTTAACAGCTAATCCAGATAATGGAGACTACATGGTAAACTCTGTTGATGCAGCACAAAAGACTAGATATATTACAGCAAATCTAAAGTTTGATGTAGAAGTATGGGCACGTTGGGCGGAAGAAGCAGGTATAGATACAAGATGTATTAACTTTTTATTATTACATCCTGAACTTGTTACTCAAGAAACAAATGCAAGGTCTATTACTACATTCTTTAATGCAATATCTAGCTTTGAAGACTTTGAAAAGAGTCTATCTATGATACAACTTATTGGTGAAGGATCAGTGGGTGATGAGTTTGCATCTATGTTTACTACATTTATTAATAATAAACTGGACAAACTGGTAACACCTAAAGATTTATTGACTCATGATAATGAGCAATATATTCTTGGTGAGTTGACTTCATGTGTTGGCAAAGGAGATACATATCGTGCAGATATTGCTTCAACACTTGCAACAAGACTTGCAAACTATTCAGTTGTGTATTCTAAGGAGAATACAATTACTCAGAAAATAACTGAGAGATTAGAAACACTATGTACTAAAGATTACTTTACAAATGATCTAAAGTATTTAGTTGTTAGAACTATATTCAATGGTAACAAGAGTAAGTTTAATAAACTTATGATGAAACCTGAGATTATTAAAATGACAATGAAGTAATGAGTAAAAAAGCAGTACATCAAAAATTTAATAATGATGCACTAACTCACTTTGGTATGATTGATCAGCCCTTCTACGGGCTGGTCACATCACACCAGGTTGATGAAGTGCTTATAACACAAGATGAAACTACATTTGATAAGATTAGAAATCTTATTACAAAATCTTCATATAACTTTACTAATACGCCAGCTTGTGGAGTATTAAAAGGAATGAAGCGTGCATTTGTCCTACCAAGATGTGGGGTATCATTAGATAGAGTTAAAGCTGCGTGTAAAGAACACAAGATAACAATCACTAATGATTATACAAAAGCAGACTTTATAATATCACATGATGATATATATGATAGGTTTGAAAATGGTGAAAAGATCAAGACAACATCTATGATGTTTAGGTTATGGAACTATGAAGCATATGAGCAAATGGGTATAAATTATATAGATACATTTGTGCATAAAGTTATATATGATAGTAAGCTGATAGACATGGGTGTATCAAGTTATAATCTAAGTAACAGTGATTCTTTGTATGATGAGTGGGGTATAAGTGGTTTATCAATTAATCTAGCTTATCTTGTAGACACGGGTGAGCTTACTGTTATTGATGTAGATACTGTATTAAAAGCATCTGCTAATATTACAGAGCTAACACCTGAACTTATAAAAGATATGAGTAATTGGTTAGACTCTTATGATAATGATAACATTGCAATAGCAGGAAAAATACTTCCAACTATTGACTACACAAAGAAGAAACATCTTATGTGGGAGTTAGCTCAAAATTTATATCATAAGACTCATAAATTTACCAGAGATAAGGATGTTAACTACTGGTTAGATCAGTCTCGTATGGAAGAGTTATATCATATGAGTGCTGAAGAAATGATTCTTTATCTTGAGAAATCAGAAGAGCTGAATAAAGAGAGCTTTAAATATCTAGAGCCTATTGTTAGAAAAGAAATTAGTATTAACAACAGGAACTTATATGTATTTAAAGTAAGTGTTAAAAAAGAATATAAAAAATATTTACAATGAAAATAAAACTTATAAAAATATCTTTTGAAGATCATAGTGGTCTTATAAAGAGTGATATGATTAAAGAATTTGAACATGGGCTATATTTAGGTCATAGTAAAAATTATTATGGGAGGAATAGTACTTACGTAACTGAAGTATTAAACCAGAACGTACTTAATAAACCTACTATGATGCAAATAAAGGGCTGTAGTATATATAGATTTCCTAAGCTTAGCTTGCCAAGACAAAAAGTAGATCATCTAAAAGAGTCTGCTAATATATCTGTAACTAGAGATAAGGAAAAAGCAGATTACCATATTATATCAGAAAAACTATTAGATAGTTTCTTTGAATCTTCATGGTCTGATTTTATTACAAAGGAAAAAATGACGGAGCTTTTAAGCACAACTCAATCTTGTTACACTAATGACGGGTACATGAAAATCTCTAATATGATGGAAGATGACGTGTTATATTATATACAAGTTGATAGTCACTGGAGAAATCAAAATCCTCATTTGACAAAAATTAGAGATGCACATAATAAAGCTACAAAGAGTGTAGACCGTGGATATTCTATTTATGTTCCTAATAAAAACTTAGATGACTATAATAATATAATAAGTAACCCAAAACTAGTTCTTGATCAACATATCAAAGAACTATGTGATGAGGGTCTTCATATATTAACTTCTGAAGAGGCTACTAATATTGAAAAGATATTATCTACAAATGATGTTGAGAATCTAACGTTAGCTTTAGAGATGATGTCCAATTGTAATCTTGAGAAATCATTTGATTATGTAAGTTACTTATATTATTTTAATCATGATAATCTTAAGATGGCATCTAATTGGAATAATATTAATGCTAAAACATTGAGATCTTCATTAGATAATTTTACACCGTATAGTAATAATAGTGCAATATACTATGAAGCTTACCTTAAGAAGTTAGTGGAAGCTAATAAGCTTACAGAATGGGCATTTAAGGCTACGGCTAAAAAGATGTTTGATGGAGGTATGAAATCATTTGGTCTTAATAAAGATGTATTTACTATTAAACTTGAGAACATTGAATTAAATCCTAAGTATGCAGAGGTCATGAAAAAAGCAGAGACAGCTGAAGAAATTATTCAGGAGCTTACTGGAGATCCTGCGTATGATGATTTACCTTTTTAAATTTAAATATTTTATTTATGATTGATAAACAAAAAGAAGAGCAGTTTTATGATAAGGGGTTTAGCTTTAGCTATTCCTCTTTGAATAAACTATTATTTTCACCGTCCCTGTTTTACAAGGACTATATATTAAAAGACAGAGAAATAAGAACAGATAGACACCTGATAGAAGGTAAACTAATACACTGTTTATTATTTGAACCTGAGAATCTTAACGAGAAGTTTAATGTTGTACCCGGCAAAACACCAAGTGATAGTGTTAGAAAGGTTATGAAAGATATGACTTTATATACTGATGAGAAAAATCTAGACAAAGTAGAAGACCATATTATATTAGACTCTCTTAAGCATATGAATCTTTATCAGTCATTAAAAGCTGATGAGGCAAGGATTGCTAAGATTAGAACAGAGGATCATAAACCTTATTGGGAGTTTCTTAATAACCCGGTTGTTGATGTAGTAGATAATGATACTCTAGAAAAGTGTAAAGAGCAGGTAGGTATAATCAAATCTAATAAAGATGTGATGGACCTTTTACAAGTTGTGGAAACAGATTTTGAATTAGATCCCGTATCTTCCTATACAGAAGAATACTTAGAAACTAAACTTAATAATTATAAATTTGGTCTAAAAGGTTATGTTGATTACTATAAAATAGATACACAAAACAAAACTATTACTATATGTGACCTAAAAACAACAGGTAAAAGTATAGCAGAGTTTGGTGAAACTGTTGAATTTTATAATTATTGGCTTCAAGCTGCTATATATAGCACATTAGTTATTAATAATGTTGATGAAGACCGTAAAGATTACCAAATTTTATTTAAATTTGTTGTCATAGACAAATATGACCAGGTATACGTATTTGATGTTCAAGAGGAAACACTTGAACAATGGGGATTATCTCTCAAGGAAACACTAGATCAAGCAAACTATCATTATACTGAAAGAAATTACTCACTCCCTTATCAATTCTTAACCGGTCAGGTTATATTATAAGTATGAGATCAGTATATACACAGTATTTTCAGAAGAGTAAAGTTTTTCTTTACCCTTTACTTAAGTTAAAAAAAGGAATATCACATGTCCCAGTAGAAACTTATGTTTCATGGGACGGTGTGTATTCTACAAATGACCTAAAATTTTTATGTGTATATCATTGTGAACGGGATGATAAATTTCAAAAATTTGAAAGTAAATACCTGATAGATCATAAAATGCTTGAGAATATAATTGAGTTATCAGAAGATAGACGTGTATACGTCTTTAATCTTTATGACTACAAGTATGACTTCAAACGTTTTATAGAAGGTAGGTATTCTAAATTTTCTTTGGGTACAAAAAATTTAATATTAAACTTCTTTGGTAATATTGGTAATATATCAGAGTATATAAGTTCATTTTTAGATCCAGAACCACATCATGAAAAATATGCTGAAGCATTGCAGGTTTCAGTAAGTTCTATACAAGATGTATATGAGGTATGTAGTATACCTGACCTGGAAAGAGAAACATTAAAAACAGAAATTCCTTTTGAAATTGAACTATTAAAAAATAAATACATATATTTGTCCAATAATAAAAAATCAATACATGAGTGAAGTAGGAAACAATATGATGATTATTTCATCACCATTTAGAAATGCTGAGTCATTTGCATTAGTACCAGTTACAAATGACACACCATACGTAGAAGCTATGTTTGACCCCGCGTCAGGCATTTTAGCAGTTATCAGTAAAGTAAGTAAGCAATCTTTTCATATGGTCCCAAGACTTAATGATGAGGGTCAACCTCAGAAACTTAAAGTTCCTAATAAAGCAACAGGGAAAACTATGAAAGAACAGAGAGTTTCTATGGAAACATTCTCTGAATTTTATATTACTGATAAAGAAGAAATTAAAAATTTTATAAATATATTTGCTATTAATTCTGAGTCTTATGACTTTGGTAAATATGTAGATGTAGATATTAAAAAGACCGAAAAGAAACCATTGATTATTACATAATAATTGGGTTAGTTTAGTTTAGTTTTTATTAATTAAGGGATATATCTTTGGATGTATCCCTTTTTTTAACCAAAAGAAAATATGAATCATTGGGTAATGGACTATGAAACATTGTCTAATTGTTTTGTTGCAGTATTTGAGCACTATAAAACTTCTGATAGAAGAGTGTTTGTAATACATGATAAACAAAATGATTTGATAAATTTTGTAGACTTTTTAAGAGAACATACTGAAAATAAAGAGTGGCATATATCATACAATGGTTTAGCATTTGACGCACAAGTAACCCATTTTGTAATAGAAAATCATAGTCAGTGGTTAGATCTTCACGGATCTGATGTTGCTGGACTAATTTATAACTATGCAGCAGAATGCATTATAAAAAGTAATAAGAAAGAGTTTCAGCAGTATCCGTTATGGAAGATGTGTATTGGACAAATTGATCTATTTAAATTACATCATTGGGATAACCCGGCTAAAAGATCTAGTCTAAAGTGGATTCAATATAGTATGGATTGGGATAACATGTTAGATATGCCTATACACCATGAAACATTTATTGAAACACAAGAAGAAATAGATCTTATAATTGAGTATTGTATTAATGATGTAGAATCTACCAAGGAAATATATAAAAAGTCACAGTCCCAGATTGGGCTTAGGAAAGATTTGACAAAAACGTATAATATAAATCTTTTTTCAGCATCTGAACCAAGGATAAGTAAGGAGTTATTTGCATATTACTTATCTAAAACGCTTAATATACCTAAGCAGGATATAAAAAGAATGCGTACTTATAGAGAAACCATTAAGGTAAAAGATATTTTACTACCGTATATAAGTTTTAAGTCATTAGAATTTAAAAACTTATTAGACCGGTTTAAAATGGTTGAACTAAATCCTGAAAGTTTAAAAGGTAGTTTTAAGTATTCAGTAAACTATAAAAATGTAAAGACTGACTTTGGCTTAGGTGGTGTACACGGTGCAATATCTAGCGGAGTATATAAATCTGATGATGATTATGTTATTATGTCTTCAGATGTTACAAGTTTCTATCCTAATCTTGTTATTAAAAACAAGTGGTCTCCTGGTCATTTTCCAGAAGAAGATTTTTGTAATCAATATGAATGGTTCTTTGAAGAAAGAAAGAAGATTCCAAAGAGTAATCCTATGAATTATGTGTATAAGATTATACTTAACTCAACATTTGGTCTTAGCAATGATGTAAATAGTTTCTTTTATGATCCTGAACTGTGTATGCGTATTACAGTAAATGGTCAACTTACACTAATGATGTTGTATGAAATGATCATGGAGGAGATACCAGAAGCTGTTTCATTGATGCAGAATACAGATGGAATAGAGATTAGAATACCTAGGAATCAAGTTGATAAGTATATGGAAATATGCTCTAACTGGGAGAATATCACTAATCTTAATCTAGAACATGATACGTATCAAAGGATTATAATTGGAGATGTCAATAATTATATTGGTGTAAATGATTATAAACAAATAGATCTTAAATCCTGGAGAGAAATAAAACAGAAAAACAATCATTACTTATATAAAGTAGATAATGATAAGTTTTATTATGCTCCTACCAAGATGAAAGGTAGATTTGATTTTCATAATTTAGCTCTTCATAAGAATAAATCAAAGCTTATAATTAAGAAAGCTATCTTTTATTATTTTGTACATGATATATTACCAGAGGATTATCTTGCTAAGAATAGAAACATCTTAGATTACTGCATAGGTGGTAAGTCTAAGGGTAACTGGAAACAATTTGCAAGAGGTCTTAAAGATGGTGAATTTTATCAGAATGAATTACAAAAGATAAATAGATACTATATCAGTAAAAGCGGTGTCAAAATTGTCAAGATTAATAGTCAAGATAATAGAGAGATACAACTTGAATCAGGCCGTTGGTTGCAGAGCGTCTTTAATAAGATGGAATTAAAGCCAAAATGGGATGACTATGATATAGACTCAGCTTATTATATGAAAGCTATTGAGTCTGAAATAGATAACATTCTTGAGGTAAGTATAAACCAATTAAAATTATTCTAATAGGGTCAAAAAATAGGCCCTATTAGTTTTATTTTATTAAAAATTATAATTATATTTGTTTAAACAAAAAAAGTTTATTTATTATGGGTTATAAAAAACCAAGTGAAACAACAAAAATGCACCTTACAAGTGCACCTTTACCTAATCATGGTAAAAGTTATACAGTCATATCTCATCAGCAGGTAATTGACAATACAGTTCAAATGTTAAATGATAGTGGATTTACCATTGAGAAAGAAATATATAGAGCTAATGGAAATGCCCAGGTAGCTCAAGGTATATTTCATATAAAACCTAATACCACTGATCCTCAAATAGCTGAAGAAGCAGAGCTAGGAATGATGTTTGCTTGGACAAACAGTTATGATAAGTCTGTACGTTTTCAATGTGCTATAGGAGGTTACGTACAAGTATGTTATAATGGTATGGTGTGTGGTGATATGATGACTTTTGCAAGAAAGCATACAGGATCTGCAGATCAAGAGATTAAAATGCAAATTTCTAATCAAATTAAAAATGCTGAAAAGTATTTTAAGAGAATATTAGATGATAGAGATGCATTGAGAGCTTTGCCTTTAACTAAAAAACAACAGTGTGAGTTATTAGGTAGGTTATACTTTGATGAAGACATCATAGAAGCAGCACAATTAACTTGTATTAAAAGTGAATTGCAAGAAGCATCCTATGATTATAAGTGTGATCAAGAGAATGCATGGGCTTTTTATAATCATGTAACGCATGGTTTAAAAAAGGCACATCCAAGAAATTGGCTTAGTGATACTAAGAATTTTCATGACTTTATTACCGCTGACTTACTAGGTAATATGGGAGTTCATAAAACAGATAGTATAGATCTCAGTAAGTATGAGACATCCAATGATTCTACTATGATAGAAGTAGATTTTGAAGATGCTCATATTGAAACAGTAGATGAAGTTATGCTAACAAGTTCCATGGAACACCAACTAAGCTATCTTGGAAGATCCTAATTTCATAAAACCTGCTATACTGCTCATTGTAGGAGTAGTCATAATATATAGCATGTTAATGAGAGAAGATAAATAAATTCTGTGTGATATAATTTGTTTGAGAAAGAAAACCAACCAGCAGGTTTTTAAGAATTTCCCTGCTGTTCTTTCTTTTTAGGTTTGAAGCTAAGTTGAGGATGATATCCATTAGCTAAAAAATCTAAAGTAACTTCTTCATCTTGTTTTATATCACGTTTTGCCATATAAAATCCACGTATAAAAACCATGTTTGGATTTTCACTATGATTTAAAAAATTTACAAAATATATTTGTTGATTAGGTTGTAGGTATAGATTTTCTTCATCACAAAAATATAATCTACTTAGTGTCTCTATAACTTTTTCATCAATACCTTTAGAAATTAATTCTGACTTAGATAGTTTTTGAGTAGGAGTATAATTTCTGTAGTAATATACCTGCTCACCCTTTTTAATATCTTTTATAGCTTTTAAACCAACACCATGAATATCTGATTTACCTACGTAAACCTTATACCTTTGCATCCATTTAATATCGTAGTCCATTTAAGCTGGGGGTTCATCTGGAAATGCAGCTCCAAGCTTATTACATAATGCAATATAATTTTCTTTAAACTGAGCAAAAGAACTAGATGCACTTAATACGCTAACCATTTCCTCACAGGTTATTCCGCTACCACCTTCATTATTACAAATAAAATCTATCTCATTCCCATCTTCTGATTGTGTTATTGAAATAGAGTCATCGCTTGATTTAAGAGACCTAAAGTTTAGTATCTCACCTGTCTTATCTTTATAGATACCTTCACCCAATCCAACATTATCTGCATTATTTTCCTCAGCAGTTGTATCAAACTCAACAAAGTCTCCATTTTCTACAATAGTAAGATTAAGATTTAATGACTTAAGTCTTCTGAAAGCATAGTAACAAGTTGGCTCTTGGGTTGGATCCTCCGGCTCTATAATCTCTTTACCAAGAAATACACCAGCCTCTAAAGCTTCTATAGGCCAATTAGAACGTTCACAAGGATCTCTAAGATCAGCTACTGTACATAGTTTAGCATCTTTAATTGGTATAGGAGAAGCAACACCTGTTACATCAGCTGGTTCATGTACACCAATAACAACTACATCATTGTCTTCTGGTCTTGTTACAAACTTCTTTCTTTTGAAGAAGCCCATTATGTCAGTGAGTATATTACTCATTTATTTATTTTTTTTCTTTTTCTTCTTCTTACCAGAGTAAGTAGAACGTCCAGTTGTTCCTCCCAATTTATAGTATTCTTCACCTCCAGCCTTCATTGGCTTCTGTGCAGCTACCATTGCTCCAATTAAATCACTACCACCCATAGTCATTTTAACTAATGGTTTAGTTTCAAGACCTTTTTGTGCTTTAATTCCTTTAGCTGCTAGAGCTTTTACTAAAGCCTTAGCTCCAGCCATTTCTGTTCCTTTACCAGCTTTATATACTTTACTGTATCCTGCATTTTTAGGCATAATCTTTATTTTTATTTGTTAATATCTAATTCTAATGTTGCTATAAATAAATAAAACTTATAGGTTGAGTAGTCACATTTGTCATCTGGACCTATATACTCCCATCCTAAAGCAAATCTATCATGGGGCCAATGAAAAGTAATTGTTAAATGCCACATTATCTTCCTTGTCCTTTATATTTTTTTTTAAAACCTTTTTGACCCTTGCTTGCATTTTTTGAATGCACACCTGGCCTTTTAGTATTTGTTTTAAAACTGTAATCAACCTTCTTTAATCTCATCTTTTTTACTTCTGAAGACTTTACCAGCTTCTGCTATACCAAAACTTCCTAATGTGATAATAACAAAAGAATTATATATGTACTCTTGTATATGAAGCTCTTGTCCCCATAAACCTGTGGTGATGTCTACTACACCAAACAAAACCATCATTGCAAATGATGCAAATCCTACCACATTCTTTTCATTAATGTCATTATCATCCTTAAATATATCACTAAACGCCATTACTTTTTCTTTTTCTTACTTAATTTTCTTAGTGTTAATGCAAATCTAGCACGCTGTGCAGTTTTACTATTACCACCTTTAGCTTTATCTCGTAACCAAGAAACTTTTATAGTACCATCCTTTTTAACAGCACCCGCACGTTTGGCAGTTGCAGTTAAAGAGCCTGGTTTTTTAATGGCTTTTTTTATATTAAGCTTCTTTTTTGCCACTTTTTTTAGGTCTACCCCTACGCTTTTTACCTTTAGCTGCTTGAACAACATCTTCTGCTTGATCAACAACTTCTTTTACGGCTTCTTTTACGTCTTTGAGTTCTTCTTTTACTGCTTTAACTCTTCTCTTAGTTTCTTTAACTACTTCTTTAACGTCTTCAACAGTGTCTTCTACTTCATCAGGAATATAATCCCCGTCTCTATCATTAATTTTACCAGTTTTGTAAAAACCAAAATAGTAGACAGCAACCCCTAATGTTAGGATAACTACAATAAGACCTATAATTTGTAACATGATTTTTTTATTATTAATTGTTATACTAATAATATACAAAAAATATGTGAAGAATACAAAGAGATTTAATCTTTGTCAAAGACACCAGAATTATCCCAAAAATCAGCATTAGGTTTAAACTGAAAATTATTAGGATCGTGGTTGTAAGGTTTTGGAGTAGGTACTTTCTTAGTATTTGGTTTAATCTTTACAGTACCTGGTGGATTAAATGATTGTCTTGGTGGTACATAATAAGCATTATAACCAGCCCTATCATAGACAGCATTAAAGTTATTTAAATTTGTATTAATAGGATAGCTAACTACATACGGAACATTATTCCAATCTCTACCCTGGATATATATAGTCTGGGAGTAAGAAGTTAACCCAAACGCAAACAAGAAAAATAATAAATATATCTTTTTCATGTATGTAAATATAGTAAAAACTATTGAATTTACTGTAATTCTTAACGTTTTAGTAACATTGCGTGGATTTTTTACCTATATTTATAATATGAAGTACATACTAACAATATTAATGTTTAGTGTGCTCACCTTTAACTACTCTCAAGAAATAGAGAAAGCCATAACTAAAAAATCAAATACTATAATAGTAGATTATGATATGTTAGGGCACCTTATTAAAGTCATAAAAGACAAGAAAGGAAATAAAATTTATATTGAGCATACTATAGGGAATAAATCAAGATTTGTTGTATATCAAGATAACAAAGCTATAAGACACGGTGAATTTACTACTGAGTTAGCAAAGAATTAATTACCTAAGCTTACCACATTTAACTAGAAACTTAAAATAATTCATACTAGTGAAGTAGTGTATGTTGTTATTTAGTTTATTAAAGTTCTGCAGTCTAGTCTGGGTATATGTATCCTCTTCTAAAACTGTTATCCTAACATCTTTTTCTGTAATATTACTAGCAATGAGATAGTCTTTAAAATCTTTTACAAAGCTATCTGTCTTTATTCTACAAGAGAAGTATTGAGTATTAGATTTAGAGGGATATAAGCTTGTTACATTTAGTAGAAAAAATAAAGAATCTAAAAGTTTATCCGTGGTTTTTGATTTATAATAAGATACCTCAGCTATAAGAACATCTAACGGATCAATTCTAGATGATGTTACTTCTATAAATAAATGTTTGTATGTTTTGTTAACGCTCCTGTAGTTATCTAGAGAAATATTATTAGTTAAATACAACTCTTTAAAATTGTATGCACGCATACCATATACATTAGAGTGATCTATAGTCTTTATAGTATCTTTTATGATCCGGATGTTAGGGCGTAATCTTATTTTATTTATTAAATCTTGAATAAAAACGTTAGAGCCTGTGTTAATATGGTAAATAGAATAGTCTGTATACTTTTTATTATCTAAAGTCTTTATATGTTTTAGAGGGCCCTGGAGCTGGTACTTTTCATCAACAAAGGAAAGATCTTTATTTATAGAGTCTATGTAGTTTTCATTATTAACCCATTGCATATGTACTCTAGCATCTGAAACTTGCCATGCTCCTCCCAAGTTGGAGTCTTTATCTATTATGCAGAGTTGTAAGTTTTTAAAAGAGTTGACATAACAATCTATTAAAAAAGCTATATTTGATGATAAGTATATCTTATCATACATTTAGACATTTTTAAGTCTCTCATTTTCTTTTTCAAGGAATGTAACTTTAATACGTAGTTCACTAACCTCTTGAGTTAACGCTAAAATTTGTACCCTCATTACATCCTTTTCTTGTGAACTATCTACTAAGAGACTCTCTAACCTTTTAACTCTACCTCTAAGGTCATCTCTATACAAGTTTTGATCGTTTTTGTCAGCCATGTTCTTTCTTGCATTTAGTTTTAATCTATTCTCATAAAACCTCCAAGCACCTGCTGAGAATAAAACTGTAATTAAAGTTATAATTATTGTTGTCAAACTTTCTTCAATCATAATAAATATATATATTTACACTTTACTAGTGTCTTATATTATAATATACAAAGAAAATTTAACTAGTAAAAATTTTACACCTAATTAATATGGATCAAATAAACCAAAATACTTTTAATAATAGATTTAGTTTAGAATTCTTTCCAACAGAAATGTTATTTGGAATTAAAACTATAAACTGTGAAGTCAAATGTGAAGATGAAATATATAGATCAGTAACGGGTATTGAACTCGGACTTATATTTTTCAAATTGACATATGCACATATGAGATGGGAAAATTAAGAAATTCCTTTTCTCTCTAACAATTTTTCAGTAAATTGAATAGTGACTAGGCTACACAAAAGTGTGGCTTTATTTTTCTTAAACATTTAAATTTATAACTATGAACGGAAACATCTTTAGTTCTAGGGAAAATATTTTGCCCTATGAATATCCACAACTATTGAAATATAAAGACGCAATTAGACATTCCTATTGGATAGACACTGAATATAATTTTACAGAAGATATATCAGACTTTAGATCTAAGATAACAGATAATGAAAGAGAAGTTATTAAAAGAACTATGCTAGCAATTGCACAAATTGAAGTTAATGTGAAAACCTTCTGGGGTGATCTATATAAGAGAATGCCTATAACAGAGATAGGAGATGTAGGTTTTACTTTTGCTGAGTCAGAAGTAAGACATAAAGATGCCTATGCTAGATTGCTAAGGATACTTGGACTTGAAGATGAATTCAAAACTGTAGTAGAAGAACCTGCAATTAAGAATAGAATTAAATATCTAAAAAAATATCTTGACGGTACTAGATCTAGAGATGACAAGATGTATACTAAATCTGTCTTGCTATTTTCTTTATTTATAGAGCACGTTTCTCTATTTAGTCAGTTTCTAATTATGATGAGTTTTAATAAAGATAGAAATGTCCTTAAAGGAATATCTAATGTTGTTGAAGCTACCTCTAAAGAAGAAGACATACACGGTAACTTTGGAGCAGAAATAATTAATATTATAAAGAAGGAGAACCCAGACTGGTTTGATGAAGACTTTAACAAGTTAGTTTATTCTGCTTGTGTAAAAGCATATGATGCAGAATGTGGTATTCTTGATTGGATTTTTGAGAAGGGAGAACTTTCTTTTATTCCAAAAGATACCATCCAGGAGTTTATTAAAAATAGATTTAATAACTCACTAGATAAAATAGGTATGAGCAAACTATTTGAAGTTAATCATGACCTACTGAAGTCAACTAAATGGTTTGATGTAGAGATTACCTCCACTAAAGAAGGAGACTTTTTCTACAAAAAACAAATTGACTACAACAAGAAAAGTAAAAGTATAACAGCAGATGATATATTCTAAAAAAATGAAACATCCAAAATACTATTGGCTAAATGAAAATAGCCGCACCTTTTTATCAAGAGGATATATATCAGAAACACCTGAACAAAGAATAAAAGACATAGCAAATACAGCAGAGAAAAATCTAGGCATAGATGGATTTGCACAGAAGTTTGAGGATTACATGGCCAGAGGCTTTTACTCCTTATCTACACCTGTGTGGATTAACTATGGTAAAGAGAAAGGTTTGCCTATTAGTTGTTATGGGTCTAACGTTGATGACAACATGGACAGTATTCTAAACGCAGGTAGAGAGATAGGCATGATGTCAAAATATGGTGGTGGTACTAGTATTTTTCTAGGTAACATACGTCCTAGAGGTACTAGCATCTCAACCGGAGGCACTGCAGATGGACCCGTGCATTACGCAAAAATCTATGACACTGTAGTTGATGTGTGTAAACAATCAGAAGCTAGGCGTGGAGCGTGTGCTGTATGGCTACCAGTTGATCACAATGACATTGGTGAGTTCTTAGATATAGGTTCAGAGGGTAATCCAATACAGAATCTTCAGTATGGTATAACTGTAACTGATGAATGGTTAACTGAGATGGAAGCCGGAGATGTTGATAAACGTAAAGTTTGGGCCAAGATAATTCAGAGACGGAATGAGTTTGGCTTTCCTTATATCATGTATAAAGATAACTCCAACAATAATTCACCCTATCAAGAATTAGGCTTGGAGATTACTGCATCTAATTTATGTTCTGAGATACAGCTACCAACAGATAGCTTTAACTCGTTCGTATGCTGCTTAGGTTCAATCAACTTATTGCACTGGGATGAGGTTAAAGAAACGGACGCAATAGAAACGTATGTATTGTTTCTCAATGCAGTTATGAATGAATTCATTTCTAAGTCTCGTAATCTAACAGGTCTTAAAAGAGCATATAGATTTGCTAAAGATCATAGAGCTATAGGTCTAGGTGTACTCGGATATCATTCCCTGTTCCAATCTAAGCTTATAGAATTTGAATCGTTAGAAGCTAAACAACTTAATCATGAAATATTTAAAACTATAAATGAAAAAAGTAATGAAGCGTCTAAATGGTTATATGATGCTCACGGATATGAGTCTTTAAGAGATGGTTATGCAAACACAACGTTGCTTGCTATAGCTCCTACAAAGTCTAGCTCGTTTATACACGGTGCAGTATCTATGGGTATAGAGCCTATTAAATCTAATTACTTTATTAAAGACTTAGCAAAGTCTAAGACTGTATATAAAAATCCTTTTCTAGAATGTGAATTGGAAAAGCATGGACTGAATACTCCTGAAGTGTGGGAAGATATTCTTAAAAAAGATGGTTCCGTTCAACATCTTGACTTTCCCACTAAGGGAGTATTTAAGTCCTTTATTGAGATCTCACCAAAAGAGATCATACTTCAAGCCGCTCAGAGGCAAAAGTTTATTGATCAATCACAATCATTGAACTTAATGATTCATCCAAGTGTTCCTGCAAAAGACATAAACAAATTATATCTTTATGCTTGGAAGGAGGGAGTTAAGACTTTATACTATCAATTTAGTCAAAGCTCAGCCCAGGCTTTCTCAAGAAATATACTTGAGTGTTCTAGCTGTGAAGGTTAGAATTGTGAAGACTTTTGTGCTTGTTGGATTGCTTGTTTTAATTCAGGCAATTCAACTGGGCACAATAGATCTAAACCTGCTTTAAATGTTTCTACTTTAACACCATCAACAAATATTATTATAGTTGGTGCCATTCTTATACGGAATTCTTTTTTGGATTTAGGAGATTTAGCTACATCACATCTGTAATACTCTACGCTCTGTATTTTTTCCCATTCTTTAAAAGCATTATCTTTATTAAATTCAGCCCAGAACTCTATTACTACTATAGAATGTCCATCATCAAATTGACTTTGGCTGCTTATCTTACTGTGTATATCAGAGTCTGTAACCCAACTCTGACTATATCCTGTTATAGACATTAGTATAGCTAAGACTATCAATAATTTTTTCATCTTTGTTTTTGTATTTCATAGAGTCTCTCATCAATCTTATCTAACTGCTCTTTCATTTCCTCAACATCTTCTTGAGTATCCATAATAGTTTGTCTAATCAGCTCATCTTTTAGATCATATTCTGTTCTATCTATAACGGGCTCTGGAAGTTTTTTTGCTTCTTCTATATCAGACTGTAAAGCAAACCACATACCAACTACTGTAGCAACAGCAGCTAGTATTATACCTATAGTTTTTAAGTCTAATGTTATCTTTGTATCTTCTCCTATTTGCTGTGCCATTTTATCTAAATGTAAAGTTTACTCCTACAGATGAATTAAATAATTTACTGTCCCACATTTTAGCATACTCACCTTCTAAAAAGATTCCAATATTTTTTCCTACTTTCCAACCAAAGTTTACACCTGCTGAATAGTCTGACCACTGTTCCCCTTCTGCATCTTGACTTATACCTCCTTGACCCCAGCTGTTTCTATGTAGATAACTAAAGTCCTCATCTCCTGCTATATAGTGATGATAAGGCAGTATCCAATTTGCATATGAGTGTATCCAGAAGTTTCTCTTATAATGATAAAAGTCAAATCCTATTATAGGAGCAATCTCAGCAAAGGCATCAAGTTCTGCCCATCTTTCTCTATTATATCTATTCATTAACTGTGTAAATACAGTCTCTCTAAATTGTAAATCAGTTCCTGCCACTTGATTACCTTGTGGATCTATCCAGTACCAGTCATATACTTCATTACCTAATTCGTCTTCAGCTGAAAATGCTATGTCATCATAACCATATAAAAACCCTAAAGTATACCAAGGGTTTACAGCGTATCCATTAGCATCAGTTTCATTTAACCATATCTCTATTGGGTTATAACCATATGGCCTAACATGGGTCCTAGCTATTGCTCCTGCAGATATACTAAATTTATTTCCAATAGGTAGTCTAGCTCTGACTTCAGCTGATTTATAGTCAAGATTAATTCTACCAACCTGTCTAATTTCAGCTTTTACAATATGATATTTACCAGTATGCTTTATAAAGTATCTGTGATTATCATAGTCCTCTCCTCTGAACCTTTCTTTTTCATAGTGAAATTGATACTCTAAGCCTTTAAATGCTGATGTTGGTGCAGAGAAGGCTAATTGATTTTCTGTGCCATCATAATAGTTTCTTGGTTTTCTTTCATAGTCAAACCTTGCTAGCTTACGTATACCTACACCTATTCTATAGTCAAATGGAAAATTAGGTGTATTGTCTTCTACTCTTGGTATATCATACAGACCACCATTGGGATCAGTTCTAACAAAATATACTGGGTTTTTGGGTTCTATAGAGTTACGTGCATCTCCTGCAGCGTATACAGTACCATACTGTAAAAAGTCCTCATATATACCTTTAAAAAATCCAGGTTTATCATCTTGACCAAATGCAAACATACATATTGATAAAGATAAAACTAACAGGATATACTCTTTACTTAAAATTCTTTTCATATTTCTTTTTTCTTTTACCACTAAATAAACTAATGGTGAGGTTAATACTTACACCCCCTAATGCTGTTGCAAGCAGGTCTTTATTATCAAATCTATTACCGGACTCTTGACCGTCTAAATATTCTTTAGCGGTACCAACTATCACAGAGGTTAATATACCACCTATAAAAGCTTTTTTCTTGTCACCAGTTTCTTGTAAAATAATAGCATGACCAAGACCACCTGTTATAACTCCTGCAGCATAGTGCAATTTTTTATCTTCAGGGATTTGTTGGCCTATCATAAGACCAGAGCATAAGAACAACAGAACGTGTATAATTTTCATGATACTTCTATTTTCTGCTGGCTTATACTATAATATAGGTAATATTCAACAAATGTAAAAGTAATACACAGAGAATTTTTTTGTATATTAGACTATAAATGTATGCTTAGAAAAGCACTCATATTCCTCTTATTGCTTTTTGGTTGTAAAAAAATTGACCAAGAAGGCAGACAGATTTTTACCATAAAGAAAGGGCAACACAAATCTTCAAGTTTATTTAAAACTACCAAATCTGAAATACTTCAATTTGAAGTTATGTTTGATAGCTCTGCTGCCTACACAGTTAGTGCTGAAGATCAGGCGGATGTAAATAAGTTATTAGGTTTGAGTGATCATAAGCAATATCATATGGACAATTCAATTAGACTTGGTTGGAGATATTATAACAACAAGCTAGAATTGCTATGGTTCAAACACCAAGATGGTGAATTTAGTTTTGGTCATATAAAGTATATAGAAACAGATGTAGAGTATTCATGCTGTATTCAGATATCTCCTGATGAGTATACTTTATTTGTAGATGATTCACTTGTTGTAGTTCCTAGAATAAAAAGCAAGTATTGTTACAAAAATATAAATTATAGAAGATACTTTTTATGGCCATACTTTGGAGGTAATTGTGTAGCACCACATGATATAAAAATAAAAATTAGGATATGAAAAATTATGTAAAATGGGTCTTTACAGATCATTACTTTAATAATAAACAAGGTATATTAAAATTTATAGGAACACTATTTGGTTTTTACATGGCATTCTATGTACCAGGTCCGGTGCTTGAAGAGTATTGGGGTGGTTGGATTCCTATATGGCCAGTTATAGGTGTGTTCTTTGCAGTATATGGCTTCTTAGTAGGTATACTATTACAACCTGTCAATATATATCTAAGATTAAAACGCTTAGGTAGGATTGATTAGGTGGAAGGATCAACCACGGGAGAGTAAAGCTATGCCTGTTAAAGCCAGGGACCGTGCGTCCCTTCTTATTTAGAATTGTTAGACCACTTATCGTCTAACCCTTCCCAGTATATGTAGATTGAATCATCCATTACCACTGAAATATTTTAGGTGAGTATTGTATTCCTATTCCTATATAGGGTGTTACTTTGTCTGTGTATCCAATTCCTAGTTGTAGTCCAAGTCCAAATTCTTTCCTTTGAGATCTAGAAAAAGCTTTGTATTCTTCATCTCTTTTTATTAGTATTCCTTTTGCACTATTAAACTGTAAACCAGGATAATCAGTTTTTAAATTTACAAAAACTTCTTTAGATTTTAAATTCTGAGAGAGACTTGCCTCTAGCCAGATGTCTTGTGTCAAGTTAAGTTTTCCCCCTCCGGTTGTTATTATACTGTCTTTACTAAAAATAGGCATCTTAAAATCTATAATACGGCTACTCTTACCAAACTTTATAGAATCAGCAAAACTTACAGGGTGTATATATGTACCGTCTAACTGTGCTATACTTGGATCAACAATGGCCTCAAATACTATACTGTCTCGTATTTCAGTAATATATTCAACAACAGTTACAGGTGGTTTATTTTTTTCGTACTTAACTTCATCACCTAACTCACCTACTTTTAAATGTAAACCTCTTATCTCACCGTTAAGTATACCATTCTCATCAATATAGTTGTTGATTGTATCTGTTAACGCAAGATTGTTATTTGTTATTCTTATTACCTCATCCTTTGCAACTCTAGTTGAATTGCACTGTCTTAACAATAACATAATCAATATTACTATCCCCACCCCCATTACTAACTTTATGTTCTTTAGTAATTGTTGAATTATTAATATCATATTTTTATTTTATAAAGAAATTACTTTCCTGAATATAATTATCCCATTTTTGAATAGCATAAATAAGAGGAATAGCATCCTTCCAGTTTTTGTTTATTTTAAACTCACCTGCTCTAGTACCTCTTTGATATACATACTTAGAATCACCATAGATCTCTTCACCCTGTACCAACATAGCAATTGGCGTACGTACAGTAAGTGACATTGCTTCACCAAACTCTCCCAATGTTCTAGTTGCAGGTATTGGTGATTTCATCATTTGATACATTTGAGTCCATGCATCAGGTGCTACTGGTACAAACAATATAAGTTCTTTATATGTTCTATCTGCTTGATATCTTAAGAAGTTCTCTAGCCTTCTTTCAAAGTCTGAATCATCATCATCATTCGCAAATAGAGCTGCAAGTATTTGTGATACTGCTAGAGTTGTAAATATAATGCCTATTTCTCCTAGGGTCCTGTATGTATTAAACAGTTTGTTTTCTGCTCTTTGATCATTTTGTGACCCATCACCTTTAAACCCATATGATTCTTTAAAACCTTTACCATATTTTGTAAATGCTAACTCACCTTTTTTTATTTCATTAAGTGAGTATTTAAGAAAACTATAAAAAGACTTATATCTACCTTCCATCCATCCTAAGTTTTCATCAAAATACTCTCTACGGAATCTTGCTTTTATAGCTGGAGCAACCCACTTATGAAACTGTGCAGCTAATCTACCAACAGCGTGTGATTGCATAACCATTCTATCTTCTCTAGCATAGTTACCATGTATCTGTTTATTTGTCTCACGTATTTTGTTTCTTAGATCATACCTAAACTGATCATTATAGTCTACTTCATTGCCATTTTTTTGAACAATTTTTGTAAAGCCTTTCTTCAGTACATTCTCTTGTTTCTCTCCGTCAAATTCAAATGCATCATACAAAGATAATGTTTCTCCTGTCTCTGGATTTTTAATTGTTGTATCCATTAACATAGCCATACCTACTTTAGTTTGTACATTATATTCCGCAGCATCCTGGAGTATATAACCAAACTCTGTAGCTTTTGCAAACCAAGATTTATATGCCTTCTCCCCTTGTCTACCTGATTCACGGATATCTGTTTTATCATCCATCATTCTAAATAGGTCAACAAATCCTTCATATTTACTCAAAGGTTTTTGAGGATTATAAGCTGAGTCTTTTGAAAAGTTAAATGCATTACCTGTAGCTATATCACCAAGCTCATTTAAAGTATTAGATTGTGCAGTTCTTCTTACTAGATCTGTTAAACCTCTTTTATTAAACTCATACACTGCTCTGTGGTATGCCTTCTTACTAAAGAATCTACCACCTAACATTTCTATATTATTATTAAGCTTACCTAATACATAGTTATTAAAGTTACCAAAAGGGTTGAATGCTACATATGATAAAGAAGAATAACTAATAAGACCATCAGTAAGTTTTTCTAAGAATCCTCTTGTCATTTGCTCATTGTCATAGTATACCATACTCATCCACTTCTTAGCTCTCCTAACTATGTTAGATTCAACATCTTTCTTCTGACCGGTTTTTATTCTTTTGCCGTTTACATATTTATATAGCTTAGTATCACCAGAAGGTTGGTATTCTCTTTTTTCTAAAACTTTGATCATGGCTTTCATGGTATCCTCTACTTGACCCATAGTCTCATAATGTTCTGCCATAGCGTTAAACTTAATCAAAGCTGTACCCAAATCTAAATTGAGCTCACCTAACGTAGGTGCATTTTGAAGTGATGCCAATCTTCCTTTTAAGATTTTCATCTCTTCAGTAAATCTTGTAGGATTTATTAAACCTTCTTTTTTCTTATCATTTAATTGATCAATTTGAGCTTGTACGTCAGCCATATCTTTTTCTGTTGCTGGCTTACCTGTATAGAATATAGGTAGTTGATCTACTAGATTACCTTGTTCATCTGTAAGTACAACTTTTTGTTGTGCAGTTTCTGTAATTAAGTTTTCTACACCTCTTGACATTTTAGACCATAACCTTGTAACCAGATTAGGTTTTTCTTTTAAGTTTTGATATAGTCTTGCTTTGATTAAAGGTACTCTTCCAAGCATCTGACCTCTCTGGCCCATAGGTAATTTAGCTAAAAGTTCTTTCTCATAAAGTCTTACAAAAGTTTCATAAAAATCTTTTTGAGCTCTGCCTAACTCATCAGTAGGATTCATTATAGATTCATACTTTTCACTCAATAAAGACTTACCGTCTGATCTTCTGCTTTCTCTAGTTGTTTTAAACTCTGGTTTTACTGTAGCTATTGTTTGTCCAAAAACTACCTGTCCTGTAGGAACACCATTTTTTCTAACTGCTTTAGTGTATTCTCTTTTATCAAAATACTTAGCTTGATACTGTGCATAGACTCTTGCAGATACAGTAGATCTTTTCTTCCAATATCCGTGTTCACCTGTTGGTACAAAATATTCATACTTTCTTCTTTCCCTTTTAAACTCTTCAGTGTATGTGTGGTACTCACCGCTTACTGGAGAGTTACCCAAACCTCTTGTCTCAGCTCTCCAAAAACTTGCATAAGCTGATTTATCATTAGCAAGTTGTTTATTCCATTCAACATCTCTTGGGTTTGCTGTAGTAACATCTGTTACATCTCTATATTCTTTCCATTGTCCATTATCATCCATCAACTTATCACGCAACTCTTGTTCAGTATTTGAATATAATTGTCCAGTCTTACCTACATATCTACCGGTGGGTACACCGTCTTCACCAAACTCTAACATAAAATGATAAAGTTTTTGAGGATCTGTACCAGGTGAAAGTCTTTGTAATTTAGAAGCCTTTTTTCTTATTAAGTCGTCTCTCTCTTCAAGCTTATCTAATAACTCTTGCTTTTTTGATTTGTAAATCTTATCCATAACTGCAAGTATAGTATCTCCTGAAGTAGCCATATCACCAGTTAGGTATTCTGTCATGCTTATGTCCTGACCCATAGCCATAAGGTCATTTAAGTCTTCCTTTGAAAAGTCTCTACTTGATCTACCTTTTATTACTTCCCTAACATAATTTGTTATAGATTCATCCACTAAACCTTCAGTACTTTCATTACCAACTAACTTATTAAGTTCCAATTGAAAATTAAGAACAAGTGTTCTTTGTGTAGCATTTAGATCTCCTGATTGCTGAATACTAAATAATCCACGGTATGTTTCAATAAATCTATTAAAGTTTAATACATACCCAATAAATTCAGGCTTATTAAAGTTAGAAGGATCTGTTACATATTTAGTAAAGTTTTCTACTGACCTTAAACCGTCTCTAAGCAATCTTGTATATAAAGCACTCCTAGCTTTAGGACCTTCTCCTTTAGCTACAGAAATAGCAGCTAGTGTGTGTTGTATATTTTCTTTAGTTTCTGCAGCAGTTCTGTCCATAAAAATGCTACTTTCTATTTTATCAATAGCATCTTCTTTTTTAATTAAAGCTATTTCATAAGAATCCAGAGCACCACTTATAGTTGCATATTCTGTAAGACCATTAGCATCTAGAGTGTCATCTGACATTTGCTCTGATGGATCTAATATGTCATCTTGTGTTATTCTTGCATCATCTGATAATTCATCTGCTGCATCTATTTCATCTTTAGCTACTGGATCTATAAATAATGGTATTAACTTATTTACCATATCCACATTTTGACTAACAGGATGAGGCATCCAAGTATCAAATTCAAAATCACCATTAAACTTTTGGTTCTTTCCTTTACCTGTTATATCAACCTTTATATGGAATGTAGAAGTAGAAAACTCACTTTGATCTACTTCATAGCCCATATTCTCTAGCATTCTTCTATATAGATTTACTTGAAGATTATGTTGCTGTCTTGTAGATAACTTGTCAACACCCTTTCGTTTTAAGAAACTATCATCTTTAAGATCCCAGTTTTTATCATACTGCTCATTATTTCTAACAAAGTTTTTACTAGTCTTTAAATCTATAACTCTTAAAGCCCCAGTACGTGTTACAATAACTAAATCAGCTGTACCAGCAATCCCGGTCTCTTTATCATAAAGAACAACTTGAGGTATTGCTACAGCTCCGTCTGTTGTAAGCATTCTTACATTAGCCTCCATAGTTTTGTAGGCTGCTTGTGCTTTAACAGGATCTAAGAATTTAATATTCTCTTTTATCTCATCAAAAGATTTATCAGATACAATAGCATCTAATATCATATCAAACTCATTACCAATATCTAGATTAAGTTGATTCTCTGCTTGCTGCTCTGGAGTCATCTTACCTTTGATAACTTGGGTAGTTGACAAATAGTCTTTACCGTTAATAATATCTAGATACGTATGATCTTTCTCATTTAATATTACAAGGGTATCTGCATCTTCTTTAGCACTTACAGAGAGTGTATCAACTTCTTGTTCTACACTTTGTGCTAGATTAAATAATCTTTTTATTACTTCTTCCTGCTTAGAGTTTACAGTTTGCCCTATAGCATAATCTATTATTGCTTTCTTTTCTGGAGTAAAATTGTACCTAACTTTATTATCAGCTACTCTCTCCAATTTAAATTCTATGTCTGAAGTATTAAGAAGCCTTGCAATATCAGAAAGTTTGGTATTCATAGTTAGTGATGAAGCTTTAAACTGCATCGGTCTACCTGTTAAGTACTGACTAAAGTTTTTAATAATTTCAGAGAACCACTTTAAAAAATCTCTTATGACATCTTTAAATGATCTTGTAGGATTAGTTTCATATTCATTATTAAAATGTCTAGACAATGCCTGTGTAACAAGCTCTAAATTTCTATGTCTTTGAGTAAAACCTCTACGGTCTGTATATGCATCTTCTATTTCTTGATTTAATACAGGAAAGTTTTGTTTAGCTTCTGATAGCAATTTGTTAAACAGTTCTGTATTATCAACAAGTAACCCATCTACAAATGGGTGTAGTATTTCTTCAATTGCAGTTTCATTACTCACTCTCCCTTTTATGAGAACCGCATTACCATTTACATAAAAAGATCTAATCTTATCAAAAGGTACTTTGGATTTCTGTGATTCAGGTAGAGATTTATAATATTCTTTTGCTTCTTTTACTGTTACAACTTCAACATTGATTTGAGGAAACAAATTTGCTAGGTGTTGAACTAATTGTACAGAGTGTGTAGATTTATTATTCTCTTGAGCTTTAATAATATCTTTAGGTGTAAACACATTATCCTGAACTATAACTTCATATGCTCTGTCTGTTCTTCTAAATGTTACAGCTTCTTCCGGTATGTTGTTTATTCTTAAATATCTTTTAGTCAGAGTTAGATTTTTCTGTAGCACAGACTCATTATATGACCAGGTGCTTTGATCCCAAGTAGTTCTTTCTGAGTTATTAATATAAAACTTACCTTTATACATACTACCATAACCCAATCTATCAATATTACCTAATAAAGCATCTGAAAACTCCCTTGTCTTTAATGAAAACAAAGCTTCCTGCTGCTTAGTCATAGTTAAAGCTTCTGCAAGGCTTGGAAATTCCTGAGACTTGTTTAGCTTTTGCCAAGTATCAATAACATTTTCTGTTTTAACATCTGTTTTAAACTGCTGTTTTAAAGCTTGAAACTCACTTGTATTTCTATTTATACACGCCATACTTATATATTATAACATTCTTTCATTTTATCTAAAAAGGCATCCTCACTTTCATATGTACCGTCCTCATATGCTTGTATAAAATCTTCTAGACTATTTATATCATTCTCTGCTAAGATACCCTTTTTCTTGCTATCCTGTTGTATATTATTATCCCAATATTCAGTAAGAGTAGGATTCGTAGTTTGGTTTGTGCTACCTAAAGTATTACCTAATAGAGCTGCTATTGCTTGATTATCATTTTGTATGTCATCTTCCGTAACTTCTCTATCTATAATTTCACTTTCTGGTACTTCACCAACTTTAGTATTTTTACCATCATATTCTACTGGAGCACCTTGTGCAATTTTTTGTGCATCAGTTGTAGTTTCTTGATCAAAATTAACCTTATCCCCTACATCACCATAATCATCAGTGTTATCTTGACCTGTCATATTACGTACATAAGTTCTAACCTCTACCATAGTTGGTCTTTCACCAAACATAAAACCAATTGGGTTTTGTGAATCTGACCCCATTACATCTACCTCAACATACTCCGCATAGTTTGCACTAATCAAATTAGTAGCTGTAATTGGCTGTGGATTTACACTCTGTGCCTTTGATAATTGGAAGTATCTATACCTTGGTTGATCTTGTGTTCCCACGTCAATTTTAATAACATAAGGAACTAAAACTTGCAGATAAGATCTATCTCCTGACTTTTCAAATGTTGTAGACAAATTCTTTCTATTCAATGTTCTTTCTGCATTGTTACTCTTAGAATTACTCGGTTTTCTTTCAGATAAAAACTCACTAGACTCAACCATCTTCTGACCAGGGTAAGTATTAATAATTAACTTAGAGGTCTCTGATGTTTCATCTATATATGCTACTTGTTTATTTGCATTTTTAGAGGCTTTATTTATAGCTCTCTTGCCATCTGCAATGTTGTATCCAAATCTTGTGTTGAGACTGTCTTTAATATACTTAAATACTTCAGGGCTATTCTTCTCTAAAGCTTTTAATTCTGCTCTTGGAACTAAATACTTAGGAAACTTAACACTTTCATACTGTGTCATTAGATTTTCTAAAGCATCTAATTGAGCTTCAAAATTCAAAACAAAAGCATCTAACTCTTCATTTGTATAGTAATTAGACTCAATATCTGCTAATCCTTTCTTGTAAATAACACCAAAGCTATTACCATTATCTCTAACAGAACGGTTACCATCCTTACCTAATGCAGAAGCATTATCACCAAATACATAAAGAGTATTTTCATTTAGATTAACAGTGTGAGGTTTATAAGGAGTTGATTGTATTTCAATCTTAGTTGGTGTAGGATTGTATGTTGCTACGTTATATGACCTTCTAAGATTTCTTCTGTTGCTAGAACTAGTCAAATAACCTTTTAGAAAATCCTCTACAAGATCACTGTAATTCATACCAAAAGTTGTATTAAAGAAAACATCACTACCCTGTCTTAATGCTGATTCTACACTATTAACTTGTTCTAAATATGTATCATAAGTAAATGGTGTTACTGCATCTAGCAATGATTGATAACCATATCTAAAACCATCCTTGACCATCATATAGTGTATAACTTTTATTGCATCATCTCTAGTTTCTAAATTGCCATATAGTTTTGCAAATGAAGATTGTAGATTCACTTTTTGACTATCACTAATTCTATTAAATGTATTTGCGTTTGCTTTCTCAATACCACTACTATTACCTTCTTGATTTGAATCTTCTAATACAACAAAGCTATCCAAGAAGAAATTATTATTATCAATTGACCTTAATCTTTCTATAACGTCTGTAATCTTTTCACCCTCTAATTGTGGATATATTAAAGCATTACTTAATGACCCAGCTTTTGTTGGATCATTGTCAAGTAGTTTTTTATCATAAGCTTTGATAGTAAGATATCCTAATAGATCAATTCTAATATTTTCTTTAATCTCATCAGTAAGATTTCTACTATTCATATTAGTTATGATCTTACTATAAAGATCTTTAAATAATGGTGTTTGAGTTAAAAATACTTTTGGTAATATTTTAGATTCAATCTCATTAAATATCTTAATATATTGACCTTGCCATGTATCTTTAAACATAGACCTCACGTCAATTATAGGTTTTTTAGCAGCAATTCTTTTTTCTTTATAGACTTCATATGCTTTCTTAGATAAACCAATACCCAGGTCTGTCATGTCTTGTTTTTTACTAACTATATCTGTAACACTTGCGCCAAGACCATTAGTAAGATTCATAATAGAACTTAGTTTACCTATATAATCTTTTATATCATGTGCAGTTTGAAATTGTTTTAAAGTAGAATATTCTTTGATGGCTTGCTCTTCAGTCATAGTATCAATAGCAATTGAGTTTGCTGTTGAGTTTGCATCTATTGCGGCTATTAACAATTCATCATTAACTTCTACTTCCATTAAAGTATCACCAAATTGTCTTTCAAGTAAAGCTAATCTTTCCTTGACTAACGTTGCTATACCTGCATCAAATTGATCCTCTTTATTTGTCGCTTGATAATAAAGTTTTCTAAGTGTTGGGTGGTTAATTAATAGTATAGATGTTTTGATTGGTACACCTAGTGCAGTCATTGCAGCAACAGTTGACAAAGCATCTTTATTCAATCCCAACTTACCTGACAATCTTAACTTACCATTATCAGTCATTGCTGTAATAAGAGCAGATAAAACGTATTGAGTTCTATAATTTGCATCACTGTCTCTTGTTTCTGAAAAGTCATTATATTCTTTTCCTCCTAGTTCTAGCTGAACAGTTGTACGTTGTTTTCCTGCTTTAATTTGTTCTAAACTAATATCATACTCCTGTAATAAATTTAAATATAGATTTGGTAATACTACAGCACCAATGGATTTAGCTCCTGCCTTATTTGCTTCAAAGCTCAATAATTGACCCAATGGACTATCAACATCTATATCTTCATTGTCTAACATTTGTTTAAAGTAAGGAATTTCTTCTGCTAAATCTTCTAATAAATCTTCTAGCGGATCAGTCACTGCTGGTTGATAACCTATGTCCTTATTTGCAACATGCTCATTACCCATTAAAGCATATTTATAATTAATGATATCATTACTGATTGCTTCTATATATGGTTCATGTTTAACTTTTTCTTTATACTCTGTGTATTGTTCAAATGTTATAGGTAATCCCAAAGCACTTAATGCTTTCATTGCATTCTCACTAAAACCTGCATCTGATCCTTGATCAAAATCTACAGTAATTTCAGCACCACTATTTTTATACTTAAGCAATGCTTCATTTATACCATTACCTGGTTTCTTAACAGACTTATTTATTGCTCTTATGTAGTCTGAATACTTACCGTCCTCTGTTTTTGCTTTACCATACTCAAAGAACTCACCTTCTTCTTCATAAAAATCTTTTGATTGTACATACAGTTTATCAATATCAAAGTCAGCCCCTGATATTTCAATTAATTCTCTTGCAAATACCGCACTAGAACCATAGTATGTTGGCATAAAATCAACCATCTTAATGTTGACTGTAGAGTGATTATCTTGTGATGGTATTCTAACACCAAACATTTTACTTATAACATCTGGCATTGTTTTATCAGTATCTTTAATTTCATTACCTACACTTGCATGATGCACTGGCATGATAGACTCTGTATACTTTTCTTTTTGGTACTCTCCTTTAGCATTATATGCTTTCATATCAGATCTTAAACGGTCTATTATAACAACACCTTCAGAACCTGCATTTTCTACAAGCCCAGCTAGACCTGCTAAATTTTTATCACTTCCCTCTTCATAACCACCTTGATCAATATTAGCTACAATTTCTGGTTTGTTTGCCATTTTTTCCCAAACATCTTCCCTTATAACTTCATGTTTATCTGGCATTCCATTTTCGTCTACTGATAAAACTTTTCTGTATATTCTTACACCATAGTCAGATACTAATGTAAATGTCATACCTGTTGTTTTTTCTGAAAGGACGCCTTTAGAAAAGAATGAAAGAAATAACTGCTCAAACTTCTTGACTGTTTGTGGATTATTTAAATTGTATTTCTGCTGTCCTGTTTCATCAAGTGAGAACATTTCAAGTGTATTACTTGTAGCGTTAGATGCTTCTAAGCTAGACTGTGCATACTTTAGATATACATATAGATCTGGTTTAATCTCTCCTTCTGCTATGCTATCTTTTAATAATTCATTTGCATAGTTAATATCAAAATTAAATAAAGAGTTTCTTCTGTTTAAATACTTAAGCGTTACTCTATTACTAATAGCCTTGTTATAACTTTTTCTTATTTGACCAATAGTTGTAGGTTCACCATTTAAAATAACTTCAGTTTTATCATTTTGCTCAGATGTAACAAGAGTTTTAACCTGTGTAGGGTCTGTAACAATAAGTTTATTAGATGGACTTACAGTCTGAAGACCCATAAAGTTTGGATCAAGTACCATAGATTCACTCTCTTTAAATGCATCTGTATTATCTAACTGTGATAGTGAGTTAACATTTTCTTTTAACATCTTAAGGGCTGATACAGGTGCTGCTAAAGCAATAGTTTCTTTACCTTTTTCAAACTCCTCCATCTTAACTCTTAGGTTGTGTAGTCTTACTTTGTTTTCTTTTGGTTGTGTAAATCCTGATTCTTTTGTTGAAGTATACTCAGGTGTAAGTACAAACGCAGACATCTTAACAAATGTTCTACCATCTGCATAAACAAGCTTCTTAGAGTTTATCATTTCGCTTGCCTTAGCATAACTTTGATTTGTTTGATCAGCGTTACCAACTAACTCCTCATACGCAATATCTTCTCCCTTTTCAATTCTGTTTAGTAAATCAGCCTGCTTAGCACTTAACTTACCAAGACCAAACCACATATATCTAAATGCTTTAGTTGTCATCCAGAGTTGTGCATCTGCATTGTCAGTTTTACCATCGTTAAATGTGTTATCTACCTGTGGTTCTTCAAAGGCAAACAAGTTCATCTTTTGAAGAGGGTGATTTATACCATACTCTTCAGCTTTGATTATAGAAGCAACACTATCATAAGCTGCATTCTGTGCCTTAGCTCTCTTTACTTCATCAGTAGGATTTTTAAGAGTCATTGCAACATCACCAAGTAGTACTTTATTAAGCTCTGAACTATTAATCCAGTTATTAAAAAATATCTGTCTTAAATTATGGTTAATGTCATCAGTTAAATTTAATAATCTATTTGATTTTCTAACTTCTGGAGTTATTGATCCATTTTGATTTTGTAATCCGTTTCTTATATATGTACTAAGATCTGATTCACTACTAACAGAGTCTAACTTTCTTCTGAAATTTAAGTATTCTTGCTCTAGTCTATTTCTTAGGAAGTTGTCAAATGCTGCCTTATCACCTATTGCATCCTCAAATGATATCTCTTCCCCATTTTCATATGCTTCTTTGATTTTAGATTGTAAGTAGCTTTCATAGTTATTGATAACTTCTGGTGCACCGTCCGTATCTTCTGTAGCATTATCTTCTGTTCTAACTACTTCATATAGGAACATTTCTTTTGTTCCTTTCAAAAACTGCCTCATATCACCGGACTCAACCCAGTATTGTGCCTCACCTATACGTACAGGATTTGTGTGTGAATTTGTCTTTTCATTACTTACAGCTGCACCAAGTAGACTAATTATTCTATCTCTGTTTTCTGAGTTAATCTTTGTCTTACCTAAACTCTTTATTGGCCCTTCAAAGTTATTTGTTGCTTTATCATACTGCTGAAGTAATACATTACGCACTTCATTGTCAGCAGTGAACTGAATTATTTCTTTTGCATTCTTTGTGTTATATACAAAAGCGTTCTGGTCACCATCTTTAATTCTATTTACTTGAACCTCTGATGTCTTAGCCCTTACAGTTTTAGTAAATGTATCCGTTTGTTTTGCTTCTCTAAGTATGTAACCGGTCTTTGTAAACTTTACATTTCTATTTGCACCACTATTATAGTCTACAACTTTTCTTTCAGTTGCTGTATCAGGATTTGTTTCTCTTTTTATCCTCTCAAACTCAGCTTTAATCTGATTTTTAAATACATCTAAAGCTTGATCTGTTAGTACTATTTCTCCTTTTTTGTTTTCAACTGCTTTAATAATTGGAAGCTTAGCCATATCACCTGTATTAGATGCCTCAATAACTCTTATCAATACAGGAGCTAAAGCTGTTTCTACAAGCTCTCCTGTTACAGGATCTTCTGTAATAATTGTTTGATCCATTCTACCGGTATTGTTTTTAAACAAATAAGTATATGAGTTAACTAAGTTTGCAATAAAGTCTTTTGGAGTAAAGTCCCCATACGTAGTACCTGTACTTCTTGATTCATCTACACCATCTTCTGTAATATCTATGTTACCCGTTTTACCACCTGATATTCTTGTAACACCAATCATACCTGTTGATGCCATACTTATAAATGCATCATTATTTAATAACCAGTTATTAATTAGAAAATCATCATCTTTTGTTTTAAGATCTTCTAATAATTCAGGATTATTTAAAGCTGCCATTCTTTTAAGGTGGAACGTTGGTTTCTGATGTGCATAAACCAAATCACCATTTGCATTTTTAAATACAGAAGCACCAATAGTTTCATCAAATGGTGCATTTGACATTGATAGTTCTTTTAAAACACCTTGCATACCTAGATCAGAAGTACTAAATACATAGACATTATTTTTTATAGCAGCTTTAAGATTACTTATCTTTTCAGAATCTAATGATAAAGTACCTTCATAAGAATCTAAGAGTAACTTTTCATCTGCAGAAAGATTCTCTGGTTTTACTCTTTGGAGAATGCTATACTTAATAAATGTAGGGCTAATAGTAATACCTACAGTTCTAGATATATTTTTAGATAGTCTAGTAAATATATTATTACCATTTTCATCTTCATTATATAAGTTATCCTTACCTTTTTTACCTAAAGGTTTATTAGAAGATACAGAGCTCTGTAAAAGATTTAAAACGCTTACAGCCTCATCTCTAAGTGTTTTGTCTATTTTTAATTTATTGTGATAAAGATAACTATAAGCTTGACCCCATTTATCTATCTGTGAATTAGCATCATCTCTATTTGCTGCAGAGTATGTAAGAACTCTACCATTTCTATTTCTGTGTATAAAGACATAATCAACTCTAAAGTTCTCCATACCTTTAATAAGTGCATTAAAGAATAATGGATTTTGAACTCCTTCTGTCCACTGGTTGTTATCTATTTTATCTTGAGTAATACCAATATCATTAAATATTCTATTAACAACGGCACCAGTCTGCGGATTTGTTTGTCCAAACACATATAACTGTTTTAATATTTTTGTAGGGTCAGTAGTATTCTTAACAGCTTTAAGCATACCATTATAAACCTCAGCAAAATCTACAGGAACAATAAGTTTTTCTCCTGGTGTTAATTCTGTATTGCCAAAGATGTCTTGCTGATTAAGCGTGGTAGTCATTATATAACGTCTAATCTTTGCAGATAATGAGCTAAAGCCACCAATCAATGATGCATCTGTATCCCAATCATCAACACCTCTTAAACCTTGAGTATCTTCTTTCTGCTCTGCTGCAAATATTCTATCTTCAAGATTTATGTCTACAAGATTTAAGAACTTAGACACAGAGTTTCTAATCTCTTCAGGATAGCTTTCTAATGCTTCACTATAATCATTCATTAGTAGTAATCTCTCAGTAGTTTGATTTTCATTAGCAGGATTACCTACATCATATAATTTTTTAAAGTCTTCTAGTACCTCATCTAATAATTCAGTTCTTGTTTTATTGGCATCTGTATTGGCTTCTTCCCTTTGAATATAAATAGCCGCCATACTTCTCACCATTGCATTAGCATTGTCAGCGTCTAAATATTGAAAACCAACCTTACCTGCTACCTCAACTTTTTCAAATGGTACTAAAGCATTTGCTTCTATTGTTAATCCTTGTAGCGCAGCTTGTGTAAAACGGTTCTCAACCGGTTGCGCTGACTTGTACTTACCAGAATCAATATTTTTAAATAACTCTGTAAGCTCATTTTTGCTGTATACACCCAATACAGATTTAATCCATTCAAGGATTCTAGTGAATAAAGACTTAACCTCACTGCTTGTGTTAGTGTCTTTTGGGCTCTTCTTGAATTTCTCAAATTCATCTGCCAAATATTCTTCATAGTACTCTTCAATCAAACGTGCTTCTGACATATCCTGATATGTATCAGCAGAGTTTCTAAATTTATTAAGTTCTTCTTTAAAGTTTTTACCCTCAGCTCTTAGCTTAGCTCTCACCTCTCTCCTTGCTAAACCAAGATATTTAGTTATCTCTTGATCAGTAAGTAACATTCTAAATACACCGTGAAATGCTTCATGGTATTTGTATGGACTTGATGCACCTGTGTATATAGTACCTTTTACATTGAGACCACCAGCTAAACTGTTTAGTCCTAAAACAAAAGCACCAACTCTAACACCACCAGCTTTCTGATTATTAGCTAAAGTTCTAATATCTTCTACAGTAATATATGCTGGTAAGTTAGCAATAGCCCAAGATTCAAACTCATCTATACTTGTAACATCTGTAATTGATAGCTCAGGACTTATTACTTTATTAGCAATGATATTATTTAATTCAGTATTTAGTTTTTTAAGTTCAGCATCTTCTTTAAGTGCCTTCTTTAAATTCTTTAATTGTTTTTTAGCTTTTAGCTCATCTGTAATCTGTGCTTTTCTAATCTTAATCTGATCTTTTAACTGATTCTTTTTAAGTTCTAAATCAATCTGTGGATCACTAGATGAGGTTGTCATCTCTGGTCCTTTGGGTATAGGATTACCTTCTGCATCTGTAAAATCTTCTGTAGGTGTAAATGTACCTTGTGTACCTGAACCTTGACTTGCATCTTCAGCTTCCTGTTGACCATCTAAAAGATCTTGTAAAGTTTTAGTATTTTGTTTCTCCTGCTCAGTCTTTTTACTTTCTGTGTTAGCAGCATTTTCACTAGCTTGAATACTATCTGAGCTTTGTGTGAGTGATAATTTTATATTATACCTAACTCTACCATCAAGATTTGTTGTAGTAAGATCTACTAAACTTCTTACACTTTTGTCTGAAGATGTTACTGGTACATCTATAGGAAAACTTTCCCTCATACTTTTTGTAGTAATTTTAATACCCAGCTCTTTTGCTACTTCAGTTTCATTAAGTAAATCAAACAACTCCGCTACTTCAGAATAGCTTTCTGATTCTGCTATTTTCGCTACACCCTCTTGAGATATAACAATTGGATTAGGTTTACCTTTTAATTTACCTTTTGTGTGTAATATAATTGGTTTACCTGTATCCTTATTTATAATGTTTGCTTCTATTCTACCAGCAGGATCTACTCTTAATTGAATATTATAGCCAGAAATTGTAGAAATAAATACTTCTGACTTAAAATCTTTATTCCAATCTAAATTATATGATAAGTCTTTTCTTTTAGCTTGTGTTGTATTCTCAGGATCAGATAAGTTTTCTTGTCTTGTTTTAACTGCTCTATCAACAAGTTTCTTAAAGGTTTCTTTTACTGCCGCTGGTGTCATTTCTGAAGCCTTAAGTTCAGCTAAGGTATATACACCCATTGGGTTTTTTATAATAGCAACATATGCTCCCATGTTTCTAGCAAGATCTAATAAACCTTGGGCTTCTAAACCAGCCTTTACTTCTTCTATCAGCTTAGTTTCTTCTTCAGCATCTTCTATATTAGTCTTAAAATCTTCCTTTCTAATAACTTTAGTTTTTCCATTTTCATCTTTTCTTTGGAAAGTCCTGTTATCAAGAATAACTATACTACCCTTATCATCTGCATTATAATAATCTAGTTCTGTAAGAGACTTAGGAGCATCTTTATTAGTAAATGTTCCATCATTGTATGTAAATCCAAAACCCGTACCTAAGAACTCACTTAGTTTTAGATTCATACTTTGCTTGTTTCCTAACTTTTTATCAATAAACTCTAAGAAATTAGCCTGTATAGTAAAGTTATTTCTAATCTTGCTAAGCGCGTTAGCTTGAAAACGTGCATCAAAAGTATTTTGAGCTGTTTCTTTATCTATAGTCCTAGGATCTATTTGTTCATTTTGTTTATTGAAAATAGCAATATCATCATTAGGTACGTATGCAAAAATACCATCAGCAGAATCAGTGGGTTTAAGACCTGCTTGTTTTAATTTTTTATTAATTCTTTTAGCTACTTTAGGATCCCCTATTTTTAGACCTATAATATATTTAGAACCTTTTCTTTTTATATAAGGGTTTGATTCTTTACTCTCATATTTATAATTTTCTCCTATAACACCTGCATTAGGATTTAGACTTATAATTAACTCTATAGTAGCTCTCTCCTGTGGAGTTAGGTCGGTCATTATAATATCATACCTTCTTTGAGCTTCTTCTCTAGACTCTGATCTATTACCATTCTGATGAGGAAATGATCTTGTAGCTTCTCCTACTTGTAATCTACTGACATCAGAAGGCATTGTGCTAAAATCTAATGTATCTGTGATCTTATAAATACCACCAAACTCTCCTGGTTTTAAAACTTTTGTTGCGCTTTTTCTTTCCTTACCCTTTGTATTTACTTTATCAATAGGTATCAAAGAAAGATTACCATACTTATCTAGAGATGCTGGAGATGATGTAACAATAAATTTATTACCTTCTGCATCTTCTACTTCTGTTCCATATGATAACATTATATCATTACCATTTACATCTTTGTCAAATGCAAACTCTTTTGAAGTAGGAACTTTTTCTGCTAATGTATTTAAAGCCTTTACTGCAGCACCCTTTTTACTATATATTCCATTAGCTGTAAGTTCTGCAGAAGCTAAAAGTTCTTCTGATACATCTTTATTATCAGTTGTTTTAAGTTGCCAATAAGTAGTTATTTCTCCACTGTCTTTATCTACTGTTGTATACTCTATAACAATAAACCCTGCTCTAGGTTTTCCAATTGGTTTACCTCCATACTCTCCTTCATTAAGGGTGTCTATAACATCTTCAGCTTGTTCTACCGAATAGAAGTCATTGAATGTTAAACCACCTGCTTCAAGAATATCTTTAATATCAGGATTTGTTTCTTCATTTACCAACCATGATGTAAAACCTTCATCAGTATTATAAGCTTCCATCAGCTCTTTCTGTGATTTATACTTTTCTTTTAAACCACCTTTATCATACCAGTATTTTTTAAGTGCTTCATAGGCTTTTACTGCTAAAACTGCTTCTGAAGAATTTAAAAATGCTGCTTGACTTTTAGCTTTTTTACCAAGGGCCTGTTGATCTCTTTTATGTTTTCTATAAAGTTTGTTTAGTAAATTTTTGATTGATGGATTCTGTTGATTAGAAGTACCAAATGTTTTACTCTCTGGAGCATTAACCTCAGCTTCATCTAAAACAGTATCAATCTTATCTTCTGATTGTTTTGTCTCTGTAGCTTTAGTTTGTGCTGCTTGTGGATCTTCTTGTACATCTTCAGTATCAGATATATCCATAGACTCATTATATAAACCAATCTTTTCACGGATTTGCCCATACAATTCTTTATCCATTTTAGGATCTACTACACCTTTTTCATTAAAGAATACTTGTAAATATCTTGCATCTCCTGTTTTCAAAAACATCTCAGCTTGATCAGCATCAGGGTATACCCCTAGTTTATCTAATTGATTTAGCAATTCATTTGCTTCAATCTTATTAAGATACTTTTTAATCCTTGCTTCAAGATCAGTCTTGTTCTTTTTAAACAACTCTTTGTTAATGGCATATTGTCTTTCTACTATTTGATCAAGTCTTGTTGGGTCAGCTAGATATTGTATTGCTTTATCATATGTTCTAGCTCTACCTTTTAGTGCTTTATAATCTACAATCTTTTTAAGTACATCATCTATTCTACCTTTATCTACAAAACCATCTTTAGTGTCAGCTAAGAACTGCACATACTTTTCAAATTCATTTCTTATTAGACCAATCTTTCTTCTATCAAAAGTTCCATCCTTTTTAACATTTTTGGGATCATTAAGTATTTTGGATATAGCAGCTAAACGTTTTGCTTTATCTACAAGCTGTTTCTTTTTATCCTTATTTTGATCTGTGTCTTCTAAAACAGCAGCTTCAGTCATAAGAGTTTGTATCTCCTTACTAAGACTGTCGTTATCTAACAATAAAGTAAGATCCTTAGCTTCTAATTTAGACAAGATAGGATCAGCTGCTAACTCAGTATAAATTGAGTTTGCTCTTTCTAGTGCTCTATTAAAACCATCCTCAGTAAACATTTGTAAGAACCTAGCATGTTCAAATGCTATTTCTTTTAATGCCTCATCATTATACTCTCTTGTTCCTTCTTTAAATTTACTTCTATCAAAAGGATTTGTATACTTGTCTTTATTTCTATTATACCTATCTTCATAAGTGTCTATCTGAGTAAGCATTTTTTCAACTCTTTGTCTAAGCTTACCAGATTTAATCTCACTTTTACTAGCCGGAAATGCTTCAGCAAGTTCTTTATCATTAAGATTTAAAAAGTCTTGTAGTTGAGATCTAAATAAACCAGCTGTACCATTTTGAAATATAGTATGAAACTGGTGAAACTTTCCAAAATCTTTTGCATCCATAAAACCAAATTGATCTTGGTCAAATAGATTTTTCTTCATTTCATTTGCAACTTCTTTTTGCACCATGAAGTTCATCTTCTGTGGATCAAATAATGCGCTAGGATCTTGAGCCTGCTTGTTCCATGCTTTATTATGTGTATCTACAAGAGACTTAATAAATTTTTCTCTTTTTTGTTTCACTTCAGCCATACCTTTAGGATCAGTAACCCTTTGGTACATGTAAGGTAAAGCTTGGAAATAAAGTTTTTGTGGTCCTTGTACAATACCACCCATTAAGAAACCGGACATAAATGTTTCAAAACCCTGAGCACTAAACTGACTATCTACAGCAGAAGTAACAGCACCTTGATAAAGATCAATACCACCAGCTGTAGGATCCATCTGTAATGCAGAGTAATAATCTTTTGTTCCTTTAGATATTGCTTCTTGTGATATCTCTTGGATACCTTCTGCAAAGTTTGCTGAGAAATATCTTAAACTTGCACCAGCTGCCATCTTTGCTGAGCCCTTTACACCTGCTGCTTTTAATCTATTAAAATAACCTTTAAGACCAGTACCTGCATCTTTGAATACATTCTTTGCAATTGTACCATCAGCACCAATTGTTTTAGTTCCTTGTATAATTCTTCTACCAAGACCGGAAATTTTATCATTCATTATCCTAGCAAGAGACTTGTTAAAACCTCCTAGAGCATTACCAAGAACAAGTTGATTAGAAAAATAAATAAGTGGTGCATTTCTGACTACAGTATGAAAAGCTGCTTTTTCAGCATTCTCTGAAATACTTTCCATTTGCTCTGTAGATATATTTTGATTACCAGTCTTGCTTTGTTCAATAAAAATACCATTAGCAATTTGCTGGTTATATACCATACCAGCTTCAAGTTTTGATTCAGCTATTGCAAGATTAACTGCTCTGGCATCTCTATAAAATCCACCAAAAAATTTGCTAGCTTTAGCCATATTGGTAAGATTCTGTGCACCATTTTTAGCAGTCTTTAAACCTTTAACAGCAGCCATAGTTTCAGGAGCAAACAATCTACCCACTAAACCCCACTCACCAGCTTTAGTTGCTTTCCACATATTTCTGGCATTGTCAACCTGATTCATTGTCTTAAGCATGTTCCTTGTAGCCTTGGCCATTCTAGTGACAGCAAAACTATTTGTAATAGCTTTTCCAAGTCTACCAATATTCCATGCAGTTCTTGCACCTGCAGCTGGAGCTAAAGCACCTCCACTTAAAGCTGTTGCGCCAGCTAGTAAAAGTTCTTCTGCTGCAATAGATGATATAATACCTACAGTATATCCACTATTTAAAAGAAGGTTATTAGCAAAACCGCCAAAACCATCCCTGCTAGACATACCTATAGCCATGGCATCTTCAAATTCACTAGCTGTATTTAGGTCTGGAGCAGTAAAATAAGGATCAGAATCAAACAAGTCACCGTATGATCTATATACGCTTGTAAAACCAGAACCTACAAGATTACCAAACTGACCCCACATTCTAGACATATCATCATATATATCTGAATTAGCATTATAGTATTCCTCATTATTTGCATAGGGGTGAAATCCTAATTCAGCAAACTTAGGATGCTCATAATATCTTTCAAAGTTTACAGCTTTTTTACTAGAATAAATAGGATCTGCTATAAAAGGTTTTTCTGGACCTAAATCTACAAGCTGTGGATTTGCTATCTGGTTTTCTAAATTTCTTAACGTGCCTTCTGGTGTACTTATATCAGCAGGAAGTTGTTGTAGTCTTGGATTATATTGACCAGTACTATTCTCTGGGTAAGGAGTATTCATATTAGCCAGAGAGCTTGGAGCGTATGAATCTATAATAGGTTTGTAAGAGTTTAACATTTTTGCATACTCAGGATCTAGACTCTCATCAAACTCTGGAGTATTGGGTGTTGACCACCAATCATCAGTAGGTATAAATTCAAAGTTACTAGTAGGAACAGTTGGAGAAACTGTGCTTGCTCCTGCTGTTTCTAATTCAGCATTAATTTTTGGTTCGTTTGGTAAACTCATAATATTATTTTACAGCGTTTTGTTTGGAATCAGCTTCAAACAATTTATTATTAGCGTTCATTTTATCTTCAATTGTCATTTCAAAATACCTAACAGCATCATCTAAATGACTTTCAACACTACCACCTTGATAGGAGTTAGCTATCCAGTTGTTTAAACTAAATGTTTGTGTAGGTAAATCTACAAAATTATTGCTTTCATTACTACCATCATATTGTTTATATGTAATCTGGGCCATATGCTCACCGCTAACATCTTTATATACATTCATCAAACCACCATTAGTATATGAGTTAGAATACATTTTATTCTGATTTGTATTTATTTGATCTTGTACATATGAATAATTATACATACCATCCCTTCTAACACTAACATCTGTTGATTGATCAAACGCAAATGTAATTGTTGAATATTGTGCTAGTTCTGCTGGACTAAGTATATTTCCCGCATTATTACTTCCGCTAGTTTTACCTGCTTTAATTAAAGGTAATGATTTTTTTACCCACTCCTGATCAAATGTAATTACATAAGCCCCATGATTCTTATCACCATCCATTGGATTTCCATATACATTATTATAAGTAATACTAGCTTGTGGTCTACCTGTTTGTGGTTGATCTGGATTAGAACTCCAAGATTTCATGTCTCTTACATAAGCTCTAAATAATTCTTCTGCAAATCCTTGATTAGGTCCATTAAAATTAGCATCTTCATTTCTACCCATATCACCAGGCTGAATAGTCATCATTTGAGTAGGAGTTGTATTAAATTGTTGAATTATATCCATTACTATTGCTGCTCCGTTTGCATCTTGATTAATCATAGCTGGATCTATATCAATATTATATTGTGGGTTTATAACTAAATCACCCACGGTACCCATATATTCTCTACCTCTCATAAACTGTGTAACGTTAAATGTTTTAAAAGGGTCTACTGTATTACCTGTCACAGTTAACTTTGAGGCATCCCCTCCTTCATTTAATATATCTACAATGTCAGCAGAAATCTCAGCACCTTGTGACTTGTTAAGAGCAGCATACATAGAATTATATATAGTCACTGCATCTTCTTTTGCCTCTGCAGATAAAAAACCTTTTCCAGCATAAACTTGAACTGGTTCTGTTACCATTGCTTCTCCCATATGTTTTCTAGTCCTGTACTCTGTTCTATAAGTGTTACCCATATAGTTCTCATCATGCCCTGAATCAGGTCCCATAAAAGTCCATCTAGACCACCATCCTCTATTACCATCAGTAAGTTTCCCTTGCCTAGCAAGATTAACATACTCATTTACAAATTCTTTTTGAGTTTTAAGTCTCCAATTGCCATCACCTAAATCTACAAATAAGAAATCTTCAGGGGTTGCACCAGTACCATCTTCATTTAAAGTAGCTTTATCAGGCTTAGTAAATTCAACTGCATCACCCATTTCAGCAAACTCACCACTAGCTGCCATCAAATCAAATTGACCTTTCCAGTGATTATTAAGTCTTTGATTAAGATCTTCAAGTTTAGCATCATATCTATTAGTATTGCTAAACATACTTTTAAGATTTAAATAATCAACTTTCTTTCTGGCATCTTGTGCGTCACCCTCAGTATATCCAATTTTCTCATCAGTAAATGAAAATGCTAAATGTGGGAACTTAGCTGCTAACGTATCATATTGATCTTTAGTTGGGTTTATATAAGAGTTATACGTGCTATAAATTCTATCTATGTCATCCTTATATAGATAATTACCCTCATTATCTTTTGATGTTAGTAATTGATAAAAGTTATTTCCGTCTGTAGAAGTTTCATCTCCAATGGGTAAAGTTCTTTCCTGACCATCAATAGTAAGAGTAAACAAATTATCTGTTACTCCTGGTTGGAACATTCTAATTGCTTTTAAAACATCAGTTGCTTTGCTTTGAGTACCTAAACGGTCATATGTTAACAAATCATTTTTCTGAGTTTTAACAATATCATGACCTCCATCTTCATCACTAGCAAATGTAATATTTCCTGGACCACCTGGTTTAGCAGTTAGAGAAGAACTACTTAATACTCCTGGTTGATTCTTAGGATCTAATGATGCCTTAAGCA